>Ga0065720_1003664_pt1 | contig 16645 bp, 11 predicted proteins | sample Thericmetagenome_FD_59107 | JGI IMG/M metagenome (GOLD analysis project Ga0065720, IMG submission 59107) | Thermophilic microbial communities from the Joint Bioenergy Institute, California, USA of rice/straw/compost enrichment - eDNA_2 v2... | ecosystem: Engineered > Solid waste > Grass >... | reverse complement strand
GTCCGGACCGCCGGCCCGCGGGGGGTGGCGAGGAGTGCGGTCGTCCCCGGCGGCCCCGCCGTCCCGCTGGGCGGGCACGCGCGGGGCCGGCCCGACCTCGCCGCTGACCCACGGCACCCCCGGCACCCGGGCGAAGGCGACGCCGAGCGCCTCCCAGCGGGGCGCCTGGGCCCCGAGGCGGTGGCGGAAGCTCGCCCAGTCGTGCGTCGACCGCGGCGACCAGCCGAGCTCGGCGAGCGCGGCCAGCCGGGGAAAGGCCAGGTACTCGATGTCGTCCCGCGTGGACACCTTCTCCGTCCACAGGGGAGCCTCGACGCCGAGGATCGCCGACTCGTCGACGCCGGCCAGGTAGCTGGCCGGATCCCAGTCGTAGGCCCGCTCCACGCTGATCGGGCCGGCCCACATCCGCCCCGGCCCGCGCCACGAGTACCGCTGGTCGAGATACGTACGGTCGGCCGGCGACAGGATGACCGGATGGCCCGCCGCCACCGCGGCCGCCACGGTCCGCGCCCGCGACCCGATCCCCCAGTACTGCAGCACCGTCCCAGGGTGCAGCGGCGCCTCGGCAAGCTCGTGCCAGCCGACCGCGGTCTTGCCGTGCCGGGCCACGATCTGCTGCGCCCGCGTCACCACCGCGGCGTAGTCGGCCGCCGGCATCCGGAACGCCTCGTCGCCGCCGATGTGCAGGTACGGTCCCGGCGTCAGGGCCGCGACCTCGCCGAGCACGTCGGTGAGGAAGGCGTCCGTGCTCGGCCGGCCGGGGCACAGCGCGCTGAACCCGACCCAGGTGCCGGTGTAGGGCCGGGGTCGTACACCGGGGTAGGCCAGCTCCGGGTAGGCGACGAGGGCCGCGTTCGTGTGGCCCGGCAGGTCGATCTCCGGAACCACCGTCAGGAACCGATCCTGCGCGTAGGCCACGATCTGCCGGTAGTCCTCGGCCGTGTAGTAGCCGCCCGGCCCCCCGCCCACCTGGGTGGCCGCGCCCACGCTGACCAGCCGGGGCCAGGTGTCGCACGCGATCCGCCAGCCCTGGTCGTCGGTCAGATGCAGATGCAAATGGTTGAACTTGTACAGGGCAACCAGGTCGATGAGGCGCTGCACCGTGGCGACGTCGACGAAGTGCCGGGCCACATCGAGCATGACGCCCCGGTACGCGAAGCGCGGCCGGTCCGTGATGCGTACGCCGGGCAGGACGATCGGCCCGGTCACCGGCATGAGCTGGCGCAGGGTCTGGACCGCCCAGAACAGGCCGGCCCCGCCGCCGGCCCGGATCGTCACCCCGGCGGCGTCGACCTGCAGCGCGTACGCCTCCTCGTCGTAGGCCGGGTCGAGCAGCAGCGCGATGCCGCCCGCCGGCCGCACCGCCCCCGGCCGCGGCGCCCGCCCACCGACCAACTCGGCCAGGTAGGCGCCCACGCGCTCGGCCGCCGGGTCGGCGGTGGTGACGATGGTCACGCCCGCCGGGACCGCGAAGCGGACGCCAGTGTCGGCGACGGCGGTCACCGGCGCCGGCAGCACGTCCGCGACCCCGATCGGACGGCGGACCTTCTCGACCCGGGCACGCACGGACACGGCCGGAACGGCGGCGATCCGCGTGATCGCCCCCACCGCCAACGGGATCCACCGCCACCTCACGGGCTCGAAGGGTAGCGCCGGCCCCGACCCACCGACCACGGCCGGACCCAGCCGACCACGCGCCGGCCCGATTGACCATACGCAGACCCCAGCGGGAGCGGCCGGACTGTGATTCGGACCGCGCCAGCGGGCGTTCTCGATGGATGCTCAGGCCGAGCGGGCCAGGCCGTGCTCGCGGGCGATGCGTTCGATCTCGGCCGGTGTACCGGTCATGATCGTGCGGGCGTGTTCGGTGATCAGGTCGACCGGCCAGTCCCACCAGGCCGCCCGCAGCAGCCGGTCGATGTCCTCCGGCCCAAAGCGCTGGCGGATCGGCTGGGCCGGGTTGCCACCGACGATCGTGTACGCCGGAACGTCGCGGGTGACCACGGACTGCGCCGCGATGATGGCGCCGTCGCCGATCCGCACCCCCGGCATGATGGTGGCCTGGTAGCCGAACCAGACGTCGTTGCCGACGATGGTGTCGCCCCGGCTGGGCATCGCGGTGAGGACGTCGAGGGTCCGTTCGGTCCAGGCCCCGCCGAAGATGGCGAACGGAAAGGTCGACACCCCGAGCATCGGATGCTCGGCGCCGGCCATGACAAAGCGGGTGCCGGCGGCGATGGCGCAGAACCGTCCGATGATCAGCCGCTCGGGGCCGTATCCGTAGAGCACGTTGCGGTGCTCGAACCCGGTCGGGTCGTCGGGGTCGTCGTAATAGGTGTACTCCCCTACGACGATCTTTGGCGAGGTGACCAGCGGTTTGAGGAACACCACGCGCTCGTGGGCCGGCAGGGGGTGAACGGTCATGGGATCGGGGGTCACGACGGGCTCCTGTCACGGGCGGTGCGCTAAACGCGACAAGTGTAGCGGTAAGATGAGCAGCCGTGACCCGGAATTCCGCGCAGCCTGCCAGAGCGGAATCTGCGAGTAACTCCGAGGGACCGTCTCGTCAGCCGCTCTCGCCGGAACACCCGAGTCCGCCCCGCCGACGGCCCGGTGGGCGCAGCGCGAGCGTGCGCCGGCGCGTGCTCGACGCGACCGCGGCCCTGCTGGTCGAGCACGGCTTCGACGCGCTCAGCATCGACGCGGTGGCCGAGCGCTCGGGTGTGCACCGGACCACGGTGTACCGCCGGTGGCGCGACGTCGGCGGACTGCTCGCCGATGTCCTCCACGACGCGACCCGCGACGCCTGGAGTCCGCCCGACACCGGCTCGCTCGACGGCGACCTGGTCGCGCTCAACCGGGAGCTGTACGCCGCCCTGACGGCCGATCCGCCGATCACCACCGCGCTGATCGCCGCCTCGTTCCGGTCACCCCACGCGGCCGACGCGCTGGCCGCCTTCTGGACCGACCGGTACGACCGCTGTGCCGTGATCGTACGGCGGGCCATCGAGCGCGGTGAGATCCCGGCCCGGACCGACCCGCACCGGCTGCTGGTCGCCGCCACCGCGCCGCTGTACTTCGAGCTCGTCCTCCGGCGCACCCCGGCCTCGCGGCGCCTGGCCGACCGGTCCGCCCGGGCTGCGGTCGTCGCCGCGCAGGCCGGCGCCTTCGTCCGGTGACCGTCCGATCCCGACAGTGCGGTGGGGTCGGTGCGGCCGGCGTCAGCGCCGGGCCGCCGGTGACCGGGCGTCCGTAGCGGCCGCTCGGGCCCGCAGCGCGGCCAGGCCCACCAGGTCGTCGGGCTCGGCGTCGGGCACGTCCCGATCGAAGTTCGCCAACACCGGCCGGCCCAGGGCGATCGCGACCGCCAGGGCGAGGCACAGGCCGCACAGCAGGTCGAGCAGGGCGATGCCCCGCCCGGCCCCCACGCCGATCAGCGCACCGACGCTGTCCGCGAGCGGCCCGTCCGGAGCCATCAGTGGTTCGAAGGCCCGGCCGGCCAGGGGCGCGAGGATGAACCCGAGGCAGACCACCGAGAGCGCGAACATCTGGTTGAGCGCGATGACCCGGGCGTGGAACCGCTGCGGCACCTTCGTGTGGATGATGGTCAACCAGATGCCATTGACGATTGTCAGCGCGAACGAGAAGCCGAACGCGCCGGCCGCGATGACCGGCAACGACGGGCGCGCACCGATGACCACGGCGAAGACGGCGAGCCAGGCCGCGGTCCACAGCATGCCCCGCATCCGGCGCTGGCGCGGCCCGCCCCAGAAGGCCATGAGCAACCCGCCCGCGATCGCCCCGCCGGCGGTGACCATCGACACCTGGCCGGCGTTGCTCAACGTACCCACGCTGAGCACCAGTGGGGAGAGCATCACCATCACGGCAGCGAGCGGGGCGTTGAGCGTGACGAAGAACATCAGCATCGCGCGCAGGCCCGGCCGCTGGAAGAAGTACTGGTACCCGTTGCGAATCTCCGCGAGCACGGTCTCGCGGCGGCGCCAGGCCATGGTCTGCGGGAACCGGACCACCAGCAGGATCGCCAGGCTCACCACGTAGCTGCCCAGCGCGACGGCCAGCACGCCGTCGAGACCCACGGCCTCGAGCAGGGCGACCGCAAGCAGCGGGGTGAGGAACTGGGCCGTGCCGGTGCCGAACTGCAGCACGCCGTTGGCGTGCCCGAGGTAGCGCTTGGGGACCAGTTGCGGCACGGCCGACATGTACGCCAGTCGCTGCACGCTCAGCACGGCCGAGAGCACGGCCAAGGTGGCGTACAGCAGCGGCGAGTTCAGGCCGCCGCCAGCCACGAGGACGGCGATCAGGCCGAGCAGGACGGCCGCCGCCACGTTGCTTCCGATCAGCGCCGCGCGCCGGTCGCTGCGGTCGACCAGTGCTCCGGCCACCGGCGCCACCAGGATGCCGGGCAGCAACCCCGCCACCGAGAACAACGCGAACCGCAACAGCGAGCCAGTATCGATATAGGCCCAGATAGGCAGGGCGAACTCGGTCAAGGCCGTGCCGGTCATGGACACCATCTGGCCGGCCGCGACCGTCAGGAACCGGCCGAGGCTGGGGGGTGGGCCCGTCCGCGCCGTGGCGGCGTCACCGGGGTCGTGCAGCCACCACGTGGCCTCCGGGCGACCGGCTCGGTGCAGCCGGTCCACCGAGTCGGTGGCCAGCGCGGGGTGGACGGTGGTGAGGATCGTGGCCAGCTCCTCCGCGCGGTACTTGAGGAAGTAATGGCCGGCCTCATCGATGATGACCAGGGCCGTGCGGGGGGACAGGAAGTCCCACTCCCGGTACCGTTCGGCGTAGTACTCGGTGCCCGGGTCCCGCTCCCCCACGACCGAGATGATCGGGGCGCGCAACGGCACGACCTGCTGGGAGAACAGGTCGGTGAAGTAGTCCTCCGCGTTCTGCGCGTCCTGGCGCATGGTCCGGATGAGGTGACGCCGTTCGGCCGGGTCGAGCGACCCCAGGTCTGCGCCGAGGGACTGCAACCAGTTGGCGTACACGGTGTCGCTGCGCAGCCGTTCCAAGCGCAGCCGCTTGGCGAGCCGGCCGACCGGGCCACTCGGGCGGGCGAACGGAAAGATGCCCCCGAGATAGACTGCCTCCAACTTCCGCCCGGCCGCCTCGAGCCGCCGGGCCAACTCCACGGTCAGCGCCCCGCCCGGTCCACAGTGGCCGTACAGCACGAGCGGGCCGGAGACCTTCTGGAGCACCTCCTCGGCCAACGCGGCGGCCACCTCGGGGAGCGAGACGGGGCTGGCCGTGGCCGCGCCGGCCGGGTCGGCCTCACTGAGGTCATGGCCGGGCACCGCCACCGCGTACAGCGAGACCCCGTCGGGCAGGGCGTCGGCCAACGGCTGGTAGACCACGGCGCTGGCGCCGCCGTAGGGGACGCAGACCAGCGACAGCCTCCGCTGGCCGGACGCCGGCGGCCGGGTGAGCTCGTGCAGCATCCCCTCGGCGGGGGCGTCCGCGGCCTCGGCCACCGCGGCCAGGGCCCGGACGGTGCGATGCTTGAATATGTCCATCAAGGTGACGGGCCGGGCCGTCTCGGGCAGCGACCGGCGCAAGCGGCTCACCACCTGCGCCGCCAGCAGCGAATGCCCACCCAGCTCGAAGAAGTCGTCGTCGGCCCCCACCTGGTCGACCTGTAGCACGGTCCGCCACACGGCCGCGATCGCCTCCTGCACCGGTCCCTCCGGCGGCGCATAGGCGACCGCCTGGTCCGGCCGGTCCGCCGACGGATCGGGCAGGGCCGACCGGTCCACCTTGCCGTGCGCCATCAACGGCAGCCGGTCCAGCCAGATCGCCCGGGCCGGCAGCATGTACTCCGGCAGGGTCTGGGCCAGCCGCTCCCGCAGCTGGGCCAGCCCGGGGCGAACGGTCGGCTCGGTCGGCTCCAGATAGGCGCACAGCGTCTGGTTGTGGACAGTGACCACGGCCATGGCGACCTCGGGCAACCCGGCCAGGGCGGCCTCGACCTCCCCCAGCTCGATCCGGTAGCCGCGCAGCTTGACCTGGTTGTCCCGGCGGCCCAGGAACTCCAGATCCCCACCCGGCAGCCAGCGGGCGAGGTCTCCCGTGCGGTACCACCGCTGGCCCGCCGGGTCGACGACGAACTTCTCCGCGGTCAGCTCGGGGCGGCCCAGGTACTCGCGGGCGAGCCGGTCCCCGCCGAGGTAGATCTCGCCGACCGCGCCGACCGGGACAAGGCGGCCGGCGCGATCCCGCACCTGCACCCGCGCGAACGGCAGCGGGCGGCCGATCGGAGTGGTGACGGTCCCCGGGTCGCGGTCCGGATCCACCTCGTACGTGGTGACCCCGACCGTCGCCTCGGTCGGTCCATAGTGGTTGATCACCCGCGCCGGCGACAGGCCGGCCAGGCGACGCGTCCAGTCGGCCCGGGACGCCTCCCCGCCGAAGATGAGCGCCCGGCGAGGCAGCAGGTCCCGCTCCGGCACCTCCAGGGCGAGCGCGGCCAGGTGCGACGGTGTGATCTTCAAGTAGTCGATCTGGGCCGCCGCCAGGTACTCCGCGACCTGCCGCCCGTCCGACCGCCGTGGGATGAGATGCACGCAGCCACCGGTCGCGAGCGCGAGATAGAACATGGTGACCGCGAAGTCGAACGCGAGCGACTGCGCCAGGGCGAACCGGGCACCGTCCACAATCTCCAGTCGCGCGCGTACGCCGGCCAGGTAGTTGACCAGTTGCCGGTGCTGGACGGCCACCCCCTTGGGCGTGCCGGTCGACCCCGAGGTGTAGATGACGTACGCCAGGTGGTCCGGGCCGACGGGAACCGGGGCCATCGGCTCGGATGAGCCGCCCGGATCATCGTCACCGGCGAGGTCGGTGACCACGTGACCCCGGTAGCCGGAGAGTCGGCCGGTCAGCTCCGGTGCGGTGATGACCACATCGGCCGACGCATCGTCGAGCAGAAACGCCAGCCGGGCGGGGGGCTGCTCCGGGTCCAGCGGCAGGTACGCGCCCCCGGCCTTGAGCACCCCCAGCATCGCCACGGCCAGATCGGTGGACTGGTCCAGGCAGATCCCGACCCGCCGGTCCGGCCCCACGCCGAGGCCGCGCAGCCGGCGGGCCAGCGCGTCGGCCCGGTCGGCCAGCTCCCGGTACGACAGGTGCCGGCCGTCGCAGACCACGGCCGGCGCGTCCGGGGTCCGCGCCACCCACTCGTCGAACGGGTCGGTGAGCAGCCGCCAGGTCGACGGCACCGCGGTGTCGTCGCCGCCCTGGTCGCCGTCCCCGAACCGCCGCAGGGTCGCGTGCTCCTCGTCGGTCAGCAGGTCCACAGCGGACAATCGGATGTCGGGGTCGGCCACGACCTGGCGCAGCAGGGCCACGTACCGCTCGAAGAGGGCGGCGATCGTGGCTTCATCGAACAGGTCGGTGTTGTAGTTGACGAGGCCGAGCAGCCCGTCGCCCTCGGGGTACAGGTAGAGCACCAGCTCGTGCCGGGTGACCGGTGTGTCGAAGCCGAACGAGCCCACGGTCAGCGAGCCCGGGCCGGGGTCATCCCGGGACCGGTCGGGGATGTAGTTCTGCAGCGCGAAACTGACCTGGAAGACGGGCGGACGCCGCACGTCCCGGTCCAGCGGCAGCTCGCCGACGACCCGCTCGAAGGGCACCTGCTGGTGGGCGTACGCCTCGACCGCCTCCTGCCGCACCCGCACCAGCAGCTCCCGGAAGGTCGGGTCGCCGCTCAGATCCGTCCGGAACACCAGTGTGTTGACGAACAGGCCGACCATCGACTCGGTCTCGGGCACGTCACGCCCTGACACCGGCACGCCCACACCGAAGTCGTCCTGGTCGCACCACCAGGACCAGCAGCGTCTGGTAGGCCGCCAGGAAGGTCATGAACGACGTCGCGCGGTTGGCCAGGCCGAGTCGCTCCACCGCCTGGCACAGCTCGGCGTCGATGCGGAACGTGTGGCCGGCCCCGTTGACGGTCTGCGCCGGCGGGTAGGGACGGTCCGTCGGCAGCTGCAGGGCAGGCACGCCGGTCAGCTTGCGGCGCCAGTAGGCCAGCCCGGTCTCGAACCGCCCCCGGTCGAACTGCTCCCGCTGCCACCGCGCGTAGTCGCCGTAGTCCAGCGGGTGTGACGGCTGGTCGATCGGCCGGCCGGCCCGGGCCGTCTCGTAATCGGCCAGCAACTGGTCGCGCATCAGCTCGGCCGACCAGCCATCGCAGACGATGTGGTGCACGACCAGACAGACCGCGTGGTCGTCCGGGCCGAGCCGGACCAGCAGCGGGCGCAGCAGCGGTCCGGTCGCCAGGTCGAACGGCGCCGCCGCCAACGGCCGGACGGCCGCTTGCGCGGCCGCGACCGGATCCTCGGCCCCGGTCACGTCCAGCACGGTCCACCGCACCGGTCCGGGCGGATCGACCTCGACCACCGGGTCACCGTCCGATGTGGTCACAAACCGCATCCGCAGGCTCTCGTGCCGGGCGACCAGGGCGGTCAGCGCCGCTTCCAGCGCGGTCAGGTCCAGCGGGCCGTGCAGCCGGAAGGCGAGCCACATGTTGTAGGCGGAGGTGCCCGGCACGTACTGCTCCAGGAACCACATCCGCTCCTGTGCGTACGACAGCGGGGGCGCCTCGCCCGGCGGTCGGCGGGTGAGCTGGTCGGGCTGGGTGAGCGACGACTCGCTCCGCCAACGACGGACCAGGCCCGAGGTGCGGGGCGGTGCCTCGGTCACGGTGCCTCCTGTGGACGATGGGGGAACGCGTCGGTCAGGGCGCGGCGTCGGCGAGCTTCTCCAGCGCCTCGGTCAACTCGCCCACGGTCGGGTGCTCGAAGATGAGACTGACCGGGACATCGAGTCCGGTCGCATCGTTGATACGGCTGATCACCTGGACCGCGTGCAGCGAGTTTCCGCCGCGCCGGAACAGGTCGTCGTGCACGCCCACCCGGTCCAGCTGGAGCACCTGGGCGAACACCGACGCGACCAGAGCCTCGGCCTCGGTGCGGGGAGCCTCGTACGGGACCTCGGTCTCGTCGGCCAGCTCCACGGCCGGGCCGGCGGCGGGACCAGGCTCGCCGGGGCCGGCTGGGTCAGACGGGAAGGGCATCGTAGTCAACCTTTCCGTTCGGGCGGCGCGGCAACTCCGGCACCGCGGAGACGATCACGGCCGTGCGGTGGATCCGCAGCTTCTGGGCCACGAGCGCGACGACCTCGGGCAGCCGGTCGGCGCCGATGCCCTCGCACCACAGCCGGATGCGGTCGTCGCCGGCGAGAGCCGCCGTCGGCGCGATCGCCGAGCAGACGTGCTCCACCGCATCCAGGCTCACCCGGACTCCGTACGCCTTGCCGATGCGACTGGCCCGACCCGACAACCACAGATATCCGTCACTATCGAGCCGCCCGTGATCCCCGGTGGGCCAGACGCCTGCCAGGTCGTCGCCCCGGGCCAGGTCGGCGGCGGTTTCGGCGTACCCCATCATGACCGTGTCGGAGTGGCACACCACCTCGCCCACGCCGTCGGGGCCGGCGGACTCGATGGTCAGGCGGGTGCCGGGAATGGGCGGGCCGACCGAGCCCAGCTTCCTCAGCAGGTGCGCCGGTGGCAGAACACAGATCCGGGAGCCCGCCTCGGTCTGGCCGTACATGACGTAGAACGCCCCGCCGTGGCGCTGCATCTCGGTGTGGAAATGCATGGCGACGGCGTCGCGGATGCGGGCGCCGGAGACGCACAGGCGCCGCACGCTCGGGTTGTCGGTCGGCCGCCACGGCTGGCGGATCAGCAGCTCGTACGTGTGCGGCACGCCCGTGATGCTGGTGACCCCGTGACGGTCGACGCTGTCCCAGAACCCGCGGTCGAGCACCCCCCGCGACTCCACCACCACCGTCGCCCCGGCGAGCAGGTGGCTGTGCAGCACGCTGAGCCCGAGCGTGTAGTACAACGGCAGGGCGGTGATGGTCACCTCGTTCTCATCGATATGCAACGCGGCGCAGATGGCGGCCGCGCTGGCCTGCACCGACCGCTCCGACTGGCGGACCAGGCGGGGCCGGCCCGTCGACCCGGAGGTGGCCAGCAGCAACCGCAGGTCCGGGTGGGGCGCGTGGTCGGGCGCCGCGGTTCGAGTCCACATTGGACCAACGCCGACCGGCTCCGCGCACCCGTAACCGGGTGGCGGCTGGTCGGGCCGCGCTCCGCCCGCCTTCGCCCCACCCGGCCCCAGGCCGACCACCGCCGCCGGCTCGAACCGGTGCACGAGGTCGGCCACCTCGGCGGCCGGGAGGTTGGCATCGATGAGCATCGCCGGTCGGGCAGCGGCCCGGACGCCCAGATAGCGCAGCACCGAGGCCAGGTCGTTGCCGGTCAGGCACACCACCGGACCGGGCGGCAGCGGCGCCAGCGCCGCGGCAACCTCGTCGACGGCGGCACGCAGCCGTTCGCCGAACCACTGCGCCCCGGTGGCCGCGTCGATCAGCCGTGCCCGTGGGCTGGCCAGGCCAGCGATGGCGCGCTCCGCCACACCTACCGTTTTCATCGAGAACTCGGCCTATTGACCACGGCGGCTGTCGATGAGTTCGGCCAGCGTGGCCAGCGACTCGGCCGACAGCATGTCGCCCAGCGTCAGGTCCACGCCGAGCCGCTCGATGGTCAGGTCGAGCAGCAGCGCGGCCGTCATCGAGTCACCGCCGAGGTCGAGGAAGTTGTCGTCGCCCCCGATCCGGGTCCGCCCCAGCACCTCGCGCCACACGTCCGCGACGGCCTGCTCGGTCGGGGTGACCAGCGGGCGGAACGTCCACGTGCCGGGGCGGTCGAGTACCTCCGCCTCGATGGCGGCGGTGTCAATCTCGCCCGCACCGTCACGCGGCAGGTCGGGCAGGGCGACCAGCGCATCGGGCCGGTCCGCGGGATCCAGCGTCTCCCAGAGATGATCGCGCAGGTCGACCACGCTCGCCCCCGGCGCGAGCACCACGGCGGCGACGCGCCGGACCGGCTCCCGGCTGGTGGAGAACGTTATCGAGTCGACGACGTCGGGGTGACCCCCGACCAGGTCGGCGGCGGCCGGAGAGGGCGGCACTGCTGTCATAGAAGCTCCTCTATCAATGACGTCTGACACTTGATTGATCTCAGACACGATCGACGCGACTCATGGAAAACGTTATCGATCGACCACGTCGGGGGCTATCCCCCGAACAGGTCGATGGCGACCTGAGGGGGTCAGGCAACGGTCATGCAGACTCCCCCATCAGTGGCTCGAGGTACTCGGCCAGTTCGGCCACAGTGGGTGCTTCGAAGACGGCGACGGCGTCCAGCGGCACGGTGAGCTGGTCGCGCAGGCGGGCGGCGATCTGGTTCGCCGCGAGCGAGTCACCGCCGATGTCGAAGAAGTTGTCCGTCCGGCCGACTGTGCCAAGGTCCAGGACCTCGGCCCACACCGCGGCCACCTGCTGCTCCAGCGGGGTGGCGGGAGCCTCGAAGGAGGTCGTGCCGGCCTCCAGCAGGCGGGGCAGCTCGGCCTTGACCACCTTGCCCGCCGGGTTGCGGGGCAGGTCGTCGACGATACGAATGATCGCCGGCAGCTCATGGCGGGCCAGGTGCGCGGCCGCGTGGGCCCGGAGGTCCCGGACGGTCACGTCGTCGCGGGCTTCCACGAATGCGGCCAGCACCTCGCCCAGCACCGGGTGCGCCACCCCGCACACAGCCGCCTCCGCGACCGCGGCGTGCCGACGCAGAATCTGCTCGACCCGGCCGGTGGAGACATTGATCCCGCCCACGATCACGATGTCGCTGCTCCGGCCGGTCAGGAACAGGTAGCCATCGGAATCCAGGTATCCGAGGTCACCCGTGCGAGTCCAGCCGTCGCGTACGTCGGTGGGGCTGCCGTCGAGCAACTGGCGCGGCGGCGCCCCGCCGGCCCGCAGCCAGACCTCGCCCACCTCACCGGGCGGCAGCTCGGCTCCGTCCGGACCGGTCACCCGTACGGCGCTGGTGCCCACGGGACGGCCCACGGACTCCGGCCGCTGCGGGTCCACCCGCGTGGCGAGCCGCGCGGGATACGTCTCCGTAGACGTGTAGAAATTGAAGAACGTCGCCTTGGGGAAGACCCGGGGCAGGTCCGGCAGGATGGCGGTGGGCAGCGGTGCGCCGGAGAAGCTGACGCCCTTCACCGTGGGCATCACGGTCGCTTGCTCGGCCCCGTCGCGCACCAGCCAGTGCCCCATGGCCGGCACGAGGCAGACCGTGACCGCCTGGTGCTTGTCCACCATGGCGCTGAACCCACCGACCGTGAACTGGGACGCCACCAGCAGCGTGTGCTGGTTGCCCACGCAGGTGAGCAGCACCGCCTGGGCCGCGACCGAGCCCAGGGGCAGGGCGTGGGCGCAGGGCTGGTTGGCCCGGATGGCGGTGGGCCAGGCCGTCTGGGCCCGGACCAGGTTGGCATGGGTGGCGACCACCCCGCGTGGCCGGTCGGTCGTACCCGAGGTGAAGACAACCTCGGCCGCGTCCGCCGGTGTCGCCGCGATCGGGAACTCCTCGAACGACTGGTCAATGTCAATGGATTCATCGTCCAGCACCGGACACTCCACCGGCGGGACCGTCACCCCGCGGGCTCGCAACACCGCCGCGACCCGGTACCCGCTGACGACCCGGGCCAGGTCCGCCTCGGTGAACCGGGTCCCGGTCAGCAGCGCCACGGCGCCGAGCTTGAGCACGCCAAAGTACGCCACCGCGTAGCGGGGCCAGTGGGCGCCGGTGTACTCCAGGGCCACCCGGTCGCCGCGGCCGATCCCCCGCTGCTGCAGGCCCCGGGCGAACGCGTTGGACCGGGCCTCCAGCTCGGCGAAGGTCAGCGTGTCCTGCCCGTCGAGGACCACCGCCGGCCGATCGGGGACGAGCGCCGCGCTGCGCCGCAAAAGATCCGGGACAACCTGCGCCATCAGCCGCCTCCCGTCGCGTGGACCAGCACCTCGGTGGCGACCTTGGCGGCGTCGGGGTGCCCGAGCAGCACATGCTGGGTCGTGTCCAGGTGCACCACGGGCGCGTCGGCCAACTCCGCCGGCGCCTCGTGACCACGCGACAGCGCGACCAGGGTGGGCCTGACCCGCTCGCGCGACCACGCCGCCGTGCACAGAGCGAGGTAACGCAGGTACGCCTCGAACCGCCGGCACAGGTCAGCCATCGTGGACGGGCGAATCGATCTCGCCGCCCCGACCTCAGCGGCCCGCACCGCATAGTGCTTGGTCAATACTTCCGCCACCTCGCCGACATCGAGGTGGGCGATGTCCTCATCTGATACGCCCGTATCGAATTCGGGATCCTGGCCCGCCGGCCCGGCGAGTTGCCGCAACGAATCCGTCAACTGGGCGAGCATGTTCTGCGGACCAACCACCACCGGGTCGAACAGCAGCACGGCCGGAGTATGCGGTCCACCGAGTCGGTGGGCCAGCGCGCACGCCAAGCCAGCGGCTCCGCAGAATCCGAAGATCGCTCGCACCGGTGAATCCACCTGGCCTGAGCGATCAAGCCACGCGTCCAACTGAGCCCGTAGATCACCCGACCCGGCCCAGGCGTCCTCATCGGTGCCCCACGTCGCGAACCCCTCGGGAAGCAACGCGGCCAGATCGGCGAAGCCGGCCTGCCCCCGGACCTTGGCCACGGTGAAGTCGATGCTGAGCACAACCCCCAGCCCCGATCCAGTCCGGATGGAGCGCCAGCCAACGCGTGACACGGCGCCATGATAGGCGCGCGTCACGCTGCTGTCGATANCGATNTCGTTATATCGAGATCATTAACAAGNCTCGAGCTGAGACCGCGCTGAGCATATCGGTATGTATCCCTATCTGGCAACACATCAATATGTAGCAGCCTGGCTTGACATCACCTGTGGTGAAGGCCGATGCTGCCTAACCGTGAGTCCAGCGGCGGGACGACTGGCCCGCGGGCAGGAGGCCATGTGGGAGCTCCTGTACGCCTTCTCCCCCACCGACCCCGGTCGCACCATCTACAACGTCTTCGCCATCACGACCTGGGACTTTCCCGTTGATCGTGATCAGTTCCAGGCCGCGGTCGACGAGGTGATGCGCCGGCACGACGCCCTGCGCATCGTCTTCACCGACACCAGCCTCGATCCCCGCATCGTGGTCGCGCCCGAGGTCGACACCACGATCACGTTCGCCGATCTCACCGGCGTGCCGGAGTCGCGCCGCGCGTTCATGCAGTCCAGCCTGTTGGCCTACGAGCGCGCCCGGGTGTACGACCTGCGCACCGGCCCCCTGTGGCGGGCCAGCCTCGTGCGTCTGGGCGAGTCCCAGCATGTGGTCGCGGTGACCATGAATCACGTGATCTCCGATGGCCGATCGACCGATGTGTTCCTCCGCGACCTGCGCACCGCCTACCTGGCCCGCGCCGGGCAGGGACCGCCCCTGCCGCCGCTGCGGCTCTCCTACTCGGCGGCGCAGGCCGCGCTCGCGCTCGACGAGGCGCAGCTACGCCAGCGGCACGAGTACTGGCGGCGCAGCCTCACCCCGCTGCCGACGGAGTGGCCGTACCCACCGGTCCTGGACGACCCGGGCCTGGACGCCAGCGCCGAGGGCGACCTGGCCGTGCCGATCCCGGCCGACGTCGCGGCCAAGGTCCGCGCGTTCGCCCGCCGCCACCGGACCACGCCGTTCGTGCTGCTCCTGGCCGCCTACCGGATCATGCTCGGCGCCCGGACCGGCTGGACCCGCGTGGTCATCGGCTCCGCGTCGACCGGACGGGAGGCCCTGCCCGCCGGGGGCGACGACCTCATCGGGCAGTTCTCCCAGAACACCTATCTCTCCTCGACGATCGACCTGACGACCAGCCTGTCCGATGCGGTCGTGGCGGTGCGGTCCTGCGTCTACGAGGCCATGCGGAACCAGGCGTCGTTCTGGGAGATCGCCCGGGCGGCGAACCCGGACTTCGAGGCGATGCGGCCGTGGCCGTTCCTCCACCTCTACCACGCGTGGATGCACGGAGCCGCGTTCGCCGTGCCGCAGTCCGGGCAGCGGCTCACCCGCATGCCGCCCCCACCAGTTCCCCCCGACGAGGCGCTGCTGCGGCTGTGGGCCAAGCGCCTGGCCCCGGGCCTGACCGTACATCTCGAGGGGGGTAGTGCGGTCATGGGCTGCAACCCGACCATGTATCCGCCGAGCCTGGTGCGGGAAGCCCTGCAGGCCTACGTGGCGGTGCTGGCGGCCCTGGTGACCGATCCGGATCAGCGCATCGGCGATCTCAAGCTGCCCTGACCCTCGAGCTGCCCTGGTCCTGCCCTGGGTCGCCGGTGTGAGCTGCGGCCGGCGGACTTCCGCAAGCGCGCCCCGGCCTGGCACCCTCGTCGCATGATCGGATCCTCGCTGACCCCCGCGCACCGCGACCGTCTCCTCGACGCCGGGGTGCCGGCCGAGATCCTCGACGGACTGGTCCTGCGCGAGGTCGGCGACCAGTTGCCGGAACGGTTCGCGGCCGAGGGCAACGCGTTCTACCTGGCCGAAGGCCTCGCCATGCCTCCCCGCATCCCCGGCCGCCTGATGACGTACCCCTTCTCGAACGCCCTCGTGGTGCTGGCCAGCCGGCTCGACTCGCTGTCGCTGCTCATGGGCGGCGAGGGCGCGACGGTCTTCGTCGGGCCGGACAGCGAACTGACCGCCGGCGAAATCTACTGCGGCGGCGGGTCCAGCGTGATCCTGCACGGCCAGGTCGTCGCCACGGGCGAGGCCCAGCTCGACGCCCGCAACGGCGGCTCGATCGTGGCCGAGCGCGACCAGCTGTGGGCCGCCCGCGTCTACATCGCCACCGACGACATGCACAGCCTGGTCGACCTCGCCACCGGGGTCCGGTTCAACCCGTACGGTGGGCGAATCAGGATCGGCCGGCACGTGTGGCTGGGTCGGGAAGCGATCGTCACCGGACACGTCGAGATCGGCGAATCCGCGGTGGTCGGGATGCGCAGCCTCGTGCGGGGGCAGAAGGTGCCGGCGAACACCGCAGTCGCGGGCACCCCCGCCCGGATCATCCGGGAGAACATCACCTGGCTCGGGGACGACGTCCGTCCCCTCCCCGACCAGCCGACGACCTGACGCATCGATCGATCGACGGACGGTTGTGTTCATCGGCTGGCGGATGCGTGGTTGCCGTCGTCGGTCGTCAACGTCGGTCGTCGACGTCGGTCGCCGTCCTCGGTCGCCGTCCTCGGTCGCCGACGCCCGGTCGGCGGCCACGATTCACTCCACATTGGACGTCCATCGTGGCCCGGCAGATAGCTGATGGCCGCCGACCCCACCATGGCCAGTGCCGAGGACCCGGCCCGGGTCTGGGCAGTACCAGTTGGCTCACGGTACCCGTCGCCGCGTACGACCGCCCCGGCCCGTCACACCAGACTCATCGCGCCAGGCCCGCACCAAGTCTCGTGCCATCGGACGGGGACGGTCGCATCAGGTCCATCACACCAGGTCACGGTGGCGCTCCTCGTGACCGCATCCGCGCATGTCATCCACTATGGACTTAGGTGATGCGTGGTGTAACGATGGTGGAATCTCGGGTGCTGGACGTGTTGGTCCGAACATGTGTCGTACGCCTGGGGTAGTGTGATGGTATGGCTCGGCGGGGGCGGACCAGGCGGGCGAAGCGGGTGGCGACACC
>Ga0065720_1020138_pt1 | contig 16663 bp, 15 predicted proteins | sample Thericmetagenome_FD_59107 | JGI IMG/M metagenome (GOLD analysis project Ga0065720, IMG submission 59107) | Thermophilic microbial communities from the Joint Bioenergy Institute, California, USA of rice/straw/compost enrichment - eDNA_2 v2... | ecosystem: Engineered > Solid waste > Grass >... | reverse complement strand
CGGCGCCTGCCGTGAGCAACGCCAACACAACACACGGAGCAGAGGAGTGCTCGATGATGACTCGAGGCTTTAGCGAACGACTGTTGTCCCCGACCATACTAATATCGATCACCAGAGTCGATACGGGGAGTTGAGAGCTCAGTTTTGATGCTGAAGGACCCTCGAGCCTTTCATTCGAATATCCTCACCGAGCTTACCGACGGCGCTGTTCACACGGTCACATCTCACCGAGCGCTCACCGCCAGATCCACATCAATACCACACCACCACAGGCACACATAAAGTGCCGTAAAAATCTCTAATATTATACTTTCCTCCAGACCACAAAATAAAATGCGCGAGCTCGTTGCTATCGATACTTCAGTCACGTCCAACCGGGTTAGACTGGTCTTCTCCGACCGGGCCGTGGCTGCTGCCTATGCGGCCTACCTTCGGGCACTCGATCTGCTTCCGCCTCAGCGACGGCACCCTCAACTCGTCAACTACCAGCGCATGCCCGAGTTTCGTGCTCCTACCAAGGAGGTCACTTTTTGCCTGCCCGAGTTCATCAGCTGGTATGCGGATTCTAGACAACAGGTAAAGTCACAGGGCTGAGACTGACGGCCCCAGGTTCATCACCTGCCGCCTGCCCGACGACGAAGACACCGTCACTTTCGGCGTCAACCCTCCCCACGAAGCCGTCGCCGCTTACTGGGCCGATTCTATGGTTCTCTTTGAGGAAGTTGTCTCTCCAGATTCCTCACCACCTCCCCCTTCCGACACCTCCCTCACCTCTCCTTCCAGCAGGAGAAATCGCCGCGGTGCATCCCGCGACCGCAGTTACTGCCACAACCAAGAAGAACAGCTCCACGTCCGCCGCCTCTGGAACAAGACCCGTCTCCTGCGCCGTCTCGAAGAACTCCGTCGCCGTGTCACTGCCCCCGTGACGGCTCCCGCCTCGGGCCAGACCACGCCTGTCAATAACCGCAGCCGTGTCACCAGTCCTGTGTGGAATGGTAGCGGATATGTGCTGATCAACAGCGGCGGGAAGAGTGCTGGTGGTAGCGGCAAGGGAAGTCCTGCGTCGACGGGTGCTGTTTCGACTAGTCATCATGGACATCATCATCATCATCATCATCAGAGTGTGATTGGTGGGGTGTCGGGACGGGTGCCGGTTCCTGTGCCGCTTACCGTTCCCGCCGGGAGGATGAGGGGCGGGGATATTTGGTGGTGAGGAGAGTGCGAGTGTTGAGATGATGGGGTGTTGAATCCCTGACCTGAGGAAAGGTTTGTCAGACCAGCAATGGCTGACATACATTGGAAACGGTGATGTGCAATCTTTGGTAAAACCCATCTGCTTAGCGGCAGATCAGTTTAGGCAGTTTTGCCTCTTCTTCTTCCCCCCTTTTCATCGATCTTCTTTCCCCCTCTCTCCCCATTTCTGTTTATGTTTGCTTTTTTTGTTTCTCGGTTATGGGGTCAGTGATACCCTTTCTTTGAACAGAGCTCCGCCGGGTCAATGTCGGACTAAAAGCAGTCCGATTCCTGTCAGCTGGGCTGCAGAAGCCGGTGCATTGGAGTTTTGGGGTATGGAAATTTTTTTTTCTCTGGATTCTGGGCGGATATCTGCTGGTTTTGGGATAATCTCTGTCAGGATCAACAGTCGATGGAGAGAAAAATTTGGTTCAACGTCAGACGTCAGATCTGGCCGGGTTATCGCGAAACCCTGCCAGCGCATTACAGGCGGGCCGAAAATAGCAACATCGCCCCGTCCGCTACCCCGGGAGCCGGAGTAAGCAATCCCCACTTTATCGGCCAGCCGGCCACATCATCTCGTGCGACCGCAGCTCACACAAACCCCCCAAATGACAGACAACAGCACGGCTTTCTTACGCCCAAGCCACATGTTTCTGGCCAAATTTATACATCATCGTTGTCCCAGCTTGTCCCACATGGTCGGGCTTTCTGCCGACCCCACGCCAAGGGTTAGGGTTCAAAGCTCGGGAGGATCCTGTGGACGTGTCAGCATCCTTGACGTCGGCGAGTTCTCAGCCCCGATCGTCTACATGGCTTCACTGGTGCGCAACTCGCCATCTTCACCGCTCGTGGAGTGCCAAGATAGACTACGCGGGCTGTTCGCACGCGATCCACTTTTGGTCGTCCGCAGCCACCTCCATCTCCGACTTGTGCCGACCACCGGAGCACTTGGATTGTCATCATTGCCACGAATAGCAGTGTCCCCTGACTGGGTCGATGTTGCTAGCGTAGTGGGCGATGGCTTGATTCATCCTGTGTGATGGCTCTGGCTGGCAAGCGTCGGAGATATGGCGCGGTGATTATGATGGAGGGGGGCATAAGCCTATGGAGCCTGGCGTACCATACTTATGGAATCATACATATGGGCTGCCCTCCTATAGGCGATGCTGTGTTATGTGTCATCATGGAAGCTATTCGAGGGTCATCTTTTAATCCAGGACGTGCGACGCTGGTACTCTGCGACTCTATATGATGTCGTACCCGAGCCATCACACTTCGTCTCTGGGCTTTTCGATAGAGCCTCATTATCCTGCGACACCTCCGGCGTTTGGGCACCGCGCCGTTTACAGTTCGACTGCGTTCGGCCAATCTGTGGCGACTCAACGATTCAGAATGCAGCCGTCGTACTTGCCGCCGTTGGTCATCCCGCAGAAGAAGGGAAGAGAGCCGATCTTGCTTGTGCGATACCGGGAGCCGTCTCTCGAACAACAGTTTGCGCGCTGGCGGGCATCACAACATCAGCAACTCAACAACGTACCGCCGCCACCCCCATATTCGGGTCGCCAAGCATCATCACCACAGACGATGGTAGGGAGAGGGATGATGTTTGCACAGCAGACGTTGGTGAAAGCAGTGCCACAAGTGCCGGTGCAAGCAAAGGAAGGACCGCAGAAGGCTGTGTCACAAGTTGCGAGAGAGGGGCCACGACAAAGAGCTCAACCACAGGATGGAATGCCAGCGAGGATAACAAGGCAAGCAGCTCAACAAAATTTTCATCCTTCTCCTCCTCCTCCTCCTCCTCATCATCATCATCAACGTTCCGTTCAATCAGCAGAACCAGCACGAGTGAGACCGCCTAACTATCCGCCCCCTCGTCCACCTTACGAACCGCAACAACGGCCGAACAAAGCACCTGTTAGCCAACCAAACCCAACAAAACCTCTCCCCCTCCCACCAACCATCTTTCTCCCTGGCGCTGACGAAGACGTTATTCCCCCCAACACGCCCGTCATGAAGAAGCAGCCGCGACCTGCTGAATACGACACTCAACCCGACCTCCAACCCCTCTCGACACTTCCTGTCATTCAACAAGGCGACTCGGACAAGGAGGTCGTTCCTCCTCAGGGAGTTACCTCACCCGGAGGAAGTGGGGAAACAGAGCAGTTGGATGAGATCATGGAGGTGTTTGAATTCCATTATCCTTGTCTGCTGCCGCCGACAAGTGTGAGTGGAAGGAGAGCGGTTAGTTGGGATGCTGCTGCCAGTGGGGCTGCAAAGGCACCTGGGGTTGGGTTGAGGAGGTACCGAGGATCATGTGCCATTCCGAGGAGTATGAGGAGGGCGGCGAGGAGGGTAAGTGTTAAGGGGCAAACTGAGGGCGGGAATGGAGCGAAGTCGGGGTCACACTCTGGGGAGGGTAAAAGCATTGGAGATAGGGTCTCTGGTTGGGCGACAGAAGGGAAGGTGCATGTCGTGCAGGCTACTCAGCCTGGGGTTATGGTTAAAAACGGTCTGGACTCTGAGAGGTGTGGTCCTGCCCAAGAGGACGCTTCCCACAAAAGTTTTAAGGTGGATGTGCGGCCTCAAGCGGCAGTTTTGCAGCATGCTTCTCCTGCTATCCAAGACAGTACCAGGGCCCCAGTGCAAGTGGCAGTGCATGAATCTTCCCCTCTAAAACCTCACCATGAAGCCCTCGTCCAGCTTACGAATCCCCCTGGCTTGCGGGACAGCGGCGTTTCCATGGGAGCTTCGATTCCCCCGCAAGCCGAACGCGAGTGGTCTTTTTGTCAGAATGGTGACAGAGACTCGGACAGCTTCTCGCGTGCGCCTACCCTCATAGAGGGACATGGTCTGCCGTCGCGAGAGGAGTTCCAACCTGTCGTCAGCTCCCCTTCAGCCTCTCCCTCGCCGTCACCAGTGTCATCTGCCACGTCGGTCGACTCATACACTGAGTTTTGTCGGAATATGCCCTCGGCTTCTCTCCTTGACTCTGTACCTGCTGGGCAGACAGGGGGAATACAGCAGGGTGTTGGGTTAGTTCAGAGTACAGATTCGCTAGGTCAGCCTTGGGAGAGACAAGAAGAAGAGGACGATGGGTATGTCTCGGAGAGTGTCTATGATGAGGACGAAGATGTTGGGAATACCAGTTCTGTCTTGGAAGAGTATGGCAATCGGGAAAGACAGGCACTGAGAGAACTCTGGGGAGCATTGGATAAGCTGTTAAGGACCGAAGGACAGGACGGCTTGGGGCAGTTTGATGATGGGAGCACAATTGGAACAGGGACATGGGGCGGATGAGTTGCTTCCTGAGACAGGAGGAGCTTCATGAAAGTCAGTGGTAGAGGTTCTGGAATTTATTCTTTGTGTATACTTAAACCATGTTTTCCAAGCCTAACTCCCGGTGACTGTTATTACACACCGTCCTTAATGATCATTTCTCTCTGTCCAGGGCTTCAGCCCTTCCAGTAGTGCCAAATGCACACTCTCATCCCCTGTTGTCTTCAACAACCCTTCCAACGCATCCTCCCCACACCTCTTTACAAAAATCAAAACTGACCCCCACACAAAATCCGCATAACTCACCTTCTTCCCCAAAAAGAATGGTCCCTCCGGCTTCTCCTTCAACATCCTCGTAATCTCTTTGAGGTCTTCCTCGGCCGCCTTCCACGCCACATCACCCCCCTTCTCCTTCTCCAGTTCCAACAAATCCCCATACCACTTACTCCGTGTCTCGACGAAATATGCCGAGCTGCGCTCCGGAAGCAACCGGTACGCCACCCGCGGCATAAACAAAGGCGCCAAGGCTTGGATGATGCGTGGTATGATGGTTTCCAATGATGCCAGCACGGGAGAGTCGAGGTGCAGAGGCGGTTCGGGGTAGAGAGCCTCCAGGGCGTTGGCGATGCGCCGGGAGTCCATGATGTAGTTGTTGTTGGGGAGTCGGATTGTGGGGATGGTGTAGGGGGTTTCGGAGTGCGGGTCGGGTGGGTTAGGGACGCTGGGGAGGTTAGGGCTGTCCTCTCAACTTTGGGAGCTTGTAAGTGGAGACTTGGCTTACTAGGGGGAAAGACGGGGTTTCACATCGGGGTATTCAACCTAGAGGGCATGTTAGTTATGGTGTGGTGGTGAATGATGTTTGTTGGTAGTGAGAAGTGCGTTGACAGGTCAATCATGGGGTGTGGGGACAGGGGGTTTGGTGGTGTCCCAGAGGCATGACGTCACCGAGGGGCAGCACTGTTCGGCAGGGAAGAAGCTCAGGGGTAGCATCGCGGGAACGCACCCACTCTGTGCGGTAGTCGAGGCCTTTGTAGTTCAGGAGAAGACGAGCTAGAGAAAAAAAAAGGGGTTAATGATGATGACAAATTGCAATTGAGGTTGTTAACTCACTCTTCCAAGGATTGAAGGACCATGTCGAGCAGGGCTCCTTGCTAGGCAGGTCGAACAGCACAATGGGTTCGGGTTTGTCTGGAGTGCTCATCTTGGCCTGGCGTAATCGAAGAACGTATATTAACTGACTTTGAGAATGACTTTATCGACGTAGTTACAAAGAACTGTTGAACGATTGACTTGTTTGTCGGACGACAGCGATCCCAAGACGATTTATACACCATGCCCTCCGTAACTTTCAGATTACACAGGCAACCCTGCGGACCGCCGTTGCATCATCGCTTCCATTCAAGGTAACACGATTGTTGCATAAGGTCCGCCCTTCGTTTGACGTAGCAGCGGACCCACTGTAGTGGGGACGGACGAGAAGCTTATCGCTCGGATACTACTGCTGAAAGAGGAGGAGAGATGGCCCTGTTAAGGGTACTATTTCTTAGCTTCAGCCAGCCTGGAGGAGCCTGCTCTTCTGCAACACATTCCTGTACCTCAGCCAAAGCCATTTATCAGGCTTCGGGTCCTTCTGGGTCATCCATTAGTTTCCACTCAACAGAGCCACAGATCAACCTAGTCTTTCTGCCACTGTTGAGCCGCGACACACCGCAGGTCCTCTGCCAGACATAATCATTCATAATATCATTAATTAGTAAGCACACACCACAGTGTGCAGTCATCATAGGGCGGTACTCTCAGCAACCGACACTCCCATACCCCTGAGCCTCGGCCTTTTCACTAGCTAGGTCATTGACTCGGTGCTACGGAGGATCTGCTGTCCCATCAGAAAGCACGATCTATGTGCCAGTTTCGTTTCGCCAACCACGCATTAAGCCGTTGTGAATCCTGTGGTTGCATGCTTCCCGCTCTCCGTAGTTCTCGGGCAACTCGACCGACTACTTTTTTTTCCCAAGGCTCCTTTTGCCCTCTTGCAGATTTATTGGGAGCAGTTGCCGGTGCCTAAGGTATGCGGACCCCCGAAAAAAGGGGGATTCGGGGAAACTGCCGTAATCAGACCCCAAAGATTTGTGGCCAACTTGCCTCGATAAGTTGTACTGTTGCATGAGGCCGTCTTGGATATCTGGTGCAGCTGGACTCCAAAACGGCTCGCTGAGAACTCGCCGAGGTACATGTACGCTGCCATAAGGGTCCGTTTGCAGGGCCGGAGTTCCGGTGTAGTCGGGTTCCAAGGTTGGCCGGCCAACTGCTTTTGTTGAGGCAAACTTCTGCAGGGTTGGGAGGAGGTTGTAAGTTCGGAAAGGGGATGTATGAGACTGCGGTTCTGAGAAGTGATGGAATGGCCTGAATGATGGTCTACGTAAGACGTATGCTGGCCGGATAGGTACTAGTTGGAGCTGTTGGAGGTTGCATTGGTGATGTCAGCATTCTCTGACAGCACTTCGTAAGTCCGGATGGAGCCAATGTGTACCAGCGCTCTCGGTTTCTAATGATCGCGATGACAGAATGGGATCCGACAGTATAGCATCAACAGCTCAGCGTGGCGATAAAGCAATGCCGAACACATGACCAAGAACCATGTGGTGGTATCCGATGGGGGGCGAGAACTGAGAATGTTAAAGGGGTTACAGCGAGAGAAAGACCAGGAGAGAGGTCCCGACAACTGGATTATTATCCATGACGTGACTCCCAAGATCTAGTCATGATCACGTGGCAGGCCCGACGCCATGTCCCTAGAATCGGGGTTTATTAAGTGTTCGTTCTGTTTCTACCTTCACCAAATGCCCTCTGCAGCTGAAACTAGGCTGTGACTAAGCGGTAAAGCTGAGGCGGTACTACCCATATGATCCTTGGCACAATAGAACCGGTCCTCATGCACTGACCATTGCATATCTCTGGGTGGCGTCCCAGTTCGATTCGGGCCGGGAGCAGCAAAACCGGATCATGGTTGTAGGACCACATCAGCGGTTGTACCCCGATGCACTGATGGGTCGCTACCAAGTCAGTGTATCGGCCCAGTTCTTGAGAAATCATGGTTTTTTTTTTTTCATAGCAGATAACTCCCCTCCATCGGCGTAGGAAGGGGGATGTGGTCTTGTTGTCAGGTAGCTTCAAGGATGTAATGTTTGCTGAGGTTCTTAACGGTCTTGCACCATTCCGTTAATCCGATATACTACCAAAGAACACTTTCTGTAATACATCCAAACCTTTTTGTGCTGACGGGCTTTGTCCCTTTGCCCCTTTCTTAAGGTCATCTCAAACCACCATGACCATAGATTCCATTTGGGTCAGGGATCGTAGTCGACATCACCGGTGCACATGATAGCCATCGGGCTTCAAGTATCCTGCTCAAGTTGCGAAGCCTGAATCTTCTTGTTTTATTTTTCTGCGCCACTGATACACGTTTCTGGCATTATAATGTTTGACCTGCCATTCACTGCTATTTGATGGCGTCCATGCGTTAAGTCCACTTCATTTGAGCCCATCCCGATCTGATGCTGATCTCATCAGTCGGTCCAGCCCGTTCAACGAACCTGACCATTTGAGGGAAGTCTGTATTTAACCAAACACAACTGGTATGGAGGGTGAACGCCATGACAAAAAGAGCAGAAGAAGGAATGGAAGAAAAAACGGTGGAAGGAAACGAACAAAGGAGCATTGAAAAGTGTTCACCAGTGGGAATGGATAAACTTAGGTAATGACGAAAGTTCCTAGAGCTAATATACCCTGTAGGGAGTGCGTCCGTAAATTGTAGACTCCAGTCAAGAACATAAGAGACACACATAAGCCAAGCGGTTACACGTGGTCTTCTCAAGCTGAGTAAGAACACTATTGACAATTACGCAGAGGGCCAAAACGATGGTATAACAAGATCTCTTCAAACAAACCTGTCTTACGAAAACCGGCATCTAGGCCAGCAATAAGACTTAGAATTACAACCCCGAAGACCAAACAGACCTCAACTCCTACCATACCACTACCATCATGAGGACCACGAACCCAAAGCGCCAAACTCACTAAGAACAAGCGATCAATACCTCAGCCAACGTTTACACCCTCCTCCCATTCCTCCAACCCCACCTCCTCGTCACCCGCGGAACATCCGAATCACTCGCGCTGTTATCTCCGTCCGTGGTGTTCCCTCCATCAGTAGTATTCCCATCCGTATCCGTCACAGCTCCATTCTGCCTAGCCTCGATCTCCTGCTCCGCCGCCCTCTTGCCCGCAAGAGCAGCAGCCTGCCTTTCCTCCCTGCGCTGCCGGCGCGCAGCCAACATCCTCGAGACACGGTTTGCCGCGCGACGAGGAACATCCGTGTCGCTGTTGGTGCTATTACCATCCGTCAAAGAGTTATTTCCATCAGTCGTGTTGCCGTCGGTGTCGGTATCTACACGGGTCTGGCGGGCGTGGAGCTCAGAACGGCGTGCCTTCTTTGCAAGGGTCGCAGGGCTCATTGAGCGCTGAGAGATTCTCCGGCGGGCAGCTGCGACGTCGCTGTCGCTGTCGCTGTTGTCGTCCGTGGCAGAGTTGTTAGCGTCGGTGGTGTTCCCGTCCGTGTCGGTGTTGACCTGGGCCTGGCGCGCCTCAACCCCAGAGCGGCGCTTGCGAGAGGTCAAGCTCTGAGAGCGCCGAGAGACACGGCGACGGGCAGCAACATCACTGTCACTATCGTTGTCGGTTACGGTGGCGTTGCCATCGGTGGTGTTGCCATCGGTATCGGAGCCAGCGCGGTTCTGGCGAGAAGCGAGCCGAGAGCGGCTGGTCCTGCGACGCTTCTTGGTCGTGCGCTTCATGACACTACGACGACCGACGTCAGTGTCACTGTTGTTGTCGTCTGTGCCACTGGCGTCGCCGTCAGTGTCGGTGAAGAAGCCATTCTGACGCCTCGACTTCGACCGGCTGCCAGTGCCGCGATCAGAGTCGCTGTTGTCACCATCGGTGTTAGCACCATCGGTGTTGTCACCATCCGTGTCACTGTCAACACGTGTCTGACGTGCCTCGGCGTCCCGGGCCTTGAGCTTCTCCTCTTCCGCGGAGAGCACCCGGATCAGATCAGTCAACCGGAAGTTGCCATTGGTACTGGCCAGACCACCGGTGAGCTGCTCGATGATAGATGTGACGTTGCGCGGGTCAGTGCCTTGAGGGAGCTGACTGAAGACTAGATCCAGCAAGTCATTGATGTTGACAAGGTCTGTGACAGCCGCAGCCGCGGCTGATGTAGTTGTTGTTGCCGTCTCTGTGGTAGATGTGGCAGTCTCCGTGGCGCTGGAGGAAGACTCAGTCACAGTGGCTTCACTGGTTGTGGTTGTTAAGCTGGCTGTGGCCGTAGCAGTAGTGCTTGTGCTGCTGGTGGTTGTTGTAGTGATGAGCGTAAGCTGACCTCCCCTGATCAAGGCGGCCAGAAGTCGCTGCAGGCGAAGGAGTTGAGCAGCTTGGTTGAGGTTATTGTTGTTGATACCTCCAATGACTGGAACGAGGATCTGCCTCGGCTGATGAGGAATGTGCATGGAGTGGACAGCTCCGGCCATGCAGAGCACCACAGTAGCGGCCTTCCGCCAGGACATGTAAGGTGCCATTGTGGTTGGGTTTTGTAGAAAGAAAAGAAAATGTCAGAAAACTGGCGAGGACAAGAGCGTCAAGCTCTCAAGACAGAACGAAGAAACAGGAAAAAGTTCAAAAACACAACTGGTAAAGACGGGTCTACTCAATAGACCAAAGAAGCGAATGATGGAGTGGATGGGGGCCGAGGTTTGTTTGGGCTTGGAAGATCAAAAGAAAAAAGTCTTCTAAGAAGACTGACATCGGATGGGATGTGTGTCCTATAAAACAATCACATTGTAGTTGATCAATCCCGGAGCGGCCCCTGGGCAGAAAGCTCCCAGGAGTCAGAAACAAAGTTGAGACAGCTAGCGCGCAGCGCCTGGACAAGGAAACCTAGCATGGTTCGACAAAGGGTTATGCGAAGCGCTTCGTTAACAAGGAACCCGCTTGAGCCGTCTCAACCTTTGGACGGTGATGTCGCCCATAGATGGTGGACCTTTGTGTAGATCAGGGACAACTTGAGACCAGGAAACTCGACGCGGGTGTGACTTCTGTGCGACTCTTGGAAGGCTGAGTGCTTGCACCGCGATCTGAGCCGCCATGGCGATCTGGAGATCGTGCCAAGACTGGGGGCAAGTTTCAGGGGGGCGTGTGATCGACCCAACATCCAGGGTACACGCTTGCCTGAGATTGATGGATAAACTCTGCGAAACAACGAACAGTACACAAAGAGTCAGTTGAAACAGCGGGTTGACCTTAAACTTACGTCGTGGCATCGGCATTGTTACCCGAAAGGACCCTTCGATGTCAGGCTTATCGGTCTTGTTGGGCACTGGATGCTTGATGGGGCAGTTGGGTCCATTTGAGCGAAAAGTGGTGAAGGAGCTGTGAAGATAAAAAAAAAAAAGGCCAGGGTTGGCATCGAAGGGATGATTTTACCTTCACTGTGATGTAGACGCCTACGTAATGCAATGTCTTCATTCAGAGGATATGGTGAGATGAGTTAATCTAGAGCTAGGGGCAATGAGAGATGTTATAAGCATTCCATTTCTTGTTGCTTCGGGTAGTTCAGCTATCCATTGACCACCGGTGATCTGCAGATTTTTGATTCAGGCTCCGCATACTTTATTGAAAGCAAGATGGTACCTAGATGTCATTCTGGGTCCTAACACAGCACCGAGTTGTCTCTCAGTTGTGAAATTTGTTGGTAGAAGCCAAAAGCCCTGAATTTTGACCTTCCTGAGTCGCGACGATAAAGCAGGCTGCAGAGTTTCAGATCGTCAGCTGTTATCAGCTGGCAAGTGGGCTCATGGGAGTTCCACAACGCGCTCGGGCTGTCAGACGCGTCATTAATGCCTGTCATTGCATCTATCCAACTTTCCATTTCCTCAGCTACAAGACCTTATCTTATTACGGATAAGGTGTGAAAAGTTCACGTGGATAGCGGTTTAGGCCTTGAGTATGCATCAATTGAGTACCGAACATTTGTGAGTTCATGGCATTCGGGCACCGCCGCAACAATCATTGCGCGTATCAGCACAGTGCTAGACCCCCATAAGCCTATTCGCTTGGCTTGCCGCCCAATTCCCACCACAAGCTTCTCCTCCAGGCCCTCCGAAAGGCCGCATAGATCGTTATGTCGGAGAGATGGTTGCTGTTCGAAGCCCAGCATGTATAGTGCTGTCACAATGTTCCGTGTAAGCTTTAAAACTTGATGTTGTAAGGATAGTCGGGAAAGGGCCCTGTGTAAATAGATGAAGCAACCTACGAAAGAGCTAGGTGGGTCTGAAATACCTGCCTGCGCCCAACTAACGACAGGATGGAGAGAGTGGTTCAGGAGGGGCGACGTCAAATCAAGGGAGCCTACCTGCGTTTCCGATGACCTACAATAAGTGCAATGTGACATGATCTCAATAACGGCAAGGTCTCCTCCGAAGGAGACAAGACTCTACAAAGCAGGTAGATTGAGGAACGCAAATTTCTCATTTGTTGTTCATTGTTGCGACATCAATCTCTTGGTGGATGGAAAAGAGTCGCAGCGATGGGACACTGGGAATCCACTCCTTGGATCCTGTCCTCTCTATAGGTGAGTCCCTCACCGTGAAGGTTCGCTCTTCCATCTTCCAGTCAGCGCAATGCGCATGTTGTCCCAGCATGCATATTACAAGGTCTAGCGACAGAAAGTGTTGATGGGAGAAACTGGATGACCACCAAGGACTGTAGGCCACCTCCTCAAGGCGTGTTGAGGGCCTGCGTGATGTCGACTAAAGATTAAGCTTAGGAGATGATAAGTCAAAGAGATAAGCTAAGATCATGCTTATTCAGTCCTGGCATGAATCTCCACCTTGCCCTATCTGCGACGAGAGCCAAGACGGCAACCAGGATTGTCAGAACATTCTAATACCCACCTTCTCTTCTAATTTAGAGGTTCTGCCATCTCATGTACGAATTACTCAGTGGTAAAGCTATCGGGATTCAAAGCCGTAGTACGTTGAATGCTTAAAGCTTGGTCCCTTACTAAAAGATTGAACACCCGAAGGCTAAAACCTGGAGCTAACGAAGATCAAGGGTTTAGGCACATAGTTGCCGAAGGTATGAACTCAGATGGGCATGAGAGTCCAGATGCGGCTCACAGCCATTCGAATTTTAGTGTCAGTCTTACTGTCATTTCTGTCCCCTGTGGGGTTGGAGGGAAACGTGGGCGGGTTTGAGGAGGACATGAAGTGGGATGCGTAGTTGGTATCGTTGGGGAAGCTTGTGGGGGAGAATGGGATGAAAATGGGGACGTGGAGGATGAGGTTGAGAAGGAAATGTCGACGTCTTAGGGTGGGGGCTGGCCGGACCAGATCGCGAAGTGTGTGTATGATGAGGGGGCAGCTGGTGCATCGGAGGTGGTGAATTTGGAGAGAATGATACGTCCATGATGTTGAAGCGCGATGGACCAGGACAGTTCTCTTCAGAAGATAGATGATATTAAACCTGAGCGTATACCGCTACTTTTTTCAATGGACGATCGTGACAGCCATACTGGTCGCTTCTTCGATGGTATCTGCGCTGGGTTGGACATTGGCTGAACGTATAGTGAGACGTACTGTTTCTGTCACCCTGACACGGCAGTCCAAGGAAAATGGGTATCCCTGACTGCCAAACATAAGGGACACCGGAGATAGAATGATTGTGAAAGGCACGAACCCGTGGTTGATTCCAGGAGATATCTGGAAGCCGCATGACCGAAAAGTATGAACCGGATGACCGAGAAGATTTTATAAAGGAAGCTAGTCAGACACGATAGACTTCGCTTGGTTTTCTTCTCCCTAACACAAGGACACCGAGGACCAAGGAAGATTATTACACGTACTAATTGACTTCGTTGTGCACCCCACATCGTCAATGGCCATCATCTAACCCATTTAACCTATTGTCGATCCCTGCCTGCACCAGACCAAGTCATCCGTTACAGTTTCTAACCGCATCACATTGTTGCTGGAAAGCTTCCTAGTGGCATGGACAGGCTTCTGAATTAGCGAGCTGCTCGCTTGGTAGTTCTTGGATGTATATAGAGATGATGGCTGTACCGCAGCCCACCAATAGACATCGATCAGTCTGAAGCGCGGCGTGCAGTGATAATAGAGTCTTTCCGTTGAATTTTTGAGATGTGGATAGGAAAACATAGAAAATAGTAAGCATTCATTAATGCAACTGGTGTGGAATGCCACGTACAAGTGTGAATTACTGTTTTGCAGTGCTATGATAGTGGTTTCTTACTTGATTTGTGTTGAAGCTGTCTGACTCTGTACTTATAAGTGGCAAGTTGGCAAGCAGTACTAGGCAGCTCGGAACTCCACTGATTCGCCGCTGAGAACGAGACAGCACACCCTTACTGCAGAGTTCATGCCACATCAATACTTGTGGTACCACATTTAAATTAGACATTATCTCTCCCTAAACCGGGAGTTACTGTTCTAGAGCTATTGATGGGTGCATACTTGATCATTGTGATCACTGATCCTACGTCCCTGCTAGCAGCCTTGATGGATCGTACCTGGTGGAGCACAACTTAACTAAGACTCGGCCCTAGGCTGGCTTGGAGGTCCGTTGACTCTGCTCTCAATCCGCTGTCGCCGGTAATGGCAAGCTAACAGACGGCGGTTAGTATCTACAGGTGACCTAAATGCCGTAAGCAAACACAAACCACAATTCCGATGTTTAAAGAGTGCGGAAATGTTATGGATTTTAGGAAGAATCGGCACAGCATAAGTACATTTGAGAGCGAGAAATATCATGAAGATAAAAGAGCGATGTGTGAAGGATTGAGACAGTGTAGACGGCAACGCCATACATTAACTTTCTCCAGAGACATTACAAGGTGCCGTCATCGACGATTTCCTGATCAAGAGCCAGGTGCCTCAGGCCGGTGCTTCTACCGAGAGCTTTCGGATGCAAGTTCATCTGTGAACAAGCATTCGCGCTTGTGGCCTCGTTGTTGATCATCGTTTTGTCCTTGCTGTGTTGTCGATGGTGCATAACTTTCAATGTATAGATATCTGATGTCCAAATATACTACGGTTAGAGCTGGACTCTGAAAGCCTCGAAGCAGGCGAATACGTTCCTTGTCAGGTGTCCGTTAGGCGGCTAGTCGTAAAGACTTTGCAAGTAGTAGTAGACAGCAAAGGGGCGAGTAGTAAACAACCAATCATGTTAAGGGAAGAGTACGCGTGGAACTTGAGCCAACTAAAGCTTAAGCTCAAGCACTACCTGCATTCCTATTCACCGAGCTAGCCACTCAAACTGCTCCAGCAGCCGCGACATTGCAATCAAGTTGTTGCCTTTCAGCTCTCGGCAAGGTTTGCATCCATTAGGGGTTTCAGCGGCGATAAGAGCTGCGGGCGGTTGTGCTGTGCTGCGCTGGTGCTAAAGCCAGATCAATGTTAGCATCCACGGACATAATGAAATGAGGTTAACATGCTACGGCTTCCCTGCTCCTCACGGCCGGTCTTGAGGGTCGGTTGTACGTCGCTTTTCTTGTTTTACCGTGATTGTAGCAGCAAGGCTTTTTCGTTTCGAGCTCTCAGGGTGCTGAAGAAGTTAGTTGTGAACTTGGCCAGAACGCAGGCAACCAAAGAACCCGGCCTGAACCCAAGATCCCGCTAAAACTAGCGTTGCGTGGAGAGCCAAGTCTTTGAGTTGCAAGGGATATCTTCCGCACAACTCCACACAGCGAGACCAAAAGCACAAGGAGGTCCTCAGCTGTCACTTTAACCTTATCGATGGTTAAGGTTAGACCAAGCTCGAACTCCCGAGTTGCTTGCAGGATAAGATACTGCCAAACTGCAGTCAGTGAATAAATGCTAAGTGGAAGAATAGGACAATCGCCTTTGAGCTTCTGTTAGTGATGTCGACCTCTTCCTGCGGTCCGAGTACTGGGCAGTCTTTGCCAGAAGTTATGATGTAGTGACTCTGAAAGACTTTCAAGATGGCCTTAGCAGATATGCCTTATCATAGCAAAGATCCCACACACAGTTCGGTCACAAGGGCATTGCCGTGCCTCTTACGACACGGTCGTTGTTGTTAAGTACCTTCCGTTGATCTATTCCGTTGACTCCATTTATAAAGGGTATCGCTAACGGTGGGAACAAAGAGATTCATTTTCGACTGCTGACGCCTATCCTTTGGTCGTCTCTGTTCCAGAAACATGAGGATCAGTGTCGCGTCTCCATAAGTGTGGCTGCGGGGGATTCCTCAATGGGTGTCCTGGCTCAACTACGACAGCACACAAAGATCTACTGTACAGAGGGGTTGATGGGCTTTGTCAATGGAGATCATGTTTGTTGCTAAGCAGGTCTCTAAAAAACCAACAATGTATGAAATAATAGACAAAAAAAGTCGGAACACTTTTGGTCATACCGCAGAATTTTTGAACAATTTATATCCTGGAAGGCCATCGACCACACTTTGTAGGTTATTTCTATAAATCCAAAATAGAGAAACTCCAACAACCAACCCCCTAACAACCCAAATCTCCAGAAATCTTCAGGACGTCGGGAGAAAATCTGTTCAAAGGATCTTTTGCACTAGTTCCCGCCTCCAAAAATAAACTAAACGGAAACATCGAAGCCAAAAAGCGAGTAATCCCAGAATAAAACAAAAGAAAAATGCCAAGTTGTCAACCAACATCTCTCCCACAAAATGCCCAGCATTCCCTCATGCGGCTGTTTGAGCAAGTTTCCCACGCCCACCCAACGCACGCTGACCCAGCCAAGCGGGCAACGCGCCAAGGTCCGAGTGACCCGCCACTTACAAGAAGAGGGGAACTTGCCGCATCAGGCAAGCGAGAAAGCTTCGACACACGCTGATTGGGTCATCACACCTCCCCAGTTCATCCCTGCTGTTGGGTTGGGGTCTGATCCGCTCGAGTGACAAAGGCCGATGGGGCGGTTCCCCAGGGAGCTGGGTTGTCCTCGCTAATCACGGCCGAATCCGACCGAATGCCGAGCCCGGACAACATTGCATTGCATTGGGATGAGCAAGATGGATGGGAAGACCCGGGGGG
>Ga0065720_1020136_pt1 | contig 16679 bp, 14 predicted proteins | sample Thericmetagenome_FD_59107 | JGI IMG/M metagenome (GOLD analysis project Ga0065720, IMG submission 59107) | Thermophilic microbial communities from the Joint Bioenergy Institute, California, USA of rice/straw/compost enrichment - eDNA_2 v2... | ecosystem: Engineered > Solid waste > Grass >... | reverse complement strand
GGAAAGCACGGCATCCCGTCCGCTCTGCCCTAGTTAAGCCACTGAGGGCCCGGTTAGTAGTTGGGTCGGTGACGACCAGCGAATCCCGGGTGTTGTACGTTTTTTTTGCCGACCACTTTTGACAAGTGGACCCCCAACTACAACTTATTGATCTAGTTTGTCACGATCATGCTAGCTGATAATGCGCTTTTTGCAGCTGGCTCTTTACCGTCTCACCTAACCAATAGTTCCAATCTTGACAGTTCACTGGAGAGTTCAGGTCCCATAGAAAGTTCCATGCGACATGACACGGAACGAAGCGTAAAAGTTCCCGGGAACTTTCCTCTGTGGGGCTCTATGAATTTGCCCCTGAATAAACCGCCGAACTGGACTGCTGTGGACTGCTTGGGCTTCCTGTCGATGATGACTTCGCAGATGCCCGTACCATCAGTTCTCCTCCTCGGGAACGTGTCTGCTGTTTCTAGAAGAGAAAGCTTGAAACGTGACTCTCAGCCGCAGAACCTTCACCATGGAGCACTAGGCAGCAAGATTTCCTCAAGAATGATTGGCGATCCTGGTACCCTGCTACCCTAGCCGCAGTCTCTCCGGCACCACTTCTATGCATCCCAGAAGGGATCTCATGCTGTTTTGGTGGGGAAATGTTCGTCCAATGGAGGAGAAACCGCGTGGGTGCCAGTGATGGTGTCTGATCGGTTGACAAGTAGAGAACCGGAGGAGAACTGGCGGAGAGCCCCTTCGCTGAACGCCATTTCCAGGTTGGGAGCAGCTGGAGAGGAGCTGAATGTGCCAGTAAACTGGGAACACTTTACTGATCGATCATCTACCTTGGTGCCCCTTAGTTGGGTAATCCCCTCGAGAAGAGACTGTCGGTGCGGGCAGTTTTCTGTCTAAGCTGCTAAGGAACATAGGTAGTAGATATCGATATTGCCTCGCTTCTTTAAATAAATGAATGAATCTATCAATGAATATTCCGTTTGTTCGTGCGCTGCAGGTTGAGACATTATTACCTAAATTTGGTGAAAGTAAAGCTGGGAGGGATCAGCGTACATCCATTTAGCGCATCCTCTTGAGCCATTATCGATCCTTGCAATTTAAGGGCCTGGAAAAAATTCCAGAAACTAGTACCGAGACTTGACAGATAACCTGCATACAGCTACTGACCCAGTCAATGCCGTGGATCATTGAATTGCGCTGACCCAACTTGCCTGGCGCCACAGCTATGCTTTGCCACCAGGATCTCGAACGATAGCGGCAGGCGCTGGCTGCAAAGAAGTCACTTCATCACTGACACCGAGTCTTGGAGTATCAAGGGTCCAAATATTGAAAGCTTAACAGAGGAGAACTAAAGATATAGGCACCTGACTAAAGAAAGTCTTCCTTTAAAGCGTGGATGTCTCTAGGTCTTTGGTTTCCTCTGGTTAGGTTGAGATCGTCAGGGCTAAAGTAAATCCAACGTCGCATTGCGGTTGTTTCATGCTCCTTCCCAACACTGCTTTTATATACAAAGTATTTCATCAAGGTAATTCAAAATGAAGAAAAGGCTAGTGGTATCATTAATACGATAGAGCATAGTAGTCGAAATGCCAGTTTGATCATCTAGGTGACCGCATCTTCCAATACCGTTGGGCAGATCATCCAAGTATTTGCCCAACTCATGCCAAAGAAAAAAGAGAGATGCATGCTGCAGCAGTAGCAGCCTGTCCCCAAACTACCAGGTACATCCCTCTATGAGAACATAGCCATCACTGCTCCGCTCATGGAAACAGAACGACTCTTTTACCAAACACTGAGCCCCGTAACGCCAGTGCCACACCAGACGAACGCCCTTCAATTCATTCGATTACCCCTCACGCCCTGTCCAGATCCAAAGCTCATCAGACCTGGTTGACAAGCTTCTCTGTACTATACTTGCTCGCCCAACAACAGGGCTCCGCGCTGCATCACTCAGAGGAGTCACAGCCCTATCCGGCAACATCTCGTGTGTCCTGGGGCCTTCTGAAGCTGGAGACAGGAGTGATGAAGCACGGAAGGAACCGGGTCGTGTCGCAGTATTTGCTTCTGGCTTTGTTAGGGGCCAGCCTTGTTCTTGATGGTCCCGCTGATCGTGATCATGATAACTCGAGCTTGGATCAGAGACTCGTCGGGCTCTCGTCGGAGCGTCAGCTGCTTCCTGAGTGTCCCCAGGCCATGGTTGGTTCTCAAACCCGGAATCTACTGTCACCATGGCGACAGAGAGGGCTTCAAGCTCGCGAGCTTTGTTTCTTTGTATGTCATCAACAGGATCGGAGTGTATTGCCGCGGTTGCTGCTGCTGGAGTGTCAGGTGAGAACACCGAGACCATGGCTGGATTCGTCGCAAACATGACGGAGTTTCGACCGGGTGCTACTGGCGGAGGTGGTGCTAAAGATTGGTGTTCCTCCCGTCGGTAAGTATCGCGGTCGTAGTCTGCTGGAAAAGACCATGATGGCCATGGTTCTTGCCCTTCACCTAAACGAAACTCGGATGGCTCTCCAGCAGGAGGGATCGGCGGCAGTTCAGTCGTTTGGTGGAAGGTCATGTGGCCTGCAGAAAAGTTTTGACCTATAGCCCTGGAACTAAGGTCTGTTGGCGGAGGGGCAGATTGTCCACGTGCGTGGGAAGTAGGCCAGGCTTCAGCTCGGGGTTGGCGTCCGACTTCGGGATGTTGGGCGCGGGGCTGTTGATGGACGTTCCAAAGATGACCTTCTTGGTAATACTCATGCATATGAGGGTGAGCGTCAAGCCATTGACGAAACTCGCGGTATCGTGTTTGTTGTTGGTCAAATTGATGTATGGCAGCTAAGTTGTTGTGGTTGTAGGGATCAAAGTTTTGGCGTGTAAAGGCTGGTCTCCTGTCGCGTGGGCTCCTCGTTGACTGACTCCTCCTGTTCCAGGACAATCTGAACTCGAAGTGCATGTAGAGTTCGGGACCCCATCGTTCACGGTCTTTTCGATGGCACAAGTCAGGTGAGGTATGTCGTCGATCCATTTAGTCGACTCTGGACAGGAAAGATCTGTTGAATGCGAGGTCGGCACGGGATGTCTATGTGATTAGGAACTGAAAGGGTGTCAGATTAAAAATTTAACGATGTATCACAAGTTCTCAGCAGCATCGGTGGAAAAGACTTAATCACAGGGAGCCTCAGCGATCAGCTCAGCTGACAAAGATACAAACTCTGAAGGAGAATGCTGCTGCCTCAACTGAATGTATGTGATCGTGCAAAGAGGGGAAAGCATCAACCTCATATGAGCCCCGGTTTTGAAATCTCACCGATGGGATAAATATGAGGCAGGGGGACCAAGTCCAAATATAACAGAGAAGCGCTGCCGCGGGCGGGGGTTTAATCCTTAGATCCTTGAGAGAATTTAGGTGCTGCAGGAAAAATGTAGCAGCCTAAGGGAACCCGGAATGCTTAGTCCTATGTAGCACTAAACCTGGCGGGAGTTTGTGCGACATCGCTGCAAGACAACGGATAGGGAAGCGAAAGCTTGTCTATTGCATGGCAATGACCTTCCCCTGAGCCCTTCGCATTGAAATAATCGATCTGATCTTTTCTGAATTCTTTCAGGTCAGTGTTGTTGGTACACATGGAAGTAATGGGCTCGATGTTGCAGCGCTATCTACAACACCTGATTCGACCTTGGGGCGAGCGGCGCCGGAGACCTGCAGTCCAGGAGGCTGTGCTTCCACTAAATGAGGCACTATCGACTACCTATAGCACGTGTCAGAAGCCAAGCAGTAAGCAATCAGGTACCGGGCAACCAGATCTCGCGCTGCTTGGAATTCATCGAAGGCATTTTCAAGAATGGGTTGGGAAAAGAATGAGGGTTGGTTAGGGCGACTGGGCGAAGAAGCATCAGTAGCTTGTTTTCCAGAAAATGGCGGATGCTGTGAAAATGACGAATATATGGCCAAACGGCGGCAACTATGTCCCCTCCTAAAGAGAAAGGACACAAACCAAGATGTCCAGATGTCCATCCAAGAGTTGATGTACCCCTGCTGTCTTTTGGGGCGTTGAACTTCTCGGCGACCTGGATCCACAGATGTTCCGCCCAGCCGGATTTGCCTCCACATTTTGGCCCCAAAGAACGCTGATTGGACAATTTGTTGAGCAACAGCCCCACAATGTTATTTTAAAAATTATTCTGCTCTTTCTACATCGACCGATTCCCATGGTATCCAGTGCATCGCAGCATACACGTAGTTCCAAAAACTACATATTTAATGTTTCAACCATTATATGGTCAGTTGAATTGCCTTACATTGCAGGCCTGTTGTCTTCGGACTGTTCTTTGGTTCTAGCCCCCTCTTATTTGTGGAATAATTTCTTATGCTTGTTTGTATAGTTTACCATTAGTTAAATTAACTGTGCAAACAGCCCCACTATCCACAAGCCATCAACTTTTTTCTTTCCCAAGAACTGATCCCGAGAATGAAACCAAAACAGAACACAACCCGCTCAAGGGAAATCGTGCTGTGGCTACAGGGTCTCAAGCATACTAGGAAAACATGGCTCCACCATCCCAAAAATCTGCAACAAAAACAGACGAGCAGGTCGCGGCGCAGTTCACATCCTACTACCTGCAGCGGGCAACCAAGGAGTTCGCTGAGGACCTCGACCGCGTGCGTAACGCCGACGACTTCAAGAACGAAGCGCTGCCTATTCTGATCAACGCGCTGCAGCAGGGCACGCGCATGTTCTCGCCTGAGGAACAGCGACGGATCGTGACCGCCACAGCGGCGGCGTCGTCGGCTTCATCGAAACAGGGAGAGGATGAGTGAAAGGTTTCACAGCCGGGGACGTGTTACAGGGAGGGGGCGTTAGGATGAGAGCTGGGAAAGCGCCATGTGTTCGTCTGATGGTGAATTCTCAAAATAACAGCAAGTCTGCAATATTCCTCAGCATCCCCAACAAAGCTGAGAGGGGCCTTAGTGAACCTCCGGACATTGAAGCGGCGTTTTCCTTCAAAATAGTTCCTGAAGGTCGCATCTCTCACTCTATCTTACTCAACCCACAGCCACAACACCGCCTCTCAGAGAGCCTCAAATATCGTCGCTCGCCATCCTTTCGTCATTCAGCACTTTTTCTTAACGCCGAAGGCTGCGCATCAGGATGGTCTCCAACTCCGTAAATGACTTGTGTTCACACTGCAACAGCAAGAAGCGAGTGGGGTCCCGTTGTTCACTGGAGGTTGCCCTTCAGCTTGGCCAAACCGACCCCACAGACAGCTTGGCCGAGTGGTTAAGGCGACAGACTTGAATTCCAGGCAATTCTGACATCTGTTGGGTTCGCCCTCACAAGTTCGAATCTTGTAGCTGTCGGATGATTTTTGCATCCCACTTTTTTTGGTTTCTGTCGCTTACGTCCTGCTCAGAGAGAGGTTATATCCTGGGTGAAGTAATTATTGTCTCCAAGGGGATGGCGTGTCCTGTGTTGAGATTAACAACGTCGCTCCTGATCAGGCCGTTAGTATGGCTTCATCCCGACCTCACCTCTCATAAAGCCCGAGGTTGTACCTTGCACAAGGAGACACAAGATGAACATGGCGAGACTAGATTAGCCAACACAGTTCATATTAGATTGTAGCTCTTATGGACACAAACAGAGTGAATTATTATTATCCCGCAGAGCGACTATGCGATGCATCCCAGTTTTTCCCTGCTCTGTCTGCTGGATGCCAAACAGTAGCCCCGGTATCAGATTAACACCACACCCCAAAGATGCTTGCCTCTGCTCCTGAGATTCCTGCAGCCAGGAAAAGAAAGCCAATGAATTACCCATACATGCGGAAAGCAAGTGCCTTTAATGAATCCCCTCTTCAGGGTATCCCGATATGCCCAAGTAAAGCCACCCTATCCGTTTGGAAAACTCTTATGGTAACACATAGCCAGTTTAGGCCGGCCAAGTTCCAACATCCATGGACTAAAGGCCCACCAAGTGCAAGAGAAGATGCCAGGTATGTACCACAATGTAATCTCACGAGATGCGCAAAAAGAACCCCAACACGATAGTCTTATGGTCAAACCCAAGAAGTGTGTGTCCGCGGTGACACAACCGGCACACACTCACCCAACCATCTCCAAGCAAAGGACATCTAGGTGTGCCACTATACAGCGAGCCAACACCCGTTCTTCAACCAGTACCATGCCCTTCCCCATCCCCTCAATAATAGTTGTTCATATCACCTCCCCCACCTCCGCCGTTCCCCCCCTGGTGATAGCCCGACCGCCAACCTGCCGGCCCTTTGGGGATATTCTGGCCATGCCCTGACGGCCCCGACGGCGGCGTCTGCTGCAAGTCCTCATATAAGTGTGCAAACCCCCCTTGGTTGTTCTCCTTCGTCCCGATGTCATCCAGCGACTTGTAGTGATGATGATGGTGGTGATGATGGCCATGATGACCGCCACCACTACGACCACCACCACCGTGACCACGACCTCTCTTACCACCACCGCCGCCGCCCTCATTACGCTGGTTGCGGAAATTGCCACCGCCACGGAAACCACCTGACCTACCGCCGCCTGAAGAGTTGGGAGAATTTGCAACTTGAGCGCGAGGGCCAGTCGGTGCGTTGATAGGACCTGGTAAGGCTGGAGCAGAGGTAGGGGGAGGAAGTAATTTGTGTTGATGCTGATGATGCTGCGCAGCGGGGCCAGGGCCGGAGTTGTGGCGAGACCGGAAGTCGTCAGAAGCGCCAGTATACTTGCGCTTGTTAGAAGGGCGAGTGTAGAAGGGCGCGCTGCCGCCGTTATTGCTAGCAGTCTCGGCAGTCGCAGCATCCTCAGCCTCGATGCGCAACAAGACCTTCTCGCCGATGGTGGTCTCGAAGCGAATGGCCTTGTCGGGTGACACGGGCTGCCAGTGTTGAATCTTACCTGCGTCGATATGGCGGGCACCCTTGCGCAGGGCGAGCACGACCAGGGGAACATTGTCACTCGTATGGATCTGCGAGGTGGCCGGAACGGGCTTCACGCACGCAGCCCACACGGTGTTCTCGAAGCAAGCCGTACCCGTCACTTCCCAAATCTGCTTCGCCCCCAAGCCGCCAATTTTTTCGAGGATATTGGGCGGGCAGGGACGAGGGCATATCATGATGCTGTTTGCGTGAAACTTGAGCTCTGTCTCGGGGATGTGATTAGGAATCTGTGCTAAGGTGAGCAACCTCTTGCTATCTTCGCTGCTGATCATATAAGATGTGTAAAACACCGTCTTCCTGATGGCAAGGCGCTCTCCTCGCCCGTTATGCTCGCCCTTGTCCACGGCCGCATTGTGGTCTTTGATTATCTGCTGTACCTCAGCCACCTCAACAACAGGGTCGAGATACGTGGCGACGTCGGCCACCTGGATCACTTCATGCTTGATGGGCCCGCGGCTGTTTGGGCTGTCTTTGCCCTGGATTTTCTTGAGGTTATACTCGTCAAGAAAGTCACGAAAGCCCCTGACATGCTTTGCCCGATCTTCGTAGATGCGGATCTCTTCAGAATACCTGTATGTTTCCATCAAAGCCTGGAGAAACGTCTGTTTGAAGGCCATGGTGTTGGCAAAGCGCTCATTATTGGGTCCGACAGCCGGTTTCAGCGAGATCAGGTCGAACTCGAGCCCTTTACTCGTCACCATGCGCTTGATCAAGTCACTGAAGCCCGATTCGGAGCGACCTGTCAGGAGCACGCAGAGCGCGTCTGTCTGTTTCATGCTTAGCCGTATGAGTTCGACAATATTTTCGTTCCACCAGCCGTCCCAGGCGCGGGGCTCTTCTTTATCCAGTCCCTCGCCTGTGGCAGCAAGAATGCGCGAGTCGTGCCACCAGCCGCCATTCACAAAGGCGTCGGGGTTTGACAGCGTGCCTATCGTAGGGCTATTCCAAATCTTGGGATTCGGCAGCGGGGTCTTGAATACTGCAAGCAAATGGCGTCAACAGGAAACCGAGCCGTCGTCGAGGGACCGCGCGATCTTACGAGTATTGTCAAAGTCATAGACGTGAATGGCCCTGATTGTTTCAACAGCTGTTCGGCGGGAAAGAAGACGCAATCAGTAATGGTTCCTTCTCCGACATGATATCGCGCAGCAAAAGACCACAATCGGGCAAACGGACCTGGAAGCTGCTTGTTGAGAATCGACCAGCGGCTCATCGCCGTCACGGTGTAGACGCCATTTGCGCCGGCGGTCGCGTTCGCCGAGCCGTTTTTGTATACCGCATATGCTGTTGAACCCATGACTTTGATTTTGCGTACGAGGCGGAGGATGCGAGAAAACCAGCCCTGGAAGCTCATGTACGATTCATGGCGCGCCGAAAGTCGACGGTTGAGATGCCAGAGGACCGCTAACAATTTCGCCGTCAAGGTTATGACAGCAAGGGCCTAGTGGAGACGTACGGACCACGGGCAGATGGTTCTTAGTGGGGTGTCTCAGCAATTATGCAGCTATCGAGGCTAAAGTCCGATATCCAAAACCCAGAGTCAGAATAACCCTACTTTGATGCATACCCATCGGAATGCTGGACGTCTCTCTACACACAATAGCATCAGGCCACGCCGTCACTGGAGACGGACACTCACTCAGGTCACACAGAAACACCATAGGGACTCCTTTCTGCGCCAAAACAAATCAAATGCAAAGGCCCTGAGTACACATACAAAACATAAACAGTGCTGCGGATTACGCCAATCCCGGAGAACCCTGAAACCGCCAACCCACAACACCTATCAATCCCCTCCCAGCTATGATCACAGTCTAGGTATCTTTTTTAATTTCCCAATCTCCTTTTTTTTGCTTATTTCTGGGCCTTCTTGGCCATAGTGTTCAGAGCGCTGCCGTTCTTGAACCACTCGATCTGGCCTTCGTTGAAGGTGTGGGCCAGCTTGATCTCGTAGGGAGCACCGTTCTGGGGCTTGACGCGCATGGTGATAGGCTTACCGGGAGCCAGCTCAGTGCAGAGGATGTCGACCTTGTCATCAGGCTGGATGCGGTCATAGTCGGCGGGGTCGATGAAAGTGAGAGGAAGCATACCCTGCTTCTTCAGGTTGGTCTCGTGGATACGAGCGAAGGAGCGGGTAATGATGGCGAGACCGCCCAGGTGGCGGGGCTCCAGAGCGGCGTGCTCACGGGACGAGCCCTCACCGTAGTTCCAGTCACCGATGACAACCCACTTGATGCCCTTGGCCTTGTAGTCACGGGCAACAGCCGGGACGGCGTCCCAGGCACCAGTGAGCTGGTTCTTGACCTTGTTGGCCTCGCCGTTGGCAGCGTTGATGGCACCGATGAGCATGTTGTTCGAGATGTTGTCCAGGTGGCCACGGTACTTGAGCCACGGGCCGGCCATGGAGATGTGGTCGGTGGTGGTCTTGCCCTGAGCCTTGATCAGGATGGGGCAGTCAATAGCATCCTTGCCATCCCAAGGAGCGAAAGGCTTGAGGATCTGGAGACGGTCGGAAGTAGGGGAGACCTGGACGGTAACGGACGAGCGGTCCTTGGGAGGAGCCTGGTAGGTGTCACGGCCGGGGTCGTAGCTGCCAGCAGGAAGAGCATCGCCCTGAGGAGGAGAGAGCATGAACTCCTTGCCATCGGCACCAACGAGCTTGTCCTTGAGAGGGTTGAAGGTGAGCTTGCCGGCAACGGTCATGGCAACGACGATATCAGGAGAGGCAACAAAAGCGTGGGTAGCAGGGTTGCCATCGTTACGACCGGTGAAGTTGCGGTTGTAGGACGAGATAATGGAGTTGACCTCGCCCTTCTTGATGTCCTGACGATCCCACTGGCCGATGCAAGGACCGCAAGCGTTGGCCAGAACGATACCACCGAACTCCTCGAAGGTCTTGAGCTGGCCGTCGCGCTCAATGGTGGCACGGATCTGCTCAGAACCAGGGGTAACGGTGAAGATGGCCTTGGCCTTCAGACCGTGATTGAGGGCATCGCGGGCAATAGCAGCACCGCGGTTCATGTCCTCGTACGAGGAGTTGGTGCAGGAGCCGATGAGGCCGACCTTGAGCTCCTCAGGCCAGCCATTAGCCTTGACCGCCTCAGCGAACTTCGAGATAGGCGTAGCAAGATCAGGAGTGAACGGGCCGTTGATGTGGGGCTCAAGCTCGTCCAAGTTGATCTCAATAACCTGGTCGTACTCGGCACCCTCATCGGCGCGGAGGCCGTGGGCGTAGACACGGGCAAAGTCGGCGATCTCCTGGCGCTTGGTGATCGCCAGGTACTTGTACATGCTGTCATTGAAGGGGAAGAGGGAGGTAGTGGCACCGATTTCAGCCTAGTGTCAAATTAGCATACGATACAGTAACATAATACCGGAAATGCATGTAACGGGAGGTCCTTACACCCATGTTGCAGATGGTAGCCATGCCGGTAGCAGAGAGAGTATCGACACCAGGGCCGAAGTACTCGACGATGGAGCCGGTACCACCCTTGACGGTGAGAATGCCAGCGAGCTTCAGGATGATGTCCTTGGGCGCAGTCCAACCGTTGAGCTAAATCAGGCGTTAGTATTAATCCATCACGGCTTGTCTCCCAAGCCTTCCCCTTTGACGGGGAAAACACTTTGGACAACTCTTCAATTTCAGGTCCAACTTGCCTTGCCGGTGAGCTTGACACCAATGTACTTAGGGGCCTTAAGCTCCCAAGGAAGGTTGGCCATGACATCGACAGCGTCGGCACCACCAACACCGATGGCGCACATGCCGAGACCACCAGCGTTGGGAGTGTGCGAATCAGTGCCGATCAGAAGACCACCAGGGAAGGCGTAGTTCTCGAGAATGATCTGGTGAATAATGCCAGAGCCAGGGCCCCAGAAACCGATGTTGTACTTGGCGCAAGCAGAGGCAAGGAAATCGTAGACCTCCTTGTTGACCTCGTTCGCGCGCGCAAGATCCTTTTCGCTGCCGTCGCGACCAGCGATCAGATGATCGGCGCTGTCTTAAGCATTAGCGTGCTGCTTTTAAGATAAGATGGGGTTGATCGAGACATACTGGACGGTAACGGGGTTCTGAACCTGGTCGAGACCAGCGCTCATGAACTGGAGAATGGCCATCTGGGCAGTGGCATCCTGGCAAGCAACACGGTCGGGACGGAGCTTAAGGTAAGAGACGCCGCGCTCGATATCCTGGCCCTCGGGGTCGTCCAGGTGAGAGTAGAGAATCTTCTCGCCGTAGGTGAGGGGACGGTTGAGACGAGACCGGACGATGTTGAGGTTCTCGGACATTTTCTTGTAGTTGATGAAGTTGCCCTCCTCCCAGTTGTTTTGACGAACCTGAGAGTGCATGTCAGCGTCACCAGCTCTCAATTGCCGCACCTCTTCCCATGGTTCCAACTCACCTTCTTGTCCAGAGCAGCATCCGCAACGGACGCCATGCGCCGGACGCTCATGCCAACGCTACCCAGAGCGCGGCTCCGGGCAACGCCCAGGAGCTGACGAGAAGCCAACATTGTGAAACGACGTTCAGCGCAACGGCGCCAGAGAGCAAACAAGAAATGAATTGGGAGTGGAGATGTGCAGAACCGAAACACCAGAGGGCCTCGCAACGACAACGAGGGAGGGAGAGTGGCGGTTCTCGGTCTGGCGACGTCTGAGAGAAAAAAGGAAAAAAGAAGAGGTGGAGAGAACAAATTCAGCTGGGAGTGGAGGGGTTTTGATGTCCGTGGCGACGGGGAACTTGGTGGTTGAGAGGTTTCCTGCCACCGTCATAGCCGAGAAAGTACCTCGCCCGAATGGAGGGAAGAGGGGCACTGGCCAATCACGAGGAATGAATTACCACTACCCGCGTTGTGGGGGAACCGCGCAAGGCCAGTGGGGGCCAGTGGAGGATGCGACATGACATCGCAGCCCGGCTTCGGGTTTTGGCTAGCCTGTTTGATCATTTCCTTTTGGACGACACTCCCGACCAAAGCCGCGAACGCACAGCAATTCCTTGCCCCAGTCCCAGCGCTCCCTTCTGTCAGATCGTATGTAGCACAGCGTGTTCCGCAGCCCCGTTAGACTCCGTTCTCCTATCCGTTGGGAGCGGCGAGGCGGCGGGCTGACAGCTGTCTCTGTCTCTGTAAATTCCGGGTCGGCTCCTTGTTCCGGCCTCAAAGGACTGCATCGCGATGCTGCCGTTGCTCCAATAAGTTGGCAGGGATATTCGGCGAAAAGGTCAGCGTAACGCGAGCACGAATAACCGAGGCTGCAGTTGATGCCCCTATGGCTTCCACCACGCCGTCCGCACACTCCTGATAGTTAGCTTTCTGTTCAACACATGTAAGCATGTACTTAATCATTAAATATGGTCTAAGTTTCAGGTCTAGGCAATGGTTGGGCAACAGTTAGCGTGAGCGTTCGGATGGATTGGGTTGCGACGACATTCGCTGCATGGTTTTTACAACCGGCCGTCATCAAACAGAAAACTTCCCCATCAACTCCAATATCCTGAATATTGTCACTTCATTAATAACATACGAGTCCAGTTCTTTCAAACAAATCTGGACTATGCCACATCAATTGCTGCACGAAATGTTGACCCAAACCAGCCAGCTTTTAGATGCCAATGTTCTTCGTACCCCGCATAGGATAAACCGGCGTCGAGCTAACCGTCCCGCATGTGAATAGTGGGGCAACAAAGGAGATGACCACGAAAAGTCTTGTCTTAAGTTGCAGTTCGATCTTCTCATAAAGCTTCCCTCAAGACACAAAATTAGTTGATTTGTTTGCATTGATTTCGCTGAGGCTAAAGAAGCCATGCTGTTTGGCTCGGGAAACGGCTAACCCGTATAACTATGGGGCTGCGGAGTTTCACAAAGTGACGCAACATGTCGCTGGGCTTGACAACGTTGAGTGGGAAATCACGGAGTCATCGGCGACCGGCTTACGACCGTGTTGACGCCCAAGTTGGCGGTCATTTTGTCGCATGCCCCAAAGTTGATGACTCGACGAAGGTCCAATGGCAGCACAGACACTGATACCATCACGATGCCTCGCTCAAACCGACATTTCGATCGAACAACACTACCGACAGATACATGACACGCTAAGCTCGGGTGGGGCCTTAGGGGGCTCGTTCCCTTAGCGCCGGGCGCAAGGAAATTTCTGCTGATCTGGAGACTCCTTGTTGGGTGGGGCCGTCGGGAAGGGGCCGGCTCGGCGTCTAGGCGCTCGGCGGAAGATGGAGATCCGAGGGCGATAGCCCGTAGCTCCGGAGCTATAAATAAGCGACCGCCATCGCGTCCCCCGCCCTTCGGTACTCGTCTGACGTTTCCTCCGTATCCGGCTCGGCCTTCCGTCTTTTCAGCGACGGCTCCCGATAATGGAGCATGCCGTTTGTAAATCATCCATGACTTGGAATCTTACTGTTATCCACAGTGCTTGCATAATATATACAGACTGTTATATACCCAAGTCAGTCAAGTCAGGGGATGATATGGCTTTCGCCATAAAGTATCTAAAGACAGTTGCATACATAGCTAGTATGAACTTGGATATTGTCTCATTCTCGACTATTGATAGTGATTCAGTATAATTATTAATAAGTAATATGAGCTTGAGGGGGGAACAAGGACTAGATAGAAAGATAACTAGAAAGGGTTAAGAAAGCCTAAATAGATAAAGGGGAAAATTGAAGAAAGACTAGAGGAAAGCAATAGAGAAAAAAGGGAAAAAAAGAAGAAAAAGAGAAGAAGGGATGGAAGAAAGAAAGAAGAGATAAAGGAATAGCTAGACAACACTAGCGCTACCACAGAATACCAACGCTCGGAACACAAATTTGCAAGATGAAGCTTCCTTGACAACGGAATTGCCTTCTGATAATGGAGGGCACGGAGGACTTGATGGAGCTTTGACGAAGGGTTTCGAGAGTCATGAAACTCGTCGAGAGTCAGGACTGATATCGGCGATGCGTCTCTATTCAGTGAGAGACGGAGTGGCAGTGGCCGAAATATCCTCCTTTTCTTATATCTTTACCTCGGGAATTGGCGTATGTAACCTCATCTTCGTATGGACGACGGTCCTCGAATCTCCAGCGAATGAAATCCTGGGTACAGATGACGATGTCGTACCTTTTCTCTAGGCGCTCGCATCCTGGGAAAACTTTATTCAACCAACAGACCTTGGGACGACTCTCCTAGCCAACACATTAGCGTCTTGAGATAGTAATTTCAGTCGTAGTTGTATCCAGGCAGCTTACCCGCTTGAAAGGTCGTATAGCTTCTTCAAACCATTGATGGATGCAAGCTTTACGAGGCACCACCAATTTGAAACCTGCAGCTTTGAGTGTACTGAGGATTTGGCATGCAGTTATTGAAGCTGTCAAGGACTTCTCAAACCCAGTTGGATAGGCAAGTAAGCGTCCATGAAAAATTAACTTCATGGGAAGATAAAACAGCTTCTCTTGTCTGGCTGCTCTCCTGGCTGGTGAAGTGCGTCCATGCCTTTCATAACCCTTGTGTCCTTTATATCGATATAGTAGAGTTCATTTTACTGTCAGACGTCATATCAACATATATTGACCAATCCGAGGTTTGTGGCGGAATTCTTACAATGAACTGCCCGTTCTCCTCAGAACGAGATCAGAAAACTCTCTCTAACCTTAGTGAACAGCATGGTACTATCCACGTATCGATTAGGTCCCCCATAGCAATCATTCCAGTAATCCGCATTTGGGCGACATTTTTGACCACGTGGTATTGCAGGCCCTGTGCTGAGGCTAATGCCTTCTTCAATGTGGTTCAGCTCCTTTTTTGTGGGTTTCTTAGGCATTGTACCTTCAAGGGGTGCAGTACCTTATGTTAAAACAGAAGATGCTGCCTCTTTCATCGAAGAGATTCTTGTTTCCTTCAAGCAGCGCCATAAACTGAATGTATGCACTTAGGTCACGGAGATCTTATTAAATGACCTGGAGAACTCCTTTCTGTTACCGCCTCTTGGCTGTGACTCCACATATCGTGTGCTTTCTATGGAGTGATGATGATCTCCATTCGAATACTGAAAGTCATTTTTTCTCGATCTCATGCATGTTCGCCCACTTATGGTATTCTAGTAATCGAGAATCCGACGGATACAGTGGTGAAGGTGTGGGCTTCCTTTGCTGTCTTCTGATCGAGCTGGAGCTCCTCTGCCTTAGTCTTGGCTCCTTGTAGGAGCAGTCGGACTTATCCTGATTACATCTGGGGTTGGTATCCTCGTCTTAGTGAGCATTGGGAGGATATAGGCTCGTTATTTACAATGTCCTTATAGAGAATACGACCAATGTTATGAGCTTGAGACTAACTTGTTCGGTGGCCTGTAACGTTGGATGAAGGTGTAGGAAGAAGAGATGTTTCGGTAAGTCTCGAAGCTGAAAAGCTGCGACTACCTGGTATTGCAAATATTCTGTGTACATCACCCAAACTACTTCGTGCACCCGACGACGACAAAGCATTGTCTGAGGTGGCTCCAACCTTGGGAGTCGTCTTGCCACCTGATTTAGGGTATCTGGAATAGTAAGGTTCTCTCCAAGGCGTACCGAAATAGACCTTATACCTCGTGGTCAACTTTCCCCTTTTGGGGCCACTATTTCTGATATGCCTTGGGAAGGGTCGGACCACATTTACGATACATTTCAGATCATGCTGATTTTCATCTCCATGAGGTCTTTGTTTTGGGTGTAACTGGAGGTCAGGCGGGCTAGCAAAGGCCGATGACTTGCAGGAAGATAGGCTTCTTTTGACACTAGCGCCTAAACACTACTGCCCCACTGGGTTGAACAACATCATGGAAGCTATTGCCACTAGCTGTGGTTAAAGGCTAAGATGGAGCCTTTAACCCTGAGCGTTCTGTTAAAGCTCTGACTTCAGCTTCGTTGTCACGCGTATGGTGTGATATTTTGTTAAAAATTCGTGATACTCTTGGAGACAAACGATATAGGACAGGGGCCTGCAGCTCTTAGAAAGTATCTCTTTCTTCACAGGCCCTCGGAGAAGAGGAAAGTCGCGACAAAAGCAGCCGTATTCATTGCTTCATCACGTGCAAGTAAATAGCCCTGTCTTGACATGAGAAGTTGCAGGCTGTAGTCCTTGGGGTGTTGGAGGAAAAGGGGGTTATAGGTCGGTAGCTTAGGCAGATTACTACTAACTTGAACTCTTCACTGTGTTAACTAATATCATCGAGAAGCTAATTTATGACGCCAGAAATGAACAGCTGACTTGAACTAAAAATAAGAGCCCTCAATCAATCTGACTAGTTTCATCTACCACTTGGGCATCAACTCAGGGGAGGGAAGAAGGACTGGGAGGGGCGGCCCAGAGCCTTCCTTTTAGCTGCGATGGAGCCGAATGGTACGTCACACTTTGATAGTCGAAAGTGCTGCCCGTTTTCTATGGAGAAGTTGTGTCTAACCCGAAAAGGTTCATCATGGCATGGTTGATAATGTCGAGCTGAAGCCTGCCATGACCTAAGCAGATGAATCTTTATACGTGAGCGCATATCTATATTGAAGTTAACCGAATTAGGTTTGAAATCATATAGAAAGTGAAAAAAAAGGAAGATGGGAAAGAGGAAGGGAAAGAAGAATAGAAGAGGGAAGGGAGCAACAAAAGGGCAAAAAACGTACAACACCCGGGATTCGCTGGTCGTCACCGACCCAACTACTAACCGGGCCCTCAGTGGCTTAACTAGGGCAGAGCGGACGGGATGCCGTGCTTTCCACTGGGTAT
>Ga0065720_1003460_pt1 | contig 16681 bp, 13 predicted proteins | sample Thericmetagenome_FD_59107 | JGI IMG/M metagenome (GOLD analysis project Ga0065720, IMG submission 59107) | Thermophilic microbial communities from the Joint Bioenergy Institute, California, USA of rice/straw/compost enrichment - eDNA_2 v2... | ecosystem: Engineered > Solid waste > Grass >... | reverse complement strand
TCGTACGCTCTTCAGTTCCACGCCTACTCCTTTGCGCGGCCGAAACGCCGCGAATATGATTTACCATGGCGGCGGTGAAGGCTTCGACGAAGGGCTGACCTTCCAGCATCAGATTCTCCCGGGTCATATAGTCCACTTCAATATCCGGCCGAACTCCAATGTTCTCAACATATGGAGCGGTCGGATACTCCCCGGTAGCGATCGGATTTTTGCGGTTCATTAAAGAAGCCGTAACGCTGGCTACCCCTTCGGTGTAGCTGGTAGCGTCTAGCGTCAGCACCGAGCCGCCTGCGCCCATTGTCCGCCAACCGAAGAGGATACCGCGGTTGTTATCCTGGATGACCGCCGGGAAGAAGTCCGCGGCTGAGGCAGAAAACTCATCGATGAGGACCATCAGAGGTTTGTCATAGGCTGCGATGGAGCCGTCGGCGTCTCTGACCGGCAGCAAGTCAAGCTCTCCGGACGAGTTCAGCGAGAGCGGTCCTGTCCGGCCGCGATACTCGCTGTTTGCCGTACGCACATCTTGCAAGCGCGCTCCCAAAAGGTCCACAACGTGTTTTGGAGCGCCAGTCACTTTGCAATTTCATACGACGCAGAGAAGGCTGCAACCCAGTTTGACGTGGCCCGAATCTCGAAACCAAGGGTGCGGAACTGGTAGGGGATCACTCGCTGCAGCAGCGCCTCACAATAGGACAGAATTCCGCCCGGATTCCGCATCACGTCTAGGATCAGCCCGTCAGTGTTCTCCCGCATGAAGGCGATCTCCTCATCGAACTGCCGGAGAGCTGCGGTCGCGCCAATCTCCGGTTCAAATGTGGGAATTCGGATGTAGCCAATCCGCAAGCCATCCGCCTCGTAAACCCCGCTGAAAAATGCATCCGAGGGAAACAGCCCAAGCCGCAGCTCGAAGTTTTCCGGTAGCCGGAATATCGGGAAGATGTCGCCTAAGCCCGCCACGCCGCGATATTCCTTATCCCGAATCTTTAACTTGAGAAACGGCGCAACGGGAAGCATGTAATCCGGCAGATCATCGGCCACCTTCGAAACCTCGTCGAGTGCGCTCGTGCGAGGCATATCTGGAAGAGGGCCCACTTTGGGCTGTTCGCCGATCGTCTGCCACGGGATCTCGTACGTCTCGAGGTCTCCGGTGGCTCGCCGGATCACGACCGTTGCTGTTTCGCCGATCTTGTCCGCACTGGGAATGTGGGAGCCGCTACGACTGACAATGCGATTCGCAGCCGCACGGGCCGTGCTGCGCGGATTCCCGGACATCGAATAGACCGAATAGTGCCGAATCCACTCCTCTACCTCCACACCATCCACGGAGACGAGCTCGTCTCCCACTTCGAACGGATACAGCCTGGCCGGCAACAAAAATGGATGGATCCACTCAATCAGGACTTTGCCATCGTAGATGTCCACGTCAAAGGGAAGCTGGGCGACCAACGTCGAAGGGAACGAAAGGGCCACATGTGCATCATTCAGCTTCGACACATACTCGATGAGCAACTCTTTGAACTCCTCATCGGTTTTGGTTGCCGCCGCCCGTTCCAGCCATGGCTGGGCTTGAGCGAGGTCAAACCCTTGCGTATCCCTCTTCCACTCGTAGGGTGCGTAGTGCTTCCAGAACAGGGCTATCAACTGGGACATGTCAGAGACTTTCTGGTCCCTGCTAAGTTGACCGAAGACGGGGAGACAACTTGTAACTAGCAGTACTACAACAGCACGCGCATTCATTCGTCACCAATCCCTTCTTAGGCAGAAATAATGACGACGTTATTACAGGCGCTGTGCCGTTTGCGAGAGTAAGATTACTAACACTTTGCAGCGTTTTATCCGCTAGCTACCGACATAAGTCGCATCGCTTAGTAAACTACGATCTCTCCCTTTCCCCAAACGGTCTGGCGTCCGACTCCCACCCACTGGCCCAGCCGTAAGTAAGGTAAGAACTCGCCGAGGTTCCCCTCATACTCTGCCTCGCCGGTAAATCCGCCAAGCGGGTGCCTCTGTCCCGAGCGTGACGAACGGCGCTCCACGTCCCGATGCTGCAGCTCGCAGCGGACCAATCGGACCGCCGCCGCACGGTCTCCCATCGCACGGAAATCAATCTCGAGAGGCCCGGCGCCATAGAGAGCACGGAGTGTGCTGATGCGGTCCCTCAAGCGGGCGAACAAGACGTCGAACTCCGGACGCGCCACGACCTGGTCCTGGCTCTTCAACTCCGTCGGCGTCACAAAGCGCACGCAAGCCCGCTGGACTGCCTCTCCGCCCGCAAGCTCGACCGTGGAGGGTTCCGCAAGATTGCCTAGGCCCTTGCCGTCAAAGACCCGTGCGACCGTCTCTCCACACAAGTTCAGTTGATCCACCGCGATCAGTTCCGCAAGCCCTCTGCCCGGACCCAGGCCCTCTCGCGCTAAGTGTTCGAAGGCCCGGACAAAGTACTCGAGCGCAGGATTCCGCACGTCGAAAATGTGGACATCGAAATGGAAAGTCTCATTCTCCCCGACCGTGCGCCCGTCCAGGTGCGAGGCTCGAAAAACGAACGGCCGCGGCCAATCGCCGAGCCCGCTCGGGCCTTCGCCTCTCGTTGCCCGCGGTTCGAATACACGGGCGTAAGGGCAGGCGCTGCGTGCTTCGCATAACTTTGCATCACGGCAGTCCGGTGTACAAACCAGTTTCCGGAAGATGCTTCCGAAGGCCCCGCGCACGGTATTGCCGGATTTGTAGGCTGGGAAGTAAATAGCGCCGACAGCCCTAAAGCGGAACCGGAGCCGGTACAGTTCGAATGTCAGCGCGCGCAGCATAACAGTGTCGCAGGACCGGGAACACTTCCACGAAACTTACGGCCAGTGCGGAGATACAGGAGTAACATCAACTTACTCGGTTCCCCGCGTCCGGATCGCTCTGCTGTTTGCAGGAACATCAGGCCAATTCATCGAGAATGCGAAGGGCTTCTGAACGGGGATCGGGAGAGCGAGTAATTTGACGGCCGACGACGATATAGTTTGCGCCCGCATCCAGCGCTTCCCGCGGCGTGGCGACTCGTTTCTGGTCTCCTTTTGCTGCATGCGCCGACCTCACGCCCGGCGTAATCAGGACAGCTTGAGGACCGGCAAGCTGACGAACTGTTGCCGCCTCCAGCGGAGAGCATACTATTCCGTCGATCCCCGCCTCCATTGCCTTTCTTACGCGAAGCGCGACCAGATCGGCGACAGAACACTTGTAGCCTAAATCCGCCAGGTCCTGCTCATCGTAGCTGGTCAGGACGGTGACGGCCAGGAGTTGGAGGTTCGAACTGCCCCTTCCCTCGACGGCCGCTTTCATCACAGCCCCGCTGCCGTGGACGGTCAGGAAGCGGACGCCAGAGCGCGCAACTTGCACCACCGCGCGTTTGACGGTCTCTCCAATGTCATAGAACTTGAGATCGAGAAAAACATCGAGCTGGCGGCTTATCAACTCCTGCACGAACGCCATCCCGGCGGCAGCGTACAGTTCCATTCCGACTTTGTAAATGGAGACGGAATCGCCGAGACGATCCACGAGATTTCTTGCCTCGTCCGCCGATTCGACGTCGAGCGCTACGATAATTGGATTTTTCATAAAAGACGGATCGGTTTCTCTCCGCGGCTCACAACGCGGCCAATGCGGTAAGCAGCGGGATAAGCTTTCTCCAAACCTGCGGCATCCTTCTCTGGAAGAGAAATCAGCAGACCTCCCGAAGTTTGCGGGTCGTAGAGCAGCGCTTCCACCTCAGGCGGAATCGGATTCACGAGCTCGACACTGCAGGAGGCAAACTCACGGTTGTTCTTGAGGCCGCCGGGAATCGCGCCCTGACGCGCGTACTCCAGCGCTCCTTCCAGGAACTGCACTCGCGAGGTTTCGATCTCGAGCGTTACACCGCTTCCAAGCGCCATCTCCCGGGCATGGCCCAGAAGCCCAAAGCCCGTGACGTCTGTGCAGCCGTGGACATCGAAGGAAAGCATCGCTTCGCAGGCCTGCCGGTTCAGCGTCTTCATGGATTCAATCGCTCCGCGCATATGTGCTTCAGAAGCAATGCCCCGCTTCCATGCGGTTGAGATAACGCCAGTACCAAGCCGCTTTGTGAACACCAGCGCGTCACCCGCGCGCGCTCCCGTGTTGGTCGTGATTCGATCCGGGTGAACCGTTCCTGTCACTGCGAAGCCGAACTTGATCTCCTCATCATTCACGCTGTGGCCGCCCAGAAGGACGCAGCCCGCTTCTTCCATCTTTGCAGCGCCCCCTTTCAGAATGGCCTCCAGATCGTCCAGATCTCCCTTGCCTGGATAAGCCAGGATAGAAAGCGCTGAAACGGGACGGCCGCCCATCGCATACACGTCGCTTAGGGCGTTAGCCGCTGCAATTGCCCCAAAAATAAAGGGATCATCGACAATCGGGGTAAAGAAATCGACAGTCTGCACAAGGGCACACTCCGGCGTGAGCTTGTACACGCCGGCATCGTCGGCAGTGTCAAAGCCAACAAGTACGTTTTCATTCACCACACGCGGAATCCGGGGGAGCACTCTGTCCAAAACCTTTGGACTCAGCTTGGACGCTCAACCCGCAGCTTTCACGTGTGCTGTCAATTTCTTATCCGACATCTTTCTTGATATGATACCGGCTCACCGCCGCGACGCGCTTTCGGCACCTGCCCGCTGGTGGGCGGCCTTTCGCGTAATGACACCTCTTACTGAGGTGAATTGCTTAAAGGTTGAGAAAATAGGTAGCGTGAGCAGCAAAAACCACACCACCGATGTGGGGAGCTTGTCGCCACAGGCACTGGCAATGAGCGCGCCGCTGTGGAAACTTCAGAGCGAGGGCAGAATTAACACCATCCAACGAGTCAAAGGAACGAGGCGAAAGCGAAAACCAGATATAGGCTAGTAGGAGTGCCCCGTTATGCACCGCGCCAGATGCTAAAGACGGGCGCGCAGGCAAGACGAACGTGCGGGCTTTGACGCTCGGAGCAGCGTCAGGGCAGCAAGCCGCGATTGTGGCTTGAATTACGTTCCTTGTTGCATCCTCGCCGACATTCCATTAACAAAATGTCGATTCCTTTACTTTCTATGTTTTAAGATGGTACCAAGGTTCGCGTAATGCGTATAGTTGATCTGATCCAGAGGAAGCGGGACGGCGAAGAACTATCCGTCGAAGAAGTTCGGTCTCTTGTGGAGGGGTATAACCAGGGAAGCATCCCCGATTACCAAATGGCCGCATTTTTGATGGCCACGTTCTTCTCCGGAATGACGGACCGCGAAGTCAGCGCGCTGACTGACTGTTTGGTGCATTCGGGCGAGATTCTGGATCTCTCCGCAATTCCCGGCATCAAGGTCGACAAGCATTCCACCGGCGGTGTAGGTGATAAGACCAGTCTTGTTGCCGCTCCTTTGGCTGCAGCCGCTGGCGTCGTTGTTCCGATGATCTCGGGGCGAGCGCTGCGTCATACCGGAGGCACACTTGACAAGCTGGAGTCGATTCCGGGCTTCCGCACAGACTTGAGCCGCGAGCAGTTTCAGGACCAGCTGGCGCGGATTGGACTTGCTTTCATGGGGCCGAGCAACGAATTGGCGCCCGCTGACGCAAAGCTCTATGCGCTTCGGGACGCCACGGCGACCGTGGAATCCATTCCGCTCATCGCAAGCTCGGTGATGGCGAAGGAGATTGCCCAGGGAGTGGACGCCCTGGTGCTCGACGTCAAGGTCGGAGCGGGCGCCTTTATGAAGCGGCAGGTTGACGCTCGACGGCTCGCCCAAATGATGGTTGGAATCGGCAGGCGAGCGAACAAGCGTGTGACCGCCCTCATCACCGATATGAATCAGCCGCTTGGCTACGCGATCGGCAACGCGCTCGAGGTGATGGAGGTTTCGCAGACGCTCCAGAATATCGGGCCGACCGACCTGACCCGCATCTCCCTGGAACTGGCTGCCCGCATGATCTTCCTCGGCAAGATAACGAAGACGCTTGAAGAAGCACGCGAACTGGCGCAAGCCAAGCTGCTCGACGGCTCCGGATACCGGAAGCTGAAGGAAGTAATCCAGGCGCAGGGCGGAAATCCACAGGTTCTCGACCGTTTCGATTTGCTGCCGAACGCCACGGGCGTCCGCGAAGTGACAAGCCCGAGATCGGGCTACATCTCGGCAATCGATGCGGAAGACATCGGGCGCGCTTCTTCCATGATTGGGGCTGGCCGCGATCGCAGGGAAGACCGGATCGATCCTGCGGTCGGCGTCATTCTCGAAGTGAAGATTGGCCAGAAAGTGGACGCCGGCTCTGTGCTTTGCAGGTTGTACTACACCAGCGAAGAACATGTTGACGAGGCGGCCGAGATGGTTGAGGACGCCTTCCGAATTTCGGCCCATGCCCCAGAGGAACGCGAACTGATTCTGGAAGTGGTAGGCTAGGCTCGAGCCTTCCGAATCATGGGTCGTTTCACCGGGCTGATCGGCCTGCTAGTCATCCTTGCCGTGGCGTACGCCTTCTCAAGGCGGCGCGACCTCATCCGGCCGAGCCTTCTCCTATGGGGGCTCGGCCTTCAATTTGCCTTCGCATTTCTCATCCTGAAGACTCCCGCGGGCGCGATTTTTCGGGCTGCCAGCACGGGCGTAAACGCCCTCCTTGAATACGCAGAGGCAGGAAGTCGCTTTGTCTTCGGTCCTTTAGGCGACAAGGCAGGACCTTTCGGCGTAGTCTTCGCCTTCCAGGTTCTGCCAATCGTCATTTTCATTGCCAGCCTTTTTGCTGTTCTTTACCACTTTGGGGTGATGCAGGTTTTTGTCCGAGGCATGGCGATCCTGATGCAGCGCGTCATGGGAGCAAGCGGCGCGGAGTCGACCAATGTGGCGGCAAGCATCTTCATGGGACAGACCGAGGCGCCCCTCACAATCCGTCCTTTCCTGCCGAACCTCACGGAATCCGAACTGTTCACAATCATGACCAGCGGCATGGCTCATGTGTCGGGGGCAGTGATGGCAGCGTACGTGAAGATGGCAGGGGTGGAGATTCAGCATCTGCTGACAGCGGTCATCATGACCGCCCCTGCCACGCTTCTGCTATCCAAGATGCTGATTCCAGAGACAGAAAAGCCGGAGACTTTGGGTGAGGTCAGGGTCGTCATTGAAAGACCCGGCGTGAACCTGATCGATGCGGCAGCTCGGGGCGCGGGAGAAGGACTGATGCTGGCTTTGAACATCGGCGGCATGTTGATCGCCTTCCTGGCGCTGATCGCTTTGGCGAACGGGATCCTTGGGTGGGTTCATACGCTCCCGGCGATGGGATGGCTGCCTGAGTCACTGGAAAAAATCTTCGGCGCGCTGTTCGCTCCTGTCGCGTGGCTGCTCGGCATAAGCTGGAAGGACGCCGTGGAGGTAGGCAATCTTTTGGGCACACGGCTCGTGCTGAATGAGTTCGTCGCTTTTCTTCAGCTCGGTACGCTAAAGGAGCAGCTCGATCCGCGCTCCTTCGTCATCGCGACGTACGCCCTCTGCGGATTTGCGAACTTGAGCTCGATCGCGATTCAGGTCGGAGGGATTGGCGCCCTTGCGCCTACCCGGAAATCCGATCTCGCCCGCCTCGGGCTGCGCGCCGTCGCCGCAGGGACGATGGCCAACTTCATGTCCGCCTGCATCGCAGGGATTCTCTATGATTGACGCCGCAGCAGCCTATTTGAAGGAACGAACGGCACTGAGGCCGCGCATCGGGGTGGTGCTCGGCAGCGGTCTCGGCGGATTCGCCGACGACGTCTGCGACAAAACGGTGATTCCTTATGAGGAGATTCCCGGCTGGCCTCCGTCCACCGCCGTCGGACATCACGGGAAGCTGGTACTCGGGTCCTTGTCCGGAGTCAATGTAGCCGTCATGGCCGGGCGCGCCCATCTCTACGAGGGGTACACGCCCCAACAGGTGACTTTTGGCGTCCGCGTGCTCGGACGCCTTGGCGTACGGACCATCGTGTTCACGAACGCAGCAGGGGGCATCAATACGGCGTACCAGAAGGGCGCGCTCGTGCTCATCTCCGATCACATCAACCTCCAGGGCGTGAATCCGCTGGTGGGTCCGAACGACGAATCCTTAGGCCAGCGGTTCCCGGATATGACGACTGCCTATGATCCCCGCTTGCGTGAGATCGCCCGGTCTGCTGCCGCCGAATTGGGGATTACACTGGAAGAGGGCGTGTATGCCGGGTTATTGGGACCGAGCTACGAAACGCCCGCGGAAATCCGATATCTCCGAATCATCGGGGCGGATCTGGTAGGCATGTCAACGGTACCCGAAGTGATCGTGGCGAACCATATGGGCATGCGAGTTCTGGCTATCTCCTGCGTCACAAACATGGCAGCAGGAATCCTGCAGGAGAAGATCAACCATGAAGAGGTGCTCGAAACGGGAAGAAGAGTGCGGGCAACTCTGGTTGAATTGCTGAAACGAATTCTCCCCCGGCTGGACTGAATGGACGCACTCATACAGGCAGCTCTCGAAGTCCGTCTTCTCGCACATGCGCCCTACTCGAATTTTCTGGTGGGAGCCGCGATTGAAGATGAGGCGGGCATCATCCACACCGGCTGCAACATTGAGAATGCGAGCTACGGCCTATCCATGTGCGCCGAACGCGTGGCCGTCTTCAAGGCGATTTCAGAAGGGGCAAGGGTTTTTCGACGCGTGGTCATCGCCTCCGACGCCGACATACCCGCACCTCCCTGTGGAGCCTGCCGGCAGATCCTATGGGAGTTCGGCGGCGATATCGAGATCACCCTCGTCAATTTGAAGGGCAGGATCGAGACAATTCCCCTGCGTGACCTTCTGCCAACGCCTTTCGATGCAACATTCCTTCGCTAAGCACCTGATTACAGCCTTTGCCGTCCTCCTGCTCGCCACGTCCGCGTTTGCGGAAGCCGTCGACTGGATCGTCAGCGCCCGCTACGTGCTGACCATGGACGGGCAGCGCCGCGTTCTCGAGAACGGCGCCGTTGCCGTCCGCGGCGACCGCCTTGCCGCCGTCGGCCCGCGGAGCGAGATCGACCGCAAGTATCAAGCGAAGCAGCGCCTGGATAGCGGGAATGCAATGCTGATTCCCGGACTCATCAACGCCCACACGCACGCACCGATGTCGCTCCTTCGCGGCATAGCCGATGACCTCCGCCTTCAGGAGTGGCTTGAAAAATACATCTTTCCTGCCGAAGCCCGAAATGTCACACCTGACTTCGTGCGCTGGGGGACGAAGCTCGCCTGCCTCGAGATGATGCTCTCCGGCATTACAACCTACGCCGACATGTACTACTTCGAAGAGGTCATTGCGGAAGCTACGAAAGAAGCCGGCATGCGAGGCGTTCTGGGACAAACGGTCATCCAGTTCCCTGTCCCGGACGCAAAGACTCCCGCCGAGGGCCTCGCCCGTACCGAGCGCTTCATCATCCGGTTCAAGGACGACCCGCTCATCACGCCGGCCGTTGCCCCTCACGCCCTATACACCAACTCCGCCGAGACGCTGAAAAGCGCCCGCGCCCTCAGCAACAAGTACCGAGTTCCCTTGCTGATTCACCTGGCGGAGACGAAGCGGGAGTTTGACGACAACCTCCAGCAGCATAAATTGTCGCCGACGCAATACCTGAACTCGCTAGGGCTTTTCGATGGCGGACATACGCTCGCCGCTCACGCCGTGCACGTCAACAGCGAAGACATCCGTGTACTCCGGGAAAAATCGGTCGGCGTGGCCCACTGCCCTTCGAGCAATATGAAACTGGCAAGCGGCGCGGCGCCAGTGACGGAACTGCTCCGGCAGGGCGTGAGCGTAGGACTCGGAACGGATGGCCCGGCTGGCAGCAACAACGACTTTAACCTGTTTGAAGAAATGGACTTGGCGGCCAAGCTTCAGAAGCTCATTACAGGCGATCCTCGTTCTCTTTCGGCTAGGCAGGCGGTCGAAATGGCCACGGTCCTAGGCGCCCGGGCGGTCGGGATGGAGAAGGAAATCGGCTCGCTCGAACCGGGCAAGCGGGCGGATTTCGCTACAGTAAGGATCGACCGCCCGCACGCCCTGCCAATCTATGACCCCTATTCCCAGTTGGTATATACCCTAAAAGCCTCCGACGTGGAGGACGTCTTTGTGAATGGCGTCCCGATCCTCAGGGGACGGCGCCCTCTCCGCCTTGATCCGGAAGCTATTTATCAGAAAACGCTCGAATTCCAGCGAAAAATCCGCAGCTCTCTGCAATAAAATTCAGAAAAAATTATTTGCAAATGGAGAAAGGCTCCGCCCTTACCGAACTATTTCCCTGAGGGCTACCACGTCAGGTGGTTTGACCGTATTCCCGCCGAATAGGTCCATTCCGGCGGTGTTCCCTGCTATCGGGACAGTTCTGAGGAGCCAAGTCAATGCATTCTTCGATGGGTGTCAAGGCCCTTCTGCTGGCTTTGCCGCTGGTCCTGCCGGCTTGTGCCGACACGGTAACTCCTTATTTGGACAGAGACTTATGGGAGGCGGCGACCTCCGAGCAGCGACTGATCGACTTTGAGCTCGGTCGCCCTTTGGCAAACGGAACCTACGAACAGTTCGGAACTTTTGCCGGGGTAACCCTCGATGCCATCGGGGGGATTCCTGGAGTTGACCAAGTAAACTTCGTCGGCATTTACTACAACGGCGCTGGCGATCCGGTCTACAGTGATGCCTTCATCATCAATCCGCCATTAGGCGCCAGCGAGTACTGGGGGTCCGGCAATATGTTTCGAGGCCCCGCTTACCGGACCACGCCTGAACCATCACGGATCCGTGTGACGCTACCTGCCGGAGGTGTGCAGGCGGTAGGGTTAGATCTGCGAAGCGCCGACAGCGCGGGCCAGCCGTTCCAGATTCTGCTCTACGACGGCATCAACTCAACTCCCTTCTACTCAGCCATCGTCACCACCGTCGACCCCGGCCCGACCTTGATTCACTCGTTCTGGGGCGCGACTTCCACCATTCCAATCACGATGATGGATATCATCCTGCTTGGCGACAGAATTACGGAGACGGTGCCACTGATCGACAACTTCACCTACGCGTCGGTCGGCTCCCAAGCGCCCCCATCGGCAGTACCGGAGCCGGCAACCGCTCCAATCTTTCTCGCTCTCGGCCTGGCGGGTCTTGTAGTATCCCGCCTACGCCGATAGCCCCCTTCCGTTGCTCACTTCCCTGCCTTCCCGGCTGTACCTCATGAGAGGTACAGCCGGAACGCTTGTCAATCGTCAGCTGTCTGAGTGTCGAAACCGTGCTGCCTACGGTGGTGCGGTCCGTCGAAGACCTTGGTAGACTTGAACAGTTCATGCCTGCCGTCTCCGGCGGCATCCTTGACGCGCGCCACGAGTTGATTTTTCTCTTCCAGCGTCATTGGCTTGAAATTCCTCGCAAGCGCAATGTTCTGCTTCAACTGCGCCATGTTGGTAATGCCAATGACCTGGGCAGCCACAGGGAGACTGAGGGCGTAGCGGTAACATTCCTCAGCCGTAAGCCCTGCCTTCGAGGTGAACCGGCCCTCCGGGAATCCGCCGCCAAGCCCCTTCATACCGATCACTCCCACATTCTTTTTCAGGCACACCGGGACAACTTCGTTTTGGAAACTCCGGTAATGGGCGTCCATGACATTGATCGGCATTTGGGCCGTGTCCCAATTGTGAGGTTTAGCGAGCATCTTCAAATGGATCCGCGGATCCTTGTGCCCGGTAAAACCGATGAAGCGCACCTTCCCCGCCTTCTGCGCTTCCAAGGCGGCCTTCAAACCGCCCTTTTCCATTACCCAGTCGGGATCGTTATCGTAGACCATCTCGTGAAACTGCCACAGATCGATATGATCCGTGCGCAGACGCCGCAGGCTCTCTTCCAGATTCCGCATCGAGCCCTGATAGTCGCGCTCGCAGTTCTTGGTCATCAGAAAGACTTTGTCGCGCCGGTCCTCGATCGCCTTGCCCATTACCTCTTCCGCGTGCCCGTCATGATAATCCCAGGCGTTGTCAAAAAATGTGAGCCCTTCGTCAATGGCCGTATGCATCAGCCGAATCGCCTCGCGTTCGTCCTTAATCGTTCCGACATGCCATCCGCCAAGCGCGAGGATGGACACCCGCACTCCGGTGCGACCGAGAACGCGTGTCGGCAGGCCCGTTGCTGACGCACTGCTCGTTTGCGCCAGCACCTGGTCGGCCAGCGCAGCAATCGATGCAAGACCGGCTGATTGCATAAAATCTCTGCGCGACGATTCGTTATGCTCCATGATTCCTCCCGATTTTTCCCATTCTAGCCGGGTCGAGCAAGCAGCCCTGAGGACGGCAGCCCCAGGGCTTGCTTCTGGCACTCGATTCCCATGAAAATCCAAGGCACTCCTGAAGCATGGCGCTTCAGGGGCGATGGAATCCGAGCTGGATCAGCCCGGCAACTGCTAGGCGGACCGCATCATTTCGTCCCACGTCACTTCCCGCCTCTTTTCGTAGGCCATCTTGCCCAGAATGGCGGTCAGCGTGCTTTCGGCTGCGTCTTTCGCCATGCTGTACGGCTTGCGCTCGACGATGCTCTTGAAGAAGACCTCAATCGCATCGATCGTTATCTCGCGCTTGGAATCCCCCCGTTCGATCAAGCTACGGTCACGGAGATCGTCTGCGTTGCGAAGAGGCGCGCTCTGGGTAGGTCCGTGCAGTTTATAGTACGTCCGGGCGGTTTCCAGCATCCCCTTGGGACCAAAGAATTGCTCGCGCACGTCGCGATAGCCCGCCGTGTGCTTGATGCTGATCAACCATCCCTCAATATTGTTCGGGTAGAAGTAAGTGATGTTGTGATGGTCGGTGTTCCAGTCGCCGTAGGCAGGCTTATAGCGTAGGCCTCCGGTTCCGATTGCCCGCGTCGGGTGCGCCCCGGCGAACCAGTTCAGCGTGTCCACACCGTGGCAGTCCTGCTCAACGATCGGCCCGCCGGAGTAGTCCGTCCAAAGAGCCCAGTGCCGAAGCTTCTGCTCCTCCGGCGGATAGGGGGATTTGAAGCTCTCCATCGGCGGATTTCCGAGAACCCAAAAGCTTGTCATCATCGAGATCGGCCCGATCCTGCCCTCTTTGAACAGGCGGTACGCCGTGAGGTATTCCGGGCTCCATCTCTGCTGGAAGCCGAAGGCGATCGTTTTCGACTTGTCGGCCCTTTCCGCTGCCGCCATCAGCCGCTTCACGCCGGCGACGTCCGCGCCCGCCGGCTTCTCGCAGTAGATGTGCTTCTTTGCCTGAACTGCTGCCTCAAAATGCTCGGGATGAAGGAATACGGGCGTCGCAATGAGTACGGCATCGATGTCCGGCTGCGCCAGCAGTTCCTTGTAGTCCCGGTAGAGCCGCGCCTTATCGGCGGTGGGAAGCCGTGTCTTCGCCATGTCGATGCGGTCCGGGTAGATATCGCAGATTGCGGCAAGCCTTGCGTTCGGATCACGTGTCATGTGCCCGCCAACGTAAACGCCCCGGCCGCCGGTTCCGATCACGCCGAACGATACTGCAGAGTTTGCTTGCGAACCGAAAGCCGTTTCCGGCTTTACTATGAGCAATCCAGCGGCGCCGGCAATTGCCGACCGCCTTGTTACCTCATCCATATCATCACCTTTTCTCTATCGTGGACTTTGCATTCCGCCACCCCATCACTTTACTTCTGTTGCATCTACAACTCCAAGCACCGGCCAGCCAAGATTTACAGGCGACATGCTGGCAAAAGGCGGTTACAATTTTGGTGCAGCGGGCATCTGCACAACCCCTCGACCGAATCGCCCGTTTCGGAGGCACATGTGTCCACAGATGCAGAGAAGCGGCCTCACTCTTTCGAGAGTGAGCTCCGCGAGCCGCAGTATGGAAGAGCAGAGGGGGGTGCTGCGGAAGGCACACCTATTTCCGGAGCGCAGGCCGTCGAATTCCTGAACACTCTGGCGGATCCGTTCCTGATTCTTGATCGCGACTGGCGCTTTCTTTACGCAAATCCCGCCGTCGCAGCCATTTTCCAGGGATCTGCCTCCCCACTTCCTGGCCGGAGATTCTGGGATGTTTTTCCGGACGCGCGCGGAGTGTTCGCCCCGGTTCTGGAGCGCGTCATGCAGGAGCGCATTCCCCTGCAGTCCAGGATTCATTACGCGCAGATGTGGCTGGACGTCCACGCGCAGCCGGTCGAAGCCGGTCTCTCAGTCCTCCTGTTAAACGTCACAGAGCAGAAAAAGAGGCTGGAGGAGTTAGAGCGCCGCGAGAAACGGCTTCGGGCGCTCGTGGAGAATTGCGCCGATGGAATGGTGATGATTGACCGGGAAAACCGGATTATTTATGCAAAAAAGACCATCCTCGGATACTCACCGTCGGAATGGATCGGCCGGCACATTCTCGAAATGACCGACCTTGAAACACGGATGAGTATCCTGCCGAAATTGCGAGAACTCGCGAATCATCCGGGGGCAACCATTCAAGGCGATGCCCGCGTCCGGGCGGCCGATAACACCTGGCGATGGGTGGAGGTGGTGGCCACGAACCTGCTTCACGAGGAGGATGTCGGCGCCATTCTCATCAATTACCGGGACGTGACCGAAAGGAAGGAGTCGGAGATCGCCCTGCGCGAGAGCCGCGAGCGGTTGAATCTGGCGCTGGAAGCCGGCCGGATGGGCGCCTGGGACTGGGACATTCTTTCCTCCCGCATCACGTGCACGGAGGCCATGGAAAGACTGCACGGCCTTTCGCCGAATACCTTCGACGGCAGCTTTGAGGCGTTTCACCGGGATGTCCACCCCGACGACCGAAACTCCGTGATGGAGGCGATTCAAAAATCACTCGCCACCCGCAGCGATTATCAGGCGGAATATCGGATCATGCGCCCGGATGGCAGCCACATTTGGATCGAAAGCCGCGGACGTCTCCAGCTCAACGAGGAGGGCGTGGCCACCCGGATGACCGGCATCTGCATGGATATAACCGAGCGCAAGCGAGCCGAAGAAGAGCTCATCCGGCAATCGCACGAACTGGCCAGATCAAACGCGGAGCTGCAGCAATTCGCCTACGTCGCGAGCCATGATTTGAAGGAACCGCTGCGCAACATCACCTGCTACGTCCAACTGCTCGCAAAACGAACCGAGGGCCGCCGCGATGACAGCGAGGAGCAGTTCATACAATTTATCGTCGATGGCGCCAAGCGCATGAACGATCTCATCTCCGACCTCCTTGCTTACTCGCGGACCGGGCCCGGCACGGAGGAGCTCCACGCTGTTTCCATGGAGCGGGTGACGGACCTCGCGCTGATGAACCTGGAGAGGATGATCAAGGAAAGCGATGCGGTGATCACCAGAGATCCCCTGCCTGTCATCCCGGGCGACGAAGTTCCGCTGGTTCAACTCATGCAGAATCTTCTGAGTAACGCCATCAAGTACAGAAGCCAGGAGCGGCCATGGATCCAAATCCATTCAGAAAGAGTCGGCGATTACTGGAAATTTTCGGTCCGCGATAACGGCATTGGCTTTAAGCCGGAGCATCAGGACCGGATCTTCGGCCTCTTTCGGAGACTTCACGGAAGGGAGATCCCAGGAACCGGAATCGGGCTCGCGATCTGCAAGAAGGTGGTGGAGGATCTGGGCGGACGCATCTGGGCGGAATCGGCCGAAGGCAGAGGTTCCACCTTTTCTTTCCTCGTGCCGGCCCTGGCCCGCAGACCCGCCGCAAGCACCCACTCGGCGCAGGAAACGGCACGTACCTCGGCAGCCGAAGGCGAGAAGATTCACCCTGCTCCGCAAGGCGGCAGAACGGAGGCAAGGTGAGCTATCTTAATAGTGCTCATGCGAAGCGAGCTCGTCATTCGCACCCGCGACGGTGCTCAGCAACGGGTGCCAATGAAGGGCGATCGGATCACNCTGGGTCGTGCGGCAGGGAACGATCTCTCCTATCCGGGGGATGCCAAGCTATCGCGGAATCATCTACTGTTCGAACGGACGCCCGNAGGCTGGACGGTCGCCGACCTCGATACGAAGAACGGAACTCTCNTCAACGGCTGCCGAATCANCAGGCCCCACCTTTTGCAGCCGGGTGATGTCATCCTTGCNGGATATATATCACTGACGTATTCAGACCCTTCCGCTACCGGCGGGACCGTTGTCTTTCTTCCTCCCGAGGAAAAGCCGGGNGGTGAGCAGCAGACGTTCGTCACCACCCTGGAGGGGGCTCTGACGGCTGGTTCGTCAGGCGATGCCTCCGCCAGGCACTCTCCTTCCTCTCTCCAGAACGTCAACCGCCAGATTCGCGCGCTGATTCGCGCCGGACGGGAGCTCGCTGTCAACCGGCGGCTGGAAGATTTGTTTGAGTCGATTCTGGAGCTGGCGTTGGACGCCGTATCGGCCTCGCGCGGNGTGCTGATGATTATGGAAGAAGGCCGCCTCATNCCCTGCGCTGCCCGCGGCGAGGGATTTCAGATCAGCAGCCTGGTCCGCGACCGCGTAATGGAAGGGAATTCTCTGCTGGTGGTCGACACCCGCCTCGACGATGCCCTTCGCGAGCAGCGGAGCATCCTCGAGCAGCAGGTACGAAGCATTATGGCTGTGCCGCTGCAGACGAATGAGCGCGTCATCGGCCTGATTTATGTCGACGCGTCACGGCTGGTGCAGCGCTTCACTCGGGAAGATCTCAACCTCCTGACGGTGCTGGCCAATGTCGCAGC
>Ga0065720_1020133_pt1 | contig 16694 bp, 10 predicted proteins | sample Thericmetagenome_FD_59107 | JGI IMG/M metagenome (GOLD analysis project Ga0065720, IMG submission 59107) | Thermophilic microbial communities from the Joint Bioenergy Institute, California, USA of rice/straw/compost enrichment - eDNA_2 v2... | ecosystem: Engineered > Solid waste > Grass >... | reverse complement strand
CCCCCCCCCCCTTTCCAACAAACACGATAATCTCACGCGCCGCGCAAAGGAGTTGTTGCGCTGTTGGGCTTACCTGGATCCCCGCACTCATGAGCCATATCCTCGGCTCGCTTAAATGTGCTCGTACTTTTTCAGCTCCCTTTCCTCCTTATTGCCATCAGCCTTGGGGATCAGCTCCTCGAGGATGTCAGCCAACATGCGAACGTTCTCGGCATCACGGGGCACGATATGACCCAGGCCGTGATCGAACATGGCCGAGTTGCTGGGGTCGCACACGTTGTAGAGTGCGACAGCGCTAAGCAGGAAGGCATCGTCGCACCCAAAGATGTGGAAGGTTGGGATGTCGATGACGGTGCCAACTTCGTCGTACAGCTGACAGACCACGCGGTTCTCGCCCTCCAACTTCAGGGGCGGGGAGCCCGAAATGAAGACAGCGAACTGTAAGGGAAACGCATTAGTAGCCACTTGACACATTGAAGACTGTCAGGAATGAGAACGTGCCTTAATCTGACGGGGACGTCCGGTCTCCTTCTCGCGACGGGCCTCCTCGACGACAAGGGAAGCGCCAACCATGGCGCCCTCGGAGTAGCCAATTATGGCATCGACGTCAGGGTTCTCCTCGAGTGTCTTGAAGACGTCGTTCAAGGCATTGCGCCAGACCTCCTGGTGCCAGTCCTCACCCTCGCCAGTGTTCTGGAACATGCGCATGGAGTCCTCAGCATTGATACTGTGAGGCATGTGCCTCAAGCGGCGAAGGTTGGCGAAGTTGTCGCCGTGCCTCGTGTCAAGAAAGCGGAACAGTGGGCGGGAACCGAAGTAGTCCTCCCATCCTTCAGGAGGCTCAACCTCGTGGGAACCTTGGGTGTAGGTGAATGTGGCGAGACCTCGTTTTTCCAGCTCGCCAGCCAAGGGACCGAGCTGGACCTTGAAGTTCTGTTATGTAACTCTGGTATTAGCCATGTAATCTTTATCATCACCAACTCGTATACGTAAAGAGTACAGAGATAAGAGTTTAAAACAGGATAGACGAATACATCGCCGAGGCGGGAGTGTCTACAGCGATGCCAATCATCTGCTCACCTTTGCGCTTCCGTAGGCGCCGGGGAGACACAAAAATTTCATGGTGTTTCAAGTTGTCGTGGTTTTGCTTGGTATACAATAGAAACGAACGGTATAGAATATATATAACCAAAAGATTGGTGCCCTTTGTCTTGACGCCATTGTGACAGTATATCTTCTCTGTGCGTTCATTGGATTCTATCTAGACCTGTTGATGCGAGATATCAGTGTCACAATAACGTTGAGCATCAAGGTCATAAAACTGGGTCACTTCACGATCCTAAGCCACCTTTTGCGTTCGAAGATGGACTTCATGACGTTACATTAAAATAGAGCAAAATACAATGGTGTTAGAAAGTTCAGATATGCACTGTCTAGTTTGGGGAAGAGTTAGTTGCTAGAGAAGAGCAGACGGGGCAACACATCAACAAAGTGATTGACCTGAAGGCTGTGAGGTCAGAATTTGTCATATAGCCATCCTCATAACATGAGAAGTTATCACAGTTTAGAGCAGGACTTGCATCTTCATAGCGTCAGATGTTGCTCTCTTCATGTTTAGAAAATGCTACACCCATTTCTACATAGCGGGTGCGGTCATCAGGGATGACACCACCAGTAATGATCGGCCGTCGAGCAGCCAATTCACGCAACAGGAAGCACTCAAAGTGACCCTGGACCCTGATTTGTGATGAAGAAAGTTAAAGGACATTGTAAACGCATGCATAAACACAAACCACAGGTTGCTATCATATACAGGTCTCTTCATTGCCCCTTTCAGTTGGGACTAGACGGCTAACAGTGAACTCATTCCATGCACGTCCACAACCCAGGAAGATCAGACAGATACTCACCATGAACATGTGAATGTGAGTAGTGAAGTTTGATACAACGCGTCACTTTTGTAAATCTCGCGTGTTGCTCGCATCATTCAACACTGGGAGCATGTGATGGAAGTTGAACGCAGTAACCGTGAAGTCAAATCCTGATAGCGACAAATAAAATTGAGAGTTGCAAACAAAAACACTTATAGAATGTGGCAGTACCAAAAAAACTGTGATCCGACACGCGTTCGATGAGAAAGCGTGGACACTAGGAGCAGTTGTGCTCGCGTGTGGCGGCATGGGTATTGTACCCGGAGAAACCTCCCGGAGGTGATTCTGTACCTCGACACTCAAAAAATGCAGAATCATAAATAGAAGGGCTTCAAAAAGCACCGAGAAAAGTTCTTACATTTAAATCGGCCAATAAGAAAAACGAATGCTGGACCATGAAGGCGTTTTCCAGCACCGTCTGATGTATTTGAGGAACTCACATTCACATGCGGGAATCAATTTGCAGGGCAACGACCTGCAGGTTCTCAGGCTTTTGCTGTGCTAAAAAAATGAATAAACGATCTCGATAAAAACAGTGGTTTCTTGCTACAGCACTCTGTGATCTGATTAATTGGTCGTACTGATTAGGAGAGCCAGCCTACCTCCTCAGGGCGGATATAATCTCTGGCTCTGCTCCCCTTTCATTTCGTTCTCCTTTCCCTATGCCCACGATACAGACACTGCATCAAGCATCTACACCCACCGTCTACATACAGTCTACATACAGTTTGCACACACTCTCTACACGCTCTACACGCTCTACAAGCTCTACACGCTCCACACTCTACACACTCCTACACTTTCTTGACACACTACCGATAACATGATGAACTATGACATCTATGAGGACGAGGGCCCCATGCCAGTCGCCATCGTTGGCATGTCTTGCCGTCTCCCTGGCGGCGTCTCCAACCCCGGAGAGTTGTACCGCATGCTCTGCCGCAAGCGGAGCGCCTGGTCACCGGTCCCCGAGGACCGCTTCACCGCTGGGGCTTTTGTCCACCCCAAGCCGGAGATTCGGGGCTGTTTTAACTCTTTGGGTGGTTACTTCCTTACGGACGACATCAACGAGTTCGACGCTGCCTTTTTCGACATCACCAAGAAGGAAGCTGACTCGATGGATCCCGCTCAGCGCATTCTCCTCGAGTGTGCTTATGAGGCCGTTGAGAACGCCGGCATTCCCAAGGAGAATCTCTCTGGTTCCCGCACTGGCGTCTTCGTTGGTGCCAACTACAGCGAGCATCGCGCCGCCAATCTGCGCGACATCGACAATGTTCCCAGCTTCGATGCCACAGGCAACCAGGGTGCCTTCATGTCCGGTCGTATTTCGTACATCTTCAACCTGAAAGGCCCTTCCATGACCATCGATACGGCTTGCTCTTCCAGCCTACATGCATTGCACCTGGCTGTTCAGAGTATCCGTGCCGGTGAGTCAGATCAAGCTATCGTCGGTGCTTCGGAAATCATCACCCATCCCGACATCTGGGTGTCTATGAGCAAGCTTCGTCTTTTCATTCGCGAGGGTCGCACCTTTGCCTTCGACCACCGTGCTACCTCTGGCTTCGCTCGCGGCGAGGGTGCTGCATGTGTCATTCTCAAGCCCCTCTGGGCGGCTTTGGAGGACAACGACCATATTTTCGCTGTCATCAAGCATACCGGCGTCAACCACAACGGTCGCACTGTCGGCATCGTTGCCCCCTCCACCGAGGATCAGCAGGCTCTTCTGGACCAGGTGTTAAAGGAGGCTGGCATTCAGCCCGACGAGGTCGGATTCTTTGAGGCCCACGGTACTGGTACCAAGAAGGGCGACCCTATTGAGGCTGAGGCCATCCACCGTTCGATCGCACACTGGCGCGATCCTGTCGACCCCCTGTACATCGGGTCCGTCAAGTCCAATATTGGTCATCTCGAAGGTGCGAGCGGTCTTGCTTCAGTGATAAAGGTCACTCTGATGCTGTTCTATGGCTTCATTCTGCCCAATGCCGACTTTGAGGCCCCGAACCCGGAGATCCCCTTCAAGGAGTACAATATGCAGGTCGCCACCACTCAGAAGCCGTGGCCTGCGAAAAAGAAGTACGCCTTCATCAACAACTTTGGCTTCAGCGGTTCCAACTCGACCGCCATTCTCGAGGCCGCTCCCATGACGCGTGGTCTTGAGATCGCCGGCAGCGATCGCTACAGCCCCTTGCGTCTCTTTGTCTTGTCGGCAAACGACGAAACCGCTCTCAAGAACTCTATCACCAAGCTTGGCATCTGGATTGAGCAGCATGCTGAGCTCTACCAGACAACCATGCCGCGCAACCTGGCTTACACGCTGTGCCAGCGCCGTTCTCACATGCCGTGGCGCGTGGCCGTCGTTGCCAGCATGTGCAGCGAGGTTGCTAAGGCTCTCAACAGCCCAGAGGCCACGCCCATGCGTGCGCCCACTGAGCCGCCCAAGATTGCCTTTGTATACACTGGGCAGGGTGCTCAGTGGTGGGCGATGGGTCGAGAGTTGCTCAAAACTCACCCTGTCTTCTACGAGTCCATCGTTCGGGCGGATGACGCTCTGACGAACGTCGGCTGTGAGTTCTCCATCTTGGAGGAGCTCACACGCGACAAGAAGGACTCTAAGGTTGGTGAGGCGCACATCAGCCAGCCCATCTGCACTGCGGTGCAACTGGCTCTCACTAACCTCCTCGAGGCCTTTGGCATCATCCCTGTAGCTGTTACTGGCCACTCCAGCGGCGAGATCTGCGCGGCCTACCGCGCCGGCATACTATCCTTTGAGGACGCTATGCAGGCTGCCTACTATCGCGGCCAGGCGGTGATCGAGTTCAAGAAACGCTATCCCATGCTCAAGGGCGGCATGATGGCCGTCGGTGCTGGTGCTCACGATCTTCTCTGCTTGATCCGCGAGGTCAATGAAAGTAGCTATGTCGAGAAGGTTGGTGTAGCTTGCCAGAACTCACCGGAGTCGACCACGCTCTCGGGTGATGTGGCAGCTCTCGACCAAATAGCCAAGATACTCGAGCGTGACGGTATCTTCAACCGCAGACTCTTCGTCGATGTTGCTTACCACTCTCACCACATGAAGCTGATTGGCGACGTCTACCTCGAAATGATTAGCCACATTCCCACGCCCAAGGCAACATGGTCGGAGACGGCCTTCTACTCGTCTCTGAAGGCTCGCAAGGTCGGCGGCCGCGAGGTCGGTCCGGAGTACTGGGTTGACAATCTGACTCAAGCCGTGCTCTTCTCTGATGCTCTTCAGCGGCTGTGCACCGAGGTGCAGCCTAACATTTTGATTGAGGTTGGCCCTCACGCCGCACTCAAGGGCCCCATAATGCAGATTCTCAAGACTCTGCGCTCGTCGAGCCACGGCATCACCTACCTACCTACGCTTGTCCGCAGCGAAGACGCTACCCGCACGGTCCTTGAATTGGCTGGTCAGCTCTACATGCGCAATTGGCCTCTTAACTTCGAGGAGATCAACCACAACCGCGAAGAGGCGGAGCGCCCTGAAGTCATCCCGACGCTCTATACCTACCCATGGACAAGGCAGAAGTACAGTCACGAGTCACGGATCGATAAAGCTCACCGCTTCAAGCCTTTCCCGCGTCACGATCTGCTTGGTGTCTTGGCCGACTGGTCGTACGAGCTGAATGTGTGTTGGCGCAACTTCATCAGCACCGAGCACATGCCGTGGTTGCGTGAGTGTCGCATTGACGGCCGCATCACGTACCCCGTTTCCTGCTTGGTGTCCATGATTATCGAAGCTGCCACGCAGGATGCAGAGATGAACAATATGCTCCCCGCTCGCTGGACAATTGAGGACTTTGTGCTTGAAAAAGGCGTCTTCTTGGAGGACGGCGAGGAGCTCGAGGTGCTCACCCAGTTTGAGCCATTCGACTTTGTCAAGCGTCATGAGAAACAGCGCCATAACACCTTTTACATTGCGTCCTACAATGCTTCCCGTGGTTGGACCAAGCACTGCTACGGCCGCATCGTGGTTGACCCTTGGGGTTATCGCGATGATCTTGAATGGAACCTTCACCTGAAGGATTGTGAGCGTACCGAGATTCGCAGCCCGCTGGGCGGCACGTTGCCTGAGCCACAGAAGGGCCACGAGTCTATCTACGCTTGGTTGAAAGAGCTCGGCCACGAATACCCCAAGGCCTTCCACTCCATTATCGACGCCGAAATCACCCCACGCGACGACTTCATAGGCGGCTGCAATGCCCAACATACCGATATCATGGGCAACTCACTCTGCACTGTGCATCCTGCTCAGCTGGAAGCCCTCTTCCAAGCCGCATTGATCGCTTCGGACAACGTCGAGCCGTGCAGGGGGGTTGTTCGCCAGGTCCTTAACTTTAAACGTATGGTCCTTCGCGCGTACCGCTGGGCTATGCAACCTGGCGAGGGGTTCACTGTGTGCGCCAGCCCAAGGGATTGGAGCGACTGTAACCGTGACGATGAGCGCATTGATGCTCGGTTCGTCTCGAATGACGACTGGTTCTGTCCTGCCATTTCCGTTGATGATATCTTTGTGTTCGGAGAGCAGAATCCCGTTGTTCCCAAGAAAAAGCCTATCCGTGAGCTTTGCTTCAAGTACGTGTGGGAGCCGTACGAGGATCGTCCTTTGGGCCGTCTGGTCTACGACACTAACGATAACATCACCATCGTCGTGACGGACGAGAAGTACCGTAGCAATGAGGAGGAAGAGCTCGCTACGGAACTCAAGCTCGACCTCATGCGTTACCTGGACCTTGAGCCGGATGTCTGCAGCTTCAACGAGATCCTCCTGAACAGCTACAACGGGCACTTCATCGTGCTTTGCGACGTCACTTCGCCGGTGCTCAAGCATCTCAACAAGGAAGACTTCGAGGATGTCAGGAAGATTCTGACTTCTGCCAAGTCCCTGTTGTGGGTGACTCGTGGTGCCATTGGGTACCCAACCTTGCAGTATGTCGAGTCTGCCATGGCTTTGGGATTGATCCGCACTGCTCGGTCAGAGATTGGCTTGCAGGCCTGCATCTTTGACCTATTTCCTGGCGTAATGGACCAAAATGGTCTTCCTTGGAACAAATGTCACCAAGATTGGGCAGAGCTCTTGGACCCGTACATCACCGTCTCACAGCTCCGAAATGTGTTCCTGCGGGTGTTCGATGAGAACTTCAACCCTGCGGAACCCATCGACAATGAGATCTTCCAGGGTCCAGAAGGCGACCTCATGGTTCAACGCATTGTTTCGGATGATGCGCTCAACAAGTACGTCGCCAAGCCTGTCATTGGCGCTGAATCTTTTCAAAAGGGCTGCACTCACCTGATCATTGGTGCAGGTGGCCTGGCCAAAGAAGTTGCTCGGTTCATTGGTAGTGCCGGCGCTGAACACATTGTGCTGGTCTCCAGGCGCAGTCGGCCCTCGAAGGAGATGGATCATTTGGTGGAGCAGTTCGTGAGAGACCGAGGTTTTTACGGCGCCCGCATCGGCTGGGCGCAGTGCGATGTGACCGACATCCAGCAGGTTCGTGACCTGGTGGCGGCCCTTAACGCGAGTGGATGGCCCCCCGTCGGGGGCGTTATTCACGCAGCCATGGTTCTCAAGGATGTCCTCATTGAGGACATGCAGTACGAGGACTATATCAGCGTCATCCGGCCCAAGGTTCACGGTACTCATAATCTGTATCAGGCGCTGTGCTGGACAAGGTACAGCCAGAAACCACCTCAGGATTTCTATTGGGTGTCGCTCTCTTCGGCTGCTGGCATCGTGGGCAGCCGTGGGCAGGCTGCATACGCCGCGGCGAACACATACTTGGACGCCTTTGCCGACGTCCTCCGCCAGATCGGCCTGCCGGGCAAACACATAAACCATGTTGCCGCGTCTCTGGATCTGACAGCCGTCCTTGGCGCTGGATACCTGGAGAAGCACGAGAATCGCAAGGACGAGATCATCCGCAACTTCGGCAACGAGACAATTAGCCCCAGGGAGACCACTGTTCTCCTCCATGCAGCGCAAAAAGGTAAGACGGAAGCGCAGGTGTTAACCGGACTCAAGCTGCACATGGGCAGCAATGGACAGCTACCCTACTATGCCAGCGACGCACGCTTCAAGTACCTGGTTGAGGCCTGTGACCAGGCGGCTGAGAACGAGGACAAGTCGTCGAAGCAGCGCGAGCCGACCGGCGCGGCATTTCAGAAGGCCAAGTCAGACGAAGAGGCCACTACGATTGCGGCTCAGGGCATTGTCGACAAGCTGTCTGAGGTTTTGAGCATGTCGGCACAGGATCTTGATGTGTCGCGCAACATCACCTCATACGGTTTGGACTCGCTGACAGCAATCGAACTGCGCAACTGGATCGCAAAGGAGCTGCGTGTCAACCTGCAGATCCTGGAGCTATTGTCGAGCGGTACCATCACTGACCTGGCCGCGTTGATTGTCCAGAAGTCGCGATCTGTTTGAAGGGTTGACTACTGACTGAAGGGTTGGAAGGGTTGGAAGGGTTGGAACGGTAATGCTCGCTTGACAGGATTGTCTTGACAACGGCTAGGCTGAAATGGCTGGGATTTGCTCTAATTGTTGATGGGTGGATACTTAGGTATGACATGCGACCGGAATAGAGTTGTGTTCCATCTGTCTCGTCCACTGTGCGCTACGGAGTGTACCTGTCCATGCATCTGTGCGTACTTTTGTGTAGACTGACCATCAAGTGAGCTTTCACATCGTCCTTGTTGTAAACTGCGAAGCCCATGTCGCTGGCTGGCAACGTTTGCTATGCTTGCAAGACCAGAGCAGCACGCAGTCATGCACAGCCACTCTTTCCCAAGCAACCTTGAAAGCCAGACCAGGGCGGTCGCGCTGTTGACCAGGACCGGCTTGCTACACGCTGGGCTGGACACCACCGGGCCCGCTGGGCTGGCATGCTTGTCCCGAATGAGAGGGCGACGTCATTCCCTCACATTCCAGCCGCACCACCCCGTGACCGTGGGTTTAATGACACGAAAGCAGCTCTTTGGTCTGAGCTCAGCTGGCACTTGAAAATGGACCCTCTTCGTTACCCACTGGGCAGAATGCCCTTTAGTTATGGGCTCAGTGACCTGCGCACGCATTCCATCATACGCATCTGATTTTCTCCTGAGCGCGCTAGAGTATATCTTTCTCGACCCCGGTAAGCTTAGTATATCTTGGGGCCTTCTCGGTGCTTCTGTTTTACTTGAACCCCACAGGACAGCTGCCCTTTGTGTTCAAAGTCCCCCTCTTGGCTCAGTTCTTGGGCCGGCCCGTCCCATGAAACGCCGGTCCGAGCTCCACTCAAGCTTGACGTCTCGAGTCCGAACTGTCTGCATTGTTTCTGCCGTTAGCAAATCCGTTGATCCCTACTCTAAGGTTCTTGACACAAAGTCTAGGCACGAGTCGCAAGGTCACCAAGGCGACGTCCTTGTGTCCCAAGTTTTAGAACAGCACCCGAATTTTTTAGCCTTTGACCCAAAACGGCTAACGGCTAAGTATGTCGATGGCGGCCAAACCGCAACCCGAGGCAAGATCACTCTCAGACATAAACCTCCTTGCCGCAAACCCACCGCAATACCCGCATCATCCGGACCTGAGAGAGTCGCTCACTTTGTACATCTCACGAGTCCCTGGCAAGCAAGGTTGGCTACCATCCTCTGACCTTGTCGTCCTGCGTTTTGTAATCATGCTGACTCTTGGTAGACATCATCCTCTCGACGTTTCGGCCACAGAAGAAGAGCGTAACAGCTGAGGATGTCACAAACGCGTTGTACTACATTCACCTCAACACCCCGGAAGATGAAATGCTGGTTTCTCAGCAGCGGCCGACTAGTGTAAAGTCCCCTCGATCAAGCTTTGAAAGCTCCAGGAGCGTAATTCCGAGAAAGCCATTACCTGAATCCGCCAGAGTGTCAGGAGTGGCTGCCAGATCAGGAGGAGGAGATGCATCATCGGTGGCTCGCACCTCAGTGCCGCCCTTGTCTCGTCCGCCCCAGCCAAATGCACAAAGCCAGAGCACACCTTCGCCAATAGGTGCGCCTGTGGGATCTGGGGAGTTATCTGTTGGCGGGTACCAGGAGAATCCCATGTTTCGCCGGCGGCCATCTGGCGCTCGGTACGACGCCCCGGCTCTCTCACCTTCTCCTTCAATCTTGTCCACGTCCCCGCCGCCCTCTTTGTCACCCATAAATCGCTACTCAGATGTTCGCACTTCCACGGACACTCGACCTGTTACTCCGAACTACCTTGAGTCACAGGGCATCACTTCTCCCAATCGACCCAACACAACAGGCTTGTCGCCAGCTACTAGTAGTCCCTCAAAATTAAACAACCACCAGTTTCCGTCGCCGAGCCGAACGGGTCAACGACCGTCGTCTGTGTCCTTCTCTCTTACCATTATACGGCGAGACCCAACTTCCAACACACAGTGCAACGTTGGCAAAGTCTGGTCTTTCCAAACCAACGTGCCCACCCCCGAAAATGCTACCCCAAACCTTGATCCTGAGAACATGGGCGAACTGCAAGCTCCAAAAATCGACATCCGTATCGAGACGTCTGGTTATGCTAAGTACAGAGACATGCCGACCCCCGCGAGTGTCGAGGCCTTTCGTGCGGCAGGAGTAGATTTACTTCGTCAGCATCCGTTGCAAGTAGCAGCAGACAGCTCAAGTGAGGTAACCATTCCAGCACTCAAACCAAAGCTGTTATTGAAGCCTGTAGGCCGGGAAGAAGGCTTCTCTCGCCAGGTTTTGATGTCATACGGCCCGAGTTGGAGAAGCAGTTTCATGAAAGCTTTCCACCGGCGGGATGGCTCTGTTGGCGTCCCAATTGGGTCTCCGCTGGAGGATTCGTCTGGCCCAAAGTCTTTTCACATTCGACATGGCAGCGCATCCACCATCATGTCGATCGATTCTATTGACGGATCTGCCTCTGCCCCTCTCATCACAGAGCCGGGGCCGGGGCTTAAACCAAAGGGTTACGTCTTTGTGAGTCCATGGGGTGGCAGATGCGAATTCCGGACAAGCAGCAATGGGCGAAGCCTCAAATGCAGGCACATTCTGGATACCGCCGCCAACTCGAAGCTTGACCCCCGCGAGCTTGCCCACCACATTCGCGATGCGCAGGCAATGGGACGCTCGCGCGGGGACGAGCTGTCTTCCGCCTTGTTAGGCGCCAAGCCAGTAAGCGAGTTGCGGTTCAATCTCCCAAGCAAGTCACACCAGAGAACGAGCAGCCGCGACATAGGGGCGATCAAGACAAACCAGCTGTCGGAGCAGTTCAGCAAGCTGTTACATCAGAAACCGCGGGCACATGCAGACACTGATGACGAATGGGATGATGACGATGACTACGACGATAATGGCGACAGTGCAGGACTAGATTTGAGCTTGGGGAGGGAACATGCAGGTGGCGGGTCGCGAGGACGGAGAGCAAAGCTAGGTAAGCTGATCATCCATGACGAAGGTTTGAAAATGTTGGATCTGGTGGTGGCAGCAAATATTGGCGTATGGTGGACTTCTTGGGAGCGCACATTTTGAGCAGATGGGCGAGCAATAAAAGAGAGAGATAAAGATGCAATCTAAAGGATGATAATCGGGGGCATAATGCACTCCTAACTGCACCTGACTCTCTTTTTGAAACATACGTACGGTACCAGCGCAAAAGCTCAGGCCGAGCTAAAGCGGGGTCGTGATGATTCAGCAAAGCACGAGTAGCTCGACTTGTCTTTACCCTGACATGCTCACGTGACTTACCCGTCCACCTACGGACATTCACGATTCATTGGATACAATGGTGGGGCTCCACCGGATTTCCCGAGCAGTAAGGCAGTTTCGAGCAAGACGTCAAAGCCGTCGGGAGCAGCAGAGCAGCTCGCCAGGCATTGCCACTGTCGTCTCTTCTCTCTGCTCTTGCTTTTCGGGAATAGGCCTTCCGGATCACACCAACTGGTCCAGGACAGTGATTACGGCTACCAACTGCATCGTCAACCCGATTTCGCGCAGTTGAGCTCTCATTGATCGTGCGCGAAAACGACAACGATAACCCATCAGCTCGTGCTCTACCTTCCGACTACACGATCGTCGCGTCGAGTCGCATCCTCTTTCACAATGCTCCCCACACCAGCCGCTTTGCTGGTCACTCGCCAGCTCCCGCTCGCGCGGGTTCCCTCGACTCTCGTCCGCACTCTGCCCATCCAAGCCCTTATCGCGAGAAGAACCTACGCCACGCCCGCTGGCCCCCCGCCTAAGAATTTCCGCCTGCCGCCCCCCAAGAATTGGGATGAGGAGAGCGAGAGCACGATCGACAAAGTCGGCAAGTACTTCCTCATGACCGAGATGCTTCGCGGCATGTATGTGCTGCTGGAGCAGTTCTTCCGGCCACCGTGAGTTACGCCCTCCTTTGCTGTTTCTGGCCTTGGTTCTCTGCCGAACTGGAACATATACTGACACTTGGGCAGTTATACAATCTACTATCCATTCGAGAAGGTTTGTGATGATTTTATCTAACCAACAGGGTCGGCTGTCCTGCCGGGATTAATGGGCACAAGCAGGATTGGTGTCAGGGGCTAGGATACATAGAGAAAGCAGGATGGCTGACACAACCTTCAGGGCCCTATTTCCCCCAGGTTCCGTGGCGAGCACGCTCTGCGCCGCTATCCCTCCGGTGAGGAGAGATGCATTGCTTGCAAGCTGTGCGAGGCTGTTTGCCCCGCCCAGGCCATCACGATTGAAGCTGAGGAGCGTGCCGATGGTTCCAGGAGGACAACTCGCTACGATATCGACATGACAAAGTGCATTTACTGCGGCTTCTGCCAGGAGTCTTGCCCTGTTGATGCCATCGTCGAGTCTCCCAATGCCGAGTACGCCACCGAGACCCGTGAGGAGCTACTGTACAACAAGGGTAAGCTTTCCAACACGATGTGCACTGCCATCTTTTGCTGTTCGCTAACATTGAGACAGAGAAACTCTTGGCCAATGGTGACAAGTGGGAGCCAGAACTGGCAGCTGCCATTCGTGCGGATGCTCCTTACAGATAGAATGGTAGATGTTTCGGCTGTAGTACAATCTGAGAAAATGACTTTCTGGCCATAAATGATACACATGTAGACCGAATTGTACATAATTCTCCGGTGGCTGCGTGGCTCGAAAATTCACCATTGTTTCATTTGTTGGCGCCTCGATAACGAAGTATCGCAACTCTTGTTGCTCCCGGCTGGCGCAGTCACGTGATCAAAGCACAGACCCACCCGGTATTGGAAACCTTTGGGCCTGGGGCTCCGAGCTCTCCAGCGCTCCAAAGCATCCCGACGCTTGGCGAGAAATTTATCTTCTGCCTCTTCCTGTCAGCCTGTCAAACCTGCCGTCAACCCCCCTGATTTCCGCGCCGAAGTCGCGTCGTGCTGGTCCAATTGCGATTTCAACGGCCGTTTATTATCCAACCACCTGACACGCTGCCCAAAATGTTCCGCTCTGCCGTCCTTCGCTCTGCCGCTGCTGCGACCCGGACCACTATCCGTTCGATCCCCCCGGCTGCTGCTAAGAAATTCGCCGTCGCCCCTGTTTCCCGAGTTACTTCTTTCATCCCCAAAACTGCCTCATGGCAAGTAGTCCGGTGCTACGCCTCGAATGAGGGTCTTCAGAAGGTTGAGGTTTACGAGCGGATCAAGTCTCTCCTCGCTGGCTTCGACAAGGTGCGTTAGTGGTGGCGACTCTTGAGGGAACAGGATGCTCTCCGCCGGTTGGCACGGTGAAGGGATGCGATTTCGTGCTACCATGGCCATGCTGCTTCAGCATCCAGGTCGTCCTTGTTGTGCTTTTGCAGTGCAAAGCTTGTGTTGTATCCTGAGCTGAAGCTGACATTTCTCGCAACAGGTCAACGACCCTAATAACGTGAGTCTCCGATGTTTCTCCACCAGTTAACCTCCTTCCCAGCCCTAACCGCGACATGTTCGATAGATTACCGAGACAGCGCACTTCGCCAACGACCTGGGTCTGGACAGCTTGGACACAGTGGAGGTTGTAATGGCTATTGAGGAGGTACGAGACAACCCCCCCATTCCATGCTTCGCGGCAACCGGATCGCCTGCAGTGGTAGAAGCGTGTTCGACATCCGCTTACTCGTTCGTAACAGGAGTTCAGCATTGAGATTCCGGACAAGGATGCAGACCAGATCCACAGCGGTATGTTTTCCCAGCAAGGAGCCCTTCCTTATGCCCCTCCCCAAGCCACTCCCCCTCTCTTTTCCAGGCCTTTTCACCTGCTGACAACACCCCCTCAACAACAGTCGACAAGGCTATTGAGTACATCCTCCGCCAGCCCGACGCCCACTGAATCTGTTTATTGTTATGTATGTACAATATTTGACAATGACGCATCACTCGGCATGCCAACGTTTTCCTTGGGATTAGACGGTTTTTTCGGCTTGTGGGCGGTCATAATGCTGATGAAGTTGGGGGCCAGCATGGATGGGACAGTGTGTTGTGTATGAAGCTACCATGTCCTGCCGGAATACGAAGGCATAGGCCTGGTGTATGATGCGAGTCTGCCGCAGGATCTTATTATTGTCTGGCTCCCTGATTGGTGCATACGCTTTTCTCTCCCACTCCCAGCCGTGAAGCAAACCCTCCGCCAACTAATCATTCTAAAAGCTGCGATGTGATGTGGCATAAGGCTTGCATGTCACCAATGACTCTTACTATGTGTTCAGAAAGCAACGCTGTCTGTGTATATGTCCAGTTTGGGGGGATACTAGGATATTCAGTCCATGAAGATCATGCATCAGCCCCGTCTGCTAATCGATCCACCAAGATCAAACACCTATAAGATCCGACACAAGAACTTGGATGGAGTAGACAAAGTTTTTGCATTGCTATCGACCTTGTTTCTCATAGACCACCAAACCACACCGTCCATATCCAGAAAAAGAATATCCAGTACTCATAAATGAAAGGCAAGGCCAACTACAACTAGTATCGCACAACATACTAGAAATCCATTATCGAGACGGAGTACGTATTTGTGCAGAGAGTGAGAAACTCTGGTTGTCCTAACCACTAACGCCTCATACATACCAACGCCATATCCAAGGCCCTGGGAAGCTCAAAACAGCCACATGTCAACGTGAGAGCTTGGCCACTGACACCCGATCACCAATGCATTCCTTTTCCAAGAACCAGTGGAATCCCTTATACCGATCCCCTATCATGCCGTTTCTGAAGATTTTAATCCAAAACTATTTTGTTTGTTTCGGTAGTTCTCATCGTCTCATTACTTTGTCTCAGAAGTCGCCTCAGGAGTGGCAGCAGAGGCAGACTGAGTCAGAGCGCCACTGCTGCTGTTAGCAACCACGCTGGCGTAGCTCCATCCGCTGCTGAGCGGGCTGGTCGCGCCAGCAGCAGCAGGATTAGTGCTGGTACTGCTCTTCTTGGCCCGCAGCTGGGCTTCGTCCTCCTCTTCCATTCTGAACACAGAATCCTCCTCGTCGATCTGGCTAGAGAACTTGGTCGTCACATTCGGGGTCACAGTCGGACTGGTGATGTGACGCTCTAAACCGTGTTCCTTCTCCCCGATGATTCCGACGTTGGGGGTAGTCGCGCCGTTTGATTTGATAGTGCGAGGTCCGATGGGATTCGGAAGAGGGCTGGAAATACCGGAGCCGGCAGGAGCCAGGTGAGTCTCCCGCAGCTGACGAGTTAATGCGGAAACTGAGTCAGTGCCCGCATCACGAGCATCGTCCTCCTCAGCAGTAAAAGCGGTTGCGAGGCTAGAATTGCGCAGAGGACTGCCGACATGACCGAAGGCAGCAATATGCTTCAGGGAGCGAGAGCCACCGAGCTCCATTTCCTCCTCCTTTTGTTTCTGGAAAAGCGAGGTCCAGCGACTCGGACTCTGTCCCAGAGGACTACCAAACTTAGTCATAGAAATTGGTAGCGATTCACCGGTGCTGACGGGATCAGGCGTGTCAAAGATACGCATGCTGCTCGAGCCTCTCCTTGCCTTCTCGGCCGGGGTAAGCACCTCGTTGGCAAGAGATCCGGGGACATAATCCTCCTCAAACATGAACTCAGGCTCCCAATCGCGGTCGATCTTGGGCACACTGCTGCTCATCAGCCTCGGCTTGGCATACCGCAGTGAGCTGCTGTGCAGTGAGCGCTTCCCAAAGAAGTCGTCACTGCCCAGGCCAGAGCCTAGAGTAGCAGAACCAAGAGCAGGACTGCTGCCACCAAACCCATTAATATCACCTGTGCCAATGGCAGAAGGAGGAAGATGGTCACTGCTGCCAAATGCAGAAGTGTGGAGCATCTTGAGTGTCTCGGAAGTGCGGCCTTCACGCGCAGCGCTGAGCGATGGAGAGGGCGACTCCAAGCCGAACTTGGAGGGCACAGAGGCTGGCCACGGCCCATACCGAGCGGCATGCGAGATGCCGTTGCTATCGAATGAAGCGGGGAGCGGGGCATCCATCACAGAAAGCCCCTTCACCGCCGGGGAGAGGCCCATAGAGAGACGGCCGGTGTCTTCATCACGCGGAGATCCGTAAACCGAAGGGGGATTCGAAGTGAAGGTTGTGTCGATTGTAGGGACATTATTATCTGCACCCGGCTGAGGGCCGAGCTGGGAGCCAAAACGATCGTCCTGCAAGCCGTACGTGGCCGCGGGCGGAGGAGGGGGTGGGGGGTGGTACGTGGGGATGGCATCGGCTCGCAAAAAGGAGTTGGTAAGCGCGCTGTTCGACGGCTGATGGTAGGCCAGCGGGCTGACCCGGACGCCTAG
>Ga0065720_1020132_pt1 | contig 16696 bp, 19 predicted proteins | sample Thericmetagenome_FD_59107 | JGI IMG/M metagenome (GOLD analysis project Ga0065720, IMG submission 59107) | Thermophilic microbial communities from the Joint Bioenergy Institute, California, USA of rice/straw/compost enrichment - eDNA_2 v2... | ecosystem: Engineered > Solid waste > Grass >... | reverse complement strand
GGGCGACCGGCCGGGCCTGCGCGGGCGGCAGGGGCGGATCGCGCGGGGCCAGCCGCGGCCACGCGACGAGCGTCCCGGCCAGCGCGGCCACGGCGACGGTCGCGGCGACGTTGCCCCAGCGGATGCGGCGCACGAGCGACTCCATGCCCGGCCTAGGGCGCGAGCGGGCCGGACCCGCCCCCCGGCTGCTGCTATCTTCATCCGCCGCATGGCCAAGCCTCAGCCGACATACGACCTCATGCTCCTGCTCGACCTCGAGGCCGAGGAGGAGCTGCGCGACAAGGTGGTCGCCGACGCCGAGCGGATCATCACCTCCGGTGGCGAGCTCCTCGGCTCGTACGACTGGGGCGTCCGCGAGCTGGCCTACGAGATCGCGCACCAGGACACGGCGGACTACCGCCTGTTCCAGTTCCACGTCAACGACGCGTCGACGCTCGACGAGCTGAACCGCACGCTGTCGATCGCGGACGGGCTGCTGCGCTTCCGGATCATCAAGCTGGCCCCCGGCACGCCCCCGCCGCCCGACCCCGGCGTCACGGCCGGCGTCGACGCGGACTACGAGCCCGCGCTGTAGCGATGCGGCGCCTTTGTGCGCCGCCTTCGCAACAACTCGCCGCAGTTTCCGCGGATCTCCGCGGTTGCCGCCGTGGCCCGCGCTAGGCTCGCCGCAGGATCGTTCAGAGCCGAAAGAAGGAGGCGCCTGACATGGCGGCCACGAACATCAACCGGGTGATCATCACCGGCAACCTCACCCGCGACCCCGAGCTGCGGTCGACGGGCAGCGGCCTGTCGGTCTGCAGCCTGCGCATCGCGACGAACACGCGGCGCAAGGACAACAGCACGGGCGAGTGGGTCGACCAGCCCAACTACTTCTCGGTGACGGTGTTCGGCCGCCAGGGGGAGAACGCGGCCCAGTACCTGTCGAAGGGCCGCGGCGTGGCGATCGACGGCCGCCTGTCCTGGCGCGAGTGGCAGGACCAGAACGGCAACAAGCGCGAGTCCGTCGAGATCATCGCCGAGAACCTCCAGTTCCTGGGCGGCCCGGGCGACGGCGCCGGCAACGGCGGCGGCTTCACCCCGCGCAGCGACGTGCCCGTCTCGACCGACGACTTCGCCCCGGCGCCCGTCGGCGGCGGCGCGGCGGGCGCGGTCGACGACGACATCCCGTTCTAGGGCGGGCGCCCGCCCGCACCCGCGGTTCCGCCGCCATCCGTGCTAGCGGCGGCCTTGTGTCACAATGCGTGGCCGGGGCCGCGCGCCGCTCGTCGTGCTGCGCGGCCGTGGACACAGCTTCGACACGAGAAGGATCAAGAGACTTTGGCGAAGGCGCGAGGCCGCGGGAAGCCGACCCGGCGGCGTGACAAGAAGGGCGGTTCGGGCAGCGGGCGCCGCAAGCCCTGCCCGTTCTGCCGCGACAAGCAGGAGCAGGTCGACTACAAGGACGTCCCGACGCTGCGGAAGTTCGTGTCCGAGAAGGGCAAGATCCGCTCGCGCCGGATCACGGGGGCCTGCCGTCGTCACCAGAGCCAGATCTCGACCGCGATCAAGAACGCGCGCGAGCTGGCGCTGCTCCCGTACGTCGACCCGTCCGGCGGGCGCGAGGACGACCGCGGGCGGCGAGGGGACCGCTGACGATGCCCCAGGCCATCCTCCTGAAGGACGTCGAGGGCGTCGGCGAGCGCGGCACCGTCGTCGAGGTGTCGAAGGGCTACCTGCGCAACTTCCTCATCCCCCGCAAGCTCGCCCAGCCGGCGACGAAGGCGGCGATCGAGCAGGCCCAGGTCCGCATGGCGCAGCTCGAGAAGGCCAAGGCCGAGGCCATGGAGCGCGCCAAGGAGCAGGCGGCGACGCTGTCGCGCACGGTGCTGACGATCGCCCAGCAGGCCGGCGAGGACGGCCGCCTGTTCGGCTCGGTGACGAGCCAGGACATCGCCGACGCGATCCGCGAGGCGCGCGGCCTGAAGGTCGACAAGCGCAAGATCAACCTCGCCGAGCCGATCAAGCACATCGGCACGTACATGGTCGACGTGGAGATCGCCGAGGGCGCGACCGCGTCGGTCAAGACGATGGTGGTCGAGGCGAAGTAGCGCCTCCCCCTCGGCGCGGCCGCGCGCCGCGCCCGTCACCTGCGTTCGCCGCCGCCGGCCCCCGGGCCGGCGGCGGTCGTTTCGGCGCCGCCGCGGCGGTCCCGGCGCCGCCTCGCGCGAGACTGCGGAAGTCCTCGCTCGCAGCGGCAATCCTGGGTTCACGCCGCCGATCGGCGCGCTAGCTTCGATCAGCCCCATGGCACTGACCGACGATCCCGGCCTCGTCCCGCCCGCCCCGCCCGCGCCCGGCGGGACCACCCCTCCGCACAACCTCGAGGCCGAGCGCTCGGTGCTCGGCGCGATCCTGCTCTCGGAGCGCTCCCTCTACGCGCTCGTCATCGAGGAGGGGCTCCGCGCCGAGGACTTCTACCGGGAGCGCCACCGCGTCACGTACGCGGCGATGATGCGCCTCTACGCGCGCAACGACCCGATCGACCCGCTGACGGTCACCGAGGAGCTGCGCCAGGCCGGCGAGCTCGAGGCGGCCGGCGGCGCGGAGGCGATCGACGAGCTGACCGCGTCCGTCCCGCTCGTCGGCAACGCCCGCCGCTACGCGCAGATCGTCAAGGAGAACGCGCTCCTGCGGCGGCTGCTGAACACGACCTACGAGATCCAGGCGTCGGTCGCCGAGCACCGCCTGCCCCCGCGCGACCTCGTCGAGCAGGCCGAGAAGGCGATGCTCGAGGTCGCCCACGACGACAAGCAGCAGGACTTCCGCTCGATCGAGGAGATCCTCCACGACGAGCTGGACAAGATGCAGCGCCTGTCGGCCGAGGGCACCGCCCTGACCGGCACCCCCTCCGGCTTCAAGGACCTCGACGAGATCACCGGCGGCTTCCAGCCCGGCAACCTCATCATCCTCGCCGCCCGTCCGTCCATGGGCAAGAGCGCCCTCGTGACGAACATCGCCGAGAACGCGGCGATCGAGTACGGGCGGCCGGTCGCGCTGTTCAGCCTCGAGATGTCGGAGACCGAGCTCGCGCAGCGCTTCGTCGCCTCCCAGGGGCGGATCTTCGGCGACAAGCTGCGCAAGGGCCGGGTGTCCGACAGCGAGTGGCCGAAGATCCTCGAGGCGACGAAGAAGCTCAGCGCGGCGCCGCTCTACATCGACGACTCCTCCGACATCGGCATCCTCGACATCCGCGCGAAGGCGCGCCGCCTGCACCAGCAGGCGCCCGGCGGGCTCGGGCTGATCATCGTCGACTACCTGCAGCTCATGCGCCCCGACCCCGGCATCGACAGCCGCGTCGAGCAGGTCGGCCAGATGTCGCGCGGCCTGAAGATCCTCGCCCGCGAGCTCAACGTGCCGGTCATCGCGCTCTCGCAGCTCAGCCGCGCCGTCGAGCAGCGCCACGACAAGAAGCCGATCCTCTCCGACCTGCGCGAGTCCGGCCAGATCGAGCAGGACGCCGACCTCGTCATGTTCATCTACCGCGACGAGTACTACGAGAAGGAGGAGTCCGAGGCGCAGGGCCTGGCCGAGATCCTCATCGCCAAGCACCGCAACGGCGGCCTCGGCGACGTCACGCTGACCTTCCTGAAGGAGTACCCGAAGTTCCTCAACTACGCCGGGGACCGCTACCAGTGAGCGCCGACCTCACCCCCTGCCCGTACGGGATCTGCGACGGCTCCGGCTTCGTCATCGACGACGCCACGAACACGGCGCGCGACTGCCGCTGCCGGCCGCAGCGGATCGCCGCCGCGCGGGCGCGCAGCCTCGAGGCGCGGATCCCGCGCAAGTACCGCGACGTCGCCTTCGACCGCTTCCCGGTGACCGAGATCGACCCGACCGTCGTCGACGTCGTGCGCCGCTTCTGCCACGACATCGAGGCCAACCTCGACGCCGGCCGCGGCATCTGGCTGGAGGGCGACCCGGGGACCGGCAAGACGACGCTGGCGATGCTCGTCTCGAAGGCCGCGATCGAGGCGCGCCGCACGACCGCGATCTACTCGCTGCCGCGCCTCATGGGCGTCCTGCGCGAGTCGATCGAGTCCGAGGAGGGGCTGCTGGGGCTGCTCGACCGCCTCGCGACCGTCGACCTGCTCCACATCGACGACCTCGGCGCCGAGCACCGCACCGACTGGGTCAACGAGCAGCTCTACTCGATCGTCAACACCCGCTACGAGGACCAGCGCTCGATCGTCCTGACGACGAACGCGACCGCCGACGAGCTCGAGCAGCAGATCGGGGCGCGGACCGTCTCGCGGCTCGTCGAGATGTGCGGCGACCCCCTGGCCCTGTTCGGCGCCGATCGCCGGCGCGAGCTCGACCCTACACTCTGACCCGTGGCTGGCATCGTGATCGTCGGCGTCCAGTGGGGCGACGAGGGGAAGGGGAAGGTCGTCGACCTCCTGGCCGAGCGCGCCGACGCCGTCGTGCGCTTCCAGGGCGGCAACAACGCCGGGCACACGATCATCCGCGACGGGGAGACCTTCAAGTTCCACCTCATCCCCAGCGGGATCCTCTATCCGGGCAAGACCTGCGTGATCGGCAACGGGGTCGTCATCGACCCGAAGGTCCTCACCGAGGAGATCGACGGCCTGCGCGCCCGCGGCGTCGACACGAGCGGCCTGCGCATCTCCGCCAACGCGCACCTGATCATGCCCTACCACCTGCTGCTCGACCACGCCGGCGAGACGCGGCTGGGCAAGCTCCAGATCGGGACGACGCGGCGCGGGATCGGCCCCTGCTACGCCGACAAGGCGGCCCGGCTCGGCATCCGCGTGCAGGACCTCCTCGACGAGAAGATCCTCAAGAAGAAGATCACGGCCGCGCTCGAGCCCAAGCGCCTGTCGCTGCGCCCGTTCGCGAAGGACCCGAGCCTCGACCTGCACACGATGACCGAGGAGTACCTCACCTACGGCCATCGGCTCGAGCAGTACATCGCCGACACGACGAGCCTCGTCTGGGACCTGCTCGACAACCGCCGCACGGTCATCTTCGAGGGCGCGCAGGGCACGCTGCTCGACATCGACCACGGGACGTATCCGTTCGTCACGAGCTCGAACCCGGTGTCGGGCGCGGCGACCGTCGGCGCCGGCGTCGGGCCCAAGGACATCGACGAGGTGTGGGGCGTGGCCAAGGCGTACGTCACCCGCGTCGGCGCCGGCCCGTTCCCGACCGAGCTCGACGACGAGCTCGGCGAGCAGATCCGCCAGCGCGGCGGCGAGTTCGGCACGACGACCGGCCGCGCCCGGCGCACCGGCTGGATCGATCTCGTCGCGCTGCGCTACGCCGCCCGCATCAACACGCTCACCGCGCTGGCGATCACGAAGCTCGACGTCCTCTCCGGCTTCGACCGCCTCCACGTCTGCACGAGCTACCGCGGCGAGGAGGGGGCCGAGTTCCACGCGTTCCCGTACCACCAGTCGGTCCTCCACCACGCCAGGCCGCAGTACGAGGAGCTGCCGGGCTGGAGCGAGGACATCGGCGAGGCGCGGACCGAGTCCGACCTGCCGCAGGCCGCGCGCGACTACCTGCGCTTCGTCTCCGAGTTCGTCGGCGTCCCGATCGTCCTCGCCGGCGTCGGCCCGGGCCGCGAGCAGATCGTGTGGACGCGGGCCGGGGAGCAGTCGCTCGCCGCCCCCGCCGCAGCCTGACGACTCCTCGCCTGCGACCCCGGTACGCTGCCGGGCCGTGCGTGCGCGACGGATTGCGTCGATCGTCTGCGTGGTCCTGGCCGCGATCTGCATCGTGGTCGCGCTCCTGTCGGGCTACACGCGGACCGCGATCCTGAGCTCCGACCAGTTCGCCGACCGCGCCACCGCGGCGCTGCGCGAGCAGCCGGTCCGCGAGCTCGTCGGCCGCCAGATCACGAACCAGATCGTCCGCGCCGACCCGGACCTCGCCGCCGTGCGGCCCGTCATCGAGTCGGCGACGGGCGCGGTCGTCTCGACCCCGGCCTTCCAGAAGCTGTTCCGCAAGGCGGTCCGCGACCTGCACCGGACCGTCTTCACCCGCGACCGCGACACCGCGACGCTGACCGTCCTCGACGTCGGCGTGCTCGTCTCCGGCGCGCTGCAGCGGCTCGACCCGAAGATCGCCGAGGCGATGCCGCGCGACTTCGCCGCGAAGCTGAACGCCGGCGAGGCCGCGCTCGAGGCGATGCGCCTGTCCGACGTCGCCGACGACCTCGAGGCGCTCGCCTGGATCTGCGCCGTCCTCGCCGTCGTCCTCATCGCCGCCGCGATCTGGGTCGCGCCGCAGCGCCGCCGCGCGATCGTCCACGCCGGGATCGGCGTCGCCGCCGCCGGCGCGTTCGTCGTCATCGGCTACCAGATCCTGCGCAGCGTCGTCATCGGCCAGTTCTCCTTGCCCGCCGACCAGGCGGCCGCCGGCGCCGTCTGGGACGTGTTCCTCGAGGACCTGCGCACGTGGGCGCTGCTGCTCGTCGGCGTCGGCACGATCACCGCCGCGGCCGCGGCCGCGCTCCTGCGCCCCGTCGACGTCCGCCGCCCACTCCTGCGCGCCTGGGACCTCGTCGCGACCGTGCCGGCCACCCCCTGGAAGCGGGTCCTGCGCGCGTTCGCGTTCATCGCCGCGGGCGTCCTCATCATCCTCGAGCGGCGCTGGATGCTCGACATCGCGCTCATCCTCGCCGGCGTCTTCGTGCTCTACCAGGGCGTCGAGGAGATCCTGCGGATGCTCGTCGAGGGGCGCGAGCGCGAGACGGCGGCCGCCGGCGCGGCGCCCGACACGCGGCGCCGCCGCTACGCGCCGTGGATCGTCGGCGCCGCGGCGTCCGTGCTCATCGTCGCGCTCGTCGCCGGGCTGCTCTCCTCCGGCGCGACGACCGCCAGCGCCGGGACCGAGGTCCGCGCCTGCAACGGCCACGCCGCCCTCTGCGACCGCCCGCTGAACGAGGTCGCCTTCCCCGCCACCCACAACGCGATGTCGTCGTCGGAGTACCCGCACTGGCTCTTCGGCCAGCAGGAGCGGACGATGACCGGCCAGCTGCGCGACGGCATCCGCGGCCTGCTCATCGACGCCCACTTCGGCCAGAAGGTCGGCGACCGCGTCCTCACCGACCTCGACGGGGAGCAGCGCGAGACCGTCGAGAAGGAGCTCGGGCCCGAGGCGACCGAGGCGGCGATGCGGATCCGCGACCGGCTGCTGGCCGGCAACGAGGAGCCCGGGCCCAAGCAGGTGTGGCTCTGCCACGTCATGTGCGAGCTCGGCGCGTTCACGATGGTCGACGGGCTGCGCGAGATCCGCGACTTCCTCGTCTCCCATCCGCACGAGGTCGTCGTCGTCATCGTCGAGGACGACGGCCCGATGCCGAAGGACATCGCGAAGGCCGTCGAGGAGAGCGGCCTGCTCCCCTACGTGTGGAAGCAGCCGCCGGCCAGCCCGGAGGGCCCGTGGCCGACGCTGCGGGAGATGATCGAGGCCGACCAGCGCGTGCTGATGCTGGCCGAGAAGAACGGCGGCGACCCGAAGGTGCCGTGGTACCTCGACGGCTACCGCTACATGCGCGAGACGCCGTACCACTTCACGAGCCCGAAGCAGATGACGTGCGCGCCGAACCGGGGCGGCGACCGCGGCGGCAGCCTCTTCCTCCTCAACAACTGGATCGACACGTATCCGATCCCGCGCACGTCGAACGCCCGCATCGTCAACAGCTACGACTTCCTGCTCGACCGCGCCCGCCGGTGCGAGCGTGAGCGCGGCATGTTCCCGAACATCCTCGCCGTCGACCTCTACCGCACCGGCGACGTCGTCGGGGTCGCGGACACGCTCAACGGCGTCCGGCGGTCGCGGTGATCGCCGAGATCCTCCCGATCGACCTCGTGCGCACCCACCCCGAGCCAGGGCGCGAGGCGGCGTTCCTCGTCCTGCTGGCGTTCCTGTGCTCGTTCGGCTTCATCCGCACGAGCGCGCGGCTGACCCGCAGCGTCTCCTGGTGGCCGGGCGGCGTCGAGACCGGCGGCGTCCACCTCCACCACCTCGTGTGGGGCATCGTCCTGCTGCTGCTGTGCGGGTTCACCGCGTTCGCGACCGCGATGCACAGCCCGTGGTGGCAGATCACCTCGATCGGCTTCGGGATCGGCGCCGGGTTCACGCTCGACGAGTTCGCGCTGTGGGTGCGCCTGCAGGACGTCTACTGGTCGGAGGAGGGCCGCGCCTCGCTCGACGCGGTGATCATGGCCGCCGTGTTCGCCGCGCTGGTCGTCATCGGCGTCCAGCCGTGGGGGCTCGACGAGACCGGCTCGAGGGTCGGGACCGGCGTGTTCGTCCTCGTGACGCTGCTGCTGTCGGGCATCACGTTCATGAAGGGCCGCATCCTCCTCGGCGTGCTCGGGATCTTCATCCTCCCCCTCGGCCTGTGGGGGACGCTGCGGCTGGCCAAGCCGAGCTCGCCGTACGCGAAGCTCTACGGGCCCGACAAGCTCGAGCGGGCCCGGCACCGCTTCCGGCCCGACCGGCCCAGCGCCCGGCTCGGGCGGGCGTTCCTCGACCTCATCGGCGGCAAGCCGAGCCAGGGGTCCTCCCCGGCCAGCGCGACGGGCGAGGACGGCGACGGCGGCCGGGCCGGCTGACGGCCCCGCGCGGGCGCCGGAACGCGCGAGCCCCGCCGGGGGCGGGGCTCGAGAGAGGTGGGCCGTGTAGGAATCGAACCTACAACCTTGGGATTAAGAGTCCCCTGCTCTGCCAATTGAGCTAACGGCCCGGGGATGCCTCATTTTAGCCACCCGCGCGCGCGATGCGCAGCGCGGGCGCGCGGCTACTCGCCGGTCGCCGACGAGTCGTCGCCCGACGCGGCCGCGCCCGGGTTCTCGATCGCCTGGCGCACCGCGTCCATCTGCGACTTCACCGTGTCGCGGGTCTGCTTGGAGTCCTGGGCGGCGAGCTCGAGCGCCCGGTCGTAGGCGAGCTGCGCCTTGCGGTCCTGGCCGGCCTGGAGCGCGACCTGGAAGAGCTGCGTGTACGGCCCGTAGCTGTTGGGCTGCGCCTCGGTGAGCGCCTCGGCCGCGCGGACCGCCTTCTCCGGCGCCTCGAGCAGGCTGTAGACCTGGAGCATCGCGCCGGCGGCGCCGGCGTTGATCTCGGCCGGGTCGAGAGCGACGTAGCGCTGCCAGGCGCGGTCGGCCAGGTTCAGCTGCTCGCGGACCTCGGGCGCCGCCCACGCCTCCTCGGCGGTCTCGGCGTCCTGCTCGCTGGCCTCCTGCTGGGCGAGCGCCCAGCGGGCGAGGATGAGGCTCGCGAGCGCGTCGGCGTCCTGCGGGTTGGCGGCGACCTTCTCGCGCGCCTCCTCGACGCGGTCCTCGAACGACGTGGTGCCGCCCCCGCCGCCGCCGGTGATCGCGTCGACGAGGCCACCGGACGTGGCGCCGCCGATGCCGAACAGGATGAGACCGCCCCCCATGAGGATGGCGAGCGTCAGGTAGATCACCTGGATCGTGCGGCGGCGACCCCGGCCGCGGAGGTCAAACAGCATCGTCGTCAGGCTCCTCGTCGTCGGCCCCGTCGCCGCCCGCGGGCGCAGGGCGCGGCGCGAAGACCGAGGCGAGCAGGATACTCAGCTCGAACAGCAGGATGAGCGGACCCATGAGGATCAGCATCGTGATCGGGTCCGTGCCCGGCAGCAGCATCGCCAGCACCGCGATGATGACGATCGCGTAGCGGCGGTTGCGGCGCAGCGTCGCGACCTCGACGACGCCGAGGCGCGTGAGGGCGAGGATCCCGACCGGGATCTGGAACACGACGCCGCAGGCCAGCAGCGTCAGGGCCACGAACTTGTAGTAGTCGCGCGCCTGCAGCAGGACGTTGAACTCGTCCGCGTTGAAGTTCTGCAGGAAGCGGACGGCGGCGGGCAGGACGAGGACGTAGCCGAAGACGACGCCGGCGCAGAACAGCAGCGGCACGAGCAGCATCAGCGGGACCGCGGTTCGCCGCTCCTGCGGCGTGAACGCGGGGATGACGAACGCGTACGCCTGGTAGAGCAGGATCGGCATCGCCAGGACGAACGCGAACATCGCCGCGATCGCGAGGGTCATCGTGAACGGCTCGCCGATCCCGAGCGTCACCGGCTTGTTGCCCTCGATGTTCGTCGGGATGCCGTCCGCCACCGCCGCGAGCTGCTCGGCCTGGGCGGCGAACCGGGCCCGCGTCTCGGCGGGCAGGCCGGAGCTCGGCTTGGCCAGCTCGAGCGCGGTCGCGCGGTTGACCTCGGTCAGCTCGAGCAGCGAGCGCTGGGTGGCGGCGATGCCGCCGAGCGTGCCCTGGCCGCGGTCGACCTGCTTCTGGGTCTCCTGCTCCAGGGGGTGGTTGACGACGCTCAGGAGCCGGTCGTTCTGCCACAGGCACAGGCCGAACATGACGACGAGCGCCGCCAGGCAGACGATCAGGCGCGCGCGGAGCTCGTCGAGGTGCTCGACGAGGCTCAGCCGGTCATCATGGCCGACCGGTCGGCGCAGAGCCGTCGCGGCCACGGCGCTCCGCTAGCTGCGGTGCTCGGCCGCGGACGCGGCCGTCTCGCCGGACGGGGCCGGCTCCTCCGCGCGGGCGAGCGTCGCGCGCTCCGACGCGTCGTCGCGGTCGCCCGTGTCCTTGCCGGTGATCGAATCCTTGAACTCACGCATGCCGGTGCCGAGCGACTTGCCGAGCCCGGGCAGGCGCTTGGGCCCGAAGATCAGCAGGACGATCACGAGGACGATCGCGATCTCCAGCGGCCCGATCTGGTTGAACATGTCCCTCAGGTTACCGCTCCGAGCGTGATCTTCCACACGTTCGCCCGATCGGGCTCAAGTGCCGTTTCGCCCGCGCCGATGTACGGGGCATGAAGGGGACGTGCCGATGAGCGCCCAGCCCGATCACCGCCACCGCCAGTTCGTGCGCCGCGTGGTCCTCCCGAGCGGCAAGACGATCGAGGTCGTCTACTTCGAGCAGGGCGACCACGGGCTCCCGTCCCCGGCCCCGTCCGAGACGCCGACCGAGCTGCACGTGTGCGGCACGTGCTCGAGCGAGCTCGTCTACCCGATCGACTGGGAGGAGGCCGGCGCGTCGCACTGGCAGGTGACGCTGCGCTGCCCGAACTGCGAGTGGGTCGGCACCGGGGTCTTCGAGCAGGAGGTCGTCGAGGCCTTCGACGAGGAGCTCGACCGCGGCACCGAGACGCTCGTGCGCGACCTCAAGGCGCTCATCCGCGCCAACATGGAGGAGCAGGTCGAGCGCTTCGCCGAGGCGCTCGAGAACGACCTCATCCTCCCCGAGGACTTCTAGGCGCTCCGCGGCGCCGCGTCACGCGTAGCGGGCGACGACCCCGTCGGCGACGAGCTCGAGCGCCGGGTCGGGCCAGGGCAGGCCCGCCTTCGCCTCGGCGACGATCGCCAGCGCCCGCGCGCGGGCGGCGTCCAGCGCGCCGGTCGCGGCGATCCGGTCGCAGACCGCCTCGGCCTCCGCGGGGGTCGCCGGGCGCACGTCGCGCAGGGACGGGTCGCGCTCGCGGGCGAGGATGAACGGCAGGGTGACCGTCCCGTCGAGGAGGTCGGTCCCCCGCGGCTTCCCGGTCCGCTCGACCGGGCCGGCGACGTCGAGGACGTCGTCCAGGAGCTGGAAGGCGAGCCCGATGCGGCGGCCGAACAGGCCGAGCGCGTCGGCCGGGCCGCCGGACTCGAGCGCGCCGAGCCGGCAGGCGGCCTCGAACAGGCGGGCCGTCTTCAGCTCGCAGCGCCACAGGTAGCGGTCGATCGCGACGTCGGCGTCGAACGCGTCCTCGCGCTGGAGCAGCTCGCCGTGGGCCAGCGATGAGCTCGCGTCCGACAGGACGGCGACCTCGTCGACGCGGCCGTTGCGGGCCAGCTCGCCGAACGCGCGCGCGAACAGGTAGTCGCCGGTCGCGATCGCCCCGTCGCGGCCCGCGGTCGCCCACACGGTCGGGCGGCCGCGGCGCAGCGCCGCGGCGTCGAGCACGTCGTCGTGGACGAGCGTCGCGGAGTGGATCAGCTCGACGGCGACCGCGGCGCGGATGAGGCCGCGGTCGTCGGCCGGCGGGTCGGCGGCGGCGAGCAGGACGAGGAGCGGCCGCAGGCGCTTGCCGCCGGCGGCGATCGTGCCGCCGGCGAGGCGGTCGAGCGGCGGGGCGGCCTCGGCCGCGATCGCGCGCAGGCGCGCCTCGACCCGGTCGAGGCGCTCGCGCAGCGCCTCCCCGCGGGTGTCGACGAGCGCGTCGACCTCGGCCGCCATCAGGCCTCGGCGGGACGGGCCGGCAGGACGGTGCCGGCGTGGAGGGCGATGATCCCGCCGCCGGTGAGGATCCAGCGCAGCTCGCCCAGCCCGGCGCGCTCCATCTCGGCGGCCAGCTCGCGCGGGCCGGGGAACCGCTTCACCGAGCTCGGCAGGTACGTGTAGGCGTCGGGGTCGCCGGCCAGGCGGCCGGCGAGCGGCACGAGGCGGTCGAACCAGAGCGAGAAGAACGTCGACAGCGGCGGCCGGGTCGGCTGGGTGATCTCGAGCACGACGACGCGGCCGCCGGGCCGCACGACCCGGGCCATCTCGGCCAGGCCGCGCCCGAGGTCGGCGAAGTTGCGCGCCCCGAAGCCGACGGTGGCCGCGTCGAACGCGTCGTCGGGGTAGGGGAGCGCGAGCGCGTCCGCCTGCTCGAAGCGGATGTGCGGCGCCTTCGCGCGTGCCCGCTCGAGCATCTTCTCCGAGAAGTCGCTGCCGACGACCTCGGCCCCGCGCGACGCGGCCTCGATCGCGAGGTCGCCGGTGCCGGTGGCGACGTCGAGGACCTTCGAGCCGGGGCCGACCGCCGCGAGGTCGACCGCGCGCCGGCGCCAGCGATGGTGCAGCCCCGCCGTCATGACGGAGTTCATCGCGTCGTACACGCCGGCGATGCGGTCGAACATCGCCTGCACCTGGCCCTCGGGCAGGGTCCCGGCGCTCACGACGATCCCGCCGTGGCCGCGAGCGCGGGCCCCGGGCGAGCGCTCGCCCGGAACCCGAGCCCCCTGGGCGAGGGTGTCGCGCTCATGGCCCGCCTACTTGAGGTTCGACAGGAAGACCACGAGGTCGTTGAACTTGTCCTCGGGCAGGTCCTTGAAGGACGGCATCGGCGACGTCGGGTTGATGAGCGTGCGCCGGATCGACTCGGGGTACATCCGCTCGCCGATGTGCGTCAGCTCCGGGCCCGGGCCGTCGTTGCCGTTCTCGCCGAACTTGTGGCAGGCCAGGCAGCCCGACTGCGCGGCGACCGCGCGGCCGGCCTCGAACTGCGCGAGGACCTCGCCGCCCTGCGACCGGACCGCCTTCGGCGTCTCCAGCTCGATCTCCGTCGGGGAGCCGGCGCTGGCGCCGAGGTAGGTCAGGTACGCCATCGCGGCGATGACGAAGATGCCGAACGAGGTCGCCAGCGGGCGCTTCTCGGGCCGCCGCTCCGGACCGCGGTCGAAGAACGGCAGCAGGAAGAGCAGGATCAGGCAGATCGTCGGGATGCCGAGCGTCGCCAGCGGGACGAGGTAATCCGGCTTGATGATCCGCAGCAGCTCGAAGAGGAAGTAGAAGTACCACTCCGGCCGCGGGACGTACGTCGTCGTGGTCGGGTCGGCCTTCGGGCCCAGCTCGGCGCCGAGGACGATCGACATCGTGATGATCACGGCCATCACGATCACGGCCATGATCGCGTCCTTGGCGACCGCGTAGGGGAAGAACGGCTTCCCCTGGGCCTTCAGGATGGCGTATTCGCGGAGGTACTCCTCCTTCTGCTGGCGATTCACGCGGACTCCTTGCGCAGCTCGGGGTCCTTCTCGGCCTTCAGCCAGGGCGGCGCCGTCGTGCCCAGCTTCGCCACCAGGTAGAGGTGGGCGCCGATGAGCGCGGCGATGAGGCCGGGGACGAGCATCATGTGGATCGCGTAGAAGCGCGAGAGCGTCGTGGCGCCGAAGTCGGGTCCGGCGAGGAGGAAGTCGTTCAGGTACGGGCCGACGAGCGGGCCGGTCCCGTTGATGTTCACGCCGACGATCGTCGCCCAGTACGACTTCTGGTCGAACGGGAGCAGGTAGCCCGTGAACGACATGAGCATCGTCAGCACGAGGAGGACGGCGCCGACGACCCAGTTCAGCTCACGCGGGTACTTGTAGGCGCCGAAGAAGTACGTCCTGCCCATGTGCAGGAAGACGAGGATGACCATGACGGTCGATCCCCACTTGTGCATGCCGCGGACGAACTCGCCGAGGAACGCCTCGTTGGTGATGTAGCGCACCGACTCGTACGCCTCGGCCGCCGACGGCCGGTAGTACATCGCCAGGAAGACGCCCGTGACCGCCTGGCTGAGGAAGGCGATCATCGTCGCCGACCCCAGGGTGTAGAACCAGTTGGTCCCCTTCGGGACCTTGCGGAACATCATCCAGCGCGCGGCGCCGGACAGCGACGTGCGCTCGTCGAGCCAGTCGACGGCGGAGATGCCCGCCTCCTTCGCGGCGCCGGCCGCGCCCGGGTCCTTCTCGCCGGGCCGGCGCGGCTGCGGCTTGAGGCCGGCCGGGATCGGTGCGGAGAGCTTCAACTTCATGGCGATCAGAGCTTGCGGGCCGTGGGCCGCGACGGGTACAGGTACTGGCCGATGCCGTCGAGCGGCTCGCCCGGGTAGCGCGGCGAGAAGCGGCGCAGCTCGGAGTTGACCGAGTAGCGCGGGCCGATCTCGACCTGGCCGTCGCGCACGCGCGTGTAGAAGCGGTCCAGCGGCCGGACGGGGGGACCGCCGTCGACCTTGCCCTGGAAGTCGTAGACGCCGCCGTGGCAGGGGCAGATGAACCGCTCGGACGCGGGGACGAAGCGGACCGGGCAGCCCAGGTGCATGCACTTCGTCGAGATCGCGATGTACGCGTCGTACTCGTCCTTCTGCGGACCGTCGATCTCCGGGTTGTGCTGGCGGACGTAGACGGTCGTCTTGCCGACGTCGCCGATCCCGTAGGTCTCGGTGAACACCTTCGGGACGTACGTGTCGGGGGTGAAGTCGGTCGTGGGCCCGACGGCCTCCCAGCGGCGCTCCTGCTTCTCGAAGACGGGCCCGATCGCGAAGCCGAGGGCCGGCAGCGCGAAGGCGGAGGCGGCGATGGCACCGGCGGCATGGGTGGTCGTCGTCATGAAGCGACGGCGGGTGACCGTCTCGCCCTCGAACGCGCCGGGGATGTTTCGGTCGGCGGTGTACTTGCTCTTCTTTTGTCTGCGGTCCTTGGCCACGGCGATTCCGGATCGTACTTCTTCGGGGTGGTTTGGCGGCGTCAGGCCGCGTCCTGCATCCCCCAGCCGACGGTTCGGGCCCCGGTCTCCCAGGCGGCCCGGGCGCCGTCCGGGTCGCCCGCGGCGTGCGCCTGCGCGCACCGCGCGATGACCTCGGCGAGGGCGGCGACCGACTCCAGGTCGCCGAGGCGAGCGAGCCGGTCGAGGCCGAGAGCATAGAGCCGGTCGCCGCCCAGCAGGGCGAGGTCGGCGTCGTCCTGCCCGACGGTCCGGCCCTCGCCGTAGTGGAGGAGGTAGCCCTCGTGGATCGCCTCGACGAGGAGCGCGACCTCGTCGCGGCGGCCGTCGCTGCGCGGGCCGGACGCGGCGAGCGCCGCGGCCTCGGCGTCCTCGGGCACGACGTCGGGGCGCAGCGCGCCGGCCAGCAGGCCGCCCTCGGCGCGCAGCTCGTCGGCCAGCCGCCGGCTCACTTCCACACCTCCGCGAAGGCGGCGGCCGCGGCGGCGACGGTGCGGTCGACGTGCTCGTCGTCGTGGGCGAGCGACGGGAACCACGTCTCGAACTGCGACGGCGGCGGGTAGACGCCGCGGGCCAGCAGCGCCCGGCACCAGCGCCCGTAGGCCTCGAGGTCGCAGGCCTGCGCGCCGGCGTAGTCGCGGACCGGCTCCTCCGAGAAGAACGTCGTCACGAGCCCGCAGGTCGACTGGACCTGGACCGGCCGGTCGCCGGCCGCCTCGCGCAGCCCCTCCGCGAGCCGCTCGGTGATCGCCGACAGCCGCAGGTAGGCGGTCTCGTCGAGCAGGCGCAGCGTCGTCAGGCCGGCGGCGACCGCGAGCGGGTTCCCCGACAGCGTCCCCGCCTGGTAGACGTCGCCCGCCGGGGCGACGCGCTCCATGAGCGTCCGCGCGCCGCCGTAGGCGGCGGCCGGCAGCCCGCCGCCGAGGACCTTGCCGAGGACGACGAGGTCGGGGATGACGCCGCGGACCTCGCTCGCGCCGCCGCGGGCGATGCGGAAGCCGGTGATGACCTCGTCGAAGACGAGCAGCGCGCCGTTGTCGGTCGCCTCCTGGCGCAGCAGGTCCAGGAAGCCGTCGGCGGGCGGGACGAGGCCCATGTTCGCCGCGAACGGCTCGGCGATGATCGCGGCGAGCTCGTGGGCGGCGCAGGCGGCGCGGACGGCGTCCGGGTCGTTCCAGGGGACGATGACCGTGTTCGCCGCCGCGGCGCGCGGGACCCCGGGGCTGGCGGGCAGCCCGTGGGTGGCCAGGCCCGACCCGGCCTGGGCGAGCAGGCCGTCGGAGTGGCCGTGGTAGGCGCCGGCGAACTTCAGGATCGTCTCGCGGCCCGTGACGGCGCGGGCGAGGCGGATCGCGCTCATCGCCGCCTCGGTGCCCGACGACGTCATCCGCAGCATCTCGACGGCGGGCAT
>Ga0065720_1003430_pt1 | contig 16710 bp, 16 predicted proteins | sample Thericmetagenome_FD_59107 | JGI IMG/M metagenome (GOLD analysis project Ga0065720, IMG submission 59107) | Thermophilic microbial communities from the Joint Bioenergy Institute, California, USA of rice/straw/compost enrichment - eDNA_2 v2... | ecosystem: Engineered > Solid waste > Grass >... | reverse complement strand
TCGAGTCCGGCGGGCCGCTGCCGGTCGATCGGCTCGTCCCGCCGACCACGCAGTTGTGCGGCGCGCTCGGATCGATCCACGCCGCTGGGCTGGTGCACCGCGATCTCACCCCGGCGAACGTGCTCCTCTCCCCCACCGGGGCCCCGGGTGATCGACTTCGGGTCGCCCGAACGTCTACTTCAACCCGGGGACCGCGAGCGGCGAGGTGATCGGCACACCCGACTTCATGTCCCCCGAACAGGTGACGGATGATCCGGTCACGCCCGCGTCGGACGTGTTCTCCCTCGGCGCCACCCTCGTCTTCGCCGCGACCGGCCGCGGGCCCGTTCGCGCCCGACCGGGCCGCGGCGACCTCTACCGGATCGTGCAGGCTGCCCCCGATCTCGACGGGGTACCGGCGGTGCTGGTGGAGATCGTGTCGGCGTGCCTGGTGAAGGACCCGGCCGAGTGACCGACCGTGGCGGAGCTCGCGGCCGCGCTGCGGGCCCTCCTGCCGGACGGCAGGTCCGACCCGACCGCGCCACCGCCGATCACCGGCCGCCCCGGCCGATCGACATGCAGCGACTGCGGGCACAGTGCCCGCGCGCCCTGGTGGCCACGGAGACGATCCGGGCCGCCGGCGGTGACCGACCCGACCGGCATCACCGGCACGGCGACCGCGGGCCCTCCGGGCGTGGATCCGGCTGATCCGCGGTTACCGCTACGTCAACCGGCTGTGCGGCTCGGGTGCGTTGCTGATGGCCGTGGCGGACTCGTTCGCTCCGGCCACCGCCACGTCTGATCCGGCCGTGGCGAAGCGGGCCTTCCTCGCGAACGGACCGGCTGACGGCGACCATCGATCTCGCGGTCGCCGACTTCGTCCCGCTGCGCGACGAGGCGTCGACGGAGCAGGCCCGAGCCGCGTTCAGGCTGATCGTCACGCAGTTCACCACGGCGCGCGCTGCGCTGCACGCGCTGCCGGCGCTGCTGCCGAGCCGCTGACGGAGCCGGTGTACGCGGCGGCGATCGAGAAGTTCGCCGAAGGTGCCGGCAGCCTCGCGCTCGTACCGAGCATCCAGCAACAGATCACGCTGCCCCCGAGTACCCGGCGCTGCGGCCGTGGCGCGGAAAATGTGCGCAGCACCCGCCGAGCTGATCAGCCCGCGGCCGGGGGCTGGTGGACCAGCTGGGCCAGGAAGAGCTGCTCGCCGAGCTTGTCGATCAGCTCGAGGTTGGTCTCCAGGTAGTCGATGTGGTGCTCCTCGTCCTTGAGGATCTCCTCGAAGAGGTTCGCCGTGGTGTGGTCGCCCTTCTCGCGGCACATGATGATGCCGGGGCGCAGCCGCTCCACGACGGCGAGCTCGATGGCGAGGTCCGACTCGAACTGCTCCTTGACCGTCTGACCGATCCGCAGCGTGCCGAGCCGCTGGTAGTTCGGGAGGCCCTCGAGGAAGAGGATGCGGTCGGTGATCGTCTCCGCATGCTTCATCTCGTCGATGGACTCGTGCTTGGTGTACTCGGCGAGCTTCGTGAAGCCCCAGTTCTCCTGCATCTTGGCGTGCAGGAAGTACTGGTTGATCGCGGTCAGTTCGCTGGTCAGCTGCTGGTTGAGCAGCTCGATGATCTCCGGGTCGCCACGCATGCGGGCGAGGATAGCCCCCGCGGTTACAACGGGTACGACCCAGGATCGACTCTGCGTAACCGAGCCAAACCTCAGCAGAGGTGAGGCATGGTCACGCGCTGCGCGGCAGGTCAGCGAGCTCGGAGGGCTGGCGCGCCGCCTCGAGGAAGACGTCGATGTGGTCGTGGCACGAGCCGCAACCGGTGCCTGCCTCGCAGGCCTCACCGACCTCTTCGATGGTGCTGGCGCCTGCGGCGATGCACGACCGGACCTCTTCGTCGGTCACCGCCATGCAGATGCAGACGTACACTGAGGCCCTCCTTGGCTCCGGTTAGGCGAGCCTATGCTCTCAGTAGATCGGGTCAAGTGCAATACCGTTCGTCGACCTCACAGATCCGGACCGGACCGGCCTCTAGCCTGATCGCGTGTCGCTCGAGGAGTACCGCCGCAAGCGCGACGCCCGCCGCACCCCGGAACCGGTGCCCGAGGCCGACCCCACCGAGACCGGGCCCGGCACCCGGTTCGTCGTGCAGGAGCACCACGCCCGCTCCCTGCACTGGGACCTGCGGCTGGAGCGCGACGGCGTGCTCGTGTCGTGGGCGGTGCCGAAGGGGCTGCCGCCGGACCCCGAGACCGTGCGCATGGCCGTGCGGACCGAGGACCATCCGATCGAGTACCTCACGTTCTCGGGCGAGATCCCCGCGGGCGAGTACGGCGCCGGCCGCATGTCGATCTGGGACACCGGCACGTACGAGACCGAGAAGTGGCGCGACCGCGAGGTGATCGTGCGGCTGCACGGCGAGCGGACCACCGGCCGTTACGTCCTGATCAGGGCCGACCGTGCCGAGCAGCGCGGCGTGGACCGGGGCGAGTCGTGGATCCTGCGGCGTTCTGATCCTGTGCCCGACCGCGACCCCCTCCCCCACGACGCGCTGCCGATGGTCCCCAGCCCGGGCGAGCTGCCCCCGGACACCACGGGCTGGACGCTGCAGGTGCTGTTCGGCGGCCGTCGGGTGATCGTCCGGGTCGACGGCGGCCGGGCCCGGTTCACCGACGCGGCCGGCGAGGAGGTGCCCGCGCCCGGCCTGCGCGGGTTCGGCGCGTCACTGGGCACCACGCAGGTCCTGCTGGACGCCGAGCTGGTCGGCGGCACCGAGCTGTGGATCGGCGACCTGCTGCACGTCGACGGCCGCGACGTGCTCGACGAGCCGTTCACCCGCCGCCGGGAACTCCTGGAGGAGCTGGGGCTGGCCGGGCCGCACTGGCGGCTCGCCCCGGTGTTCCCCGGTGCCGGCGAGGAGGTGCTCGTCGCCGTCCGGGAGCAGGGCCTGGCGGGCGTCGTCGCCAAGCGGGACGACTCGCCGTACCGGCCGGGCAAGCAGAGCGGCGACTGGATCGAGGTCCTGGCCCGGCCGCGCAGCACCGCTCCCCCACCGGCCGCGGCGCGCACCGGCGTCGGCCGCGCCCGGCTCACCAACCCGCGCAAGGTGCTCTACCCGCTGTCCGGCACCACGAAGAGCGACGTGCTGGCGCACTACCTCGCGGTCGCCGAGGTGATGCTGCCGCACCTGCGCGATCGCCCGGTCACGCTGGTCCGCTGGCCGGACGGGGTCGAGAAGCCGTCGTTCTTCGAGAAGGACGTGTCGCGGCACGCGCCGTCGTGGATCCGCACCGCCCGGGTCGGCACGCCGGGCGGGCGCTCGGAGAAGGCCGACTTCCCGGTGATCGAGGACGCCGAGGGGCTGGCGTGGGCGGCCAACCTGGCCGCCCTGGAGCTGCACGTTCCGCAGTGGCGGGTGGGGCCGGACGACGAGCAGCTGCTACCCGATCTGCTCGTGTTCGATCTCGATCCCGGCGAGGGTGTCACGATCGTCGACTGCGCGCGGGTGGCCGAGCGCATCGCCGAGCGGCTGGCCGACCACGGCCTGTCCGCCTGCCCGCGCACGAGCGGCGGCAAGGGCATGCAGCTCTACGCGCCGGTGACCGTGAGCAGTGCGGAGACCACGTCGACCTTCGCGAAGGCGCTGGCCGAGGACCTGGCGCGGGAGACCCCGGCCACGGTCACGGCGACGATGGCGAAGGCGCGCCGGCGCGGCAAGGTCTTCATCGACTGGAGCCAGAACAACCCCTACAAGACGACGATCGCGAGCTACTCACTGCGCGGGCGGGCCCGCCCGACCGTGGCCACCCCGATCACCTGGGACGAGGTGCGGGCCTGCCGGCGCCCCGAGCAGCTGGTGTTCACGATCGACGACCTGCCCGGCCGGATCGCCGAGTACGGCGACCTGATGGCACCGGTGCTGCAACCCGGTCCACAGTTGACGGTGTAACCCGGCGGAAACGGGGTGCCGCCGGGGGCGGTCGCCGTGGGAGGCTGCACGCGTGGAGCGCCACCCGTACCTGGACGGCCCCTATCCCCGCGCGTACGCGCACCGCGGCTGGCACACCGGGGACCTCGCGGGACTGGAGAACACGTTCGCGGCGTTCTCGCGGGCGGTCGAGGAGGGCTTCACCTACCTGGAGCTCGACGTGCACGCCAGCCTGGACGGGATCGCCGTGGTGCACCACGACTCGACCCTGGACCGGACCACCGACGGCACGGGCCGCGTCGCCGACTTCCCGGCCGCCGAGCTGGCCGAGGTCAAGGTGGGTGGGCGCGAGCCGATCCCGCTGCTGGAGCAGGTGCTGGCCGACCTGCCCGACACCCGGGTGACGATCGAGCTGAAGGCTGCGGCCGCGGTGACCCCGGTGCTGACGGTGCTCGAGAAGCTGGACGCCTGGGACCGGGTGTGCGTCGGCAGCTACCGCGAGTCGTGGCTCGCGGCAGCGCGGGCGAGCGCCGGGGATCGGCTGTGCACCTCGCTGGCGTACACGTCGGCGCTGGGGCTGCGCGGGCGAGCCTGGCTCGACCGGCTGCCCGGGCCGCTGTCGCGGCTACCGTCGCTCCCGGTAGCCGGTGCGCTGGCGCAGCTGCCGCACCGCTACGGCCCGGTGACCGTCGTCGACGAGGCGTTCCTGCGCACCGCGCACGCCGGTGGCCGCGAGGTGCACGTGTGGACGATCGACGACCCGGCGGAGATGACCCACCTGCTCGACATCGGCGTCGACGGGCTGCTCTCCGACCGGCCGGACGTGCTGCGGGAGGTGCTGCGCGCCCGCGACGCATGGCCGGAGAGCTGAGCAGGAGCCGGGCGCGGCGCGTCGAGTAGATCTACGGGGTGCGCCGGTCCCGGCCGCCGCTACGCTCCGCGCATGACCGCAGCCGCGCCTCCCGCGCAGCCCGCGACCCGCGGGCAGGTGATCGCCTGGGGCTTCTGGGACTGGGGCTCCGCGGCGTTCAACACCGTCATCCTCACGTTCGTCTTCTCCGTGTACCTGACCCGGGCGGTCGGGGACGGAGAACCGAGCGCCAGCGCCGCGCTGGGCTGGGCGGTCGGCATCGCCGGCGTCGCCCTCGCGATCGCGGCGCCGGTGATCGCGGCCCGCGCCGACTCCGCGGGCCGGCGCAAGCGCGCCACCGGCGTCTGGACAGCGATCACGATCGTCACGATGGCGCTGCTGGTGTTCGTCCGCGACGACGAGCAGTACCTCGCTCTGGGGCTGATCCTGCTCGCGCTGGGCTCGGTGTTCTGGGAGCTCGCGTCGGTGTCGTACAACGCGATGCTCTGCCAGGTCTCCACGCCCGCGACGATGGGCCGCGTCTCCGGCTTCGGCTGGGGAATGGGCTACCTCGGCGGCATCGTGCTGCTGCTCGGCCTCTACATCGGGTTCATCAGCACCAACGACGACGGCACCGCCGGTGTGTTCCACATCGCCACCGCCGACGGTTGGAACATCCGGCTCGTCGCGCTGATCGCCGCGGGCTGGTTCCTCGTGTCGGCGCTGCCGATGTTCATCTCCGTGCCGGAGATCCCGCCGGACCCGAACCGGCCGGCCCGCATCGGCATCGTCGCCTCGTACAAGCGGCTCGTGGAGGACGTGCGCGCGGTGCACCGCCGCGATCCGCACGCGCTGTGGTTCCTGCTGTCCAGCGCGGTCTACCGGGACGGCCTCGCCGGGGTGTTCACCTTCGGTGTGGTGCTCGCGGTCGCCGTGTTCGGCATCCCGGAAGACGACGTGCTCCTCTTCGGGGTGGTGGCGAACGTCGTGTCCGCGATCGGGGCGTTCGCCGGCGGCGTGGTCGAGGACCGCGTCGGCCCGAAGCCGGTCATCGTGGGATCGCTGCTCGGGCTGATCGGCGTCGGCGTCGTGCTGCTGTTCCTGTCCGGCCCGACCGTGTTCTGGGTGCTCGGCCTGTTCCTGTCGCTGTTCGTCGGCCCGGCCCAGTCGTCGTCGCGGACGTTCCTCGCCCGCATCGCGCCGCGCGGGCAGGAGGGCCAGTTCTTCGGGCTCTACGCGACCACCGGCCGGGCGGCGTCGTTCCTCGCCCCGAGCATGTTCGCGCTGTTCGTCACGCTGTTCGACGCGGAGCGAGCCGGCATCGCCGGGATCGTCCTGGTGCTGCTCGCGGGATTGCTCACGTTCCTGCCCGTGCGCTCCCCCGACCGGTCGCCCGCCCGCAGCTGAGTGGAACCCGCCGGCTCGGGCGCAGCGGTGATACGACGTGCCCGAGCCGGGTGTAAATCGCGGAGAACACCAGGTTAAGAGCACGTCGCAGGCCCGTGACATAGGTCACAAGTGGCTGACACGTCACATCCGCGTGTGTAACCGGGCCTGATGGTGGACACTCATCCCCCGGGACGGCAAACGTCCGGTGCACGTCGCCTGACGGCACCTGGGCACGACCGTTCGCGACAGGTCGGGAATGTACGTCGTAGGGATAGACGTTACACCCGACGGTGATGGCCGGGGGAGGCTCCCTCGGCATCGAGAACGGGAGGGTGACGCATGGCCGACCGCGTGCTCCGTGGCAGCCGGCTAGGGGCCGTCAGCTACGAGACGGACCGCAACCACGATCTCGCGCCGCGGAAGACCATTCGCTACGAGTGCCCGCGCGGGCACGAGTTCGAGGTGCCCTTCGCAGACGACGCTGAGGCCCCGACCACCTGGGAGTGCCGCCTGCACGGCAGCATCTCCCGGCTGGTGGACGGTGGCGAGCCGGAGCAGAAGAAGGTCAAGCCCGCGCGCACGCACTGGGACATGCTTCTCGAGCGCCGCACGATCCCCGAGCTCGAGGCGCTCCTCGCCGAGCGGCTCGAGATGCTGGCGGAGAAGCGACGCGAGATCGCCTGAGCGCAGATCGTTCAGCGCTCGTCATCAGCGCAGATCGATCGGCGCCATACGCAACCTGCGGAGGGCCGGGACGGATCACCGCGATCCGCCCGGCCCTCAGGCTGTCCGGCACTGCCTCCCGGCACTGATTCCGGGCGTCGATCAGGCGTCGAGGACCTGGCCCCTGCGCCGCACCACCGGCGGCAGCGTCGACCACGGGAAGTTGATCCACCGGTCGGTGCGCCGCCACACGTACTCGCACCGCACCGACGAGTGCGGCTTCTCGTACACCACTGCGCAGCGGACGTCGGCCACGTGCCCGGCGCAGAAGTCGCGCACCAGCTTCAGCGTGGCCCCGGTGTCGGCGACGTCGTCGGCGATCAGTACGCGTGCGCCGGAGAGGTCCACGACGCTCGGCACCGGCGGCAGCATGATCGGCACGGGCAGGCGCTCGTCGACGCCGGTGTAGAACTCGACGTTGGCCACGTGCAGGTTCTTGACGTCGAGCGCGTAGCCGAGCGCCCCGGCCACGAACAGCCCGCCCCGCGCGATCGACAGGATGATGTCGGGTTCGTATCCGTCTGCGGCGACCTGCTGGGCCAGCTCCCGCGACGCGGCGCCGAACGCCTCCCAGCTCAGCTCCTCGCGCTCGTCCGCCGGCTCGCTCATGTCCGCACACCTCGGCGCGCTCGACGCCGGTTGAGCAGCCGCTCGGCGCCCCAGGCAGCGACCCGCCAGAACGCCTCGACCATGACGGCGCGGTCCATCTTCGACGTGCCGTGCTCCCGCTCGGTGAACGTGATCGGGACCTCGGCCACCCGGAACCCGGCCTGCACGGCCCGCCACGCCATGTCGATCTGGAAGCAGTAGCCCTGCGACTGCACCGCACTCAAGTCGAGCTCCTCGAGCACCTGCCGGCGGAATGCGCGGAAGCCCGCGGTGATGTCGCGGATCGGCACGCCCAGCGCGACGCGCGCGTACAGGTTCGCACCCTTCGACAGCGCGTAGCGGTGGGCGGGCCAGTTGCGCACCCGCCCGCCCGGCACGTAGCGGGAACCGAGGACGAGATCGGCGTCCTCCAGGGCGGCGAGCAGCCTCGGCAGGTCTTCGGGGGCGTGCGAGCCGTCGGCGTCCATCTCCACGATGGCGCCGTAGTCACCGTCGAGGGCGCGGGCGAACCCGGCCAGGTAGGCGGCACCCAGGCCGTTCTTGGCTGTGCGGTGCAGCACGTGCACGCGCGGGTCGGCCGCCGCCAGCTCGTCGGCGATCGCGCCGGTGCCGTCCGGGCTGCCGTCGTCGACGATCAGCACGTTCACGTCCGGCACGGCCGTGAGCAGCCGATCGACGATGGGCCGGATGTTGTCGCGCTCGTTGTAGGTCGGGATCACCACCAGCACCGGCCCCGGCGCGTCAGCCCCTGTCATTCCGCCCCTGTCTTCCCGTTCCCGGCAGTGCCGGCGTCTCCCTCGCCGGGTGCGGTTCGCCGCGCCCGACCCGTCCACAGCGCGGCCCCGACCGCCAGCACACCGAGTGCGGCCAGCGTCCACTCGGGAACGCCGCGCAACCGGGACGCCAGCGTAGTGGTGTCGCGCAGGACGGTCTCATGCACCAGGTACCCGGCCTCGAACTGACCGGTCGCCTGAGTGACCGTGCCGTCGGGGTCGATCGTCGCGCTGACCCCGCTCGTGGTCGCGATGATCGAGGTGCGGTCATGCTCGACCGAGCGCACCTGCGAGATCGCCAGCTGCTGGTAGGTCATCTCCGACAAACCGAACGTGGCGTTGTTGCTGGGCACGGCGAAGACCTGCGCGCCGGCGTCGATCTCGTCCTGCACCGCGTCGTCGAACGCAACCTCCCAGCAGATCGCGACGCCGACCGCGATCCCGGCCATCGTGACCCGCCCGGTCCCGGTGCCGGGCACGAAGTAGCCCGCGCGGTCCACGTACGGGGAGAACAGCCGGAAGAACTCCCGCCACGGCATGTACTCACCGAACGGCTGGATGCGCCGCTTGTCGTTGCGCTCGACGACCCCGACGCCGGCCTCCCAGACCAGCGCGGAGTTGGAGGTGGTCACGCCATCGGGGTTGCGCAGCACCGCGCCGACGAGGATCGGCACCCCGATCGCCCGGGCCGCACGGTCGATCTGCGCGGCAGCGTCGGCGTTGAGCAGCGGATCGATGTCGCTGGAGTTCTCCGGCCAGATCACGATGTCCGGCTCGGGGACCTTGCCCGCGGCGACGTCGGCGGCGAGGGCCTCGGTCTGCCGGACGTGGTTGTCGAGCACGGCGCGGCGCTGGGCGTTGAAGTCCAGGCCCAGCCGAGGGACGTTGCCCTGGATCGCGGCGATCGTCACCGTGGGACCCACGGGCCCGGTGGGCGGCACCAGACCCGCGAGCGGGCCGGACGCCACCGCCGCGGCCGTCAGCAGCGCCGGACCGCCCAGCGACCGGGGCTGCCGCTGTCCCGCCAGCGCCCGGCGCACCAGCTCACCGAGCGCGAGTCCGGCCAGCACCGTGATGAACGACAGCAGCGGCTCCCCACCGATCGCGGCGAGCGGGACCAGCGGTCCGTCGGGCTGGCTGAACCCGACCCGCCCCCACGGCATGCCGCCGAACGGGACCCGGCTGCGCACCGCCTCCCCCGCGATCCAGACACACGCCATGAGCACGACCGGCGTGAACCGCACCCGGGCGACCAGTGCCATCCCGACGGCGGCGACGGCCATGAACAGCGACTCGAACACGGCGAGCGCGATCCACGGCAGCGTCTGGACGAGCGTCGACACCCAGTGCAGCAACGGGACGAAGACGCCCATCGAGAACAGGAAGCCGTAGCCGAACGCGGCACGGGGCCGGCGGCCGTCGAGCACCAGCCGCAGCAGAGCGAACGCCGGGATGGCGAGGAACCAGGTCGGGCGGGGCGGGAAGGCCAGGTAGAGCAGCACGCCACCGCCGGTCGCGGCGACGATCCGCAGCAGCGCGGTAACCACCGACCGGGCCCGCGCCGGCACCGCGGGCGGCTTCGCAGCGGGATCGGGAACGCGCGGCTGCGCGGTCGGGACGGCCACGCAGCAGAGCCTACGGGGCCGGTGTCACGGCCTTGTGATCTGCGCCGTGATCTGCCCTGTGATCCGCCCTGTGACCCGTGAGTGCGGCGAGCACCTCGAGCGGGCCGGGTTCCCCGCCGGTACGGCGGAACCACTCCTGGCCGTAGGCCGCGGCGAAGCCGTCCTCCGGCAGGTCGGACTCGGCGACCTGGCTCTCGTGGGCGAGGATCGCGGCCCGCTTCACGGCGAGGTCCTCGGCGGTCCCGGTGACCGAGAGCGAGATCTCCTCGGCGCGGCGCCCGTAGCGCACCCCCGCCGCGCCCGCGGCGCCGTGCACCAGGTGACCCGCTGGGGTGCGGGAGTCGAGCGCATCCCGGTCGACGGTGGTGCGGTAGGCGGGCAGCCCGGCCAGGTCCGCGGCCGCGGCGCCGATGCGGTGGGTGGCGGCGTGGTCGGGGTGGCCGTAGATGCCGTCCTCGTCGTCGTGGATGAGGGCGGTCGCGCCCTCGGCATCGGCCAGCTCGGCGAGCGCGCGAGCCAGCGGCAGCACCGGCGCGGCGGCCAGCGCGCGGGCGTGCCTGGTGCTCTCCCAACCAGGCAGGCCCGAGTCGCGGTGGCCCAGCAGCACCAGCCGGTCAACACCGAGCAGCTCGGCCGCGCGCTCCAGCTCGGCGGTGCGCCGCTGCGGGACGGTCTCCCCCGGGCGCAGCGGGACGCGGGACTCACCGAGGTCACCGGAGGTGGCGACCACCAGCACGGTGCGGGCCCCGGCCGCGGCCAGCCGCCGCAGCGTGATGCCGGTGAAGATCGCCTCGTCGTCGGGGTGGGCGTGCAGGGCGACGACGGTGTGGCCGGCGAGGGTGGAAGAGGATGCCATGGAGAGTCGCAGACGTACGGGCCACCGGCGCGAAGCGGTGGCGGAGCGGTCGAGGGCGGGTCAGCTGCGGCAGCAGCGACAACACGCCGGACAGCAGTGGGCCATGGCACCCACGAAGCCGTCCCGACCGGTCACGCGGGCCAGTATGGCACAGGCCGGTCCCCCGGCCCGTGCCGACTGGCTCACACCGCGCGTTTGGGCATGAGCACCCAGAGGATCAGGTAGAGCACGAACTGCGGGCCCGGCAGGAGGCAGGACAGCAGGAACAGCACGCGGACCAGGCCGCGGCTCAATCCGAAGTAGTCCGCGAGACCTGCGCAGACGCCCGCGATGACGGTGCCCTCCCTGGGGCGGCTCAACGAACGGACGGGTGCGGACATGCCGGCTCCTTCGGTCGTCGATCAGAGCACTCGATCTCGGTGCTCACATCCACTGCTCACCGTCCACTCTGCCTCCGCGGTGGCCGCTGCGGGGTGGGGGATGCCCCTGATGTGCCCCTGAGAGCACCCCGGACCTGCGGTGCGTGATCACGAGTGGCCGACGATCGGGTGACGATCGGCCGCAGCCGGTCGAACTCGCCCGGACTCCTGGTGACGCACGTCCAGCGCTGCCTACGGTCACGCGCATGCGGTGGCGGGGACGAGCTGCGGTGATCGGTCTGCTCACGACGGTGCTGCTCGTCCCGGCAGCGGTCGCCGACCCCGGCGCGTCCGCGGCTCCGGCCGCCCGGCCACCGGCCGTCGTGGTGCTGGGCGACAGCGCGGCCGCGGGCGACGGCGCGGGCGACTACGAGCCCGGCACCCGAGGCGAGGACGGCAACTGGTGCCACCGCTCCCCGCACGCCTACGCCCACCGCACCGGCCTGCCCGGTACGTCGATCAACCTGGCCTGCTCCGGTGCCGACACCGGCGACGTCGCCTTCCCCGCGCCCGGGCACTACACCGAGCCGTCCCAGGCGCGGCGGCTGGCCGAGATCGCCCGGCAGTACCGGGTGCACACCGTCGTCCTGCAGGTCGGCGCCAACGACGAGGGCTCGCTGACCCAGATCGGCAAGGACTGCGTGCGGACGTTCATCGACCCCGTCCAGCCGGCGTGCCGGACCACGATCGGCCCGCACCTCGGCGAGCGCACCGCCGCGGCGGCGGCCGGGATCGAGCGGGCCGCCCGCGACGTGCGCGAGGCGATGCGCCGGGCCGGATACGGCACGACCGACTACGCGCTGGTGCTCACCTCGTACGCGCCGCCGGTGACCGGGAAGATGATCTCGGTGCCGATCGCGATCGGGTGCCCGTTCAGCCGGCCCGACGCCGAGTGGGGCCACGACGTGCTCTTCCCCGCTTTCAGCGACGCCGTGCGGGGCGTGGCGCAGCGGGTCGGCGCCCAGTTCCTCGGCCTCGATCTCGCCACCGACGGCCACGAGGCGTGCACCAGCACCGACCCCGCGGCGGAGTGGCACCGGCGCATCACCGTCGACCCGCACGCCTTCGTCCACGGCGGGCTGGACGCGTTCGGCTGGCACCTCGCGCAGGAGTCGTTCCACCCCACCGCGGCCGCGCACGAACGCATCGGTGCGTGCGTGGGCGAGATCGTGCGGGCGGGCGTCGCCGCCGCGGAGTGCGTCACCGGGGCCGACGGCGTGACCCGGCTGGTCACGGCGGGCACCGAGCGGCCGGCCGCGGCCTGACCGGACCGCCGGCGAGCCGCCCCGCACGGGTGCGCGAGTTGCCCCCACGAGGTCGGCGAGTTGCCCCCACGAGGTCGGCGAGTTGCCCCCACGAGGTCGGCGAGTTGTCCCTCCGGGTCGGGCGAGTTGCCCGCAGCAGGTCGGCGCGTTGCCCCGTTCAGCACGGTGAGTTCACCGGCTGGGTCCTCAACGGAGAACTCGCGCACTCGTGCGGGGCAACTCGCGCACTCGTGCGGGAGAACTCGCGCACCTCAGCGGGGCAACTCGCGCACCTCAGCGGGGCAACTCGCGCACCCGTGCGGGGCAACTCGCTGCTCAGAGCACGACGAGGTCGCGGGGGCGGTTGTTGAGGCGCTCGGCGCCGTCGGCGGTCACGACGACGATGTCCTCGATGCGGGCGCCCCAGTCGCCCTCGAAGTAGACCCCGGGCTCGATGCTGAACGCCATGCCCGGTTCGAGCGCGATGCCGTTGCCGGCCACGATGTTCGGCTGCTCATGGACGTCGAGGCCGATGCCGTGGCCGGTGCGGTGCAGGAACTTCTCCCCCAACCCGGCCTCGGTCAGCACGCCGCGGGCGACCGCGTCGATCTCCTCGGCGGTGACACCCGGGCGCACCGCCGCGACGGCCCGCTCCTGAGCCTCCTGCAGCACGGCGTACGCCTCGGCGACCCGTCCCGACGGCGCCCGGCCCACCGCGTAGGTGCGGGTGCAGTCGGAGTTGTAGCCGCTGGGCAGCGGCCCGCCGATGTCGATCACGACGACGTCGCCGGTCTCGACGACGCGCTCCCCCGCCTCGTGGTGCGGGCTCGCCCCGTTCGGCCCGGAGCCGACGATGACGAACGCCGCCTCCGCGTGCCCCTCCTCGACGATCGCGGCCGCGATGTCGGCAGCGATCTGGTTCTCGGTGCGGCCCGGTTCGAGGAACTCGCCGATCCGGGCGTGCACGCGGTCGATGGCCGCCCCGGCCGCGCGCAGCTGCGCGACCTCGTCGGTGTCCTTGCGCATGCGCAGCTCACGCAGCACCGGGCCGGCCAGGGTCAGCCGGGCGTCCGGCAGCGCGTCGCGCAGGCCGAGGACGTGGTCGGCGGTCATCGCGTCGGACACGCCGAGCACCTGCGGTCCGCCGGCCAGGTCGCTGACCAGCAGGTGTGGGTCCTCGCCGTCGGACCACGTGACCACCTCGACGCCGAGCTCCTCGAGCAGGGGCGTGTTCAGTCGCGCCGCCTCCAGGCGCGGCACCACCAGCGCCGGCGGGGCCCGGTGCCCGGACGCCGGGATGAGCAGGCACAGCAGCCGCTCGTGCGTGTCGGCGGAGCAGTCGATGAGGTACCGCAGGTCGGTGCCCGGGGTGACTGCGAGCAGGTCGACACCCTGATCCGCGGCGACCTCGCCGGCCCGGCGGATGCGGTCGGCGAGCAGCCCCGCGGCAGGAGCGGAGGGGACGGCCGGTGACATGCGGCCGAGGGTAATCCGGCAAGCTGCCCGTGTGACCCCGGCCCCACTGATGCTGCTCGACGCCGCCAGCATGTACTTCCGTGCGTTCTACGGCGTCCCGGAGTCGATCACCGCACCGGACGGCACCCCGGTCAACGCCGTGCGCGGCTTCACCGACATGGTCGCCCGGCTGATCAACGACCACCGCCCGGCCCGCCTCGTCGCCTGCCTCGACCTGGACTGGCGGCCGGCGTTCCGGGTGAACGCGCTGCCCACCTACAAGGCCCACCGGGTGCCCGGCGAGCCGGAGACCGCACCGCCCGGGGTGCCCGAGGAGGTGCCCGACGCGCTGGCGCCGCAGGTTCCGGTGCTGCTGCAGGTGCTGGCCGCCGCCGGCATCGCGACCGCCGGCGCGGAGGGCTACGAGGCCGACGACGTGATCGGCACGCTCGCGGCGCGCGAGCGCACCCACCCGGTGCTCGCGGTGAGCGGCGACCGGGACCTCATGCAGATCGTCACCGACGACGACCCCGGCGTGCGGTTGCTCTACGTCGGGCGCGGCCTGGCGAAGGCCGAGCTGCTCGGGCCGGCGGAAGTCGCGGAGAAGTACGGCGTGCCGCGGGCTCGGGCGGGCGAGGCGTACGCGGAGATGGCGATGCTGCGCGGAGACCCGTCCGACGGGCTGCCCGGCGTGCCCGGGATCGGCGCGAAGACCGCGGCCACCATCGTCGGGCGCTACGACACGTGGGCGGAGCTGCTCGCCGCTGTGTCCGATCCGAGCGACACCCGCATGTCCCCGAACGTGCGCACCAAGCTCGCAAAGGCCGCGGACTACCTCGCCGTCGTCGAGCCGGTGGTGCGGGTGGCGCGGGACGCCGACGTCGTCCTCGACCGCGACGACACCCTGCCCGTCGAGCCCGCCGACGGTGCGAAGCTGCTGGAGCTGGTCGAGCGCTGGGGCATCGGCGGCTCGGTGGAGCGGCTGCTGCAGGCACTGCAGAACGCCGCCAGATCGCGGTAGCCCGCGTCAGAAGAACGTGCCGCACCAGGGCATGACGGAGGTGGCGAACGCGCGATCGGCGCGCCGGCCGGCCGCGGGATCGCCCTGCCACCACCCGGTGGCGAGCAGCTCGGAGGGGCGTCGGTCGCCGAGGTAGGCCATCGCCAGGCCGGCGACCGTGCACGACAGGTCGGCCGTCTCCGATACCGGGCCGATCCGCTCGGCTGCGCCGTCCGCGATGCGGTACGTGCCGTCGTTGGCCGGCAGCAATCCGTCGTGCACGGCGATCGTGACCGGCTCGGCCGGCTCCCACGAGCGGGCGGCCAGCGCAGCCGGCACGTCGAGGATCCGCAGCCACGTCTCGTCGTCCACGGAGGAGACGGTGACGTCGCGAGGATCGTTCAGCAGCAGATCCAGCGGCTCGTCGAGCGGCCGCTGCGCTGCACGCACGGTGCCGGCCAGGTCGACGTCGAGCAGGAACCGCCACAGGTCGCAGAGCGCTGCCGCGTCGGTCGCGTGGAGATCGGACACCACGAGCGGGCGGGCGGTGAAGTCCGAGCCCTCGCCGAACGAGGCCACGCCGAACCCGTCGTCGCCGTGCGGGCCGCGGTGCACGAGCACGAGCAGGTGCCGGCCGGACCGCGCCGGTGCGACGAGGGTGCGGTCCCACCAGTCCAGGAACCGCGTGAGCCCACCGGGGCGGCGCAGCGCGATCTGCTCGTGCAGCGGCGCCAGCAGCTCGATCGCCCCCTCGGGTTCGACGANTCGCACCGGGCCGCTCGTCGGCGCATCGACCCGCAGCCCGCGTCCACCCCGCCGCCGCACCTCGACCGTGCGGAAACGGGTAGCGAGACCGTAGCCGAACCGGCCGTACAGCACCGCCTCGCTCGCGCGCAGCGAGGCGAGGACGTCACCGCGGCCGACCAGATCGGTCAGCTGTGCGTGCATCAGCGCGGTGAGCATGCCGCGGCGGGTGTGGTCGGCGCGGACCCCGACCCGCGACACCCCCGATGCCTGTACGACCCCANCGGGCACTGCGGCGCGGCAGCCGAACGACCACGCGGTGGCGACCAGTTCCCCGGCGGCGCGGATGCCGAGCGACCTCCCCGGCTCCCACGCGGCCTCAGCTCCGCTGATCCGGGCCTCGTCCGCGGCCGGGAGGCCGATGGCGCGGCCGAAGACGCGGATCGCCGCGCGGGTGTCCGCGCGCGACAGGACCTCGACGTCGTGGCTCACAGGACGGCTCTGCCCAGGATCGCTCTGCTCAAGATGATGACGGCCGGCCGACCTCGTAGGTGCCCTGGTCGTCCTTCACCGTGATCTCGATCCGGGACCGGTCACCGTCGATCGTCGCCTCGCAGACGAACGTGGTGCCGGCCTTCACCTCCCGGCCGGGCGGGCAGCTGACGCCGGTGACGTTCTGCAGGCCGTAGTCGGTCGTCAGCACGCGGGTGACGCCCTCCTGCACAGCCTTCTCGTCGAACACCTTCGGGAGGAGGAAGCCGGGCCAGACGAACAGCAGCACGGCCGCCACCCCGACCACCACCAGGGGCAGGACCACCGCACCGAGGATCAGCCCCAGCCTCGACTTCTTCTTCGGCGCCCCGGCGGCCGGTCCGCCCCCGAAGCCCGGCTGCTGCCCCCACTGCTGAGCACCCCACTGCTGACCGGGCTGGCCGGGCTGCGGTTGTTGCTGCAGCTGTTGCTGCGGCGGGGCGCCCCACTGGGCCTGGCCGGGCACCTGTGGTTGGACCGGCGCCTGCTGGCCGGCCGCCTGCTGGCCCCATCCGGGCGGCGCCGCCGGCGGCGCGTACGGGTTGGGCTGGCCGCCGTGCTGCTGCGCCCCCCCGCCGTACCC
>Ga0065720_1020129_pt1 | contig 16715 bp, 10 predicted proteins | sample Thericmetagenome_FD_59107 | JGI IMG/M metagenome (GOLD analysis project Ga0065720, IMG submission 59107) | Thermophilic microbial communities from the Joint Bioenergy Institute, California, USA of rice/straw/compost enrichment - eDNA_2 v2... | ecosystem: Engineered > Solid waste > Grass >... | reverse complement strand
CCTCCTGGACAAGTCCTCAACAAGCCTATTCCTCTCTTCGAGCCACGTAAGAAACATGAGATTTTTTATTTATTTTCTAGTTACCGCTGAAGAAATTGCAGAATACAGAGAGAAATACTCCAAGGAGAAGACATCCAGCCAAACCGCATAGATTTAATAGTACATTTATGTGTTGATGTATAGAGTTCGAAATTGTTTGGCAAATATGTTGAATTAAGCAATGAAGGATATTATGTAGCTACCAAGTATGTCTTAGGTTTTACTTTACCTTTAAGTTTAGAGCTAAGTTTTCACCTAGTACAGTATAGAAAAATCAAATATAACTTTATTAAATCCGACTATTGTAAAAAATGGTCTTCGGGTGGTTTAAGAAGAAAAAGAAGACCCCAGAAAATCAGCAAGTTCAGAATAAAAATACGACAACTCAGGGCAATAATATCAATATGAGCCAGTCTATGCCCTCTAACAGAAATCAAACTATACAGCAAATGCCAATTCAACCTGATATGTATGAAGATGTAACCAATTAAGGCCTATTTTTTACTTTTCTAGCAATGGATGTATGATTCTCTGCTCCAATTCTTGACCTCACCTCTGTGGAAAGTTCCTATATACACTTTCTTGGATGAAAATTGTATAATATTTGATGATGAAGAAGAAAATAAATTTACTTATACTGATGTCCATAACGTAAGGCCCATGCAAAAGTTACTAATTATTCAGGAATTTAAGAAGCTCATCGAAGGTTTGGTAGAAGGTGTTATGAAAGAACTGGGCATCAATGAGGATAAGTTCATGGAAATCATGGAGAGAGGTCTTAAGAATCCAGAGCATAGAAAAGTCTTCGAACAACTCTTAATTGTTGACAATTTCCTTGTTTTCAAAAAACTCATGGTCAAGAGAAATAAAGAACTCGAGCTTGAAGCTTTAAGGCAATTAGAAGAGCAAGAGAGAGGCAAACAAGGCTCCCCTGGAGTTTCTGAGACTCAATATACTCAGCAATCTGAAGAATTAACAGAAGCTGAGAGACTTCAACTAGAAAGAGAACAAGCTGAAATTGAGCATGCTATTGCTCTGTCACTTGCTCTTGAAAAGGAAAGGCAAAAAATGTTGGAGGCTGAAGAACAAGCCCTTCAAGAAGTCATTAAACTGTCTGAGATGGAATACAAGAGCCAGCAAGAAGCTGAAAAGTTAGCCCAGCTTCAAGCAATCCAAGAGGCTGAGCGTCTAAAGAAGCTTGAAGAAGAGGAGAAGAAGAAGAAATCTGCTGAAAAACCCAAAGAAGAGAAGCCTAAGGAAGAGAATAAATCAAACATCGATCCTACTCCTATCACCGATTCTGAAATGGCTCTAATGGGATTGCATCAGAGTCAAAAGAAGCCTGTTGAGGAGAAGAAGAAGGTCAAAGAGACTGTATTTGATATGGGCACTCCTGAAAAGGAGGATTACTCCCATTTACCTCCTTTGAGAATGAGTACTAAGTTCGATAACATGGACCTTGGTAAACTCCTTGAAGAAAAGGAAAAGCTCGATAACAAGGCTGAACAAATCAAGAAGAAGGAAGAAAAGAAAGAAGGAAAGGTTGATCTTGATAAGGCTATCGAAAGTCTTGAGGAAAGAAAGAAGAGATTGAAGGCTCAAAGAGAATTGATTTTGGCCAAGAAGAAGGCTGAAAGACAGGAAGAGCTTAAGAAGTACAATGAAGAAGAGAAGCCTCTTACTCTCGTACATTTCTAAAATAAATTTCTAATATTGTAGGCCCAAATTGTTGAACAAAAGTATGGTAAGGACAAGAAGGAAGAGGTAAATTACATTTTTTTGACTCAAGTTTCTTAGTTGAGCGCTGAAGAAAGCGAAAAGAGAAATAATGTGTACAAAAAGCTCAAGGACGAATTGCTAAGTTAGGTTGTAAGTCTATAGAGTCTGTGCGTGGGTTATCCTATTACAGAGTCTTTCAATCATTCCTAATGGCCTCTTGGACCTATTTCATGCATAACTCTATTTATAATAGTCAATTGCTCATATAATTTGAAAGTGTCAATAGTTGTGCCTAGTCTAGAATTGAAACAATATTATAGAAAGCGCTCAGGATTGGGTGTACTTCCTCTTTTTAGTTACAAAAAGTTTTGAGATCCAAGATACACTGTTTTTCTTTTTTGCATTTCACATTTATCAAATTCTTAGTTTTAATTATTGCAGTTATCTTCTAAATTGTAAGCAATGGCTTATTCCTCAGCACCAATGTATTCGATCGGTACATCACAGAGAGGTAAAAAGATACAGAATAATCATATTAACTTTCGAAGGTGATGATATCAAAGTCATGTCATATACTCAAGGACCCGGTCCAGGAGAATATAATTATAGAGATGAAAAGATAACAAGAAGAACAGCCCCTTCGTGGAGGTAAACCTAATGCTGAGCAATAGTTAAACATGCAAGAGTTGGAACTTCGCAAAGAGCTCCTCTGTATCAAGGCACTAGAACACCAGGCCCAGGAGAATATGAAGTTAGAGCCACAAAAGTAAAACTAGAGAGAAAAATTATCCCTTATAATGTTAGATTCCCGGCCCTAAATTTTCAATACCTAAAGCTAAAAAAGATTTTGAGTTTAGAACAGGAATGGGAGTAGGACCAGGGTCATACAATCCTGACAAAGTTCCTAGACGCCCTCCTTCTTATTCATTTGGATATAAACCTTCAGATGATGGAGAAAGAGCAAAGACCCCAGGTCCAGGAGCATATGAGTTGAGATCAACATTGAGCTCTGCTGCACCTAAGTATGATCGAGAATATTTATTGTAATTTTCAGATTTACCAGATCAACAAGAGATGAGTTATATAAAGGCCATTTGGGACCTGGACCAGGTAAGTATTACAACCCTGATGTGGACTTTGCTGCCCAACATTTCTTTACTCCTAAATGGAAGTAAATCTAAATTGCGAACACTCTATAAATTGCATAGGTTCGGAACTTCAACTAGAGATGACCTATATCGTGATTCTTACAAGGATGCCCCTGGACCAGGTAATATTATCTCAATTAATCTCATCCATTAAGGCAAATATGATATTCCAGGATCTATTAGTGTCAATTCTAGTAGCCAGAATAAGAAAGGTTTTACCTTGGGTGGAAAGAGACCTATCCAAGCTCGAGTAACATCTGATGAGACTCCAGGACCAGGACACTATAAACAAGACATTAGCCCTTTGAGGCAAACTGCACCAGCATTCAAGTAAGGATCTTTCTTAGTAGTTTTTTTTTTTTTTACTGGGTAACGGTACACCAAAGAGAAATGTTGATTTGGGTAAGAGGTTGGGTAACCGGTAATGGGTAAGAGGTATGAGGCACTTAATATTCCTTCATATTCTGCGTAGTTGTATAGATTGTATTTCTGTTATTGCATAAATATTTTTATATTATTTACTTCCAAATAAAAATATGATCGATGACTATATTCCAGAATTCTATGAGATCGGAAAGGCCATAGAGCTGGACCATCACGACAAGTTGTTGTCAAAGAGTCGTGAGTTTCTTGAAGATCCAAATACACCTATCAGAAAGGTAAACTTTACAATTCGCTCATATTAATCAATAACTGTAGAACGGCGATACAGCACTTCATGTGGCTGCAGAGAATGGGCGTTATGAAATTTTCTTAATGTTATGGAAACATATGCTTTGCAATCCCTATGCCAAAAATAATGTAAATCGTATAAAGAATATGAAATGTTGCTAAAACAATTAGAAGGGAGAGCTTCCTTTTCATTATGCATGCAGGGAAGGTGCCCGCTCAATTGTTGAACTCTATTTAAAAGAAATAAGAATTAATATTGACGTACAGACTCTGGTATGCAATTATCAGTTTTCGATTAAATTGGCTAGGATGGCTGGACTGGTCTCTTCTATGCTGTCTTCAGTGATGATCTGGAATTGACAAAGTATTTACTCTCAAAGAAGGCTTATCCAAATATCTGTGACAAAGTATTCTAGTTTAACGTCAATAAATTATTCTAGTACAACAGAACTCCGATGCATTGGGCTGCACTTTATGAATTTACTGAAGCTTTGAAGATGCTTGTGGAAAATGGTATATAATTAATTCTAATAAGTTATTTTTCCCCTAGGAGGTGATCTTTATATTAGAGATAAAAACAACGAGGATATTTTCAGAATGATGAATAAATGGGAAGACCCAAAGCTCAAAGTGGAGATAAGAAATATTATTTTTGCCTCAAAGAAAAAGAAATAATTGGGGAATCTTCTATGGATTTTAATGCTAATTTATCTCTTTCACTTTTTTGTATTATATTCTTCCTTACTATTAAGAGCTATATCCTTATCATAGAGTACTAATGACTTATCTTGTATTTTCTAGTTAGAAAACCCCCAAATTTTAAGATTCCAATATTGTAGAATAATTAAAAACCCAATGGTTCTAATACTAGTTCTTATGATATTGTCTATAAGTTTGACAGTCCTATCGTTACAATGCGAAATCCTGCCGTGAATTTAACACTGAAGGTTAGAATAGATTTGGTGTTTTGCAACTTAAATAAAAATTATCTTTAATCTTATCAAGTATTTATCTTGTCTTATTGTTATCAAAATGGGTTGTTGTGCAAGTCTTGACAACACTGACAGTAAACCCACTTTTCAACATCTTGTTTGACAGTGTGATTAGGACAGCCGCTTCCAGCCAAAAGGAGCTCCTTAACTGAAAAAAGGACTGCTGAAGAAAAAAGAATTCCCACAAAGGAAGAACTTCCACCTGTTGCAGAAGTTGTTGAAAGCCAAAATTCCTCTGAAAGTAGAGCCAAAGTCCCTAGACTAGATCTGACCAAAGCAGTTCATGAGCAGATCAACTCTGTTAAACCTTTACCAAAGCTAAATGCAGGTGCACCAAATAATGATAGACAAATTCCAAACCTCAACATTGAAAAGCAACCTCAACAGCTAAATTACAAGCAAAATGCATCCCCAAGTAATAAGGACAAAGCTCAAAAAGCTGGAAATCTAGATGATGTGATCGTTGCACCTGATATCTTTGTGAGTTTGAAAAAAGGTCATATCAACGACTACTATAAGATCGGCAAGACTCTTGGGGAAGGTAAGGAATGAGCTATATTTATTGACCTTATTAGGTGCATATGGTAAAGTGTACCAGGTCACACACAGAACAACTGGTATTGTCAGAGCTATGAAGTCAATCAAAAAGAAGTCCGTCATCAAAGAAGAAGCAGAAAAGTTATTTACTGAAGTTAGTATCTTAAAGACCTTGGACCATCCCAATATCGTCAAGCTTTATGAGCTATATCAGGATGAACATCATTATTATCTTATCACTGAGTACCTTAAACCCCACGATTGTTAACTCTCTAGATTCTGTACTGGTGGAGAATTGTTTGATAGAATTCAGGCTATGCATAGTTTTACTGAAAAAATGGCAGCAGAGTACATGAAACAGATCCTATCTGCTGTTGTTTACTGCCACTCCAAAAATATCGTGCATAGGTTTGGTGCATTTTAATTATGCTTATTTGAATAGAGACTTGAAGCCTGAGAATCTCTTGTTGGATTCCAACAAGCCAAATGCCAACCTCAAGGTTATTGATTTTGGTACTTCAAGAAGATTTGTCGAAGGAAAGAAAATGACACAAAAATTTGGAACAGTACGAAAAGTGATTAATGGCATTATCACTCTATAGGCTTACTACATCGCCCCTGAAGTTTTGAATAAGAATTACGATGAAAAATGTGATGTCTGGTCATGTGGTGTCATCTTGTACATCTTGCTTTGTGGATATCCTCCTTTCGGTGGCGCAAATGACCATGAGATTCTCCAAAGAGTCAAAATCGGAAAATACAAATTCGATGGTAAACCTGACAAATTTTTTTAATCTTCTTAGAGGAGGATTGGGGCAAGATTTCTAAAGAAGCCAAAAGTTTGATCAAAAGGATGCTGACATATAACCCTGCTGAAAGAATATCTGCTAAAGAGGCCCTTAATGACGTTTGGATTCAAAGCAACGCTCCTGCTACAACTATCAGTACAAAGGCTCTCACAAATCTTGCTGCATTTAGAGTAATATTTTCTCAAAATATTTTCTTATGTAATTAGTCAAATAGCAAGCTTAAACAGGCCATCCTTGCCTTTATTGCCACTCAAATGACGACTCAGCAAGAAAGGGATGAACTTCAAAGAACCTTCCAGTCTCTCGATAAAGATGGAAATGGTGTCTTGACCAAGGAAGAACTCATTGAAGGCTATAAGAAAGTTTTAGCCAACAAAGAAGATGCGGAACTCGAAGTTAGGAGAATTCTAGAAGAAGTTGATATCAATAAATCAGGACAAATCGATTTTACAGGTTTTTATCATTTAAACCCATTTTCTAATGTCTTAGAATTTATTATTGCCGCTATGAATAGAGAAAAATTGTTGTCTAAACAAAAGTTGGAGCAAGCCTTCAAGATTTTCGATTTGGTAATATCTAGCAGAATAATATTGATGGAGTAGGATGGAGATGGATATATAACTAGAGCTGAATTAGCTAGTGTAATGGGCGGAATTGAGTTGGATGATGAACAGTGGAAGAAACTTGTAGAAGAAGTTGACACCAATTCAGATGGAAAGGTAGATTGAATATGATTTGGGCTTATTTTTAGATTTCACAAAATGAGTTCGTTGCTTTACTGGACGTTTTGGCTTAAGAGAACGAAATTTCTTGTTCTGATTTTAATGAAAATCCTTTGTTGAAATTAGAAGAGATATTTCTGCACGATGTCATAATTATTTATGTGAATATTGTATTAGTTTATCCTTGTTATTTTCTGCTTTGTGTCATTTTGAAATTTTTTGATAATTTAACTCTGTTTGTCCATCCTAAAATTCTTTAAAAACACGTTTATTATTTTTTATTTATATGGAAGATTTACTTTCCAAGATTAAGGAATACGAGCCAAAGAAAACTGAACTCCAGGAAAGAGATTTCGAGGACAAAATAAGAGAATCCAAAAATAAATTTTTCAATATATACACAAAAGATGTCGTAAGACCGAATTCGTCCCTATTATAACCACTTTTTATAGATGATAAGCATGCAAAATGTGGAATCTATAATTATGAAGAACAGAAACACTTATCTCACGCAGTCAAATTTCAAGTTCACTCTTCTTTTATTTTTCTTAAGCCTTTAGGGCTGTTGGGATGTCAGATGAAGAAAAAGATAAATTGGAGGCAGAGATCCTGTATAAATAATAATTTTTCTCCTAAAACTATAAGGACGTCTCTTCGAGTTCTAGAGAATAATCTATCTCAAATTACCGAAATGTTGGATCGTAAGGACAATCCACTAGAGTGGGCTAATAAAAGGTGTGTTTTTAAGAAATTATAGTGAACTATCAGTGATTATGCGCATAAAAAGACAGCTATTTCATGTCTCTTTACAAGGCTGAATAAGTTGTATTCTCTTTTCAAAAAAATAAAAGACGAGAGAACCAAACAACAAAGAATTAGAACCGAGTAATAATTTTCTCAACCAATTGGCTTATATCTTAGACTCCTTCATGGAAAGAAGAATAAATTTGAAAAGTCGATTCAGAAGAAGGAATATCTCCAGGCTCCTGAATTAGAAGAAGAAGAAAAAACTCAACTTAGAGCAGAAAGTCTGCTCCTTCTGAACAGATACGAGAATGATTTGAAGGATGTACAAGATACACAGAAGAAGATGCTCGAACTCACAAATATTATGAATACCTTTAGTTCAAAAGTTTTTGAGCAGGATATGACAACTCAGCAAAGTAAAAATTGATTTTCTATTACTCATGCAAAAGTTTTGGAACATGTCACAGCTAGTGTTGATTTTGTTAATCAGGGAAATAAGCATCTAGTACAAGCTAGCGAGCATAGCAAGACAACCGGAGTATTGTGGGCTGCATACTATATCACTTTGGGAATTATTATTCTTCTACTCGATTACCTAAACTAAGACCTTATCAGGAATAAATTAGTCCCTTTGTCCTCTATATATTTTTAATGTATCATACATTTCGATCTTAACCTTGGTTTTCAACGAGTCAGAAAGTCTTTCCATTATTGTTTCAAAATAGCAAGAGATAGATAAATATCAAAAACAAATTAAGATGAGAGTGTTTACAAAAAGAAGATAAAACGAAATTGTTTGACGGATTATTTACATTTCAAATTCTTCCTTAAATACTTTTTCGACAAGGTTGTCCTGTATATTCCAAAATTCTTCTGTAATCTGATCCAGAAGTTCTTCTTCCAGATCTTTGACCACAAAATCAATTTTTATCAGGGTCTTATCCGATAGCAGCTTATCTTTTATTTTGACCTTATTATACTCATCTCTATATTTATTCTTTTCATCAATAAAGTCATAATCTAATGTCAGGTATCTCACACCATCCAGCCATGCTTCCTTTTTCTTCTGTCTCGGTTTATATTCAAGATTTCTCTCATGCTGTTGTAACTTTCTCTCTTCTTCTTGAGCTACTTGTTCTAGCTCCAAAGCCTTCTTCTCCATCAACGTTTGTTGCAAATTTATTTCTTTAAGTTCCTCAATACACCTATGAATGATGGCTTCTTTTTCTTTGCGAATTAGCTCATTCTTCATTCTTTCTTCTTCCTCATTGAGAATCTCAATAACCTCCTTGACTAGATCATCAAGAATGATCTCAACAAAACCATCTGCCTTCTCTTTAATGTATCTTTTATACCCTCTTGAATTTAATTTTGCTACTGTAAAGATTTTCTGCCTAGCTCTTGCTCCAAAGCCTTTTATTTCTTTTTCCGATTTCTTTTCCTTCTTGGTTTCAACAGGAGTTTTAGGTAATTCTGGCTTTATCACTTTAGATTGCTTAGAAGTTTCCTGCCTTTTCTCAAGAGCAGGAACTAAGGCTTGAAGATTGCCTGCGCTTTGAGGTCTGGCATTTTTAAGGATTGACTTCAGACCAGGCTGATCAGTCTTTGTTGCTGACTTAGGAGGATCAAAATGCTTCTGTGTTTGCTCCAAGGGTTTGGCTTCTTTGAAAGATTTAGGTTGAGTCTTTTTTAATGTTTCAATAGTTTGTTTTTTCTGGTCATGCTCTCTGATATCATTGATATTTTGCTCTCCATTCTCTCTGGTTGGATATTCATCAACATCTATTAGTTCAATTTGATGAGGGCTTGCTATCTGTCTGATTGGAGGGGAGTGATCTTTAACTTTAGGGCTTGCACTGCGAGTTTTCTTTGGAGTTTTGACGCTTTTTGTATTATCATTAGAATAAACCCTGATGGCTTGTTTGAAAGAGTTTTCTGGTTTGGATGCAGTTTTTACCAATTCTTTCTTATCATGTGCATCTTGAGCTTCTACTTTTGCTATCTTTTTAGCAAATTGTAATATTTCGTGCTGGATTATCTTTTCTATTCTCTTTTCAAACTCTACCGTGGTGAGCTAAAAAAATAAATGTAAATAGGAGATTAAGTACTGGTTTGGATTCTTTGAGTGTATCTTTTTTGGGCTTAATCGAAAGGACTCTTTTCTTATTCTTCTTGCTTCTACTACGACTTCTAGATCTTGACTCACTTTTTTGGGTTTCCACTAAGGACAGAATTTTTTCCCTTTGTTCTGCTGAAAATTCATTTTCTTTATTCGCTTGTTTCTTGGGTGATATTTTTCTCTTTCTAATGCTTCTGGTACTCAGGACCCTTGATTGGGTCTTTTGTACCGAGGGGGTCTTAGGTGTAGCTTTTGTTGGCTTCTGGCCGGATTTTTTCTTTAGGCTTTGAGCTCTTTTCAGGTTCCCCCTTGTAGAAACATCAAAGTAATGACCTGAAAGTGTCTTGGGATGGAAATAAACATATTTGTCATATTTCTCTTTATCTCTTTGGTAGACATGATCATAAACTTTTTTTGCTTCGGATAATTTAGATCTCATATCGTGAGAAAGTTGGCCAGGGTAGAAGGATATGGTCCTTCTCTTTTGAATTGCTTCCTTCTTCTTATTCTCTAATTCTCTCTGTCGTTGGGCCTCTTCCTCTTGTTGTCTTAGTGCTGCTTCCAATTTTAATAATTCTTGCGCCTCAAAAAGCATGCTTCTTGGTATTACAGTATTCTCATATGTCTCCTCCTCTTGGTCCTGATCTATGTTATCATGAGCTTGTGGGAAATCGACTGGGGCAAATTGGACGGTCTGGGGTATTGAAAGATTTTCAAAATTGTTTTGAAAGTCCATACTTAACAGCTCATTTATTCAATAAACTTAATAATTTTAGATCTTAATTATTAAGTAAAACTCAGAAGCATGGAACCCTTTGGAGCAAGTGAAAAGTACTGGTCAGAAGACGAAAAAAATAAGGTACAAGATTAGATCCTAATTTTCCTATCAATAATTTGTTCATGCCAGAAATTATGCTCTTTAATCCTTTCCAAAATTTCAATGCAATCCTCTAATTCTTTCGTAGATCAGAGAATTCTTAAAGTATGACCACCACGTTCCCCTCAAGGTTGCTGAAATGGTCTTCTCTGCTGAAGTGTAAGAGTCTTCCCAAAGTTTTGCTAATATTGACTAGTGAATCTGAATATTTCTCTAAGGCTGGAAAAGTCTTGTCCGCCATTTCCGCTGGTGCCTTCTATTTCTTCCCCATTATCAGGTAGAGTTTAAGCTGAATAATTTGTAAAATTACAGACAACAACCAGTCTATAGAAGAGCTGCCTTGTGCGCATTGCCTGCATACTTCTTTTATTCATGGGGTGAAAACATTAAGAATGACTTATTGTGGGGAAAGAGTACTTAATTTTTAAGGGTATATTAATTTCCTAGCCTTGGCTGCCTATAGAAGATTCGTCATTTACCACGGACAACACCCCAAGTTGTTCATTTAAAGAACTATATATATCGTTTATTGGCTTGTTTAAGAAATGGGTTTTATGAAACCTACTGTTGTCAACCGCTAGACGACATAAACATTTAATTCTCTTCTTAGATAGGGTTACTGTTGTTAGAGCCAAAATTATTTAATGTTTCTCGGCATGCAATACTTTCAATATCTAAATTGATTAATTTATATTTGGTAAAATAGTTATCTCGAAGCCAAATGCAAGTTCAATATAGACCTCCCTTGAACGACACGTAATTCTTGCCTCACTATCTTTTTATTCTTTGTTAGTGATGAGTGCGATTACCTTGAGACCAACTTCATCAGATGCCTTAAAGAAAAAGCTGTTAAAGATCAAGTTGAGAAGATGACCTGCAAGGTTGAAAACGTACTTCTTTAATTACTTGTTTATGAGTATAAAGATCCTTTGGTTTATCCTGGAATGCCCTAAGAGATTTGAATCTTACGAAAGTGACCAAGGATTGAGAAGAATTTTCAAACTTGTTAAACAAAACCCTGATAACCCTCTCCCCACAAAGAGCGCTCGTACCGACTCTGACTAATTCCTACATGTCGAATATGCGATCATATATAAAGGCTATATAGCAGCTTTACAAGTCCTTTATAAAACTTTGCATGAGAGAATTCTCCACACTTAGAAATTTTTGTCTCTGCCAAATTGAGCATAGAATAGAATTCATTAATACAATTGAGTGGCATTCCATCAATGCTAAGTATTTCCTTCTTTAAACCTTTAATCGGCCTCTTTGTCAAAGAATGTCATTTAACAATAGTTTTCAGAAGGAAATAATTAGAATTCTAATTGCTATTAGCTGCTATTTCGGTCTTAAATGAAAAATGAACGAGATTGGCACTCTATTTAATTTCCTTGAAAAATAACTCAGCCATATTCTCCATTTGTTTAGAAAATTTAAATGATATAGAATGTTTCACTAAGACAATTTTCAAATTTCTTAAGAATAGCTGATGAAATTAGATATCATCTTCTGTAGCCTTAGTGAAACAATTAAAAAGTCATTAGGTAATGTTCGAAGTCAGCTATAATTTGAGGAAGACTTTTTACTAAGTTTACATAATCCATTTAATGAGAATTCAAATGTATTATCTTTGATATAATGCAATCGGAGTTTTCTGATCTTAAAAAAAATGAGCTCGTTCTATGTCATTAACTTATTTTATCAAGAAAAGAGTAGCAAAATCGAGAATAAGTTTAACACAAGCATGATTCGTCTCTTCTTCAGCTGTCTTTTTAATTATCTTCAAGGACAATTGTGTTTAAAAAAAAGATTTTCATAAAATTTATTGAAATGAACTATTACTCATATCTTGATAAAGGCCAAAAGAAGCCTATAAGAACTGAGCTATTTACATATGATGAAACAGATCAATGGAAGCAAGTGAGAGTGAGAAATACAATCAACAAAATCAAAAGAATATTGGCAATTGACTCTCTGAAAACACAATTTACAGATTCTGAGATCCTGCACTATACAGCATACGAAACAAAGCTCAGTGAATATATGTATAGAACTGGTAAAGCAAATAACACCATAATTTTTAACTTTTAGTTGTCTTTGGTTTATTATTTGCTATCACTAGGAGAATTCTATTCGCAAAACTGGGAATAAACACTCTTAATGCAAGTAATCATATTTTATAATTGGTAATCGAGTAGAGGAGAACCTGATATGTGATCTTGTTGGGCCGATTACTTATTTAAATTATGTTTCCTATTTCGAATATCCTTCTTTATACAGAATATTGTATGAAGGATCTAAGATGAGCGAAGATGAGGATGATATTCAGAAGGGCCAGCAAGAAAAGTACAATCGAGAAAAAGCAAAATATGAACAGTTTTATCGCTCTAAGTTCTATACTAATTCACAATATTGGCATTAATTTTTCCTTTAGACTGTATAGAGATATCCGTTTCCAATTTTTGAATGTATATGAAAAGATACAGTGGGACCTCCCATTAAAGTTAAGAATAAATGGGAAAATATTCTTTAAAATGAACTGAAAAATCCAATTGTTCAGAAAATGTAATCAAAGCAATATTAAATCTAGATCTTGCGCAAGATGAGCAGCAATATTTTTATGGACTGTTGATTAGATTTCCAAGACCATTGCTATCTCAATGTAATCAGGCATTCCAAGCAGATGGACTTTCTAACCCACTTTTTTAAATCTATAAGGTAAATTTTCGTGAAATTATCATAGTTGTTCTCAAAGAATCAAAATGTTTAGTTTCTATTTAGCGATCATAGTTTGAAGATCAAATGAGCTAATTTAAAAATTCTGCAAATGTATCTTCTAAATTCTCAAGTCCCTTGGGGTGACAAAGTTGCTACGAAAGTAACATCACAAGTCATTTCAGACATAAACATCGGTAAACGAACCTAAAGTATTATTCAATTTCCTATCTTCAATATCTAAAATCTATTCATTTTTAAAGTGACTAGATGATGTGAAAACGGAGTGATATAAACTTTTATATGGCCACAGTAAAGTATTAACTCTCTTTTTCAAAGTTATCCTAGCATAGTGACCTGTGCATCAACATTCAAAGCACTCACTTATCTTTTGTCCACAAAAGGTTGAGACCTTCAGCCTTTTTTCTATTCTGAAAACTAGTTTCTTTCAATGTATAGTAACGTCCTGAGGAATATACTTTAGTAGGTATCGAGAATCCTATTCTTCTAATTTCATACAGTGAACCACAGGATGGGTTCTCTATCTAACATTGGCATCTGAAGGAGAGAGGCTTATTCAGAAATTTAAAAGATTTTAATTATCTCATGATTTATTTCAAGTGTCTATCCTCAAAATATGGACCTTTGTTTTTCCATACTAATTCAATGTTTACTTTACTTCCTTTAAGCTTTGTTCCAAATATTTGAAATTTCGATCAAGGAGGTCTTGCAATACAATTCCAAGGAGTTTCTCATGCACTAGAATTCATTTATACGCATTTTTTAAATCTATATGTATTATTTAAATTGAATATTTTATATAAAAGCTCAAAATGATCCAAGGCAAGATGCCCGTTCCTATGACAACCTTTGACACCAGCTTTGGTACGCAGGGGTCTTTTTCATTGGTAGATCGTGTTGCCGATCTTGAACACATTGACAGATTGGCCCTTGTGGATGCCAATACATGTTGTGAAAAAGTTTTCTAAAATTGCTGCTATTGTTTCTTATACATTTGCAGAAGAAAGTATCATTTCAAGAATGTTGAGCCAGGTTATGGACTTGGAGATATAACTGTATTCAGATTGGTTGAAACCTCTTGTTGCTGTCCTAATGAATGGACTTTATACAGTGGAGCCACTGATGAAGCCTTGATGACCTTTACATCAAAGGATGCCTGCTGTTTGCTTCAGAATTTACTGTGGTGGTCCAGGATTTGATATTCACGATGTTAGGGGTGGAACTAAAGGTACTTACTACGGTGACGCCAATTACCCAGCTTGCCAATGCTGTGATGATGGTTTTGAAGTGAGTGATGCTGGTCCAAACAGAAAATTCTTTGTTGGCAAAGTCTGCTTCTGTTGTTGCCAGAATGGCTATTTCCCTGTTCCTGTTTGGAATGGTGAAAAGAATGAAATTCTTAGAAATAATATGCATGTTACTCCTTGTCTTAAGAGATTCTGCCCATGCATTTGCTGCTGCCTAAGAGACTTCTGGGTCGTGGAATTCCCTAGTCACACCACAAAGATCGACAAAATTGAACTCATGGCTGGTGGTCTCTTACTTGACAAGCAATCCAAGCTCATTTAAACATGTTTGATCTATATCCAGATATCAAAGAATAGAGTCCCTTGATCTTATTTTCCATTCAATTGCATTGAGTAATATGAAAAGTGTATTTTAAGTATTCACGATTAAGCCTCGCTTTACGACTTTGTTATATTGAGAATGATACTTTTGTTTCATCGCAACTCCAGCTAAACAGACTGTAAGCAATAGACATTGTCTAATTTTCCTAAAAGAATTTTCAATTTTTAAAATTAATGAAAACATAAGGACACAAAACTTATAGTGTTCTCTCTAATAGGAACATATTCTGTACAGATGATAAACTCCTTTCTTAGATTTTTGTTAAGAAAATATTGACCTTTTAGAGCCTATTTTAAGAAGCCTATACATTCAAATGAATATCTGACTAGATCTAGGATTCTCAAAAATACATGAGAAAGTAACACTTGAAACGGTTTTATTTTGTAGCTCTAGAATGTCGTTAGATTCGACATTCATAATTTCTTGAGTTATAAACCCCACGAGTTCTATATATAGAAAAGGTAAACCCGTTCATAATTGAGATGCAATAATGTCTTTGCTTCAGCTTTTTTTGTACAGGAAGTTGTTCACACAAAAATGATGGATTAGAATAGAAATAGGAGCAAGAGAGAAAAATTTAATGAAAGCGTCAAATCATTTAGTACACAAAAGAACACTGTAATCCAAGAAACCAAAGATCAAGTCATCATCTCTAAGTTAGAAGTTAATTAACAAAAAAAGAAATTGGTCTCAATGAAAATGGTAGTCTCTGCTCGAAATGAGCCTACTATCTAGCAGTTAATGAATTCTGCCTTATTTTATTTGGGGGTTTCTATTACACTTGGTTTTGTAGATTTATTTAAATTTAACTTATTTATTTGTTGATAATTCAAAAGGTATGTCAATTTGAAGTGAATAGAAGAGATTGATTGGAGACAGTTAAGAGATACCAGGCTGCATTTAGAAATACTTGACAAAAGATAGATTCTCACGCCCTTTATTCTGGTTCATAATGTAGCCTTGTAACAGCTTTGTCGTAGATTAAATCCACTCGGGTCTTGTATGCTAAGTTTCATCTAAACAACGAGAAAAAATAGATCATTCTCAATATCTGTTCGTCAAAACTACTTCGGAGATTGTGAGGAATGCTTGTCTAAGTATGTTTGAGTCTATTTGCCCTTTCGTTTGATTCCAAATATAGATTAAATTCAATGCAAATCTAACTCCAGTACTAAGCTAAATTTGGAATTTGAGATTTTATGTCAATTAAGATTTTCTAGGCTTTAGATGTTGTCCTGAAGCGCTAAGGTGTTATATGTGTTTGTTTCAACATTATTGAGCCACACCTATTGTTCTAATAGAGCTAACTGAAACTTCCCAAAAATTGTTTATTAAAGCTAGCTTGAGACATTAGCATTATCAAGGAAAGTGAAACTAAAATTATATTTTATTAACCTTAAGTGATTTCAACAGAAGTCGAACAGAAAGTCGTTTTACTTTTACTGTAAACATTTTTAACAAAAGAGTTCATTGAAACTTGAGATTTGGTAGTTAGTTGAGCTGAAAATCCTTTCTTCTCAACTAAATTCCGTATATCTTACCTTAAACAAGGAGCTGGCCTTGATAAACCCCCATCAAATTGCTATATAAATGGCTTAAATCCAAATAATTAATAATATCAGTTTCTCATTTAATTCATTAATCGCAAGGGAGATGATTAACACCAACCTACCTGGCCATGAGAGTGCCAACGGAGGAGCTAAGGTTCACACCGGTGTTAACACTGGAACCAAGGGTTTGAATAAGCTCGTTTCCACTGAAAAAGTCGCTATGATCAGCGACAACACAACATGTGAAAAGATTCTTCAATGTTTGTTCCATCCTTTCATTTGCTGCTGCAGAAGAAAGTATAAGATCATGAACGCTGCTCCTGGATATAAGGTCGGAGACACCACTCTCTACAGACTAGTCCAAACTTCCATTTGCTGTCCTACCCAATGGACTCTCTACTATGGAGATACTGATGAGG
>Ga0065720_1020127_pt1 | contig 16719 bp, 15 predicted proteins | sample Thericmetagenome_FD_59107 | JGI IMG/M metagenome (GOLD analysis project Ga0065720, IMG submission 59107) | Thermophilic microbial communities from the Joint Bioenergy Institute, California, USA of rice/straw/compost enrichment - eDNA_2 v2... | ecosystem: Engineered > Solid waste > Grass >... | reverse complement strand
CCCTCCGGGCCGAATATCATACCTCTCAGTGCAGCGCCTTTTTTTTTGGTGTCCACCAGTTTTCCCGGGCCTTTCTTGTGTAACAGCTCCTTGAGGCTGAGACACGCCCCTAACCCTCTCACCTCACACCAGCATCCATTCCGAAACCTAACCCACTGCCGCACGACTCCAATATGCCGCTTCCCGCTGGTGTCTATCGTGCCGACCACGTCGGCAGTTTCTTGCGCCCGAAGCCGATCCTGGCTGCCCGGGAGACCCTGGAGACGGCCAACCCAATCTCCAAAGCTGACCTGCGCAAGCTGGAGGATGAGCACATTGCTGAGGTCGTGAAGAAGCAGGTCGCTGCTGGCCTTCATTCCGTCACCGACGGCGAGTTCCGTCGTCGGTGGTTCCACATTGACTTCCTCCAGCATCTGGCGGGCGTTGAGCACCGGGGCAGCGTGCAGTCGACGAATGTGACGACCCACGGAGTTACTCCGCCGAAGCTGGTCATCACGGGCAAGGTCGGCCACCCGGCCCCAATCCAGGTCGACGACTACAAATTCGTCGAATCTGTCCGCCAGCAGCTCCCGGCCGATGTAGCCGCCAAGATCACGACCAAGGTATGCATCCCGTCTCCGACGATGGTGCACTTCCGCGGCGGACGGGAGGCCATCTCCACCGAGGCATACCCCACGCTGGACTCCTTCTTCGACGACCTCGTGGCTGCCTACCAGGCCGAGCTGGACGACCTGTATGCCGCCGGCTGCAGGTTCGTGCAGTTTGACGACACCAATCTGGCCTACCTCTGCGATGAGGGCATGCGGGCGGAGGCCGCCAAGCGTCACGGCGAAGACCCCCAGAAACTCACCAAACAATACGCCGCGCTGATCAACAGGGCCATCAGCAAGCGGCCGAAGGACCTCGTCATCGGCATCCACCTGTGCCGTGGCAACTTCCGGTCTCAGTGGTTTGCCCAGGGCGGCTACGAGCCTGTCGCCGAGACGCTCTTCCGTGAGCTCGATGTTGATGTTTATTTCCTCGAGTACGACGATGCCCGGTCTGGCGGGTTCGAGCCGCTGCGCTTCCTGCCGGAGAACAAGATTGTGGTGCTCGGCGTAATGAGTAGCAAGAAGGCTGAGCTTGATAACAAGGAAGAGATCATCAAGCGGCTGAAAGAAGCCGCTTCGTTCTGCCCTCGCGGGCTTGATCAGCTCTGCCTGTCTCATCAGTGTGGCTTCAGCTCGACTATGGAGGGTAATGACCTTACTGAGGAGCAGCAATGGGCGAAAATTAGATTGGAGGTTGAAATCGCCAAGGAGGTTTGGGGAGAGGATTTGACGGTTTGAGTGGCCTACACTATCTGACATAATCGTTTCAACACTTGATACCCCCATTTTTGCTTCGGTTCGCTTTTCAACAGCGATACGTAGAAATCATGGAAAAGGATGGGAAAGGGTTGGTTAGGTCGGCTGGAGTATCCTGATAGGCTCAGCATTGCCAGTGAAACAATCTTCATTAAGGGACCATTCTTACAGTGTGTTATTATTTGTTCGGTACTCTTATAACGAATAAAAGCATGCTTTTGTCTCCAATGGTGATTCGGATCCTCTCGAGGTACATTCTATGATTCCTTCCGATTCGCATGTCATCGGGATCTGTGACGTGGCCTGCCGCATGTTTCCAATTTTTCGGGATTCGGTACAATTTCCGACGCCACTGACATCTGCGCTGTGGGCTTCTGAGAGATCGTCGAAGTATCGCTGTGTTTCCTGGATGATCGCATCTTGCTACCGTGATCCGCTCAAGGCAAGTCCGATGGGCTTCGGATCTCAACGGCGGGCCGGCCAACTTTGCGAATGCATTTGAGGTAACTATTCCACAGCTTTATGGAATTAGGAAGAGTATTGAGATAATTACAGGTGTTCATGACTAGCTTTTACAGTTACGTTCGGAAGACACCAGCGAATCATTCCCTGAACGCCTCTTCAACGCCAGCTGGGAATAGCAACCTCCTTTCCTGCCGAACTCCTGAAATCAGGTAGCTATCTCCATCTTGTCGCGGTTCATCCTCCTATGAGTATAACTAATTGTACATCGTCTTGACATTTGAGCCCTTCTCTTCGGCTCTCAAAGTTTACAGACACCAGCACCATCTCATCACTCGCCGACTAATCCTCGTCTCCGACGCGGATCCTCCCCTCGAGAGGGAGGCCCTGGGACCAGTACCCGTCGATCTCAACGCTGGTCTCGGCGATGGACCGGTTGCTGATCACTAGCCAGAAGCTGGACCCAGCCAGCAGCAGCACATCGAGTACCGCAAAAATCAGGATCTCGGTGTCCACGTTGGTTCGGCGCGCGATGGTCGTGATTCCCCAGACACTGGTGCACTGTCAGTATGCAAGATAGATGTCACCATGAAAAGGGGGGAACTCACATCGGATACGCCAACCACAACGCCAGCACATACACGGCCATGCCCGCCCACAGCTTGGACAACCTCTGCCCACGCGCACTGCTTAGCTTGGCCCCATGCACTGCCACATGCCAGGTAGCAAAGACATAGCCCAGGGCACTGATCGTGAACCAGCCCCATCTCTCAATGGTCCCTTCTTCACCAAGCGCAGCGAACATCCCTCCCAACACCATAATCGTGTTAGCGACCACAGCCATCAGAGTATGGGCACCGCTAACACCTGCCAACAAGCACAGGTTAACCAGGACTAACGGCATAGACAGCGCCCAACCAACATATCGCGCCCAGTAGACCTGGCGGCAGATCTCGTGGAAAGTGTCCGGCGCGTGCTTGTGGGAGTCCTTGACCTGATAACAGTTGAGGGCCGAGCCGGCGTGCGGGGAGGTCGCCATGGCGAAGTAAGAGAGGGCTGAGAAGAGCGGGATCAAGGTTGCCGTGATGTGGAACAGGCGTCGGGCGATGGGCACACGCCAGGAGAGGAGAGCGAAGACAGCTGTTGACAAGGTCATCAGGGCAAACAGCACCCACAGCGTGCGGTGGCCATGGTGTGTGGACAGCTGGTATTCAGTGGGGGTTGCTGGGAGATCATCAGAGGAGGTCGTTGCTGCATGTTGAGTAAAGGGGAAACGTACGGATTACTGTTGGGATGGGTCCTGGATGAGAAGTGGTGGTTGCCTTGAGGGCGTTATAGCTCGGATAGAGCAGTTCAGCGACGAGGTCTGGATGAATCATTGTTGATGATGTGTTTACTATTAATCGAAATGTTTTGATATTGAAATCAGAGTGTTAGGCCAAGCTGCGTCCCTTGATTATGAATACTCGTCTCGCTGAGCAATAAGGAAAAAACTGAAGTCTCGGGACCATGAGTTACATTCCCATCTTAAAGCTTTGTGAACGGACATTTGCCTCCATCAAGGTCACCTGAATGGCAGCTGTGACGCAAACCCGCTCGGGTATAAGACGTCATGCTCTTTGACCTCTTTTTGTGCCGGACGTTATCACCGACTACCGCGGACATGCCGCCGGCCCATCGGCAGACTTCCTAGAGTTCAGTCATCATATGGCCCTGATGCCCAGATACCTTGTATCTCCATGTCCAGAATGTCCTTGTCTAGACAACAGTGATGTTGCGGCAGCAGATGTCGATGACGTTCAACGCAGAGGATGATGTTTGGCCCTTGACCTAACCTTAGGATATCTTGGTTAAAACTTAAAAAAGTTTAAGTCCTGGACAATCATTAGTCGTTAGTCATCACTCTAGTAAACAAGCAAGCAACCAGTTCATCCAGGAGCCAGATGTTCGGCCCAAGAAATAAGCCGTCGACAGCCAGATAACAAGACGATGGTCCGCTCGGCAGCAACTCATCCTTGTTCGTGGTCAATTGATTGGCTTCCGATGACTCCATCAGGAGATAGGTCGTGGAGATGCGACGTCATCCTGTGCCCACGGTGTTCTAGCTTCCCCGCATCACCAGTTTGTAGAGCCGATTACAAAAAGAGAAATGGTGTTGGACCGCTCAAGAGCGGAAACCCACGGCTCTCGAATTCGGTTTATTTTCACATGACGTTCGCTACCCTGAGTTGCATGAAGAGGAAACTGAACCATCTCTCGTTGATATCGAGACATTCTCAATTAGAGCCAATATTCCACAACAACTTGGGACACCCTAGAATTCGCCAAGCACCACCGAGATGGCCACTCACCTAGAAAACTGCCCAATCATAGGGACAACAAATACCACTCTTCCCCCCTCTCACCCCGACATTGATTTCTCCCAACCAGGCCAGCGCTGCCCTATCGTCGGCGCAACAACCGACCACCACGCCCACCTCCTCCACAAACACCCCTTAGTCCCTATCCCAGCCGACCGCCGCCCTTCTGATGCCTCTGCCTGCCCAGCCTTGAAGAATCGCATCGTCAATTCCCCTCACGCGCGCGAGATGGACGACAGTGTGTGTCCCATCGTGGGCACTGCGACGACAGTTCTGCCGCTGGATCATCCTCAGCTAGAGGGGAAAGAGGAGGAGAAGGAGTGCCCTATCACAAAGGCTAAGGTTGGACATCATAAGGGCAAGGTAATTAATCATCCAGATGTGAGTCAGGCGGGGGAGGGGAGGGTCTGCCCGGTTGTGCATGTACATTCCAAGAGTGAGGTCGGAGAGGAATTGAAGAAGGAGTTGCCTGGGGCATGAGGAGGTTTATAGCATTGGAGGATTGGAGGATCGGGATTTGAGGTTTAGATGGCGATAATCTGTACAAAAAATGGAACTATGAGGAGGCAAGGGAAGTGCCGTCGTGATTGAAGATAATGGAAAAGCAGTTGGCTGGTAATGTTCTTGACTTCATTGAACAGTTTCTTATAGTGATGAAAGTGCTCAAAAAAATAACATGAATTACATACTGCCGATCGTATGCCTACGAGTTGGCATAATTGGATTCTTTTACATGTGCAAGGCTTGCAAAGTTAACTGCAGTGAAAGTTGAAGTCAAAATCGGGAGGAACGGATAGGAGAAACGCGATAAGGTAATCTATCGAGAAGACTAGCCCTATCAACAGACTACTCGTCGCTTTGTCCATTAGTCTCTCAAGGTATCAGCTTATCGATAGAAACCTTCTGCTTTATCACCTATCTTATCATGCTATCTGTGTTTATCTTATCTTTATTATCTTATCAGACTCACATGCGGAACACCCCAGCCTTCATCAGAGATTAAGCCGTCGACATCGTACGCTACACTCAACTTCCCTTTAAAACAATTGCTTCGATTTAGTGTATTTTGTAATATCTAATGTGGATCTGCGAACCAAAAGAGTCGCGCATGTCGTTGTGCAGCTTTATTGTCCCGGCCAACACCAACATGAAACCCTCACCGATCGTGTCAGCTCGACTGTGCCGCTCGTAGGCCTCGAGATGCTAGCTGACGCACATGTCGCAAGTCTGGATGTTGGTGACAGGTAGCTTTGTGATTTTACGACGGTTACCAAGATGCCGCAGACCCGGGTGGTGTCCCCAGTGTGCCTCCTGACCCAACGCCGCGACGCACATGGCCCGACATCATGACCGCTGACTTCCCGTTCCAGCTCGGTGGCACAAACCGGGGAATCTGAGATCATTGATGATGATAATGTGTAAATATAGTTCTTGCGACATGTGAGATCAGTCACTCTACGTATGAGGCCACTGGCAAGTTTGAAACTTCGTGTTGTGTTGGGGATGAACATGAGTTGGGAGTTTAAAAGGCCTCTGGCCATGTATGTCGCTGGTCCATCAGTTGAGGAAGCTCATCCAGGGGTCCTGATCCAGGTGTCAATAAGGGTCATTTGAGTCTAATGTCAACGCTACCGCTCGAAATTGTAAGTCTACAGCATGTCTAGTGGTCACGTTGTCATCGAGGAGCGCAACATGGGGTCTGTCTCCGATATACGCCGGCTTTCCTCCATTAGGAGTAGTACGGTGACCATGGATATGACCGTGAACGACTCTCCCTTGGTCAATACCACGTTCTCACAGTCCTCAACCTCACATAAAACGTCTCTGGTATCAGCCTACAGCAATGACCACCTAGACGAGTTTGACCTGCCTTCTCTTCCCAGTACACCCTCTGTCTCACAGTCTAGCAGTTCTCTCTTTTCTTCCTTGAATTCCTTCCCCAGTCCGACCACAAATCCGGAACTCTTCGTCGGCCGCACCAGCAGCCCAATGCGTCACCGCGGGCTACCGATTCGCTCGTGCTCAAGAAGCGCTTCTTCCTCGTCTTCATCTTTTCTTTCATCATCAGGCTCGCCTTCAAGGCCATCGTCTCCCATGTTTGTCGGAACCTCGACAGTTCCAGATACGGTAAATGACGCGATAGCGAGCACACTGCCACCCATCATTCGCCCGGCGAGGAGAACACCGTACTATCCGCCAAATTCCTCGCGTAATATCGACCACACTCGAGTATACATGACGAGAGGGCCGCATTACGTGCCTAACTGGACTCCGCTCTCGAGCTTGCCGAGACATGTCCAGTCAAGAATTCAGGAAAAGATGTGTCGATTCGAGGCTTACTAGGGAGCTCAAGTAAGCCGTTCTCCAGAAACAGGTTGGGCATTCTGTGATCATGGGTATTACATAGTCGGGCGCGCTCCTTGTATTTGTGTCCTGGTGGTATCATCAGCAGACAATACTCAAACGCCACTACAGTATATTCTTAGTTTGACTTCAAGGTTAAATGTATGACGGTACCAGCCACTTACTGCTTCCTTGCATTATCGAATCATTTCTTCTCTTTCGTTCTTATAGCACGAGTTTTAAGTCGGTTTATAAACAGGTAACTCCTTTTGGTTTAGTTCAACTCTAGATGTTCCCTTTTCGCATTCGTCATCAACCTCGAGATGCAGGTCACTTCTACTCCTGAGCCCAGAACTCGAAATGTACTTAATAAAGTCCCAGTTCAACATGGGAGAAGCCTCCTCTGGCAGTCCGAGCTGCTTGGCCTTCCCTCGAGTCGATGGCCTCGACAGGTCGTCGTCTTTCAGAATGCAGGTTTTATCGGCCAGCCTCTGATAGCTGGAGCCACTGATTTTGAAGCACAGCTTTGACAGTGTGTGATCAATCCAAGATCCAGATTTTGACATGGCTGGTTGTGTCTAGTCAGGTTTTCGCTGATTGGAAGCAACAGTGTGTCCCCTTGCTACGACCTGTGGGATTGCTATCAAGAAATATTAAGGCACAACTTTCACAAAGAAAAGATGTCGCATTCTGGAACTGACAGCATGTCTAGGCCTTCTGTGTGGATAAAATTCTCAATTTCATCATCGTTTGAGTGTTGCCAGTCCCGCAGGCTGTACTTTGTGGGTCCGAGTTATGGCCTCTACATCTCGGCGGCCTCAGTCCGCACCCAGGCCGCAACGAAGCACCAAGGCCTGTCAGCAAATACTCTGAGACACAACAGCGAGGTTATTCAAAGACCATCGTTGAAAGATCACATGACAACTTCTTAACACCCTGTTTTCTCCATTCACAGGCAGCACTGACCCAATCACTGACCATTACAACTGGGTTGACTTCGACGGAACACGGGACAGACCATTTCGAAGACCCAGAGGACTCTATCAAAGACCATGGTCTCATTCATGAGTTGTTTTATTATGAGGAGAGTGACCACATCAAGTATAATACTAAGTTTCTGCCCGATGAAGATCAACCCTGATGCCCCTTCTCTCATTGTTCCTTCAGCTGTGGTCCCAGATCCGGTCCTGCAAAATAAGTTCCTCAACGCCATACCAACCATTACTTCTTAAATAACTGAGAAAAAATGAACCGTCGCTATGCCCCATACGCCCCGTACCCAGCGATAGCCTCCTATCATCCCGGCTTCCCGCCTCCTGTCCCTGTTCTTTATGCCAGTCCTCCCCCGCCACAACACCCTCCCTGCCCTCCGGGATCCGGAACAACAAATACAGTATGGACTACTTCCTTGGCAACAGCAGCGACTACCGCAGGGCCGATTATCGAAGATTTGGTTGCCCCTCCACGGCCTCATATCGCCTCTCCACCCATGGGGGTTGGGATAGGGGCAGGTTACCCACCGCCGTTACCAGCCTTGACCATGGGGATAGGGCCTCCGGTGGGAATGGTAATCACGCACGCAACACCTATGCCACAAATTCAGGATGTCTACGGGATTAGACCACCAACCGCAGGGCCAGTTCCTGCGGTGCCGGTACCAGCTCCTCAGCCTACCTCATCGATGGGGTTTGTTCCTATGCCGCTTCCAGCTGTTACAGCGTCAACGGTGATGGAAACAGTGCAGCAGGCTCAAACACAAACGCATCTACCAACAAAACAGCAAGCAAGCACGCAAGAAACAGGACAAAATCAGGCTCAACCTACAGGAATGACATCAAGAAGGCCATCATTTCCTCCAACACAGGAATATCCACAGTCACCTCAGCTGCAACAGCAACGACAACATCGTGGTCAATACCGTCAGCATCAGAATCAGTCTCAGGATAAACACTATGCACGAACATATCAACAACAGACATTACCATCGAGCCAGCTTGTCCCCATCCCAACACCTCCCCGAAGCCCTCCCCAGAGACCCTCCACCAAAAGGACAGCAGGTGCTTCAACCTTTGACCAGGTTTCAGAGGATAAAGGCTTTGCCTGTGCAGCGACCATGCCAGGCTCCGCAGTAAATACAGTTGGAACTAGAACCCCTCTGGCAGAAGAGGAGTTATTAATGGACATAAGGCTGACCCCTGAGGAAGAAGAAGAGTTGAGGAGAGTTTTTGCCAAGGATTTGGGGGAGTTGTGAGGTTAGCTTTGATAGCTATTTTTTTACAAGACTTTCCTCCAAACCACCTTTCAGTTCATAGGCCATTATCTACAAAGCCCAGTATTGTTTTGTTTGGCTAATGCCAATTGTCGGATTGAGTTCCAGTTATTGCAAAACTTACCTATGTTTATCATTTATGCATGAGAAGACTGGGTTATCAAAGTAGCCCTGCCTCTTTTCTGCAAGTATGCGACAATTAGAGGCTACCTCTTTGTAAAAGTCTTTCTAGAGTCTCCATTTTTACTCATTGAATGCTGAGCAAAATGCTTTTAATGAAAATTGCTGGCAAGCTAAGTCACCTGCATGAGGTTGATCTTTTGTAGCAGCTGAGTACTTTGCATTTTACGCTAACAATTGCATCTGTCACAAATAATAAAGGTCCAGGGTAGCACATAACTGTGACTTTCCAAGTTAATATAGACGGCCATTCATGACACTCGCAGTTATTCACATTGCAGTCCGGTCCTCCTCATGAAGCAAACTATGGACTCCATCACATTCTTGCAACAATTTTCGATCGAAAGTATTGCCACTATTGTGCCCATTTGAACCAATTACCACAATCATAAGCCACCCCCATCAACAGTGGGATACCCACTCCAAGCATGATTACCCCGCATAATCATGCCCAATGGCCACCACATTGAAAACTGTTTCAGGAAGGTTGAAAAGATGTCTTGTGAGGGCTTTCCAACAGCCAGGAAGCCGGTGGGTTGATTGTCCTCCCAAGAGCGTGGCCAGAGAGGGTCTTTGTGTCTGAGCACGCAACGTTTTATAGCTTCCCTTCTGGGTTTCAGATCACAAGTAATGGTGTGCTCAAGTGCAGTAGAACACCAAAATAACTCTCTGAACAGCAAATTGAAGTTGATGTCCCTCCCACGAAGCCACCTTCCAAAAGACACTCTCAAGCAGGGTGAATGCTACATGCACATGTCACCTCAAGCATTTCAGGGTACGGGTTCCGTCCGTGCCGTTCTTCCAGGTCTTTAGGTTTATTCCAATCCCATGGGTGAAGAACCGAGGGATGAAACGCTGAGGCTTGCTTGTGAAGCCCTACATAGGGGAGGGAGGATGGCATTTGACAATGAGCAAACGCAGGGTCTAGGAGTTTTCAGGAGCTGCACAGTTGCTGTTTTCTCAGCTGCAATGAAGATTCTTGGGCCTGCAGCCACAGAGCTGACATAGGCAGGTGGGATACTCCTGCATGTGTGGCTGCCGGTAGTTCACTACATTCAGCATGCTCCTCAGAAACTTTTGATGGATGGATGGCACGCTCCTGCGTGCTTTTCTTCCAATAGCTTCAGGTTATTTTCGGGGATGATGAGACGGCCTGTCGGGGGAGACTTTTACAAGAGTCAAAGAAAAGGATGCTGCGCTTCCAAAACCTGCATGCAGAAGCTTGGGTAGAGGAAACCTTGCAGCCCTTCTGTTGGGACAGGATGTCATTTCTTGGTGTTGCTGTTGTTACCGTGGTATTTGGGTTTTTAGCTATTCCTCCCCTTGAAGTCGCTATTCTTGCACCGAACCCTGTCATCTCATGATACGTGGCTGTGAGCCCTTGCTGCACATCGCCTGGATAATCCTTAGATCCTCAGGCCAATGCACATTAACTGCAACTCCAGACTATCATGATGGCCTGTGATCTGCCTGCACAACCGACGAAGACGGAAGCAAGGGAGATCAGTGGACTTCGCGGAGTGAGTCCCCACTCTGTTTGCGTGGCAGTGGACACACTTTCATGAACTTAAGTTTTGGTGAAGAGGGTGTTTATTGAGGAGGAAGCAACGAGGATCGGATTGAAGGGTGTCATCGGTGTAACCATGAGCCCAGGTGTTGGTTCCAGCTTGGATGAGAAGTGGAGTGAGCAAAGGGAAGATAAGGTTGTGCACACTGAATAGATAGGATCCATGATCTCATCATTCATCAGGGTCCAGCTTGTGATGTTTTGAAGATTTTGTTTTTGACAAGTTGGTGAGTAAGAACAGCCAAAAAGCCGAAATTTGGTTCGTAAGATTGCGATCTGAATGAAGGAGCTTCTAGAACATATTGCAAGGCCCTAGGCTTGGAAAGTGAGCTGACAGCAGCAAAGCCTTTTGGCCATTATCTTGCAGATGGCTAAACGGCTGAGATATTGAAGTCCCGTTGCTTGCGGCATTCAGTACAGGAGGGACAGGGATGAAAACGAAAGCCACTGCTGGGCAGTTGTGGTGCCCTGACATGGACCCTTGTCATTGTCGTCCTCGCAGTGGGCCGGGATTGGGTAAGCTCCTTCGGGCATTTTTCCGCTTTCTTTCGCGCGGTCGACATCTCCAAACTGCTTTTCTCCCAGTCTCATGAAACGTGGACAAGATGATGGAAGCCAGCGAACGCCCTCGCAGTAGATTCGAATTTTCACCACTTCCAGATCGCGATAACAAGCATTCGGGCCGTCTATAATCCACTTGCAATATGGAGACGCTCTTCACGCTAGGCATCGCGCCGCGCGTGCACCACAAAAGAGCGAAGAAAAAGAGGTTGGAGCCGTGTTGCTGGAACAAGACAAGCCCCCGACCCGCCTGCACTCCACCGTTTCGGGCAGTGAACTCCGAGCCGGCTGCCGAGCTTATCAAAGTAGAGGGGTCGTCAGCACACGGGGAAACACGCAGCTGGCGAGAAAGCGCAAAAACGGTAAAATGGCAAGATACAGTGATGTTGACCGCAAGGAGCTGGGCTGATAGCAACGGCACTGGGGCAACCCTGGAGAAGATGCACGCCCAGAACCCTTGTCTGCCACATGGCAGTGAAACCTCGCCAATCAACGGTCGGGGCAGTGGGTTGCTCAATTTCCTGATGATTCCGGCCCGGGTGTGGAATGGTGGATGAGCTTCGATGGCGGGACGCCGCGTGGGGGGAAGCCTGGCCAGGCTTCGATGTCAGGGGCCGGGCTCTGGCCTTGGCTTTGGGGGAGATTTGGAATGGATTTGGAATGAAGGGGGAGGGGTATTGCTGACGGTCTTCTGCAGCATGCACGCCATCTGCATTAGCAGGCTTGTGAAAAGAGCCTCGGTGGCTTCTTTGGAAGATAACACCATTGTTTCACAGTTGCGTGTCGAGGATGGGATTCTTGCTGCAGCCGCATTCTTGTGCTTCACAACGACTTAGCCCCTATCAAGCAAGCATTCTAGTCACTTGCTGTCGCCAGCAAAGACAACATTGAAGAAGTTATTGTGACCATGACGACGCCATAAGCAACAACCCTGAATCTCACCAACACTCAAGGTCTCTATCAGGATGGGATTCTATTCAGAAGCGCCGCCGGCACGGCCATTCAGCGAGGACAAGTCGGTGCTGTTAACATCATGGTGGATCACCCTGATGAGCACTGTTGTGATCCTGTTACGGTTGATGGGCCGTCTTGTACGCGTTGAACGCCTGTTTGGCGAAGACAAGCTCTCCGCAGTCGTGTTGCTGCCAATGTTTGCCCGAATGGGGCTTATTCACCCAGTACTGATGTATGGCACCAACAATGTCAAGGTCGATGGGATCATTTTCAGCGAGGAAGAGATTCGCCACAGAGAGATGGGCAGCAAACTTGTTCTGGCGAGCAGAGTGATGCATGCTGGAATGTGAGTTTGTCCTCAGATATCACGGTCCTAACAGATGACTGACCTGCGCAGCCTTTGGGTCTTCAAGCTTGTCACTCTCGCCTTTCTCTACCGTCTGGTCTCCAACTCAGGCAACACCCGCTATACTTTCATTCTCCGCTTCATCAATGTTTCTCTCCTTTTTACTTTCCTCGCGATCGTCATCTCAACTCTCGCCGAGTGCTCCCCTCCAGCACCATTCCCCCACAACTGGCAGGTCGTCCCCGACCCGGGAGGCCGCTGCCGTCAGGGCTATGCCCAACTCATCGTTGCAGCCGTTGGCAATGCCCTAACCGACGTCATGCTCGTCTTTTTCCCTGTGCTCATTATCTGGCGGCACAGCAGCCGACTGGGGTTGTCCGTAGGAAGAAGAGCATTGCTGGTTTTCCTGTTCGGGCTGCATTTGTTCACAGCAGCTGTGGCCATTTACAAGGTGCTTGCTATTATGAAAGAGGGAGGGTACCAAGCGACGAGATCGATGTGGGCATCCGTCGAGGTACTGGTAGCAACGTTCGCGACAAATGCCCTGGTCATTGGCACATTTGTCAGGGATAAGGGCATTAAGAAGAAGAGGAAACCGCAGTACGAGCCTCCTCCAATTGACGAGGTCATGGCTCATCACAGGAGGGGCAGCAGCAAGATGAAGACGGGAGAATGGGAAGAGGACAGTGAGGGCGATGATCCTGAGATTGTCAGAGAGGTGATCAAGACAATGCCTTCCAAGGGACACCAGCATCGCCCGAGCCTGCATCAACGGGTTGCTAGCGGCGGCCTGATTGTGAAGGAGGCGCCCTTGGAGGGAGGGAGAGTCAGCCGGACAGACAGTAGAGACTCGCTGATTCCGCGGGGCCGGGATCGCATTCATGCTGTCTCGATGCCGGACCCGGACACAAAGATTATCCAGACCACTACGATTGAGGTTACGGTATCTAAGATGGATGAGAAGCAGCGGGCTGCATATATTCAGGAGACGAATGGGCTCATTCTTCGGCCCGAGGACGCCCTGGTGTTACGTCCTGAGGACGTTATTGTGCGATCGGGATCTCGAGGCAGAGCAATGGCGACAGCGTTGCCCGTCAGGGAGATGCAGCCCCTGAATGTTGATGGAAAGATTGAAGGTATTGCTTAATTTTGCTATGTTCGTGTTTACGATTTGGGTTGCTATGTAGTTCATGATACCTCTGGATGATACCATGATGCGTTTCCTGTTTGTTTCCTTGCTCAAAGACTTCGCCTCAAGCGCCGTGACAGCCTTCCGTACTTTCTTCAAACCATCCAAATCCTCAGCTCTTGGCGGTGAGCCATCGCCGAACCCAATACCTCGGTGCACGGGGACACAGAAGGTCCGTGCACTGATAAGGGTGTCATGATAACGGAGGGCAAAAGTGAAAACAGCCAACCGGTCCGGGCGCCGAGATACGGTGATAAACTGCTGCTGTGCTGGAGCCTGGAGAAAAATCGCACAAGACAATCCAATAGCCGGCTCAACGGACTCCATCCACCTCGTGGCAGAAGGAGCTTGGCTTCGCCGGTCTGGTTGGCTGTTGTGAGCACCCCACTAAGAGCGGCCGCTTGAACCATCAGGGGTAACCCCCGCCGGCATGTGACTAACACCAGTTTGGCGTGCTTGCAGAGCAGAGATAAGTGGGATGGTACGTAAACGGGGAGGGATGGAGCACGCCACAACGGGATGCGGGATCAGGTCAGGGACGGAATTCCTCTGAAAGCGGGGGGAAATCAGAGGTTTCCAGAGACGCTCTACTCTCCTGTTGACTTGCAGCCCTACCGAGATCAAGTTTCCCTTTTGGCGAGTTCGGTCTGCAGTGGGATGTTACAAGGCCGACCGAAGCCTTAACATGGCACAGCGGAGCGCGTGGTTTTCTGCCGTGTCGCATGTTCAAATGCTCTCTTTCCAGTCTCAAGTCCCAGCAGTCTGGCGCGCTCTCACGTTTCCCCGGCCTTTTGCTGGCCCAGTTACATCTCTGAGCTGTTCATCGACCCCTGTCGTTTTACCCTCCTGCTCCTCGAGATAAGTATTGGACCGCGTGTGGCCTGAGCTGGAGTGTTGCAGTCTGGCGTTGCAGCGCTCCCAGAGCAGCATAGCGGCATGTCAAGGGGTTTTCGATGGTGAATGCAACGTCCTAAAATGTCGTCAGGGATCCTGTCGATGGAGTACTGTATGCTGCTGCTATGCTCTGTGTACCACCGCACCCAACGCCCATGCATGTTGCAGATTGCAGTCGTTAATCACAGGCCGACCGGTTGTGTGGGTTGCGTGGACCGCCATTTCTGGATGTGCGGCCGGTGCCGACCTCCCATGGCATCGGTGACAGGCTGTGTGGGTGTTCTTGTGTGATCTGTCGTGGATGTCCTGGTTCATGTACCCAGACTTCAACCTGGGTAATCCCTCCACTTAATCGCCAGTTCGGATCGCCGGTCTGCAACTTTAGGGAGTCCACTTTTTTTTCTCTTCGCCTTTTCCCTCGCTTCTTGGAATTGGGGTTTGTGTGACACTTTCTCAGTGACGACAGCTATCAACGCCTGGTCCCGACCTTGAACACCCCGGTGGCCGATATTGAAGACTGGGAAGCAAGTCAAGGACACCTAGTTCCTTCAACCTCAACCCAGAAATTGTGCTCCTTGTAAAACACCCTATCACTTGGCTAGACGGGATCATCTCGATGTGTGCTTAACCAGGAAAGAGTGAAGATGGCGTCGGATCGAGCGTATCGGTCGCAAACTCTTTTTTGTTGACGTGTTGACGACATCGATTGACCTGAACGCAGTTTCTGACACCCACGCCTCGCAACCTCAATCTCAAGATCTCAAAAGCAAGATCAGATCTGAACCCCCTATACCCATAACATATCCAGCAGACTCCCATTATACTTCACCGTCTGCCGGCCAGACCCCATTTCTCACGCTTACCTCCCCTCCTATGCCTGACAGTGTCACCATGGCGCACGACATTGAGCTCTCGCACCTCGACAAACAACAGCACGTCTCCGCCTCAGGGAGCATCCTAACAGCCCACGACGAAGGGCACACTCCGAGCCACAAATCCATATCGACGGTTCCGCAGCCCTCAACCTCTTCGCAGCAACCCCTCGACGACTATCACAACAGCCGGTATAGCTCTGACCCCGCGGACGACGATGACGCACAGCACGACCACACCTTCCGCGGTCATTTCAATCACTTTATCGACTCCTTTCGTCGGCAGAACCCCCCTTCCTATTACAGCAGCAGTAACCGCTCTAGTCTTCCTCGGAGTCTAACTTACTGTGATGACTTTGATGTCGACCTGGAACGGCACCAGCCCATCCAGCGGAGGCCACGGCATAAGCATAAGGAGGATGGACGGTTCTTTGACCTGCGTAGTGCCAGCACCAAGACGGCAAGCACATTGTTAGCGAGGGAGTTGAAGGCCAGGCATTTGCAGATGATCGCTATCTCTGGCTCTATTGGGACTGGTTTGTTCGTCGCAAGCGGGAAGGCACTTAGTGAGGGCGGACCGGCGTCCGTTGTACTCGCTTATGTGTTGGTTGGTGTGATGATGTACTGCACAATGCAGGCGCTGGGAGAGCTGGCTGTTGTTTTCCCTGTGGCTGGTAGTTATTCAGCGTTCTCGACGAGATTTTTGGATCCTAGTTGGGGTTTTGCTATGGGCTGGAAGTAAGTCTGCTCAACGAGGCCCTTTTTTTGGTGTTAGATGCTGACAAACTCCAACAGCTACGCCCTTCAGTGGATCGTTGTCCTCCCTTTGGAGGTCATCGCTGGCGCATTAACAATAGGGTACTGGAACCCTGGGCTCAGCAGAGCTATCTTCGTGACTATCTTCCTCCTCGTTATCATCGTCATCAACCTGTGCGGTATCAAAGGCTATGGTGAAGCAGAATTCATCTTCGCAATTGTCAAGGTCACAGCCGTGGTTGGCTTCATGTGCGTCATCTTTCCTTTCTGTTCCGGGTTCGACCTCCAGCTAACCCCTTAAACAGCCTGCTCGGCATCGTGATCAACATCGGCGGCACCCCAACATCAGGATACATCGGTGGCCGCTACTGGCGCGACCCTGGGGCCTTCAATAATGGTTTCAAGGGGTTGTGCTCCGTCTTCGTGACCGCAGCCTTCGCCTTCGCGGGTACGGAGCTGGTCGGTCTAGCCGCTGCAGAAACCGCGAATCCTCGCAAATCGCTGCCCACAGCCATCAAACAGGTCTTCTGGCGTATCACCCTCTTCTACATCGTCTCCTTGACGCTAGTCGGCCTGCTGGTCCCCTACACAGAGCCCCGGCTCCTGCACGCCTCCTCCAT
>Ga0065720_1004726_pt1 | contig 16738 bp, 14 predicted proteins | sample Thericmetagenome_FD_59107 | JGI IMG/M metagenome (GOLD analysis project Ga0065720, IMG submission 59107) | Thermophilic microbial communities from the Joint Bioenergy Institute, California, USA of rice/straw/compost enrichment - eDNA_2 v2... | ecosystem: Engineered > Solid waste > Grass >... | reverse complement strand
AGGTGCTCGCCGAGCACAAGCCCGGCGACCAGGTGAAGGTGGACCTCACCCGCGCGGACGGCTCCACCACCTCGGTGACCGTCACCCTCGGCGAGCTCAAGCAGGAATGATCAGGCGGCGCGGGTCACCAGCGCCGCCGCCCGAGGGCCCGCACCCGGGCCACCACCTCGGCGATCGCGACCGGCTTGGCGATGCAGTCGTCGGCCCCCTGCGAGAGCGCCTCGACCCGCGCCATCACGTCACCCGGCCGGGTGAGCATGAGCAGCCGGCCGCGCCCGGGCTCCCGCGCCAGCCACCCGAAGATCTCCCGCTCGCCGGCCGGAGGCGGGTCCCCGTCGAGCACGATCACGTCGTACGCGGTCCGCGCCATCCGCCGCAGCGCCTCCACCCCGTCGCGCACCACCTCGACGGCGATGTCGTAGCCGCGTAACGAAACGGCGATCCGCTCCGCGAGGGCCCCCTCGTCCTCGACGACAAGCACACGCATCGCCGCTTCCTCCGCTGGTCACAGGCATCGCATCGGCGTCACCAACAATGACTCATCCGGCATCAGCTGCCCGTAAGCACGCGGCGAGGCACCCGGTCCGACGGGCTGCACCGTCTTTTCACGCTCTTCCCGCGGTTGTCTCCCACGCCCGCACCGCGAGGCGGCCCGGCCGCCGCGACCGCCCGGCCCCTCGCCCGCGGCGTCGCCGGTGGTCACCCGATGCCCGGACGCGGCGCCGACGACGCCGTGCGGCGGCTACGAGGCGGCGGACGGCGCCGCGGCGGTGAGTCTCGTGACGTCGCCGGACCTGGAGGTGTCGTATCCGCCGAGGGCGGCGATCCTGGCCCGCAGCTCCGGCGTGCGCAGCGCGGCGACCAGGTGCGCGGCCGCGCCGAGGGCCTCGCCGGTGACCCCGATGTCGAAGTCCTCCCAGGCGAGCGGGATGAAGTCGAGGTCGAGGTCGGCGGCGGCCGAGCGGACCCCGAGGCCGGCGTCGACGGTGCCGGTGGCGACGGCGAGCGCGACCTCCAGGTGGGTGCCGGCCTCCGGCCCGCGCAGGCGGTCCGGATCCAGGCCGGCGGCGAGGAGCAGCCGATCGAGCAGGATCCGGGTGCCGGTGCCCGGGCGCCGGGCGCAGACCCGCCGCCCCGCCAGGTCGGCGATGCCGGTGATGCCCATGGGGTTGCCCGGCGGCACGATCAGCCCCTGTTCGCGCCGCCAGAGGTGGATCAGGTGCGGGTCGAGGCCGCGCAGCATGCCGCGTGCGAACGGCGCGTTGTAGCTCCCGGTGCGGTGCAGCAGGTGGATCGTGGCGCCGTCGGCGCGCCCCTGGCGCACCGCGCCGAGCCCGGCGACGCTGCCCTCGCCCGTGATCACCCGCAGCCTCCCGTCGAGCGCCCCGGCGACGAGGTCGAGGGCGGGGTCGTCGCTGCCGGCGAGGGTGAAGACCCGGTCCCCGTACAGGAACCGCCGGGCGGCGAGAGCCGCGCCCGGCGCCACGCGGGCCCGGCGGCGGTCGGCGAGTTCGAGCACCCCGGCATCGGCGAGGCGGCGCTGCGCCCGGCTCACCGTGGAGGCGGTGGTCTGCCACTGCCGGGCGAGATCGCGGACGCCCGGCAGCTCGTCGCCGGGCTGGAGGGTCCCCGCGCTTATCCGCCGGGCGAGGTCAGCGCAGATCTCCCTATATCGGGTCACACCAGCGGACTCTACACTTGCATCACTCTGAAGTAGCGCAGATAGGTTCAGCGTCATGCGTGGTAGACGGATCCCGGCCCTCCTCGCCCTGCTCGCGGCGGTCCTGCTGGGCGGCTGCGGCACCGGCTCATCGTCCTCATCGTCCGGCGGTGACGCGGCGGCGAGCCCCGCGGCGGACAGGTCGCTCATCCTGGCGACGACCACAAGCACCCAGGACTCCGGGCTGCTCGACGAGCTGCTGCCGGAGTTCACCCGCGCGAGCGGCCGGCAGGTGAAGACCGTGGCGGTCGGCAGCGGGCAGGCGATCGAGCTGGGCCGGCGCGGCGAGGCCGACGTGCTGCTCGTGCACTCCCCCGCCGCCGAGGAGAAGCTCGTGGCCGAGGGCGTCACCGGTTCCCGGCGGCTGGTGATGCACAACGACTTCGTGATCGTCGGCCCCGAGGCCGACCCGGCGGGGATCCGCGGCGCCGGCAGCGCCGAGGCGATGAAGAAGATCGCGTCCGCCGAGCAGGTGTTCGTCTCCCGGGGCGACGAGTCGGGCACCCACGCCAGGGAGAAGGAGCTCTGGGCGGCGGCCGGGGTGAAGCCGGGCGGCTCCTGGTACCAGGAGACCGGGCAGGGCATGGGCGAGACGCTGCGCGTCGCGAGCGAGAAGGCCGGTTACACCCTCACCGACCGGGGCACCTACCTCGCGCAGCGGGACACCCTGTCCCTCCAGGTGCTGAGCGAGGGCGACCGGAACCTGCTCAACGTCTACCACGTGATCGAGATGACGACGAAGGCGGGAAGCCGGGTGCGGGCCGACGGCGCGAAGGCGTTCGCCGACTGGATCGTCTCCCCGCAGGCGCAGCGGATGATCGGCGAGTTCGGGCGGGACAGGTACGGCGAGCCGCTGTTCATCCCGGACGCGGGCAAGGACGAGTCGCAGCTGGGCGAGTGAGCGGCGCCGGGGGAACGTGGCATGGACGTGCTGTTCAACGGCCTGGTGGACGCGATCGGACTGCTGCTCACCGGTGACCAGGACAGCTGGTCGATCACCGCGCTGACCCTGCGCGTCTCGCTCACCGCGACCGCGCTCGCCCTGCTCATCGGGCTGCCGCTGGGGTCGGTCGTCGCGCTCGCCCGGTTCCCGGGGCGGCGCCTCCTGCTCGCCGCCGCGAACACCGGCATGGGCCTGCCCCCGGTGGTCGTCGGGCTCTTCGTCACCGTGCTGCTGTGGCGCAGCGGGCCGCTCGGCGCGCTCGGGCTCCTCTACACCCCGACCGCGATGGTGATCGCCCAGGCCGCGATCGCCACCCCGATCGTGGTCGCGCTCGTCGCGGCGGCGCTGCAACAGGTCGATCCCGACTTCCGGGTGCAGATGCGCGCCCTCGGCGCGACGCCGCTTCGCGCCTTCCTCGCCCTGCTGGGCGAGGCGCGGCTGCCGCTGCTCGCCGCGGCGATGGCCGCGTTCGGCGCGGTGGTGAGCGAGGTCGGGGCCGCGCAGATGGTCGGCGGCAACCTCGCCGGGCAGACCCGGGTGCTCACCACCGCCGCGGTGCTCGCCACCAGCCGGGGCGAGTTCTCGCTCGCGATCGCGTTCGGCATCATCCTGCTGCTGATCGCGTTCGGCGTGAACCTGGCGCTGACGCTGATCCAGCAGCGGCAGGCGGTGCCGCGGTGAGCGATCGCGGGATCGGCTGCCGCGACCTGCGCGTCTACGCCGGGGAGCGCGAACTGCTGAAGGTGCCGGAGCTGCACGTGCCGTCCGGGCGCACGCTCGCCGTGCTCGGCCCCAACGGCGCCGGCAAGTCCACCCTGCTGCGCGCGCTCGGCCTGTTCAGCGACCACCGGGTGAGCGGGGAGGTGCTGCTCGACGGCCGCCCCGCGACGCCGGCGGTGATGCGCGAGGCGGTCGTCGCGGTGCTGCAGCGGCCGATCCTGCGCCGCGGCACGGTGGGGGCGAACGTGATCAGCGGCCTGCGCTTCCGCGGCGTGGGCCGCCGCGAGGCGCGCGAGCGCGCCCGGCCGTGGATCGAGGCGCTCGGCATCGGCCATCTCGTGGACCGGGACGCCCGCCGCCTGTCCATCGGCGAGGCGCAGCGGGTGAGCATCACCCGGGCGCTCGCGGTCCGCCCCCGGGTGCTGCTGCTCGACGAGCCGTTCACCGGCCTCGACGCCGCCACCCGCGCCGACCTCATCGCCGACCTGCGGGCCGCGCTCACCGGGCAGCCGACCGCGACGATCCTCGTCACGCACGACCGGCAGGAGGCGCTCGCCCTCGCCGAGGACACCGCCCTGCTGATCGACGGCCGGATCCGGCAGCACGGGCCGACCGCCGAGGTCCTCGACCACCCCACCGACGCCGACACGGCCCGGCTGCTCGGCTACACCAACATCCTCCCGCCGGCCCTCACCGGCCGCCCCCGCACCCTCGTGGCGCGCCCCGAACACACCCACATCGTCGTCGGCCGGGTCCCCGGCCCGGCCGACGACCAGGCCGGGCCGGGCGGGGACGAGATCCGCGGCCTGGTCGGCACGCTGCGCCGTACGGTCGCCCTCGGCGTCGCCACCCGGGTCGACGTCGACACCGCCGCCGGGCCGCTGACCTGCCTGCACCCCGGCGACCTGCTCCCTGCCGACCTTCCGCCGGTCGGCGGCGAGGTCCGCGTCACCGTCCGGCAGACGCGTCCGCTGAACTGACGGGTGCCCGTCGCGCGCACCGAAGGCCACGCGCACCGATGGCCACGAGGCGGCGGGGAGCGGGAGAGCCGGTCAGGCGGAGGGCCTCAGGCGGCGTTCACCGGCTTCCCACCGGCCCCGCCCGCCCGTGCTCCGGCCGCGTCACGCGCCGTGCCCCGGCGGGCGCCTCGCCGAATATCGCGGGAAGGCGCCTCCGCGGGCTGATGTCGCGCTCCGCGGATTCGATTCGAACCGGCACGGTCGTCATGGCGCGGTCAGCGCCGAATCGGCGGCGATCCGCGGTGAGACCTGGGCGTTGCGAAAACCGCATGCACCGTGCGCCGCGGAAATACGGTCCGCGCCTTGGAAAACGCCGTACGGTGAACGGCCGACACCGTCAGACGGATCGTTCACGAAGAGCCAGGAGAACCGGAACTCCTGCTCGCCCTCCGGCATGGCGTTCGGTGCCCCGGCCCGAACAGCTCGGGGCGACTCCGGCGGTCCGACCGCGAGACCCGCGCCGGCCGGCGGTGGAAGATCAAACAGGACGCCGCGTTCGCGCCCGCCGCCAGCCGACGGCGGCGGGCACGCCGGCCGCGAGGCCCGCGGCCCCCGCGACGAGCAGCGCCCCGCTCACGCCCAACGCGGTGGCGAGCGCCCCGCCCGCGATCACGCCGAGCCCTTGTGCCGCCACCAGCGCCGCCGACGCGATCCCCACCAGCCGGCCACGCCACTCGTCGGGCGTCAGGCGGACGAACTCCGCGTTCGCGGTGACCTGGTAGGCGCCGAACAGGCCGATCAGGGCCCACAGCAGCAGCGACACGGTGAGGCCGGGGAAGAACGCGGACGCCAGCAGCGGCAGGCTCGCGCCGAGGGCGAGCGGGCCGAGGAGCCGCGTCTGCGCCGCCGCGGGCACGAAACGGGCGACGAGGAAGACACCCAACAGGTTTCCCACGGGTATGGCCGCCATGAGCAGGCCGACGGCGGCGGTGCCCGCGCCGAGTCCCGCGGCGTACGGGGCGGCGAGGGCTTCGGGGACGACGTGGAAGCCGGCGAGCAGGGCGAGCGCGAGCAGGCTGCGCAGCCGGCGGTCGGTGAGAAGCAGCCGCAGACCGCCGACGAGCCCGGTCCTTCCGGGGCCGTCGGCCGGGCGGTGGGCGCGCGCGGCGGGGCGCGGCCGCAGGCCCCGCCACACGATCAGAGCGGACACCGCGAACGCGGCGGCGTTGGCGGCGAGCGATCCGGACGTACCGATCGCCGCCACCAGCACGCCGCCGGCCGCGAACCCGATCAGCGCGACGAGCTGCGCGGTCAGCTGCTGGATCGCGACACCGGCCCGGTAGACCGGTGGGGGAAGGACATCGGGTGTGACCGCGATCTGGGCGGCCACGGCCGGCGACTCCAGCAGCTGCGACACGAGGATCAGCACGGCCAGCACGGGCAGCGGAATCGCGGGCACGGCGGCCGGCGCGACGAGCAGGGCCCGCGCCAGCCCGCACACGACGATCAGGCGCCGCCGCGGGTACCGATCGGCGAGGCCGCCCAGCAGCGGTCCGCCGACGAGCGCCGGAACCAGGGTGAGGGCATAGACGAGGGCGGTCACCGACGCCGAGCCGGTGCGTTGGTAGGCGAGCACCGCCAAGGCCACCCGCCCGATCTGGGCACCGGCCCGCCCGATGGCGGTGGCGGCCCACAGCGCGCGAAACTCAGGCACCTTCAGTGCCCGCCACAGGCCCCCGCCGCCATCGGCGTTCATCGTGTTCCCATGGATCGTCGGGCGTGATGGCCGCGCCCCTTCATCGACCACCACGCATCAACTCCCCGATCGATCAACCCCATTCGAAGCCGCGCATGTTCACCTCCCGATGTCACCGCGAACACCGAATTTGTATTCGCCGGCGCCTGGGGACGCCCGGACACGGGAAGAAATCACGCGTATAGGCGCTCCGGCGGCACGGCGAACAGATCAAGCCGGCATGCCGAATTGACGAACCGCCNCCCGAAAGGCGGCCATCGCGGTCACGCGATGATGGTCATGCCAATCTCAAAGGGCCACGGAACACCTCGGCATAACGCAACCTCACCCGATATCGAGAATAATTCATATCCGAAAAATCCACCAATGCGGATATGGGAGGGCTCCCATGATTCACCCGCATGGGTGCCGGGCGGCGGCGGAGGCGGGACGAGACCCCCGGGGCCCGTGCGTCCGGTGCGCTGGGCGGCAGGGCCGGCGGGTACGCCTCCGGCCCGCCGCGTCGGGACGGGCGAGGGGATGGCCGGGTCAGCCGAGGACACCGGGCGCGGGCGAGGTTGCCCGATCGGCGGCCAGGACGCCACGGCGACGCCGGAAAACAAGAACGGCGGCGCCGTCATCGGCACCGCCGTGCAGAAAAGGCCGCCGCCCGGCACCGCTCTGCGCGAGCCGTGCCGGGCGGCGGGACACGAGTGGAGGTGGCGGGAATCGAACCCGCGTCCTTCGTCATCGGGTCGAGGCTTCTCCGGGCGCAGCCTGCTCTGCTTTTCTCGGCCCCGGCGATCACGCAGGCGAGTCGCCGACGGGCTCAGCCACTGTCAGGTTTCCCGCTCAGCCCCGTGGCCGGGCCGAACGGTTGAGCCTCCTAACGATGCCAGACACCGGGCCGGAGGCGATCCCGGGCTGACAGTGGGACTGACTCGCCTCTATCAGGCGGCGAGAGCCAGCTCGCGCTGGCTGCCCACGGTGGCCTTGGAATTGGCACTTATTTTTTCGCGGTCACAGGATTTACGAGGTCATGACCGCAGCCCTCGGCCCGCTTCCCTCGGCACGAACTGACGAAGTCGAAACCGGTCACCCCCTGTGCAGTTGTCAACGTGCCCGACCCTCTCGGATCGCTACGACACTACACCTAGCAACACCGGGGACGCCACGTCAATTCCCGCCCGGCCCGGCCGGGGCGGCCCGCGCGGCGGTGCGGCGCGGCGGCGTGAACAGGGGCGCGGGCACGGACGCGGGTATGAGCGCGGGCACGGACGCGAACAGGGGCGCGTACCAGGCCCTGGAAAGGCCGAACCCCCGGGAACCGGCGAGCGCCGATTCCCGGGGGCGACCGGCAGGGTCGAGCCGGTCCGGACGGCAGGGCTTCCCCCGAGATGAAGCCCTGGTCTCATCACGGCGACTGAGTCCGCAACCCCCCAAGCGGTGCTCAGTCACCCTGTAAGACGCCGGAACGGGCGGCGAGGGTTGCTCGGCCCCCGCGAGATTTTTCCGGCCGGCCGAAACCCCGCCGGCCGGACTCCCTGGATCGCCCCCGGGATCGGCCTCGGGCCTCAGGCGGCCGAGCGCGCCGCGGCGAAGAAGCTGCCCGCGACCGCCGCCGCGGCGGCGGGATCGCCCTTCTTCACCAGCACGGCGACGGCGAGGTCCCCCTGCCAGCCGATGAACCAGGACAGCTGGGTCGACTGCTTCTTCTCGGTGTGGGTGACCTCGGCGGCCACGCCGTACACGGGGTCGCGGCCCGCGGCGGCGGCCTTGGCCGAGCCCGACTTCACGCCCTGGCGCATCATCGCCCGCAGCTTGCTCACCACGTCCCGGTCGAGGGTGACCGGGGCGGTCGCCTTCGGGTGGGGCACCTCGGCGGTCGGGTCGGGCGAGGACGGGGAGGTGACCAGCTTCGGCGGACGCCAGGTGCCGTCGGCGACCGCGGCGGCGACGAGGGCCATGGACAGCGGGCTCACCCGGACGCTCTGCCCCACGATGATCCGGGCCTTGTCCGCGTCGCTCGTGGCGGCGGGGATCCAGCCGCTGAACGACCGCAGCGGCAGCGACCAGCCCGCGCCGATGCCGAAGTCCGCCGCGGCGGCGGCGAGCGTGTCGCCGTCGACGAGGCGGGCGAGCGACGCCAGCGCGGTGACGCACCCCTTGGCGAGGTCGGCCTGGAAGGTGGGGGTGGTGCCGACGGCCTCCGAGCGCTGCTGGAAGCGGGCGCCGCCGACCGACCGGTCCCCGGTGCACGGCACCTTCTGGTTCGGCCGCACCCCGGCCTTGAGCAGGCCCGCGGCGGCCACCACGGAGAACGCGGTGCCGGCCGGGTACTCGCCGGCGAGCGCGTCCCGCTCCTGGTGCATGTCCTCGGTGGCGACGGCGCGGATCTCGCCGGTCCCGGTGTCCACCGCGACGAGGGCGACCGGGCCGGAGCCGCTCACCGACAGCTCGGCCGCGGTCTGCACGGAGCGGTCGATCGTGGTGCGCACCGGCGTGTTGGTACGGCCCGGCCAGGAGGCGAGCTCGGTCACCTCCTCGCCGCGCGCGTCCACGGTGACCACGCGGGTCTCCGTGGAGCCGGTGAGCTGGTCCTGGTAGGCCTTCTGCAGGCCGCTGCGGCCGACGGTGTCACCGGCCCGCTGCGGGCCGCCGAGCTGCGCCTCGGTCTCCGGGGTGACCACGTTCACCTGGCCGACGATGTGCTCCGGCGGCGCGGGCGCCACCGGCTGCTGGTCGGGGAAGATGTTCACCCCGGGGATCTTCAGCTTGTCGCGCAGCTGGGCGTACTTGGCCCGGCCGAACGTGGCGAGCTGCACCAGCTCGTTCGGCGGGGAGGAGCGGATCCGGCTGAGCAGCCGGTCCTGCGGGAACCCGGTCACCTTGGCGAGCTGCTCGCAGACCTTCGCCGGGTCCTTCAGCTTCGCCGGGTAGACGCTCGCCACGTAGACGGTCTGCTCCTCCTGCAGCGGCTCGCCCTGGTGGTCGAGGATCGGCTGGCGGCCGTTGGAGTTGGTGATGACCGCGAACCGCTCGCCCGGGCGCAGCTTCGGGTGGAGCACGCTCGGCGACCAGCGCACCTTCCACCTGCCGTCCACCAGGCGCAGCGGCAGCACGCCGTCGTACTCCCACAGCGGGTTGTTCTCCCCCAGGTCCACCTCGGCGTGGTAGCGCGCCTGGGCGGTCGAGCCGTTCATCGTGAGGCCCTTCAGGGAGAACCGGAACGAGGCGGCGTCGAGCTGCAGGCCGGCGTCGATGAGCGCCTGCCGTACCTTGGCGGGGTCGCCGTCGGTGCGGGCCGCCGCCTGGGTGAAGCCCTCCTCGTCGCCGGACTGCCAGCCGACCAGGAACTCCTGCACCGCGTCGTGCGGGGTGGGCTCCTCGAAGCAGGCCGTCAGGGCGGGGGTGAGCAGCGCGAGCGCGAGCACGGCCCGCACCGTGCGCGTCCCGCGTCCCCGCCGCGCCCGCCCGGCCCGGCGCCAGGGCAGGCGCCCGCCCCCCGGTACGGCACGGCGCGACCGGTCCGAACCGTCGACCACCGGTCAGGCCCCCCGGCGGCGGAGGGCGTGGGACATGGCGCGGGCGATCTCCCGCTTCGCCTGCTTCTCGGCGAGGTCGCGGCGCTTGTCGTAGAGCTTCTTACCGCGGGCGAGGCCGATCTCGACCTTCGCCCTGCCGTCCTTGAAGTACAGCGAGAGCGGGATCAGCGTGAGCCCGCGCTCGTTCGTCTTGCCGATCAGCTTGTCGATCTCCGCTCGGTGCAGCAGGAGCTTGCGCTCCCGCTTCGCCGCGTGGTTGGTCCAGGTGCCCTGGCTGTACTCGGGAATGTGGACGTTCTGCAGCCACACCTCACCGTCCCTGACCACGGCGTANCCCTCGGTCAGGTTGGCCCGGCCGGCCCGGAGGGACTTCACCTCGGTGCCGGTGAGCACCATCCCGGCCTCGTAGGTGTCCTCGATGACGTACTCGTGCCGGGCACGCTTGTTCTGGGCGATGAGCTTGCGCCCCGTCTCACGTGGCATATCAACGAGCCTACCGGGGCCCGTCACACCTTCAGGTAGCGACGGAGCGTGACGAACGAGGCGAGCATACAGATGATCACACCGGTGGCCATGGTGAGCGCGATCACGGTGCCGACGTCCTCCCAGGTCATCCGGGTGGCGAGGACGAGGTAGTTCTGCATGCCGTCGAAGATGACGATCTTCGCGGCGATGAGCATCACCGCCGAGATCACGCCACCGATCATGCCGGCGATCATGCCCTCCAGCACGAACGGCGCCTGGATGTACAGGTTCGACGCGCCTACCAGGCGCATGATGCCGGTCTCCCGCCGCCGGTTGTACGCCGACAGGCGCACGGTGTTGCCGATCAGCAGGATGGCGGCGAACACCTGGATCAGCGCGACGATGAGGGCGGAGGACCGCAGCGTGCCGAGGAAGCCGAAGAAGTTGTCGACCAGCTCGCGCTGGTCGATCACCTGCGAGACTCCCTCGGCCTGCTGCAGCGTCTCGATGACGTTCCCGTAGTTCTCGGGGTTCTTCAGCTTGATCCGGAAGGACTCGGGCAGGTCCTCCGGCCGGGTCGCGGCGATGAGCACGGAGTTGTTGGCGTACTGCTGCTTGAAGTTCTCGTAGGCCTGCGCCTGGTTCTCGAACTCGACCCGCTCGACCTCGGTCATGCCCTTGATCTGCTGCTCAAGGGCGGCCTTCTGCGCCTGGGTCGCGGCGCCCTTCTTGCACTTGTCGAAGGGGCTGTTCTTCTGGCACAGGAAGACCGAGATCTCGACCTTGTCGGTCCAGTAGTTCTTCATCGAGGAGACCTGTGTGTTGATCATCAACCCGATGCCGAGCAAGGCCATACCGATCGCCACGGTCACGATGACCGCGATGGTCATCGTGAGGTTGCGCCGGAGGCCGATCCAGACCTCGGAGAAGATGAAGTTTGCCCGCACTTCGGACTCCCCTGATTCTTGAGCGGATCAGTACGCCTGGCCGTACACACCACGCGACTGGTCTCGGACGATCTTTCCGTCCTCCAGCTCCACCACGCGCTTGCGCATGGAGTCGACGATGGCCGCGTCGTGGGTGGCCATCACGACCGTGGTGCCGGTCCTGTTGATGCGGTCGAGCACCTTCATGATGCCGATGCTCGTCGCTGGGTCGATGTTTCCTGTCGGCTCGTCCGCCAGCAGGATCATCGGACGGTTCACGAACGCGCGGGCCATCGCGACCCGCTGCTGCTCACCACCGGACAACTCGTGCGGCATCCGGTGAGCCTTGCCCTCGAGACCGACGAGCTCGACGACCTCCGGCACCACCTTGCGGATGAAGCGGCGGGGCTTGCCGATCACCTCCAGGGCGAACGCGACGTTCTCGTACACGTTCTTGTTCGGCAGCAGCCTGAAGTCCTGGAAGACGCAACCGATGCGACGGCGGAGGTGGGGCACCTTGAAGTTCGACAGGCGGGACAGGTCCTTGCCCGCGACATGGATCGTGCCTCCGTCGGGCTTCTCCTCCTTCAGGATGAGGCGCAGGAAGGTCGACTTCCCGGAGCCCGAAGGACCGACCAGGAACACGAACTCGCCCTTGTCCACATCTACCGATACGTGGTCGAGGGCCGGGCGGTTCTGATTCGGGTAGACCTTGGTGACGTTGTCGAAATGGATCACGGGCGCATCACGGCATGCCAGTCTAGGGGGTGGGACGGTGACGAAGGGAGTCTCTTCGTCACCCACCAGCCGGAACCCCGGTCTTTACCAAAGATCGACGTTCCGGTTGGCCATCGCTCAGTCTAGGGGGAACACTGGCATGGAAGGCCCATAACGGAAACAAAACAATTCCGGTCTCGCCGCGGGCGGGACAAGGGGCCGCCGCGAAGGGTGGAGCATAGACATGAGCTGCGAGCATCTCATCTGCGCACAGTGCGCCGGGCCGGTCGTCGAGGGCCGCTGCCCCGTCTGCCGGGCGGGCCGGGAGAAGATCCACCAGCACGGCGCGGCGAACCTGTCGCCTCTGCTCATCGCGGTGCTCGTGCTGCTGTTCTTCGCCCTGCTCGCGCTCCGGCACCTGAACGGCCTGTAGCGGGCCGGACGGGCCCCGGAACGCCGGCGGCCGGACACGAAGGCCGCGAAGGGGCTGAAACGGGCCCAGAACGGCCAGGACGCCCCCTGGCGGGCACGACATGACGACGCTGGCCACGACGATGGCCATGACGACGGATGACGCCGCAGGCAGGACGTCACAGCCGGCACCGCAGGCCGGACGACGCGGTACGGCCCGCGCGGGCGGCGGCCGCGGCGGCCGCGGCGGCGGAGCCTACGCGCCCTCGGTCTCCTTCCGCCGCAGCCAGCGGATCTCGCCCTCGATGAACTCGTCGATCTCGCCGTCGAGCACCGCGGCCGGGTTACCCGACTCGATGTTCGTGCGCAGGTCCTTGACGATCTGGTACGGGTGCAGCACGTAGTTGCGGATCTGCGTGCCCCACGAGGTGGTGCTCTCGCCGCGCAGCTCCGCCATCTTCTCGGCCTCCTCCTGGCGCTTGCGCTCCAGCAGCTTGGCCTGCAGCACCGCCATCGCGGTCGCCTTGTTCTGCAGCTGCGACCGCTCGTTCTGGCAGGAGACGACGATGCCGGTGGGCAGGTGGGTGATCCGCACCGCCGAGTCGGTGGTGTTCACGCCCTGGCCGCCGGGCCCGGAGGACCGGTAGACGTCCACCCGGATCTCGTCCTCGTTGATCTCGATGTGGTCGGTCTGCTCGACCACCGGCACCACGTCCACGCCGGCGAAGGAGGTCTGGCGGCGGCCCTGGTTGTCGAACGGGCTGATCCGCACCAGGCGGTGCGTGCCGTGCTCACCGCGCAGCGTGCCGTACGCGTAGGGGGCCTTCACGGCGAACGTCGCCGACTTGATGCCCGCCTCCTCGGCGTACGACGTCTCGTAGACCTCGGTCGGGTAGCCCTTCCGCTCCGCCCAGCGCAGATACATGCGCAGCAGCATCTGCGCCCAGTCGGCCGCGTCGACGCCGCCGGCCTGGGAGTTGATCGTCACCAGCGCCTCGCGCTGGTCGTACTCGCCCGAGAGCAGGGTGCGCACCTCGAGCGCGTTGATGTCGCTGCGCAGCGCGGCGAGCTCCCGATCGGCCTCCGCCCGGGTGTCCTCGTCCCCCTCCTCGGCGGCCAGCTCGTACAGGACGCTCAGGTCGTCGAGGCGACCGGCCAGCCCCTCGACGCGGTTGAGCTCCGCCTGCAGATGGGAGAGCCTGCTGGTGACCTTCTGCGCCTGCTCGGGGTCGTTCCACAGGTCGGGCGCCGCGGCCTGCTCCTCCAGCTCGGCGATCTGCTTGCGCATCCCGTCGAGGTCGAGCACGTCCTGAATGCCCTTCAGCGTGCTCCTGAGCTCGCTGATCTGTTCAGCCGGATCGTTGACTGCCACACCAGAAGCGTACGCGAGATGCGACCCACTCCGTCCGCGGAGTGACGCGCGGCGCACCCTGACCGTGCCCCGTTACTACGATTGGGCGGACGGATCGTCGCGACGGGAGGGCGGGTTTGGTCAGGCTGTTGCGCGTGGCGCTCGCCGTCCTGCTGCTCGCGGTGACCGCCGCGGCGGGCTGCTCGGCGGGCGGCGACCGGCGCGGCGACCCGGCCGGCTCGCCGTCGTCCGGCGGACGCGGCGCGGCGGGCGCCAGGCAGGCCCCGGACCCCGCGGTGACGCTGCGGGAGGCCGCGCGCGGGCTGGAGGAGTTCCTCGCCGCCGACGACGTGGCCCGGGCCTCGGGGGAGGAACGGCTCGCCCTGGAGCTCGCCCGGGACGGGCAGCACGCGGTCACCCCCGCCATCTACCGCTCCGCCGGCCTGGCCCCGCCCCGGTACGTCTGGGGGCGGCCGACGCTGCTCGTGCCCCGGCTCACCGGCCTCCCGCACTGGTTCGCGGCGTTCGTGGAGCGCCGCCAGGCGGACGGCGGCGGCGAACCCCGCGTCGCCGCGCTCGTGCTCGTCCGGGACGCCGAGGGCGCGCCCTGGCGGCTCGCCTTCTCCTCGCTGCTCGACGAGGGGCGCGAGGTGCCGGCGGTCGCGCTCGACGACGAGGGGTACGCGACCGCGCTCGCCGATCGCGACGAGAGCATCACGATCAGCCCTCATCTCATGGGGGCGCTGCACGCCACGGTCGCCGAGGAGGGCACCGGCGGGTTCGCGGCGGGCCTGGTCGCGCCGGGGCCGCACACCACCGGGTACTACAGCGAGATCACCGCGACGCGGCGGCTCGCCAAGGAACGCGACTGCATGAACTACGACTCGATCTTCGCGGCGACCACGTACCCGGTGTACGCGCTGCGCCGCGAGGACGGCGGGGCGCTCATCTTCTACTCGCTCAACCGCACCACCACCTGGCATCCGGTGCTCAAGTGCGGCGAGGGCAGGCGGCTGGAGATCCCCGAGGGCGCCCGCTGGCTGCTCACCGATCCGACGATCCTCGCCGAGCGCCGCATCGTGGAGACCCAGCACTACGTCAGCGTGGTGCCGGCGAAGAACGCCCGCACCCCGGCCGAGGTGATCGCCTACGACGGCATGGTCACCAAGGCCACCGCGCGCTGACCGGCCCGGCGGCATCCCCCGCCCTTAGAGCCCTGCGGCGACCCGGTCGCGCCGGGCCGCCGCAGGGGTGCGCGTCATCGACGCGTCATCGACGCGTGCCGAGGCGTCATCGATCGGTGCCGGGCAGCCCGCTCGCGGCGACGAGGGTGCGCACCGCGCGCAGCGCCACCGAGAGCGTGGCGAGGTCGAAGGTGTCGCTCTCCCAGATCTCCGACAGCGTCTGCCGCGCCCGGGCCACCGCCGAGGAGTTCGCCTCGGTCCACCGGGCGAGCCGCTCCTCCGGCGTCAGGCCCGGCTCGCCCGGCCGCGGGCCGTGCGCCAGCACGTGCCGGGTGAGCGCGGCGTGCGCGGCGTACAGGTCGTCGCGGAGCGCCGCCCGGGCCATCGAGTTCCACCGGGTGTCCCGGGGCAGCGCGATCACCCGCTCGCGCAGCCGGGCGAGCTGGAGCCGGTCGGCGAGGTCGAAGTAGACCTCGGCCACCTCGTGCACCGGCAGCCCGGTCGAGTCGGCGATCTCCACCAGGTCGAAGGTGGAGTACGCGGGCACCATCGCCGCGACCCGCTCGGCGAGCTCCGGCGGCACCCCGCGCCGCGTGAACGAGTCGTGCCGCTCCTGGTACGCCGCGAGGTCCGGGCCGGCGAGCAGCCTCGGCAGGTGCGGCAGCAACTCCTCGGCCCCGGCGGAGAACCGCCGCACGGTCTCGGCGAGGTTGAGCGGGGGCCGCCGGTTGCCGAGCAGCCAGCGGGCGCCGCGCTCGACGAGCTTGCGCCCCTCCAGCAGCATCGCGATCTGCGTGGCGGTGTCCACCGTGCCGTCGAGCCGCTCCACCGCCGCCCAGAAGCTGGGCATGTCGAAGACCTCGCGCGCCACCAGGTAGGCCCGCGCCAGGTCGGGGGCGGACGCGCCGGTCTCCTCGCCGAGGCGGAACATGAACGTGGTCCCGCTGTGGTTCACCAGGTCGTTCGTGACGCAGGTGGTGATGATCTCGCGGCGCAGCGGGTGCTCGCGCATCTGCTGCCGGAACCGCTCGCGCAGCGCGGACGGGAAGTAGGAGACGAGCCACGACTCCAGGTAGGGGTCGTCGGGCAGGTCCGAGGCGAGCAGGTCGTTCTCCACCGTGAGCTTGGTGTACGCGAGCAGCACGGCGAACTCCGGCCCGGTGAGCCCGAGCTTGTGCTGGCGGCGCTCGGCGAGCGCCTTCTCCGACGGCAGGAACTCCAGCTCCCGGTTGATCCACCCGTCCCGCTCCAGCTTGCGCAGGTAGCGGGTGTGCACGTGGAGCATCTCCGGCGCCTGGGCGCGGGCGGCGGCGAGCACCACGTTCTGCGCCTTGTTGTCGCGCAGCACGAGCTCGGCGACCTCGTCGGTCATGCCGAGGAAGAGCCGGTCGCGCTCGTCGTCGGTGAGGCCGCCCTGCCGTACCACCCGGTCGAGCAGGATCTTGATGTTCACCTCGTGGTCGGAGGTGTCCACCCCGGCCGAGTTGTCGATGAAGTCGGTGTTGACCAGGCCGCCGCCGCGGGCGAACTCGATCCGGGCGAGCTGGGTGAGGCCGAGGTTGCCGCCCTCGCCGATCACCCGGCAGCGCAGCTCGTCGGCGTTCACCCGGAGCTGGTCGTTCGCCTTGTCGCCGACGTCGGCGTGGCTCTCGGTGGACGCCTTGACGTAGGTGCCGATGCCGCCGTTCCACAGCAGGTCGACCGGGGCGCGCAGGATCGCCCGGATCAGCTCGTTCGGCGGCAGCGCGGTGACGTCGTCCGGCAGGCCGAGCGCGGCCCGCATCTGCGGGGTGATCGTGATCGACTTCGCGGTGCGCGGCCAGACGCCGCCGCCGGTGGAGATGAGCGCCGGGTCGTAGTCGGCCCAGGAGGACCGGGGCAGCGCGAACAGCCGGGCGCGCTCGGCGTAGCTCGTCGCCGCGTCCGGGTTCGGGTCGACGAAGATGTGCCGGTGGTCGAAGGCGGCGACGAGCCGGATGTGCTTCGACAGCAGCATGCCGTTGCCGAACACGTCGCCGGACATGTCGCCGATGCCGACCACGGTGAAGTCGGTGGTCTGCAC
>Ga0065720_1020124_pt1 | contig 16745 bp, 17 predicted proteins | sample Thericmetagenome_FD_59107 | JGI IMG/M metagenome (GOLD analysis project Ga0065720, IMG submission 59107) | Thermophilic microbial communities from the Joint Bioenergy Institute, California, USA of rice/straw/compost enrichment - eDNA_2 v2... | ecosystem: Engineered > Solid waste > Grass >... | reverse complement strand
AGCTTTGCTGCCAGCGACAAGCACGATTTTGCCTTGCCCGCGCCCGCCCTGGGCGTCCCCTCGTCCGGCCGCAAGGGTATCGCCAAGACCCTGGACCGGCTGGGTCTGAGCCTGCACCGGATCACCTCCGCGCAGGCCAGCGGCGTAGCTGGGCCGGAGCAGACGCCCCGCGGTCGCGTTCACCGTCTGTTCTCCACCGGCGGCTCGACGCTCACCCGCCAGGCTTCCAGCCGGAACGACGCGACGGGTATGGAAGCTGTGCGCGCCGCCGAGCGCGAATTCTACGACTTTCTCGATGATGAGCTCGACAAGATTGAGACTTTCTACAAGGAGAAGGAGGACCAGGCGACCGAGCGCTTGGCCGTGCTACGCGCCCAGCTGCACGAGATGCGCAACCGGCGTACTGCTGAGATCGCTGAGGCCAAGCGCCGGCGCAAGCAAGGCCGTAGCAACGCCCAGGCTCGTACCGCCGCCGATGGCACTCCCGTTGATGCTACTGATGCTGCCGAGCAGGAGAAAAAGGGAGGAGGGCTCGACTGGATCGGCCCGATTAAGGACCGGCTGCTGATCAAGCCCGGCCCGAACTCCAAGGCTCTGCAGAAGATGGCTCGTACCCCAGTGATGGCGGGCCAGGAGCCCCAGGTCCCGATCCGGGGCCTTGCAGATTACGTCCGCCGCGCGCCCGGCGACGACGTGCCCTACCGCACGGCCAAGCGCAAGCTGAAGCTGGCCATGCAGGAGTTCTACCGCAGCCTGGAGCTGCTCAAGTCGTATGCCCTGCTCAACCGTACCGCCTTCCGCAAGCTGAACAAGAAGTACGACAAGGCGGTCAATGCGCGCCCTGCGTACCGCTACATGAACGAGAAGGTGAACAAAAGTTATTTCGTCACGAGCGATGTCCTTGATGGACACTTGCGTGCCGTAGAGGACTTGTATGCGCGGTACTTCGAGAAGGGGAACCACAAGATTGCTGCGGGCAAGCTGCGCAATCTGGGCGTCAAGCGCACGGGTGATCAGAGCGATAGCGCGTTCCGTAGCGGCGTAATGATCGGCTTGGGCGCGGTCTTTGCCGTCCAGGGGCTGATTAACGGCGTGCAGCTGTTGTTTGACGAGGACAGGGAATTAGCTGAGAAGACGGGCTACCTGCTTCAGCTGTACGGCGGCTACTTCTTGATATTGCTGCTGTTCATCCTCTTTACGCTCGCGTGCAGGACGTGGACGAAGAATCGGGTCAACTATCCGTTTATCTTCGAGTTCGACTCGCGCAACTTTCTGGACTGGAAGCAGCTGGCCGAGTTCCCGTGCTTCTTCTTTGCGCTGTTCGGCATCGTTATGTGGCTTAACTTTTCGCGGTTCGGCGACTGGGAGGATATGTATCTTTATTATCCGGTCGTGCTGATCTGCATCAGCTTAGCTATCCTGTTCTTGCCGGCGCCGATTTTGCACCACAAGGCCAGGCGCTGGTTCTTGTACTCCCATGTATGCGCGTCCCAACCACCCTCATATGCGGCATGTTCGTTGGCTGACGATTACAGTGGCGGTTACTCTGGTCGGGATACTATCCAGTCGAATTTCGCGATTTCTTCCTCGGCGATATTTGGTGTTCGCTGACGTATGCTACGAGTGTAAGTCTCTCGCTCTCTAGCCTCAGCTGAGCTATGCTTGGTTCTAACTTTCGCAGAACGTCGAGCTGTTCTTTTGTCTGTACGCCAATTCTTTTGAAAATCCAGCGCAGTGCAATTCGTCACACTCGCGACTACTCGGCTTCTTCAGCGCTTTACCGCCCATCTGGCGTGTTCTGCAGTGTTTGCGCCGTTACTACGACACACGCAATGTCTTCCCGCACCTGGCCAACTGCGGCAAGTATGTCATGACCATCTTCACTGCCGTCTTCCTCAGCATCTACCGTATCGAGAACAACAGCTCGACCCTCAGCCATTACATCGCCTTTGCCGCTGTCAACGCCATCTACTGCTCCATTTGGGACCTCTTCATGGATTTCTCGCTGCTGCAGGCCAACGCTCGCCGTCGGCTGCTCCGCGATATTACGGCGCTGCGTCCGGTCTGGATCTACTACGCCATCATGTTCCTCGACCCGCTGCTGCGTTTCTCTTGGATCCTGTACGCCATCTTCACGCACAACACGCAGCACAGCACACTCGTGTCGTTCTGCGTCGCACTGGCCGAGGTCATCCGCCGTGGCCTGTGGACACTGCTGCGTGTCGAGAACGAACACTGCGGCAATGTGTCACAGTACAAGGCTGCCCGCGAAACCCCGCTGCCGTACAAGCTGGAACTGGCGTCCAAGTCTGGGTCAGCCCAGGAGGAGGGCGCTGCTGCCCAGCCCGCTGTTACTACACCGTTGGTTACGCCCTCGCCGCCTACCCCGCCGCCGGGCACTGCGCACAGCCAGGCGGCTTTCCCCGGTCAGGCTCAGCCGCTGCAGGGACTGCTGTCGGCCGACGCTGCTGTCCCGCCAACGACAGCAGCGCATCTTGCTGCCCCGACACTCGAAGAAGGCGGTGCCACGTCCACTGGTGTCGCACAGCAAGCTGGTCTGGGTGTCGCGTTTCGTCGGCATCGGCGCACGTCAACGGCGGGCAGGCGGTCCATATTGCAGGCCATGGCCGAAGCACACAGGCAGGATTTCGAGAAGCGCCGGCCTTCCATTGCAGCTGGCTCGTCGCACTCGCATGAAGAGCCGCCGGCGAAGCGCGTTGGTGCCGTCGTTGCTGCTGGGGCTTGTACCGGGACGGCGACTGTTGGGGTTGGTGACTACTTGTCGGCTGCGGAGGAGGAGGACGAGGATGAGGTCGCTGTGGAAGATGATGAGGAGGAGAGGGGTCATGAGGCGGGGTCTATTACTGAGGGGATCAAGAGCGATGATGATGATGAGGATGAGGACGAGGAGGATGATGGTGAGGAGAGCGAGGAGATGAGAGAGCATCGGACTAGGATGCGGATGAGGATGGTTGATGGGGGTGGAGGGAACATGGATTGAGGGGATGACTTTAGGGAATGAGTGAAACGCATTGTACTATCTGGTACTCATATACCTGTTAACTCGTATTGGGTTTATAGAGGGGATGGAGTTCGGAGTTAGAGGCGCCTGAGGGCTTTAAATAGCAATTGTGATACCCCTTTGGCAATTTGCATGGATGGTCCCTTAGAGTTGTGATAACATTGTTGGACAAAGATATCGCTTCCTTGGCAACGCACTGGGACGTGTACCTGGATTTGGTCATTGTGATGTCTCATGGCCAAGGTAGCAGATGTCCCGCTGGTCCCGGAGCCTGCCTGTAAAAATTCTTTGGCCTTCTCTGTACGCAACTCCCGCGCTCGGTTGGAGAGAAGGCTGCAGAAGCCAGCCGACCGAAACTCCATGACAGCGCCGAGCCGATGCAAACCAAACGGGAGCACCTCGACCTTGCGAAGGGAAAACGCCAAACACGCCGCTTAGGCCCCCTCGCACACCCCACTTGGTGTTGTGCCTGCGGTGCCTTGGCAGCTGGCTCTTCAGATGAAGAGGGGGCACCACGAACGATCATGGCAGGGGACTTGATTGGACGTAGAGCGAAGGAGTTGGATAATTCATTGTGGGAGAACAAAGCGAGCCTGACTCACGATTCGCCTGCTTCACTTCGGATATGGTCCAGTGAATTTGCAATTTGCAACTGAAATTTGCTGATGTTGTGGTTCCAGGCTGTGTGGCCGCTGTGGTGTGTTGTTTGCAGTTCCAGTTGGGCTGAGTCTGTTGTGTCGAAGGGTCCGACTGTGGTGTGGTCTACGGGTTCTTGGTTCAATTTGTTCAGCGCCTGCCATGAGCTGCCACATGTATCGGTGATTTTCGCAATTTTTTGCATTAGATGTTTAAGACCTCGTGGCTCATGTCTCAGCAACAACGACACCAAAATTTTAATTTCTGTCTGCAAGAAGGGGAAAAAAAATTTTTTTTTCTCGATTTAATTCAGCAACAACTTGCAGAAGCACTCCTTCCCAACTCACGGGGCTCGCAGTTCATAAAAGAGAGGCGGCTGCAGCGCCAAGGCGGACGCTCGGGCCATGTGGAGAGCATGAAATCATCTGTGGAGCCGGGCTTCAGCCAGCAGCAACCCAACAAGCAGGGCACGAGCCATGACCCGCCGCTCTGGAGGCTACTGGGTTTGATTGGCAAGGGGGCGTGGATGGATCTCTTCCGGGGGAGAAGGCAGCACAGCGCGCGCGAACACCCGCAACCCGAACCCGCCGATGGGGTGCGTCTCTTCTAAAAGTACTGCAGCATCCACAAACCAAACCACATCCACATCCACATCCACATCCACATCCGACTTTCTCTGCAGCCTTCCCTCCACCACGCTTACATCTGTTGCCGACCGCCCACCTCTGTCTCTCCAGATCTTTCCTGTCACAGCACTTTCGATGGAAAACGGGCGTCCTTGAGTCCCGGCATCCTTCAAGCGCGACCATCTTCATCCCTATCGCCAATTGGGTGCACCAACGATCGTAAAAAACCCGCTTGACCAATCGTCCTGACTTGCCCGATCTCGGTCTCGATCTCGTCTTGTACTTCCCTAGAGTTCGCTCGCCATTCTTACGGAATTGCCATCACGGTGCCCAGTTGCCGTCCTCTGCTGCTGCACTCGCGACATCACCATGTCGTACGAGTGGCAGGCCGCGTCCCCAACAGCCGACCCCGACTACGCTCGCGGGCGAGCAGACCCCATGATAGACCATCAATACTCGGGCCAGAATAATGATGTCTACTATGGCCATAGCCGCACTCGAACTACCTCGTCCAATATCTTCCCGATCATGCCCCCGCCGATGCCGTCGTATCCCGCGCCCAGCAACAGCAATAACAATGGGTATAATAACGGTTACAACAGCTACAACAATAACTATGACAATAATTACTACAACAACAACAACAGCAGCAGCAGCAGCATCAGAAGCAGCAACTACAACAACTACATGCCTCCGCCGCAAACCTCACCGCTTCCTCCTCTTCAGCCTCAATCACACCAGCAAATGCATCACCAACAACATCATTACCTAAACCAGCCCCAAGGCGCCCCAGCCATCCATCAACGCCGCTCGCCCAGCGTCAACACCTTCAGCACCGTCTCCAGCAACGGCGCCAGCGGTGGCGGCATGGCTCCTCCAGCCGCCTACCGCACGTCTCCCGTGTTCGATCTGCGTCGCTCCAACGGCAACGGTAACAGCGGATCCGGCTCACCCCATCCTTCACAAGGCCTCAGCTACGTCGCCCTGCTGCGCAAACAGAAGGCCACAGTGTGGTGCGAGCGCGCGCAGTTTGAAGATCCGCGACTTCTGGCCCAGCAACGCGCGGCCAAAATGCGCGCGCATCGCGAGGTCGAGGCGCTGGTCGCGGGAACTGCGTCGGGCAGGACGCTGACGGGGCTGAGCATCGGAGCCGGAGGGGGAAAGATGAAGATCCGGCATCATGGGAAAACTACTGTTATGGGGTACTTTCCTGGGGGTAATATCAACGGCGTTAGTGGCGTGCCGGTGCGGTTGAGTGCCACTGAGGTTGAGGGAGAGGATAGCGAAGAAGAGGATCGGTATCATAGGAGAAATAGTGCCGCTAGCGGCGGGCGAAGGAACATGACTATGACGGGGACGTACCGGTCTGGCGGTGCGCGCTGGAGTCCTGCTGATGGGCCCTCTCGGAGAGGCTCAGTAGTTGAACAGGGCACGGATAGCAATAATAACAACAACAACAACAACAACAACAACAACAACAGCGCTGGGAACACCACGCCCGGCGCTGATGCAGGAGGAAATAATGACACCGGCGGCAGCGGCAGCAAGGCTAACAGTTTTGCGAGCGGCAGCAGCGCGCTGGCTGCCGAACGTCTCGACAGTGTGCCGGAGCTGGCATCGAACACGTCTGGTCTGGCTGGAAACAGCGCCAAGCACGCGGTACTGACGCGTGAGAAGAGCGTTAAGAGCATTGATGAGCTGCGGAGGAGGGGTAGTGTGGACGAACGGACCATGACACTTACCCATGGGAGGTTGTATATTGCTAATCCGGATTGAGGGGAATAACTGGGGATGGGGCTGGTTCCCTGTGGGCTTGGTATTGAAGTATCTTTTTTTTTCCGGTGACGTTGGAGTCCTATGAAGCAAATCGCATAGTTTATCTTTTTTTTTTTGGGCTTATTCCTATGCTGCATGTCTCCTTTGCAACCTTATTGCCAAAAGTCATTTCCTTCCCTAATATTCACGTTGGTCGTCCTAAGGATAATACCCCGAACTGAAGCAAGTGTTCTCCTTGGAAGGATTCAACATTGTAGTAAACGGGATCTTTTTGCGGATGAAGGTATCATGTAGAAGAGATACCAATCGTATATCTGTTGGTTGCTAATTTGAATATTTGACACTGCAGTGGTCAGTTTGCTTTGTGGCAATTTTTGGCAAGCCAAGACCTCAGCGTTTGGTATTCGGGTTCTCTGCTTGCTCTTCAGACAATGAGGCAGTTGGTCTGCTTTATGTCCGCTGCCGTATTTTCCCACGCCCATTTGTCGGGTCTCCCAAAGTGGCCATCGAGGAACGAACTTCAACAGGTTCTTGAGCCATACTGCCTAGAGGGCTTCAGCAAACCCTGGAATACGGTTTCAGCTTTTCTGCTCACTCGTTTTAGCGTCGTTAAGAGAATTGCTCCACAAAATGTCACGATAAGGCTGGAAACTGATAGAGATCGACCGAGTAGTTGATCTCACCTATGCTCACCGTGGGTTAGCCTATGACAAGGACGTTACATCGGCTTGTCATGCCTAAGAGCGTGTAGTATAATCGTACCTACATCTTCTGCTACTGTATTTTGTCTATTCGGATTGTGATCAATGGCACGAGGAATATGTTATGACAGTTATCAGGAAGATACCTAGTTACACGATGTATTAACCTTGGACAGCCGCTCGGCCCATCTATAATAAGGGCAACTGAGGGGGGTGTGCGGCTGTGCCATAATATTAAGGTTTGGGTATCCACTTGCTTGCGTCTGGAGGTTCAGGCATCGACCCATCGGTTGTCTTTTCCACTCCAGGGCTTTTCTCTCATTCTTTTCTAAACTATGTAAAGTCGACGACACCCAGCCGTGAGAACTTCCTTCGAAATGCTATGTCAAACCTGCCACAGCAAGGATCTTACCAACACGCACTTTGTTGCATCGTACTGGGAGTTATATAAATCAGGCAAGAATGGATGCCGGGTCTGCTTTATTCTCTGGCTCTCTGTCTTTCGCACAAGCCGTTGGAAGCGTATCAAGTTCGATGGGCGCGACATTGACGATCTTCACCAACAAAACGATGAGATAGGCTTCCTCATCCACTTTGATTCCCGTCCGTCGTCCAGGGTGTATCTGACCGACCGTCCCCTGTCTGGCATCAAGTTCCTTATTGACCCAATCGGTGTGCATATGAGCCCGAGAATCAGCATACTCAGAGTCCCTGGCGCCCACCCTGAGATGGTTCCAGAAATTCCGCTATCTGGCGTTGTGGCCAGATCAGCCAACTCTCCGCAATGCTTCCAGACTATTAAAAGATGGATCGCTGAATGCGATAGACACCATGATCCTTGCAAACCTTCGAATATCGTACCAACCCTACCAACTCGGATCGTCGACGTCAATCCTACTCCTCATGGACTGCGACCTTATCTCGTTGAAACTGGCGGTTCCCAAGCTGGTCGATACGCCGCGCTGAGTTATTGCTGGGGTACGGCTCGTCAACTGAAACTCACACAAGAAAGGCTCGAGGATTTCAAGTCAGGCATTCGTTGGGAAGATGTTCCCAAAACACTACAGCATGCTATGATCATAACCCATAATCTTGGTCTTCGCTATTTATGGATCGATGCCCTAACGATCATCCAGGACGACCAAAGAGATTGGGAACGAGAATCGAAAAAAATGGCAGAAGTATACGGTAATGCCTACTTCACGATTGCTGCATTAGATTCTTCTAGCTGTGATGAAGGTATCTTTTTCGAGCGAACTGTGTCGATCCAGCATCTTCGTATCTGGCCTCTCAAACAGGGAGAAGGAGAAGATTACCTTGAGATTGTTGATTCAGATTCGCTCATTCCTGGCGGAATATACACCAGAGTGTGCTACAATCAGGACTTCTATGCGGACCGTGCTTTGGCGTACCGTGCCTGGACTCTGCAAGAACACATCCTATCACCCCGTGTGGTTGGCTTTACTATGGACGAGGTTATCTGGCAATGCCGCTGTGCTAATTCGTCCGAGTCCAACCCTAGCTTTGAAGGGATGGAATCGAAAACTCTGGCCGGGAAAATCCCAGCGTTACGGAAAATCAACTTTTTCCCCCATATCCAGACTATGGACATTCAGAACGATCCGCTTGCCGTGTGGGCTGCAATTCTGGAAGAATATACCAGCCGCAAGCTGACGATATCATCAGACAAACTCCCCGCAATCTCAGGCATCGCGGCAGCGATCACTTCTGATGCGGAAAGCGCGAGTATCTTTGGCGAGTACTTCGCAGGCCTGTTTCGAAATCACGTTTTCTGGATGCTTACGTGGCAACCGTATCTGCCCGCGCGCCGTGGATTTAAAATTAGTCATGACTCGATCCAAAACGGCACAGAATGGCCGACTCGGCCTGAACGATACCGAGCCCCAACCTGGTCCTGGGCTTCAATCAATGGAAAAGTGTCCTTGAAGCCGCACTACAGAAAAGAATCATGGCAGTGTTCTCTGTTGCACATAGACGATCGGCAGGTGGTTTTAAAAGGCCGAGTCTTACCTGGGGTCTTGAAGAAGAGCACGGCAATCGAGCCGGACTTAGATGCAAATATGACCTTCCATGCTAAGCCAGAAGCAGGAGATTCTTACTACCGGGTCCGATACGGTCAATTGGAAGCAGGTGGAATAACTTTTGGTCGCGTTATCACTGATACGATTGATACCACTGTAGTTTGTACCGATGGAGATATAAAAAGCAAATTCAGGGGGCTGGTTGAAACACCCCAAAATGTTACCTGTTTACTCCTCGGGATCAACCATATATTGGTCCTTGCGGAGGTGGAAGGAATGCCGAATGTGTTCGAGCGAGTTTCTCTCATCATACTTTATGGTGAATCGGAATGCCAAACTCTTGTGAAGAGCTCTGTATTCACAGAAAGGGTGGTCACGATCATTTGAAGTATTAAATGCAGCGGCCCTTTCTAGATGTTTGCTTGATTTACATGTTTCGAGCTCGTAATACTCCCATTTCTGTTGACATAAGTATAGCAGATGGAAAACCAGGAGAATGGCCAGAAATGTAGATGCCTAGTTCCTACTACTATCTGATATCCCTTGCTCATGTCTGTTCAAAGCAACGAAGTGGTGATAAAAGCTTCGGCAACAAGTTAGGTATATGAAAATAGACCAAAAAATACCTCTCCGGGGAGTCGAACCCCGCGCACCGGAATGCTCAACATTGAGAATCCGGCATGTTAACCGATACACCAGAGAGGTGCTTGCTTCATTGCTTGTCAGAAGGGAGAGGTCATTGACTCGTTGATAAAAGGACTTGGAAAAGGAAAAGAGGCGCGAGTGATGCCTGGAGAGGTTTGGGCGACGCCTTCCGTGGGCTTTATGAGAGATGGGCGAGAGAAGGCATAGGACGGAAGGGGCAACTCAGCGAACACCTCCTGGCAATTACCCGAAACAGTCCGGAAGAGGTTTAGGTGGCTATGGGCAGAGGACCAATCTCTTTTCGAACCGCATTCACCCTCAGAGATAAAGCCACTCATGACCCTCCTCTCATAGCAGTTTTCCGTCGGTGGAGGTATTACTTTAAGCTGAGCTGCCAGGTTCCCAACACAACTTCGAGGTAGTATGCCAATCCTTACTGCCTGTCTGCTGGCAGAGGAACTCGTACGTAACAAAACCAGTCTTTTTAAAGACATGCTGCATATCAGTCGATGACCAAAGATCTGTGCCTCCTCATCATCTGGGTTGGTCCAGAGATACGAAACAATATCGGTCAACCCGGGCCTGGTTCAAAGGTAACATTCGCAAGCCCTCGGCGAACGTCACGTTTCCTTCAGCAAAAGTTCAGTTTCATTGGACTCATGCAAGACCTCTACGTCAGCAAGCTTATCGATTCACCTGTCGTCTGCATAATAAGTGGGGTTGAAGCGTCCCTCCTTGAATAAACAATCGAAACGTTTCCACAACAACGGAATCCACCCTCGACCAGGGTGTCTTCAGCTTCTAACTGAGTAAAGCTTTTCTTTATGAGAATGCACTTTTCAATGTCTGAATACCATAACTCGCGAATTTTTTCCGAGACACCAAAATTCATTCTTGTCGCCGATTCTGGCCCCAAGGAGACGGCGTCGTCATCCCAGATGCCCGCCACAGTGGCTGTGCTTCTGGAGGAGGAGGCGGAGGGCGGGAGCCAGATTCAAGAGCCTTGGCATGACGTCACCCGACCCCAATGGCAAGGCGGTCTCGGTTAAAATCAACACAACAGGTTCGTCATATTGCGGGCGCAGCAACACATGAAGATGCAGGCAACACAGCAGCTGATCGTGTTTACCCTTGTTTCAGCGATCATGACCGGCGATCTGCTTGCGTCCGGGAAGTTCGGTTTTAGAGTGCGTAATACGAGTGAGGGAGGGATAAGCGTGGGATGGTGAAGGAATGGTCAAATTTGAGATGGTTGGTCGGCAGATGTCTGGCCCAGCTGAAACGACCTGTCAAAAGAGCCATACATGAGCCTTTGGGCACAAAAATGCAACAGGACGTTGGCCGCGAAGGCCGTAGGGCCTGATGTCAAGGCCAGGAAGAGCCCGGAACAGCAGAGGACAGGTTCCAGGGCTCCTGTCGAAGTCATGCACCCGTGCCCCACATACGGTTGTGGCGCTGTGGCCGTGTCCGGGATCTTTTGCGGCGAGAAGCACGACAGGATTGGACATCGACGCGGTCTGTTGCAAGCTTTCAGCTTCCTCCTTTCAGCTCTTAAAATCCTGGCTGTAGGCCTCCAAACAACATAATACCCTTTGTTTTCCAGCTTTTTTCTTTCCCTTCCATTGAATTTTCTGACTCGGGCCTCTCGACCTGACCTGCCCCGCTTGTGGCGCCCGCGGTTCCATCCATTCCTCCAACGTCGATCTCTTTGACGAGCTGCTGAGTTTTTTGTGGCACTCTATTTTTTTGACCGACTTCCATCGCTCACCGCACATTTCGTCCACAGCTCCTCAATCTATACCTGCTGCCAGAAACGAACACCCTATAAATCGATAATTTTAGATTCTTTACCAGCGAAACCGAGCCAACCATGGGCAAAGGGTCTTCCGTCGCCCTCCGGGGCCTACACTTCTTCATCCGCATCGTTCACTTGCTCTGCGCCATCATCGTCCTCGCCCTCTTTTCATACTTCCTGGCGACCCTTTCGAACCACTCGCTGCCCATCCACAATTGGGTTCGCGCCGTCGAGGGCATTTCCGGCGCTGCCGTCTTGTACGGAATCGTATCCACCCTGCTGCTGTGGTGCTTCCCTGGAAGGCAGTTCCCCTCATTCTTGACCATGATGTTCGATGTTGCATTCGCCGTGGCATTTATCTACGTTTCTGTGGCAAACCGTGGCGGAGCGGGCAATTGCACAGGGGAGGTCAAGACAGTGTTTGGAACAGGTCAGGCCGATCAGAAGGTGGTGGGCAAGGAGGGGGACAATCTCACTCCGCTACCGAAGAGCTTGGGACAGGCCTGTAAGATCCAAACTGCTTGTCTGGCAGTGTCGATTATTTCGATGTAAGTTGTCTGTGTTTCAGGATGGCCTTTTGGGCCTAGACTAACAGCTCCTCAGCTTCTTCTACCTCTTCTCGCTGCCCATCACCCTCGCAATTGTTCGCAATCGCAAGCGCAGCGAGCTGAAGCCAGCCCCTATCCTGCCTGATAATATCGACAACAGCAGCACGACCCAGCGCAAGGGCGGCCTGAAAGGCTGGTTGTACTCAAGCCTTGGCCGCAACAAGCGCACTGCTGCCGGCGACGCGGCGGCGCTCAACCCCAATGCCCTGCCGAATCACCCGACCCCGGATGATGTTAGGAACAGCTATACCACTGAGCAGACCCGTGTCGACAGCAACAATAACAACACCGCTACTGGTTATGCAAGCCTTGACCAAATGGACAATTACAAGTACGGTAATCAGTACGAGAACCGGTACGATCAGCCAGGGAACATTTATGGGGGTGAGACCTACGAGATGAACCAGGCTGGGAGGAACCCGTATGGGAGCCAGCACTATGAAAATAGTGGGGTGTATCGCTGAGGAGGGTGGTTTGATAAGGAGACACAGGTAGGCACGGCTGTACATAATGTTGGTGGTTCTGGTTGAAAGCTTGGAATATGCGGAAAGGTTCTAATGGTATGTTGTAGCAATGTTCAATCAGGCAGCGCATGAAAGAAGTTTTTCTCTATGTCTTACAGAAGATGAAGAATTAATCTGACAAAATTACAAGAGTACTTGCTTCTTATATACCGAAATTTTACAATTTTCTTTTCCCTCTTCACTCCCCCTTCTTCTTATTCCTTTCCCTCTCCCGTTCCTTCTGCATAGTAACTCTCCTCCTACTCTCCCAAACCTCCCATCCTGGCTGACACACATCCTCCTCCACAACCAGATCCCTGATCCTCAGCCACCTTGCAACTGGCAACTCCAGCGCCCACGCCAACATGCCTGTCTCGCGTAGCACGTACGTCACGGCGAACCAGGCGATGGCACACCCCGTCCCCGCGACAGCCCCAGCGACTACCTGTCGCGGCGTGTGATAGCTCAGGTACACACGGCTCCAGGAAACCAAGATTGCTATGGTGAACGCAGCAACGCTCACGATTACGCGCTGGGTCAGGGTCCAGGGACCGTGGGTGTAAGCTTCGATGGACGCACTAGCGGCAGCGAGCCCGCCGGCACGGTAGGCTTGCTGGATGGTTCGGAGGGAAGGGGGTTCTGATGAGGTAGATCTTTGCTCGTTATTGTCACACTCGCCGTCCTTATCCTCGGAAGCGGCCGCTGCGATGCCCTCAACGCGATGCAATCTGCTCGGGTTGTGGCGCACCATGAGGAAGAGGGTGACAGAGAAGGCCCAGTAGAACACGAATTGGGCGTGCGAGCTGGGCATGCCATAGCCGCTGCCTACGGCGCGATCTTCGGATAAATTTTCGGATAATGCCCATTTGCGGAGGGGACGCTCCTCCTTGATGAGGTGCTTTAAGATGTAGTTGACCAGCTCGCAGCCCAGCTGGCCGGCGAAGGTCAGGAAGACTTCGGCCTCGCGGGTTGCCCAGAGCAGGGTCACGTAGACCACGAGGAGGGCTTGTGGCACGAGGGAAATATAGGCACAAGCATGTGATATAGGATCGTTTGGGTCCTGACAGGCTGGGTTAGCTTTCTGGATGACGGCAATGGTCTTCCTTCAGCGAAGGGGGGGGAGAGAGCCCACATAGTAGACATGAGTAAGGGACAGTGAAGCCAAGGGAGTGATGTCATTGTCAGCCATTTTAGTTGGATGTAATGGGTAAAAGTGGTAATAATCAATGAAACAGCCGAATCGATCACCAATGACTTGACCACGGCAACCTCATCGTCTCACGGGAGCTGTTGGTGCAAGATGATTGGCAAAGAACACGTGTAGTTCTTTGTTTAGCGGCGTATTAGTATCTCAACAGCGGTATGTAAAGAATACAACTGATGCAAGCTTCTTTAAATTCAATAATGTTTGGCGTTCTGAGCTCCTAAAGACCACAAATGCAGGATAGGATGGGTTGACTCGATAAAAGCAATGGTTGAGAAAGGAGCCTGAGTTGGTGTCGTCAAACAGAGCACAGTGAGAGAACAGTGAAAATAAGCTCGCACGTCTGCTGGCTTTCCAGAGCTCTGGGTGGGCCGCTGAGACGCGACGCTATGGCCAATCGGCAGCTTCATTTTCAGAGGCTGGCGGTCCCATTTTAGGACAGGGGCATGGGCTTAAGGTTCAGAACCCAATCTCCGCCCTCCGCCCCTCCCCCCCCCACATGAACATTTGATGCGGAGGAGTGGTGTCGCCGACGCCGACGAGTCATCATGGATTTTTGATGATGCCAATTGAGATTGCCATTGATTCAACTTCACATCCCACAAAATAGCGGAATCGCAGAGCTGACTTGTTTTCACGAACACTGCCATAATTATGAGCTAACCTCTGCAATCGCCCTATATTTCATCCTACTGTTCATAACCCTGAAAGTCGCAAGCACACAGCCTGCTCCCGCACAGACTCTCACAACACCAACGCAAGGAACAAGTAAATCTCTGGCTGCTTTTCTCAGCTGTATAAAGCAGACTTCAACCCTGACTTACATATTCTGGGCATCTAATATCAACCAGCTGCTCCATACTGCCTTTAGCTTTCTTTCTGTCAGTATCCCTCCGCGACCTGGACGTCGTCCCTCTTTCAGTAATCCTTCCTAAGTACTTGGACAAACTATCCTAGTCTCACCTCGAACACTGTCATGGCCACCGACCCTGAGAGCCAACGCGACATAGAACTTAGCTCCCTTGAAGCGATCTATCCAGAGATTCAACATCCAGTTCCAGACAATCCATATACCTTCGTCCTCGCCCTCCCCATAACCCCACCCAAGCCCGTAACCGTCTTCTCCCGACGGCCTGATAGCGATCTTGCTTCTCAAGCCCACACAGATGCTGGTCACTCACAAGAAGTAGTGCACTTACCAGCTCTTCGCCTTGAGGTTTCCCTGGGTCCGAACTATCCTGAAACGGAACCTCCCAAAGTCACCATCTCTGCCCAGCCGGCATGGGTCCCTCAAGACAAGCTCAGCCAGCTGGAGGCTGAAGTGTCAAACCTGTGGGAATCACTTGGAAGGGACATGGTTGTTTTCAGCTTCATCGACCATGTCCAGCAAGCTGCGGATGAAGTCTTCGGATTGATTAATGAAAAGGGAGTGCTGGAGGTCGATTCAGGGCTTATGATTGCCCTTTTGGATTACGACTTTGAAGCGCGGCGAGCCGCGTTCGCGAAGGAAACTTTCGACTGTGGCATATGCTTGGAGCCCAAGAAAGGCTCCGTCTGTCACCGAATGCTCGACTGCGGCCATGTCTTTTGCGTCCAATGTCTTCAGGACTTCTACAATGCTGCCATCAAAGAGGGCAACATCGCGGCTGTACGGTGTCTCGAGCCCGGTTGCGCGAAAGAACGAGCCAACGCCGTCTCCGACAAGCGGCGCAAGAAGCAGGCTGAGTCCGTCAGTCCCAGCGAACTGCTCCAGATTCCCCTTGATAAGGATGTCGTAAAGCGTTACGTTGACCTGAAATACAAGATCGCCCTCGAGACCGACAAGAACACGGTCTACTGCCCTCGGTCTTGGTGTAATGGCGCCGCCCGGTCCAAGAGGCACAAGAAGCCCCAAGGCCTGGAGCTACCCGAGGCCTCGGACGACGAGGACAACGAAGAGTCTGAGGAGGACGATGAACGGCTGGCAATCTGCGTGGACTGCAACTTCGCCTTCTGCAAGCGATGTAAGAAATCGTGGCACGGCCCGTTCGTCTACTGCAAGCGCACAGTCGAGGAGAAAAATCAGGGACAGACCATCGAGGATTTGGCCACGCTGGAGTACATCCGTCGCTACACCAGCCCGTGTCCAAGCTGCGACGCTCCTGTCCAAAAGACCGCGGGCTGCAACCACATGCGCTGCTCTCGCTGCGATACTCATTTTTGCTACCTTTGCTCTGCCTGGCTCGAACCAAGCAACCCTTACCGGCACTTCAATGGTGGCTCGCCCTACTGCACAGGGCGCCTCTGGGAGCTGGAGGCCGGACAAGAAGCTTGGGACGTTGACATCGAGCGCGACTTGCAAGGTGGCCCTGCTACTGATCCCAACCGCGACCCTTTTGCCACCCATGTTTTTAACTATGACCAGCCCGAGCAACGTGCGGCCGCCCTGGACGATGCGCGCTTCGATATGCGAGCCGCGATCATGGATTTTGTTGGCTTTGATGATGACGAAGTTCTAGAGATGCAAGCTGCACTTGTTCCCCCTGCTGAACAACCAGCTGCTGCCGGTGCGCAGCAGCAGGACGAGGCGGAACAAGCCCACGGTCTTCCAGAAGACCCTGGCCAAGTTGCGGTCGCTCGTGAGGCTCCACTTGTGCTGAGGCTCGCGGCTGACCAGCCTGCTGCGGCTCCAGCTCCGGCTCCGGCCAACGCAGAGCGGCGTCCTCCTGCTCCGGCTGCTGCTCCTGCGCGGCGAGGAGAACGAGGATGGGGACAGATTGATAGACCTGCTGGCAGAGGTGGCGCAGCCGCTGGTCAGCGACGAGCAGCAGCAGCAGGACAGGGAAGAGGAGGGAATAATAATAGGCCCGCTGGTCGAGGAGGAGCAGATGCTCAGAGGGGTAGACGTGCAGGAGCTGGAGCTGCCCGTGGTCGCGGAGCTGGGCCTGTTCCTAATCATCAAGGACATAACATGAATTGGTTCCAGAATGCTTTGCGCGGTTTCCATCTAGATGAACTGTAGTGAGGGAGTTCGGGACAGCGTTAGCGGTCTGGAATCCAATTTACTGTACAGGATGACGAGGGAACAGTGGATGGGCAAGGTGTTGTGTATGATAACGGCTTTGATGTTTACTTCCATAGACGGCCAGGGATCTAGAGGCCTGGCTGGCTTCTGAAGATAGTGATACCCTTTTTTTTTTTTTTTTTT
>Ga0065720_1020123_pt1 | contig 16746 bp, 17 predicted proteins | sample Thericmetagenome_FD_59107 | JGI IMG/M metagenome (GOLD analysis project Ga0065720, IMG submission 59107) | Thermophilic microbial communities from the Joint Bioenergy Institute, California, USA of rice/straw/compost enrichment - eDNA_2 v2... | ecosystem: Engineered > Solid waste > Grass >... | reverse complement strand
AATAACATTAATTAATCAGTTTTTGAATTTGCACTTTGGTTTAAACCATAATTTCTGTATGTTGGATACGACCTCATTTCACTATTAAATGAACCACAAAGAAAACAGAGACTGTGATTCTCATATAATGCTTTTATCTGTTTTCCTTTTGAACTAAGTATCTTAAAACTTGAAACAAATATTTATAGAAATCAAATTTGATACACCCCTAATTGTTAAAAATTTGTGATTTTATTTTTTTTACCCAGAAATATTTTAGATATAATATCTAAAAATTCACTAAAAAATACCTGGTCTCTTCACCCCTAGTGGTTTCTAAGAAATTATCTAAATCCCTGGAAAGTGAAAAACAATAATGAAAAACATTAGAACTAATCAGAAGATTCTTTTGATATTTTTTATTAAATTTCTATTTTTTTGAATTCATTTCAGCACACTTAGATGATCAAGCTTGATGACAAGCCCAAAGAATCTAAGAAGCTCGGAATGCCTAAGCAACATTCCGATTTTGAATATGAACTCAAGGCGAATATAAAAGAACTTCATATAGTAAGAAAATATTAATTCTCACATAATGCCAAGGAATTTCATTCCTACAACAAAGAAGATCTGAAGCTTGTTCTAGAATTTTGCGGCTTCAAGCTAGTCACCGCTCAAGAATTTCTCAGAAACAACTCCAAATCCAAAGTCTTAAAAACACTCAGCCAATTCACCAAAGGAGAAATCCCTCCTCTAAGCCAATATCTCGAAAATGAGGTGGAAAAGAAAGCAGAAGAAAAAAAAGTTGTAGAGGAATTCATCCCCACTGGCCCTAACTTCTTCCACACCAAACTGACAAGCGAACTGATACATGCTATATTCGATTTCTTGGACCCTGTTAGTCTTGCTAAGGTAGGTCTTCTCTGCAAAGAATTCTATCAAGTCACCCACCATCCCTTACTCTACAAGAAATTTTGTACTAAACTCTATCATTCCCTCCCTCCACTTCCAAAGAATAGTCCTTTTCAAAAGGTTGTCCAAGCGCTCAATCAGTCGACCTATGGCGAATACCCTGCTTGGGTGATAAGCCAGGCAAACAAAGATGTGAGATCCTTAATCTGGATACCCGAATTAAAACATTATTATACCCCGCCTAGCTACTACAAAGAGTTTAAAAATTTCAAGGGAGTTTTCTTCAATGCTCCGAGGGTCAACCACCATGGAGTGTATGTGATGAAAGCAAAGTATATTAGACCTGGAACGAGAGATTTGAGCGGGTTTTATGACCCTTATCACGTAATAGAATTCTATCGATATTTCAGATTTTTGCCTGATGGGCTGGTCATTTCCTGCTTGTCTGTCAACAAGCTGAAAGCTGAGAAGATCGTAGAGATCTTCAGTGCAGAGGCAGATCAGTCCAATCCCTTTGATGAAGACTCTAATAAAAACAATTACTTAAAAAGTCTATTGTATGGTGAGTATATAATACAGAAAAATATAATCCATGTCAGAGTTGTATCGAAGACCACGATCTATGAGTTCGAACTGGAAATCGACAGTACGATTCCAGGACTCTTTGATACTCTCAAATTACTATCTCAGACGATGAGAACTGTGGGAAGCGAGACTAGTACTCCACTTGCGAATGACTTTAGGGGCAGTAAAACTTTCAAGTTTGTGAAGGTTAAAGAATTACTTAATGATATTCATAAAGACATCGCTGTGATCTCAATTTAAATATACTTTTTATGTGTATTCGAGTTCTTTGTACTGAGTAGAGTGTATTAACGTTCACACTTTAGCGTTTTATGATAAACTCTTCTAAAAAATCGAATTCAAGTCAAATTAAATGAATAAAAAAGATCGAGACAGATATAGAAACAGGCATTATGTGGCAGAGAGTGCTGATTCAGACGAAAATTATAGTAATAGTGATGAAGACTCAGACAGCGATGAGGAAGGCTTCATTGTGGAGTCGATTCTAGATAAGAAAATTGAAAATGGAAAGACTTTATATCTGATTAAATGGGAGGGATATGATTCTGATCAAAATACCTGGGAACCCATTGAACATTTAGAGAATGTTCGTTCAATGGTACATAAATTCGACTTGGAATGGAACAGGCGGAGACAGCATGAGAAAAAGGAAAGTGATAATGCAGAAATAGAAGCGGGTTCTAAGACAGGGAAACATAAATCAGAGAGAAACCTCGATGAAGAAGAACCAATACACAAGAAGAGAAAGTATAGAACAGCAAACAAAAAAATTGAAAAGAAACATAAAGAAAGCGATGAAGAGGAAGAAGAAGAGGAGTTTCGGCCCATCAGTCCTGTCAAGAAACAGTCCTCTCCTAAAAGAACCCAGCAAGAAGTTCGTAATCCACAAGCAGACATCTCAGATGACGAAAAAGAGAGTACAAAAGAGGAAGCGAAAGAGACTTATCAGGTCCAAAATCAGCCAGTTCACAGAGAAAATAAAGATTCAGGCCCAAAGAAATCTGCAGGCACTGAAAATGGAGCTCCCAAGAAGCCTAGAACAGCTAAGAAGAAAGATAAAACTGGAAGTTTCAGATATAAAGACAAGCCTTTGAAAATATTAGCAATAAAATCAGGAAAGAATAAAACCTTAAAGTTCCTTGTGGAATGGGACAGAAGATCAGATGGTACTAAGCCAGAGAATACCTACGTCACTAATGATGAGATGAAGCACTACGCTCCTTACTTTTTAATAGAATTTTATGAGAGTAAAATTGTTGTAATTTCAAAGAAGAAAGAACAGCCAGAGGGTGAAAAAGAGGGTAATAATAATGCTCCTAATACTGAAAATGATAATGGAGCGATGCATATAGAGGGTTCAACCCCAAATAATACATCTAATGCAGTTGAAGCTGTTGTAGGGGAGCAAACAACATTTAATGAGAAAACCCAACTAGCTGACAATAACGTCGTATCTATACAGTCATAGAGATTTTTATGTATTTCCGATTTTAGGAATAAGAACTATATGTTATATCTTGTAATATGAAGCTATGGAGATTCATATGCCGTGTATTAGTGTACGTAGGGAAGGCAATATCCACTGTTTATTAAACTCTGAAAGAAATTTGAAATTCAAATAATTTTTAAAGGGAGATCACTTAATGAAAAAAAATCAGATAAAGCACAATCCAACTGCATACTTCCTTCAACAATCAGCCAATCCCTCCACAGAATACAGGGAGAAAATCAATGAATTCGTTGCCAAGCTTATCAACTTAAAGTCCTGTGTGCTCTGTAAGGACGACTATAATTTCAACGACAAAATTCCCAGAATTCTCGTTCACTGTGGACATACTTTCTGCACTTCCTGTTTGAAAAACTTCCATAAAAACAGAAGAGTCAGATGCCCTATGTGTCTTAAGTTAATTAAGAATATTGATACTCTCGAAAGACTTCCAGTAAATCATACAATCTTTTCCAAGATGGCTGAAGAACTAAAGGAAAAAAGCAAGAGAGAAGGTAACCTCACTCCTCTATGTTTATTAAGCAATAAGGCGTTAATGGATTGCAAAAGCTTGATGAATTAACCCACAAGAAGTTCATGGCACCCATGACTGCAGCCTTACAAGGAAGCAAGAGACATGAAGAAGCACAGTTATATAATAACTACATGAATACTGCTGGTAACGAAGCCAAAGATGGACAAGATATAGAATGGGAGTATTGTGAGTATCACACTGATAGAATCAAACATTTCTATTGCACATATCACCAGAATCTTTGCTGTAGAGTCTGCAAGGATGTTATGCACTCTAGACCTGAATGCATGAATGTCGATCTTTATGAGACTGAGGATATTCAAGCATTCTTGAATGAAATGGCAGAATATCAAAAAGATGATAGATATGCTGGTACTTCAACCCAATAATGTTCCTAATATTATAGGCGAAGAAGTCCAGGATAAATCTACTAATAGCATATAATTTAGTATCCTTCATTTAGTGATATATCAAAAATGTAAATTGATAGTCATGTTCCTTTCTATATTGTCCTCGAGTACAGGATTATATATGAGATTGATTAAGTGGTCTTCTCGAATAACTAATTGAGCATGCTATCAAAAAATCACGAGACAACTTTATTGAAATTTTATAAGATGCTGATCAAAGAAAAATCTATGCAATTCACGTATAATTGCAAAATCTAGTCTACAAGATATGAAGTGAGGAACTTTAAGAACTAATTTATCTAAACTTTGACCTTCTTTCTCGCTTTCATTTGTTCTCTTTCCTCCGCCTTAGCCTTCTCCAAGAATTTCTGTTTCTCAATATAACCATCCTTTCTATTCTCTGCAAATTGTTTTTCCATACCAGTTTTGGTAGCATATTCCTTCCAATCGTACTTAGATTTAGTCATAGAGTTGATATTCTTTGCCTCAATAACTTTCAATATGGACTTCAAATATTCATTTTTCTGCGCCAAAGTCATGGTAACTTGAATAGGATCACGATCTTTCTGGATCTCCATGGAAGGAAGAGAGGAGGGTTCGTCTTGCTTTGGAGCTTCCTCAGGTTTATTCTCATCTTTCTTGTTATTTTCTTCGCCCTCTCCCAAGAGTTTATACTCATTATCTCCACTGAGATCAAAGGTTTTACCAGCGAACTTTATGACTTGAGGCTTAGGCTGTGTTTTCTTTATCTTTTCAATAAGCTCCTTGACTTTGGTGACATCTATAGTTTCCTCTTCAATCTTTTTTTCTACTTTCGACGCGTTTTTCATCTGCTCCCAGATATCTTCGATCTTTTTCCTTCTTTTCTCGTCATATTTTGTTGATTTTTTCTTGTGTTCCTCTTCCTCTTCTTCAATGTCTTCCTCAGGGACGTAGTCCTCATCATCTTCGTCTGAGTCGTACTCTTTAGTGAAGAAGTTCTGCATTTAAAATTTATTGTTTTGGATTTATTATTTCTTTGTACTCAAGAGGGTTATATCATATTGGACATCAGATAATACAAATGTTGAACATAATACAAAGAATTGATTTTCTAACTTAAAAGTTCTTTTACTCCTCATCAATAGCATTATCATTATTTTGTGCAGCCTCACCATTCTCGTCGCCTTCTTCGCGCTTCTTTGACTTGCTCAATTGTTTCTACAAATTAATCTCATGTTTTTTAGCCCTTACTCTTCTCTTCTTCAAGGCCAAATTGTCCAAATTTTGTCTCTCCATATAAACTCTTCCTCTATGTTCTCCCAAAGTGTTGGTTGTAATATTTTTCTCCTACAAAATTGAGAAACAATAACGCTATTCTCACTTTAGCATCCTTCTTGGGCTTGGGCTGTTTGCAAGCCTTCTTGAATTGTTCATCATTAGCGAAGTTAGATCTTCTGAACACAAGCTCAATGGAAGGACCAATATCCTTGGCAATAGATTTCTAATAATATAAAGGGTGTCTATAAGCAAGGTACAAGATCAGTATCGGCATTTATGACTTCAGTAGGCTTAGCCAAAAGTTCGTATTGAGTGATGATTAATTTATTTTTGTCATTTTCAGTGACAGCAGTGACAGCGATGAAGTGTCTGATTCCTTCTTTGATGTTGATGACCTTAGGGTGGACATTCTCAACAAATATATCTATTCAATTATGGGCAAAACTCAAGATAATACCTCCAATAAGATTCTTGATTCTCATAAAGTTGGCTTCATATTCAAAGAGATCTCCTTGGAAAATTAAGAATGGTCTCTCGTTAGGAATAATATTGGCACGGACGTCCTGGAACATGATAAAGACGGTATTAAGGAAATCTATACCATTGGACTGAATGAAGTAACTTCGAATTCAACGAGATCGAGCAATTTTTGATCATAGATTCTTCCAAAGTAGAGAGCATTGGGTCTCTTCTTGCTATTCATTCTATTACAAGTAAGAGTAATTTTCTGAGCGATACCCGAAGACAAAAAGACCACAGTCTTTTCTATTGCAGAGATCCTCCAATTTACCAACGGTATCGAAGGGCTTGATCTCCCATCTTTCATTCAAGAAGATGGAGTGCTCTTTCTTGATCATATACTAGGAATCAGCTGAGGATCAGAATTTTCTTTACCAAATCTTGCATAGCCTTTGTAACGAACTCAGATGTCTTATTTCCCTTGATAAATAGGGTCTTCTTAGGTCCTTCAACCAACTTTGGTTTAAGAGCATCCAAGTGCTTTCTTCCCTTATGAGTCTTGGCTTTTTTATGTTCCAAACCTTCCATTGATAAATTTAATTGGGAGAATTTGCCTCAAGTTAACTAATCTAAGATATTAGGCATATCTTTTGGTCAGACAACCATCAAAATTGCTCATTTCTTGAGAAAACAAAATACCCCTGCGCTAGAATCAGTCCCATGGATATCGGTCTTAGAAGGTACACACTATGAAAAGGGAGAAAATTCTCGAAAAGAAAAGTGCCCAAAATAAAATTATGTATTTTTATCAATAGTACAGAGAGATTATGAATCAAGGGTGCAGGTAGGATTAGCAAAGGGTTGGCCTGATAATTTTTTGTTTTCATTATCTCGTTGAAATTACAAAATTTTACATCATGAAGAACCTGAGTTACGATTCAAGCATATCGTGAAATTTCTATACGAAGACCTTAGAATGTACTTGCAGAAAGTATTTATTTGCTTTGTAAATAATGGTGCCATTTAGTTCTTTCAGCAAGAATTCCTGGGTTAGTAATAGGATCATTTTTAGCAAGGAAGCCATGGGTATTCTTAGAGTTAGTAACGAAGTGCTTTTTATCAAGGGTGCTAACTCATTCATAAAATATTGAATTTCAATTACCTTCTATCTCCAATTTCAAGAGTACTAGCATTTGTAGGGGGCTTCTTAGCATCAGGAATAGGAAGTCTATTTCTATAGGAATTAGGATGGTAAGGGACGAGGGGTTTGTTCTTCATTCCGACATGCATTTGAGGAGTTACTTTATAATTATCACTATTAAAGTTATTTCTTTGTCTGCAAGAGGAGATTACTGTGACAAACTGGTTGTGTAGAATTGCTTGGGGCCGTCGTCTTGCTTTTTAGCAGGTCTGAAGGGAATTGCCTGAGCTACTCCATTCTTAACAACAACGTACTTGCTGGAGTTAACTCTGGTGCCCTTGAAGAACTCATGAGATTTAGTTTCCTTGAGTGATTGGGTTTGTTGTAAGTCTTTCATGATTTCATCGACAACATATTGTTGTGAGTCGACGTTCTTGGCACTGCCTCCAGTCTTGACACTGTTATTTTCCATGTTTAACAAAAAATAAAAATTTTATAAGTTATATATTTACTAAACGAATTGCATTACAATCAAACAGGGCTTATTTTTAGATGATATCTGTTACTTTTTCTGAATCTTCTGACTCCAAGGACCTGGTTTATGAGGAAAAATGGGTTTTCTCCATCTAAGGGAGGAAGAATATTCGATTTGATCACATGAATTTTTTTTGAATTAAAGACTAAATGATGCGAAATCTCGGATCTTTATGCTACATTCATGACAGATTATCTCATGATGAATCAACAAACCATTAATAATACAAATCAACACAAATATATTAATAGTCATCATCATCGTCGAAATGTTTACGGACGATCTATCAACCTTAATGATTAGTCCGGTTTTTTTACCTTGATGCTAGTTGAGCCCTTGTTGTCACTAATCTTCTCCAATAAATTAACCAAGTAGGTTTCACTAATAGGCTCATGTATAGCTCCACTTTGACCCATCTAATAGACAATCTCTCGATATTTCTAAGAATTACCTTGATTATATAGTTTTCTAGTTGGGCACCTTTATCAGGCTTGACTAACTTTATTCTGGCGACTATTACTCATCATTTCAACTGGAAATTCCTTACGTCTTTCCTTAGCTTCGATGGTCATGAGTGAATTGAGAGCATCTTTTCTCATTTCTTCGAGTTGGCTAGAACTATGAGATATTTTAAGATGTTTCTGTACGCTTTTTTCTCGTTTTCTTCTTGAATCTTTTGTGCGTCCTAGGATAATATTAGACTAGCCTTTGGAGAGATTACCATTGTTGCGCAAATAATATTTGAATTGAATTTATCGAATCTTATTTAATGATTGTCACAAGATACTTTGAGGATTTAACACGACGAAGGAATGGAAAAGTTAGAGTCGGGATAAAAAATAGGATTGATTCTACTTATTTAATTAAGAAATCATCTAGATAAATTGGAATCCTATCCTAGTCAATGATATCAGATCTCTTCTTTTAACTTTATTTAGACATTCTATAAACTTATTGAGCAAATGGGAAAAAAATTGAAAAAGAACGTGGCTACCACTCACAAGGAAATTAATCAAATTAACTCCGAAAAACATCAGACAAACCTTTCCGGTACCATTTTATCTAACCTTTCTGACTTCTAAGAGTTTTACCTTCAAGAATTCGAAAAATCTCTCGCATCTATGGTAATTACCACTTAAGCTAGCCTTGAAACCTTTTTTAGCTCGAGTCATTGAATAATAAGAAAATAGAAATCCTTAAGACTTGTACTTTCAATTCAAAGAACGATCCTTCTACGCGAATAGGAAAAATAGTAAGTTTATTTCAACTTATTTGCAATTCATTCGTATAGAGTGCCCGATGTATTCTTAATGATGACGAAAACATCGAAGCACTACAAAAGAGCATCCTCGATGCCGCAAAAGTTGATACTAACACCACAGTTAAAATTGTTTCCGTCAAATCCAGTACTAGCCAAATCTGTCTTTCTAACCCTCATAGCTGCTTCAAGTGATAGTACTAACTCAGCGTCAAGTCATGAAGATTTGCAGGAAAAGCACGCCTACAGTAAAGATCAGTTAGCACGAATTATAATTAGAAGGCCTCCCTGTTAAACCAACGCATATGAATCTCAGCTCTAAAACCTCCAAGAAATTGAGCTCTCTAAATATGGGAGATTTGGATCTTAGAGATAACCTGAAAATCAAGAAGGCCAGAACTCCTCCTGAAAGCACCATGGAGAGTACCAATGCGAAAAATTTTGCATAATTAGTAGGAAAAATCTATTATCGTCACTCAGTAACTCCACCAAAAAGGACCTCCAAAAACCTGGAGTTTAAGAAGAGTTTCACTGATAGCAAAAGTAAAAGGAAAAGTAATCGCAAGCAGGAAGATTCTCCAGAAGATTTCGAGTCCAAATCTCCAAGAATCAAGCAAATTGAATCAATTCTCAACTCTTACGAAGAGTTGATCGACTTCAAACCTAGCGTTATTTACAAGGCCAACAAATTCTGTAAGGTCTGAATCCAAATTATTGAATTTGTTCTAGTTGTCGCAGATGAATTATCTCTTGAGACGATTCTGTACAAAATCTACTTTGAAAGTTATTCTTATGATGACCTCAAGGAATACATGTTCCCAGCCCTGAGAAAAGTGAATAATGCGGATGCATTCTTTGACATTCTCTTCAATGCTGTCAAAGGATATTGCATAGTACCTTACAATAAAATATCCTTAACAACCCTAGAAAATCAAAGAACACTTGCTTGACAAATTAGATGATATAGTAGTCAAAAGAGAAAGGCTCTTCCAGACTAGAGACGGGAAAATTGAGTTTATTAATGAATTTGCAGGGTATAAGAAGTTCAATAAACATGCCACTACTTACACCGGCATCATCAAGAAATTATATGAGCTCTATAAGTCCTTGGAAGTAATCTCAGGGGAGATAGAGAAGATTTCCTCACTATATCTGGAAACCTTCTTAGACAGAAATAAATACGTAAGGATGAAAATTATTTGAATAAGCCGTCAGATAAAGTTCAACTGCCTGGAGCTCCATAAAAAACTGTTCATAAAGTATGTATATGATGAACCACTAATCAAGCATTTCTTCTTTGGAATTACAAGGTACTTCGAAGAAAAACACTTTTATGCCACCAAATATCCTACTGCAGCCTCACAGCTAATAGAGCTCAATGATATTTTTAATAAATCTTATGCCAGCCAGAAAATCCACATCAACGAAAGAGACGCAATTAATTTACTATGTAAGATTCTTGGGAAATTGTGATAAAATTTTAGCTAATTTCCACAACTTTGCGGATTATGGCAATGGAGATGATGAGGAATACTTTACAGATGATGGCTTTGATGAGGATGAGATTTCAATCAAGATAACTAGTAATAAGATAAAAGATATAATAAAGAATGGGCAAACTGCTAAGACTGAGAGTACAAGCAAGAAGAAGAAAAAGAAGAAGAAGAATAAAGGGGAGAATAATGCTAATAATACAGAGAATACAGATATGAATAAGGACAATAAAGAAAATGAGAATAAACCTCAAGAAGATTCCGTGAAGAAGAAAGGTGGGGCTAGAATGGATCCAGAGATGGAAGAGTTTGAGAGGAAGCTACAAGTAGATATAGACCCGACCCAAGCGAAGATAAAGCCTAATATTTCTGAAGAGTGGATTCAGAATCTTAGGCAAAAAATACAAAAACTTAAAAATAAGTAGTGTTATTTCATAGCATTTTACAAAGACTTCATTTTGTTATGCTTTCCAATAATGGAAAACTTTGAGTACAGCACTTAAGCTAGTAATAGGACATAAACGTTTCATTTCTCAACTGTTTTTCTGTCGGATTAGACAGATTTCCTTCTCTGATCTGAATCCTGATTGTCAAATAATATATTCCTTTTGCAAAAAATTATTGTATAATAATTTATTCAAAACATGGAAAATAGCAAACAAAAGAGAAGGATCTGTATAATAGGTGCAGGACCTAGAGGATTAGTTGCCCTAAGACACCTTACAAGTGACTCTGATAATGAAGTAGTAGCATTTGAAGCAAAGGATGATATTGGAGGATTATGGTATTATCAAGATGCTAATACAGTTGATCCTAAATACGAGAGACTCAGATCCGAGGATAATTTTTATAAGCTTTATGGGAGCTTTCAGGGGTCTCTTTATGAGGATCTAACTACAAATATTCCTTATTTCTATATGGAGTTTAAAGATTTTAGCTACAGAGATATAGAAAAAGATATCCCAATTTTTATCAATCCCAAGCAATATAAGGCCTATATGGATGGATACGCCGCAAAATTCAATCTTAGGCCTCATATTCATTTCAATACTCTTGTTAAGTCAGTACGATTATCAAAGAATTTAACAGAAGAAGAGAGAAAGAATAAAGATACCAGCAGAAAATTTGTTGTTACGACTGTAGCTTCTAGAGGAGGGACCCTTACTGAAGATGAGAAATATCATTCCTTCGATTATATCATTGTCGCTTCTGGACAATATACGGTTCCTTATATTCCCCATCTCCAAAATATGGAAAATTTCAAGGGTATAACAATCCACTGCAAGGATTTCCGTACAACAAAATCAGAGTTTTTCCACAAGAAAAAGATATTGATCCTTGGAGGAGGGGCATCTGCCTATGATCTTGTTTCCCAGTTCTTCAAGGATGAAAACAATCTTGAGAATTTTGACAAATTAATTGTCTGCTCAAAGAAATTAGGTCATATTGCCACCTCAGATGACTTCAAGAAATATGTGGAAATGGGAAAGTTAGTTATTAAGCATGGAACGATAAAACAGATCATAGGTCCACACCAAATTGAATACTCGGATGGGCAAACAGAAGAAATTGACACTTTGATGTACGCGACTGGGTATAAGCTATATCTTCCATTTTTTGACTTTGAGAAGGATAAGATTCTTGACTATAGTCCAACAGAGAATCGAGGGATGTTTATAGGCCCTTTATACAAGAAATTCGTCGCTATTAGAGAGCCAAGTATATTCTTCCTTGGGTTTATTGAGCAGACGACATTGGTCCATATCATTCCTGAACTGCAGTCAATGATCATAAAATATCTCTTGCAAGGAAAGCTGTCACTTCCTAGCCAAGAGGAAATGTTTGCTGGCTTTGAGGAGGAAGTAAGAAAGCATCTGGAGATAGTAGGAGACTTAGCGCATTTCTTTGTGATAAATCTGGCTAAACATTATCCGGCTTTTGATACTTGTACTGAGGGTACTGAATGGAGATTTTACAGGAATTGGTTGAGTCAATGCTATCCTAATAATGACCTTGAAAAGGCTGAACAGTTTACTAAAATGATTGTGGAGACCAAGAAAGCCTTTGAGAAAGAAAAAAAACTTGGAAACTATCTTACTTATAAAAATCATGACTACTTTGAATTTTACTCAAAAGACTTCCGTAACACGACTGAGTTTATCTAGTGTTTTCATATTTATTAAAGTTGTATGTTCTTATAAAACTATTAATGAATAAGGATTTCAATGTATAAAAGTTTTGAAGGCATATCTAGAACCAAAAATAAGATCGTTTTTCTTTTTGAACATCCTCAATACTTTGTTAACATAATTTAATTTATCTAAATGATGATTTTCTTATATAGTTGGCAACTCCAGTTAATAACTCTTCTTATACCTGTAAGATTATTTATTACTTAAAGAAATGAATACAAACTAGGGTTGAAAATCGATTTTTTTTATAACAGAAGACTTTTAAGGTCATCCCATTTCTTCTCAGAGAAAAGCTGCATAGCATTTGTATTCAATGTCTCTAACTCTTCTCTTGCTTGTTTAGTCAATCCCCTGTATTTCTGCAGGACTCTTAGATTAATAGCAATTTTTAAGAGGTCCACAGCCTCATAATTGCAATTATGCAGATCCATAAGCAGCTTTTCAATCACTTTGGAGCTTTGGTTGTCTGAGCCAAAGCTTACAAGCTTTCCATTTGTAGACTTTGCTTTTGGAGATACAGGAAGTTTGACTGTCTGATCTTTTTTCAAGCTATTTACAAAATCTTCTTTAGCTTTTTCTGCATTTTTAAAGTCCCAGTTCTTAGCTTGCTGTGAAAGCATACTGATCAATTCCCCTGAATATGGGAGATCCTTATAATTTTTAATAAGTTCATAGGTCTCTCCATATAACTTAGCTTCCTGGAGGAGTTGCTGGAAGGGCTCTAAGAACTCTTCACAAGTGAATCCCTCCTCAATAACAGTGCTCTTACTAAATGCGGCTGCTGCTTCCTGAAATCCAGACGCGAATGTGGATTTAGGAGTAAAAGAGTAGCCCTTAGGTGAGGTGACAGGAGTCTCTCGATTAGATGAAACAGCAGGTATGCTACTTATAGGAGATTTGTCTGACCCTTCTCCTATAACTTTCGAGGACATTTTTGAGAAAGTACTTGCCACTGCCATTGTATTGCTCCTGTTAAAGTTGGACTTCTTCGGCGACTCAGAATAGAAACTTTTGCCTCTTGTTAAAGTGATGTCAGAGTTGCTCTCATAATATGCTTGAGAGAATGTTGAAGTCACAGTTCCCTTTTTCCTGATTCCATAAGTCAGGTTGGCGTTACTAGGACTATGCTGATCGAACTTTTCGTTATATTTAGAATATGTTTTATCACTGTCCATAAACAACCCCCTGAAAATTAGCCTATGAAGAACTAAACTTCTCCAGGTTGGCCTTGCTTCGGGCCTCTTATTGAGGCAATGTAAGATAAAATCTATGCTGGTATCACTGACTTTTGGTTCAGTGGGGAAGACAAGATCATTGCTGGTCATATTTGTTATAAGTTCTTCTTTGGTTTTCCCGGGCCATGGGCGTTTGCCAAACAACATCTCATAGTAAATGACTCCCAAAGACCAGATTTCCGCACTTGCATTGTACTTTCCTTCCTTCAAAACCTCAGGAGGAAGATATGCCAGAGTCGTCATTGGGATTCTGGAGCTTTCTACACTAAGCTTAGAGAAGTGGTCCGAATATAAAAAGTTGGGAAACTTCACTATTAGCTTATTCTCCTCCTCGTGGACCATCATGTTTGTCGGATTCAAGTTACCATGGCAAAGGTCAATAGTATAAAGAACTTTCATTCCGTTGATGATGTGATTCACAAAGGTAACAGCTTGCTCCTCGGGAATATGCTTCTTATTTTTTATGTAGGTAGCTAGATCGGTTCCTACTAGGGCTTCGGTGACGATTGTAACCATATTTTCGGTTTGAGAATATTCCATAAGACCGTTTACATTAGGGTTACCGAAAGCACTTTTTAGGATCCTAATTTCCTTCTCAATGATTGGTTTGATGGAGGGATCTTTGGACAAGTCAATGAATTTGACTTGAAGCTTCTTTTTTGTCTTTCTAGAGTATCCCTCGAAGATTTCAGTATAGGGTTCCTCTCCAATTTTCTTGTCAAAATGAACTATGACGTCTTGATGAAGGCTTAGTGTTGCTGTAGGCTTGAACTGAGTGATTTTAGCTCTTGACATTTCTCCAATAAATTTGTTATTTACTGTTTTTAATGTTTCTATTAACCCAAGGGGCCGAATAATTTATATTCAAGGAAGTAAATACGTTATTAAGGCAATTTTTAAGACTCAAGTGAGATCCTCTACAAAGCGAAAGATTAAGTTTCTCTAGAAAAAATTTTTATACTTATATTTTATTTTGATATGAATCCAAATCAATTTCAAACAACTCCTTCAGTCAGCCTTGCCAATATAATTCCCGAGAGCCAGACACTCTCCTTCCCTAAGATTGATCATATCCTAGCTCATGCCAAACATCCCGAGCTTTCTAAGATATATGCAAGACCAGAATTACAAGCATCTGCATCTGCAAGCGGTCAAGACGACCCCTTGGGCCTTGGACATCCCAGCACAGGCAAGAAAACAAGAAAGAATTCTAAGAGACAATCTGTTTATGAGAAAAAGAGCACTGGAAAGTCAAGAAAGAGTGAAATCTATGAAAAATACTATCTTGATGAAGCAAGATTAAAGAAAGTGACTCCAATAAAGAAGGTAAGTGTAATAAGAATTAGAGTGTTTATTGTATAAGAACGACCTATGGTCAAAGGAAGCTTGGGAAGATATTTTGACAAGAAAAAAGAAATATAGAGAATTTTGTAATTTGATTGGAAAGGCGCCACTTCAATTCGACCCTGAGTCATATAAAAAAGATCAGAATAGAGAGGAATATCAAGAAGAGGGAGAATATGAGGAAGAGAATGGAGGTGAAGGAGAAGGATATGAACAGAATAGAGAGATTAGTGTTGAGAATCCAAGTGAAACAAATACACTGGATAATAGAGAACAATAACAACAACAACAACAACAATAATTAATTCAGATCTAGTATATAGAACCAAAATGAGTAAAGAGTATAGTTATCTTTTCGCTTTATTTGCTGTATTTTTCCTTTTGTAATTCTAAACCTATTTCCTTGTTGATTTTTGGCTGGACATAGGCACCTTCATAAGCTTAAAAGGATAAGGATTGAAATCAGGCACCTCTGGTGGAGGTTGTTTGGTTGGTATCACTTGATAAGGAAGTATAGGGAACATTTTCTTTTCGTCTTCGGGTGAGATATACTTGTTTATTTCTCGGACCTTCCAGGCAACAGTATTAGAGAAATTATGAACGAAAATTTGAGTATTTGTCTGGAAAGATGTCGCCATGTTATCTAAATTTTGCTTTATTAAGTCCTCTTTCTTATGAACTTCAGATGCAGTAGATGTTAAGGGTCTGCTAGTTTGATATTCATAGACGTCTTTGTCAAATGCGCTTGAGAAAGGTGGCAATATTACTAAATTGTTAGCAAACTAATTTTATTTATTACGCTCAATATTTTGTCTAGGGGCCTTAGTCCCACCCTCAAGGAGTTGTTCTCCCTTTTTCGGGCTCAGTTTTTCCATTAGAGTCTCTGCTAATATTTTCTCAATTTCATTTTCTTTGACGTCAATTCCTCGCTGAGTAAGTTGCTGAGATATTGCTGGAAAGACATTTGCTTTTAAAGGATTCTGAGTCTGTGCCAAAGGATCAGCAAATTGCTTTCTATCTTTGGATGTTGTCTGCTCAAGCTCATTAGAGACTAGAGCAGCGAAGATCCGCTCTTTAATGTCCTCTTTGCTGAACTCATATGACATTTGCTTAACGTATAGATTTTAAGTAATTATATTTTTATGAGGAGAGGTTTTTTTTCCTTTTAGATCTATTAATATACACGAATCTCTGGACTACAATATTTCACACTTTCGATGTAATTCCATCACAAAGTTTACAAGAAAGTACAATTCTGATCTTTAGACCGAGGCTAAAATTTAATTAATATCTCCTATCTGATCTTCTATCTTGGGGAGGTTCAGGAAGATCATCCAAGTCTCTTTCCTCTTCAATACCATAGTTGGGATCCTATTCACATTATACAAGAAAGGGTTTCGTTTACTCTTCCAGCCTTGAAGAATTCATTGTAATCTCTAAAAATTGTGTAAGTTCCGTAGGCAAGTCCAATAAGGATCACGTTAATAGTGTACACGTGGAGCTTGTTGGCCAACTGGAATCCTTTTTTCTCAGCACTTGAGAGCCATCTGTCGATTTTATCCCACCAACTGTTGTTATTGTTGTTTCTTGACATATATCTTAATTAAGAAGCTTTCCAATATTGTTTAAAAATTATTATGACAATTGAGATTTTTCCCTTAGGTGCAGGTCAGGAGGTTGGCAGAAGTTGTATAATAGTTAAGATTTATGATAAGACCATCATGCTAGACTGTGGCCTGCATATGGTCTATTCCGATGATAGAAGATTCCCTAATTTTTCATTAATAAAAGAACCGAATGGTAAACTTTTCTTTAATTCCTCTCCAATTTTCAAGAAAGTCTTACAGATGTCATCGATTGTGTCTTACTAACCCATTTCCATCTGGACCATTGTGGAGCCCTTCCCTATATGAGCGAAATTG
>Ga0065720_1020121_pt1 | contig 16764 bp, 10 predicted proteins | sample Thericmetagenome_FD_59107 | JGI IMG/M metagenome (GOLD analysis project Ga0065720, IMG submission 59107) | Thermophilic microbial communities from the Joint Bioenergy Institute, California, USA of rice/straw/compost enrichment - eDNA_2 v2... | ecosystem: Engineered > Solid waste > Grass >... | reverse complement strand
CAAGGGGGGGGGGGGGAACGGAAAGGGAAGGCAGGCAGGCAGGCAGCAAGGCAAGGAAGAAAAAGGTAGGAAGGGAGTGGGTCGGTCGTCTTCACCACAGTCAGTCAGGTCTTACTCTCTCCCCTGCCTTTTTTACACGAGGAAAAATCAAGAACGAACGAAAGTAAAGTGTTTGTTAAGTAACGGAACGGGGCGTCTCGTCGTCTTGCTTCCATGCATCATGCATTGATCGTGTTTGTAGAAGTAGCATCCACGTACGTACGTACGTCACGCCACGTCACAGAACGTTAGGGGTATCATGGAGCCTTACTTAATCAGGGGGGGTGGGTTTCTAGGGGCAGGTAGCTAAGATTGGTAAATGAGTGGTTTTTAAAATGCGTCCCGGGTGGTTGTGATATGTCTTAAGTGTTGGTGATTTGATATTCCTTGGTGGACATAGAGGAGAGTTGCAGAACTGAGATAAGAGGGAATGGCGAGTTGAAGCCTTTACGGCCTGCCATTCTAACCTTCCAAGTCTCACTGAGGGATTGTGCGTGTTGTGAACCATCCATTTGCATGTAATGAAAGCCAAGTAATCCATCCGTAACGGTATTCTCGAATAGGAGGAATACTGAATCGGACTAGCCTTCGGCTGTCCGGAGTGCCTTTGATCCCTTTATGGGAGACACCATATCTGGACTCAGCGAGGAAACCACATCGCGAAAACGCTTACTTTCTTGTCTTGGGGGTTCTGGATGTGTTTCGAGAATGCACTGTGAGGAGCTAGTTTTGTTTGACCCGCCAGATCTCTTACTAAAAAGAGTGGATTTCCGGATAATGTCCTAATATCTACGGCAGGTCTTGATGATGTTTTGAGCAAATGACTTTTCTCGAAGATGGAGGTGAGTTGCAGAACTTGGATTGAGGTGCATAATGGTAAGTTTTAACTTTAACATTGAGCGTTCAGTCTCTGTTCCAGTGTCTGAACAAGGGATGGTGTCTACGAGTCATCCATTAGAATGAAGTCGAAGCTGAACTCTCCATCACGGTATCCTTTGTCAGAGGAACACTGGGAATTGTTATGGCTCTCTGCAGTCTTGCAGACCACTTTCCGGAATGGAACTTTGAGCTTGAGAGACAGTCGTTTCATGGCAATACCTGCTTTCTTCCCTCCTTGCCTGAGATAGTGGATGTTTAAACTCCAAGTGCGGGGAGACAAGTGCCTACATGTCATAAATATCATGATGTGTCGGTTCAAGTGCTGTCAACAGTAAGACAGTTGCCCGCAGTTCAGTCTTCTCCCTTAAACCTTTCTCGACAGAGAGCAAGTTCATGATCTTTACGACAACATGTAGGCGCTTGTCTTCCCACACTCGGGGTTTAACTATCTCAGTATGGAGTCTACCTTCACTGTAGGAAGGGAAGAATGACTTTTAGATATCATACAAGCGACCTGCGTATGCACAATCGCAGATCACGTCTCACCTTAACAGACTTCCAACTTCTCATCCTTTCCCCTTCTCAACTTTCGGATGTTGTCGATCGCTTTATGTTACGGATAGCCACGTGGAAAAACCTCTGACTGGAGAGCTTCCAAGTTCCATCGTCAAGGACCTCCTCTCCATAAGAACCCATGGTCCAGCTCCTTCTCGCTACGCACACACAAGTTCGACAGATCAAATCTCACAAACCAAGGATTCTGCCTGTTGCTAGGCTATCTTGTTTTTCAACCTGGGCGAGACCCTCAAAACAACAAGGGGTCTCCAGGTTCCAACAGGGAATATTGAGCCGGATCGGCGGTTTTCGGCGGCTGGACTGGACAGGGGGAGGGGCAGTGGAGAATGCAGCTGTTCTGTCCAGAGCTGGGCAAAGAAGAGCCAGAGAAAGAAGCGGGAAAAACTCACCCGCCTTGCGCCGCCTCGTGCGTGCGCCTGAACAGTGAAATGTGAGCAGGTCCTTGGTGGATACTGAGGAACTCCACAACACAGCAAAGAGAATCCACTGGGGTAAAATGAGACTCCTCTTCTCATGACATCGTGAGAGGTTTTGATGTCGGTTTGGTTGTGGGACGCATGGGTGACGGAGGGCTTGGGGCTTGTCAGTCTTTTTCTGCTCTTCAGTATGCTCCCTTCTTTGTGCAATCAGATGGCCAAGATGTCGACAGAGAAAGTGTGACTTCGAACTAAAGAAAGACGGTGAGTGCAAAACCCAGAGAGGCCGTCCACGTGGAGGAAAGACGGGGGTAGACAAGGATAACCTTCAGCTAAACTAAAGGGTGAGAATCTCTGTGAACTCTGTAGAACAATGGGACGGAATTCCGCGTTTAGGCTGCACTAGTTGCGCGCTTCCTCTTCAGCTGCTCTGCTTGTTGCTCGTATCTGCACAACAGAATGCACAGATCTTTGGGCTATTGGGACAAGGAGAGTATATTCTGCTCTGTTTGGCTTTCTTTGTTCTCTCTTTTCCCCTCCTTGGGTGGTCAATCATGTAAGCTCTGTGTACATGTTAATCTATGGACTGTAATGCGACAGGGAAGCAGAGCTTGTCTGCTTAGTGTGGTATTTTGCTTCCATGTTCCCTCACCCGCTGGGATGGCTGGTCTAGGGAGCAGGAGAGTTGCAACCATGATCACCAAACCCGCCGTCACTGTGCTTGTAAAGGTGTGTAACAGGATGTATTGTAGGTTAAGTACGTAATGTACGTGACGGAAAAGGCTGCAAAATTGGAGACTAGCGCAGCCGATGCGGGGAAGAGCTGTGGAAGAGCTGTGTGGTGGCTTCGGGAAGCTCGGACCCATGGGCGGGCTTGGCATGGAGCCTCAACCTACCTTTTTCTCCCCACAATGGAAACCCTGAGATCATTGGGTCCACTTATGGAGCATCAGTGTACGTCCTTGTAAGTTTTCGATACGTGCAAAACTCAAAAATTACACCGTATTTTGCCGGTTCTACAAGTATGCAGTAAAGACGGCCCGTTCGAAGAGACGCTTTTTTTTTTTAGCTTTCAGCCCTAGCGATGGACTACTGAGATAGTTCCTCAATAGAGAACAGGTGTCAGGCAATACTGTGACTGCGTGGCAGTAGCTGAGCAAAGGCGGCTCTGCGTGCCTTGGAAGGGATGGCCTCACAGTGTACTGACAACCAGAGTTGAAACAGACTTGATGGTGGCGTGAGGCATACATATAGTAGCTTCGAGTGAGAAGAAAAGCTGGACTGCACTGTACCAAACAGTATCACAGCAGACTGTCGTGTTTGGTGTTAGTAGACGGATAAAAAGCCATTCATATGGTCAGTAATGGAAAGGTGTAGCTAAAAATATAGGTAGAGAGAAGTCAGCTGAAAAGCTGCAATAAAGCGGACAATGTTACCTCTATGAGAGGAGCTGGACAATACCGCATACTGTGTATGCAACCTGCGCTCTCCCGCGAGACTAACAGGATACCTATATGTAGGTAATATAAGTGTCTGAAAAGCGAACCTGAACGTCTCGATCCTTATAGTCAAAACTTTAAACAATAAGAACTATGATAGTCGTCGTAGAGTTACACGCGCGTAACGGAAGTTCCAAACTCCTGGGACTGCCGATCAATGGACTCAACACGTGCGAATAGTGCAGATCGCAAAGTGGTCAAGCAAAACCATGGACGCTAGCTGCCGCTTCCCTGCCTTGGCTTCTCGAACTCGATCTGTAGAGTTGCCTTTTGAAGGTTCGATTCTCCAACAAAAAGCAAACCATTGAATTTCCGGCAACCGGCGACCACACGAAGCATGAGCGAAGCTTCTAGTGTCACCGAAACGGCGAACAGCGCCAGCAGCAAGTGAAAAAGGTGCGCAATCCGGCAGCAGTAGCAACAGCAGCGATAGCGGCAGTGGGACGACAGGCAAAAAGTTTTTTAGATCCTGGGCTGCGCTAATGCAGGAACCCCCGCTGGGGACCGCTCATTGACCAATCATTGACACAACTGACTGGGCGATGTTTGCGAGCAGGGACTGTGCGCTGCGATATTTGAGGAATGAAGGCCGATGATGAGCTTCAAAGGTTGATATTCAATGGTGTTAAGGGATATTTGAACTTGATAGAACATCAATCAGACCACAGCAGAGTAAGAAATAAGCTCAATTCTCAGTTGGTTTGCTTCAGCGTCGATCAGGCCGTCACGCGGGTCGAGCTTCTGCACTGTTCCAATAGCTCCCAAGGCAGTGGATAGTAAAATTACTTCGCTGCACTCCTCTGTCGTCTTATCTGGCGCTAAAGGAGACAAGGTCATGAGTTACCAGGGCAAACCACTACTAGGTAACTGGCAACAGCATGTAAATACAAATTGCAGCTTTCGAAAGGATGTCTTTCCACTGTGATTGACCAGATGATTCTAAGGATTTTACTTATATATGCGGGGAGATCTCAGCTCCCCAAAGACTTAAACTGTATCCCAACACAGCGATATTTGTGTTTTTTTTTTTAAAAAAAAAACAGTAGAAGCGGACGACGTCCCTGGACGCCACCGCCACAAGCTGTTTCGCGAACGCCATGGCGCTCTGTCCCGCAGCGCTGCACGCCAACGAACTGCTTGCATTTCACATGGGTCCCTTGGCGGATTGCAATTCCTAAAAGGTACATGCAACAGGCCAGGCCAAGATGTGTTTAGCCAGCGCCGAAAAGGGTTGGGGTGCCGGATTGGGGCTGAAAAAAGCGCAGCCAAGCAAACGTTATCGGGGCCAACTAGGTTATCGTGGCTCAGCCCCAGCGCCAATTCCCGCTTGTCTATCCCTGGTCCAATACTTACCGTATGTACTGTACGGGACTGTATTGACGTTGAAATGCGTGCTGATTGATCCCCGGTTTACACTACTAGCGTATGTACGATGCTGGTAGCGCGCCCTATAGTCCCGGTTCAGCTCGCGTTGAATTCGCCTTGATCCATGGAGCTGGAGGCCCGTCTACACTCTGCACAAGCAAGGGTGAGAGGACGAGACCTGGGGACTTGGGGGTTTAGGCTGGCACTTGGTATAAAGTAAGCACACCGAGGATGGCTTCCCGGTTCTGCCCCCTTCTCTCCTCTCGTCTCCAGGGTCATCATCTCTTAGAGGGACTACCCATCCGTTCGTTCTAGACGGCAACAACAATAGTCGAGAGTCCTTCGCTCATCCTCTCCAACATGCCTGCCCTCAGATCCATGGCCGCGGCCATGGCGGCAGCGGCCCTCGTTGGCCACAGCTATGCCACCGAGGTGTCCCTGCCCCCGTGCCTCGATCCCTTTAAGCCTTTCGTTTACGCCGGTTGCTACAAGGACCTCGGCAACCCGCAGCTGTTGCCCTACCGCAGCTCTGCCCCCAGCGAGGACATGACTGTCGAGAAGTGTGTTGCTGAGTGCAAGGGCAACGGTTACCGCTACGCTGGTCTCGTCTACTACGGCATCTGCTACTGCGGTGCCACCGTCCGCGGCCCCGAGGCCGACGAGTCTGAGTGCAGCTTCCCCTGCAACGGCGACAAGTCGGAGAACTGCGGCGGCAACAACCACTTCTCCGTCTGGCAGGACCCTACTTTCCAGGCCACCGAGGAGGTCACCATCGAGCACTACGATCCCATCGGCTGCTGGACCGATGACTCGCCCTATGGTCGTGCCCTCGTCTACAAGCAGGACCACATCCCCTCGTCGGAGATGACCACTGAGAAGTGTCTTCAAGCTTGCCGTGATGGCGGCTTTCCCTTCGCTGGTACCGAATACAGCGGCGAGTGCTGGTGCGGTGTCGTCATTGGCAACGGCACCCACGCTGCTCCTGAGTCTGAGTGCAACATGCCTTGCCATGGCGACAACTCCCAGACTTGCGGTGGTCCTTCCCGCCTGAGCCTCTATGCTGCCGATGAGCTGCTTTCTCTCGAGCCTTGCGGCCACGTCCCGCCGGCTGAGTCCAGCTCGTCCTCTACTGCTGCTCCCTCCTCGACCTCCACCGAGGGCCCTGAGCCAAGCTCGACTATCCCTCCCGAAGAGACCTCCAGCACCGTCGAGGAGCCGACTACTACCCCTGAGCCGACCACCACTCCTCCCCCCACGACCTCCAAGTCCAGCACCACCACCTCGACCACTAGCTCGGTCTGCACCACCACGACCGTGATCCCGCCCACTTGCGAGTACAAGTGCGGCAAGTGGTGCTCGAATCCTCTGCCCGACTGGAAAGACCAGAAGACCTGCAGCCAGGCCTGGGCCAGCTGCACTCTGCAGATCGCCTCCTGCTTCTTGACCGCCTCGTGGCCCGATGTCCTTGACTGCTTCGACTTCAGCGAGTGGTGCTCAGACGTGAGCCGTGCCTGCGGCAAGATCCACCACAAGCACGACTTCATCAAGCAGCACCCTCCTAAGGGCGGCAACCCGGCCGTGACCAAGACCATCACGGTTCCGTGCGCCACTCCGACCAGCACCAAGACCTCGAGCACTTCTACCTCGACGGTCGTCCCGACCCCGACCAACATCTGCACGCAGCCATCTAACCCCGTTGGCGGCATCCCGCTCCCCATCGTTACCTGCAACGACGTGAGCAAGGACTGGCCGACCTACCCCTTCAAGAAGTTCGACCACCCCGACACCAAGATGTGCAAACGGTACCAGCGCAACAAGGTTTCCACCGCCTGCGCCGACGCCTGCAAGGACCAGTACGAGGACTGCATCAAGGTTTATGCCGAGGGCTGCCGACAGAAGAAGAAGACCGGCCCACGGGATCTCCTTGCTGTTTCTAGCAACAGCCAGCAGCTCGGCAGTCTGGGTAAGAGGACGTTCTACCAGTGGACGGACGACTACATGACTGCCGTGCGGAAGTGCGAGAAGCAGCTGAGTGATTGTCTCAAGTTGAATAATAAGATTAATGGGAATAAGAAGTGCCCTAGCTTCGGGCACTATTAAGTGAAGGAAGGTGCTGATATTGTGATGTGTTATGGGTTAGGGGTTAAAGGAACGGATAGGTCGGATTTTGATGTTGGATGAAATGGCATGTTGACTTTATTTGTGCGCCTCTGGCGTAGCATTCTAGTGATAAATGTTAATACTTAGTTCCATTTGCATTGATGTCCTGCTTTGAGATATACTGATGTTGTGAGGAATGCCAAGTCCCATGCACCTCGTAGGTTCTCTCTCTCTCTGAGTAGTGCCTGTTGACTCTCTGTAAAACCCGCCAAGGTTGAACCGCCCAAGTGGAAGATAATTTCGCTGAAGGGGAAAGGGTTTGTTCAGACGTTGGACTTGTGCTCTCAAGAAACTTCCATAAGAATCAAGCATTACCAAAGGACAAACATCATGGACATAAATCTCAACAAAAAGCGCAAGAAAAGGGGAAAAAAAAAAAAAAAAAAACAAAAAGACGAGTTCAGGTCAAGAAAAGTGTAAAGATTGGGCGATCCCGGAATCGAACCGGGGTTTCTTCGGTTCTGTTGTGGTAGTCCACATAGAAAACTCGAGATCTCCTACTTTTTACCACAACGAAGCGTCCTAACCACTAGACTAATCACCCGTCTTTGGCTGTGAGATGGTTCTTGTTGCGGCGTTCCTAAAATTTGTGTGGGATGGAGTACGGATGAGAGGGTTGTTTGCTGTATGGACGTGATATTGTGGATGCAGAGGTGGATGCACTTGTGGGGTGTGTTGGTATAATGGAATTTACCGCTGTGGACTTTGGGCACAAACGCACGGAGGAGGAGTTTGTGTGAGAGGGTGCTGATTTTTAAGACTTGACAAGCCTTGATATTCGTCATGAAATCGTCAGGTTTAGGAGGCTAGAAAACATCAAAATAGCTTGGATGACTTATGTCCAAGACATTAGCTTAGTTGTTGTTCCTTCATGCAGAAAATTCAGGATGCTAAACTATTTCAGAGACAACATCAAACATGACAGTCAAGAACAAGTGGTCTCACGAAGACACATACGTGCGTATCATCTGTAGTAGTTAGTAACCCTGTTAAACAGGTTGACCTTGCAAATATGGCTGGATATGTATGGGGTATTAGTCGGCACCGTACATACAGTTCACCTGCCTTCCAAGTCCGCCGTCACTCAGCTCCGGCCTGTCTTGATCCAATCGAGCTGAAGCTCCCACGACGGCAGTAAACGTGCCCTAGGAATGCTAGGACAGCGCGGACGCAAGAGGGCTGACCGTCTCGATAAACCCAAAAGCACGAAATGCAAAAACTCCGAACGCCTTCGCTCATGCAATCTGTGTGTTTTCTAACGTTTATCCCATTGCCGCCAAGATTTTATTGCAGAAGTTCCTCGCAGGTCCAGTCCTCATAGCTGGAATCGGTCAGTTAAATGGTCGGGAAGATGACATCCGAGGTTAAGGGCTCTCACTATCCGTCCGGCAGGTACCGGCGCACAATCAGAGGGATCTTCTTCTCCCGCAACTCCTTGATAGCAATCTGCAGAGGATCCGTCTCACCCTCAAGGTCGACCAGGACGGGTGCGTTCATGCTGTGTCATCGTCAGCATATCTTCCATCCATTTCTAGAATTCTCCCCCCTCCTTCCCCCAGGAATTACCCACCTGATCTGCAGCGCGCGCGTGCCCAGAATACGGGCGCGCTCGTACTTAGTCATGAAGGGCGTTGTTGTGCGCTGGTCGTTCGGAATCTTCTTGTCCTTGTGCGACTTGTCGTTGCCCTTGCCGTGGTTGGCGGCGGCATTGGGGTCGCCCGAGACGATGACGTGGTCCTGGTCGCCCTGCTCACCCTCCTGGTCGGCCTGGCGAACGGCCTCGTCTTCATCGGCCGGCTCTGGCTCCGGCTCGTAGTACTCATCGGGATCCTCGTCAAAGGTGGGCTCGTCGTTGCTGCGTGCGTTTAGCGTGTGATCAGGTTCAAGATGCGGGAGGAGATTGAGCGGAGCTTACACAAGCTCACGGTCGTCGTCGCCGTAATCAGACATGGTGAGTTAAAATGCCTATAGGTATAGGTGTAGAGCTACGCGAGCGATTGGAGCGCGATGGATGTGGGATGAGATGTCGTAGCGGTGATGGCACCTTGTGGATGGAGGGACGGCTTTTGTTGATGGAAGCGATTAAGCAGGATGCGCCGCGGCGGGAGGCTGAGAGGACGTGAAAAATTTGAGTGGGGCGGTCCCCCCTGTCAGCGACTCAGCGCTCGTCCTGAGAGCTTTGCCGCCGTCAGCCTCGCGCTTTGTTTGGTGCTCAACCCTATCTTCCACTTCCAGATTTGGAGAATATGAAATATATTGTATTCGCTATGAATGTTACAGAAAACGAGTTCGATCTCTCTTTTCAATTATTTACGATTGCCAACGACCTGTCGATACCATCCCTCGCATATGCGTTGGCGTTAAGCGCAGCCTTGCGGCTTGCCTGCCGGGGAACCTGCAGCCGAGCTTGGCACCCCACAAAAAAGTTGGGCCAATATCAATTCGACAGCTCTTACACTGCATTTACACAATTTACACATGCAAAAATTATCAATTGGAGCTCTGTCGAAGCATCCTTCCTCAAACAACCGTATTCTCTTCGCTGCTCGCTCAGGCCGCTAATGATACGAGCAGTGCAATGAAACGAAAGGCCCCCGACGAGGACGCCGGCCTTGGGCCTGCGAAACGACAGCAGACAGAAGACCAACAACATTCAGAGTTCACAGCTATTCTGCTCCCAGCTTCCCGGCCGTCCTCGACTTCAGCAGCATGTACACCAGCTTTAGCGCGAGAGGAAGCGACGGTACTTCCCCTATCAACCCCAGCTTCAGCAGACTCAGCCACTTCGACACCCCCAGCCGACCAAGATGACAATGAGACCGTCATCTCCTCCATCCACCCTGCCTGTGAACCCCCAACACCAGCCTCGACTGTCCCAGCCTCAACGATTACTGGTACCACCGCTAAACGAACTCGTCGCTTTCCTTCCGACCTGAAGACTATTCCCTGCACCTACCCCAACTGCCCCAAGACCTTCAACCGACCTGCCCGGCTGGCAGCCCATTTGCGGTCTCACACTAACGACCGCCCCTTCGCTTGCCCCTACGAAGGCTGCACAAAAACCTATCTCGAAGAAAAACACCTCACGCAACACATCAAGGGCTCTCACACCCATGAACGGAAGTACGTGTGCCAGGTGCCCAACTGCGGCAAGGCGTTCGTCACGGCCACCAGATTGCGTCGGCATGCGGCCGTGCACGAGGGGCAGGAGAGATTTAGGTGCAGGGGGTACGAGGGGTGCAGTGCGAGTTTTAGGAAGCATCAGACGTTGGCACGACACATTCGGGTCGCACATCTTGGGCTACAGCCCTTCGTTTGCGGAGTGGAGGGCTGCGAGGCCGGGTTTGATAGTGCGGGGGCCCTGCGGCGGCATACAGACCGCGAGCATGGGGAGATTAAGTTCTGGTGCGAGGAATGCGGCAAGGACGAGGGTGAAGATGGTGAAGGAGGAGGAGGTCGCAGGGTTGGGTTCCGGACGTTGCTCCAGCTCCAGGCACACATGCGCAAGGAACACGTCAACTGTGTCTTCTGTGACGTCCGTTGCAGCAGCCAGGCCGAGTTAGAGCGGCACATCGATATGTACCACTCCGGCACGACGGTCGAAGACCGGAAAACAGTCGCCTGCACATGGGAAGGCTGCAACAAGAAATTCACACGAGTGTCCAACCTCAACGTGCACGTCCGGACCGCCCACCAAGGCGTGCGCTTCGTATGCGGACAAGTCGACACGTTCACCACACCAGACATCACAGACTGGAACTGGAAAGAAGAAGGTTGCGGGCAGGCGTTTTCGAGCCGGCTCAAGCTGGAAGAGCACGTGCGGTATGTGCATTTGGGTAGGAAGCGACCGCCCGCGACATATACGATCAAGTCGGCGCGACCGGGGGAGACGGATGAAATGTCGGCTGCGGTACCGACAAGGACGATTGCGTGCTCGGTGGATGGGTGTGTGGCAAGGTTTGTGAGGCATCATGACTTGGAGAGACATCTGGAGGCGGTACACTTCAGTCAGCTAGAGCTGGGGGGACAGGAAGAGGCGGTGATGATGCCAGATGGCGCAGATGGAGTTGGTCAGCCTGCTCAGGAGACTACCATCGATCCGCGGCTGCAAGGGCTGCAGGGAGGAGATGCGGCTGCTGTGGCGAGTAACGAGCCCTTCTGGATCGAGTCAGCTACTCCAGCTGACGACCAGGCTGGGTTTGACAACGAGTGGGCTGAGATGCGCCGGCTGATTGACCTCGATGCGTTGATGGACGCACGATCTGAGTGATACGAGCTACTTGCATCTTGCTTGCCAACAAGCTGCAGTGATGACATGTTGCGCCGGGACAGGGATAGACAAAAAAAAAAACTATTGGGCGGCTGCGTGTATATTTAGGTTTTAACGTCAGCAAGGAACTTCAATGAGTATTTACTAGATATGGGAGGGATGGTGTTTGCCGGTTGGAGCGAACAATGGCGTTAGGATTGGAGGATAATAAAAACCGGGATTTGCTACATGACATCTGGAAGTTATAGGTTTACCGATATTCGACTTAAGATAACTTATCTCGGGGGGTCATCAATAATGCCGACTCTTTGTTTGTCTGTCGTGCGTATCCGAATCTCCCACAGTAGACTGTTAAGGCACGTAGCGTCATCGTAAAAAGTTCACGGCACTCTCCAAGGGATGTTGGAAAATGCCTAAGTCACTTGTCAGCGCTGGGTTGGCCATTTCTCCAAGACAAACCCATGTCATAAGTTCAACTCACGCAGCACCTTATACGTTCAAAAAAGAAAGAAAGTGAGATGGATGGTATCTCATCAATTCGCTACAGACATCCCGTTCCCAGCAAGATAGATACAATACAACAAGTCTAAATACCTAACCATCATAATAGACAAAAGATATCGATACGCAATCCATACCTTAAACTACCTAGGTGCCTGTCGTGAAACCCGCTCGCTCTTCACACTCATATATTACTCCCCCAATGATCCCCCATCTACAACTTACTCCTAATCTTTTCTTCCTTCCCCTCTTCCTTCTCGTCCTTGGGCAACGCCCCACTCATCAAGTACTTCTCCCCTCCCTCCTTAGCCGCCTCTTGTCCGCCTGGCACATCAATCACACAATCCCCCTCTATTGTCTCCCCCTCGGGAAACCGTCCAAAAAGCACCATCCCTCTCCCCCCGCGCGTCCCCCACCACGCCAACGCCCTCGTCGCCCGCTCGACATCCATCTCCCCGCTACTCAAGACATCCCAAAACCTCCGTTTCGCAACCTCTTTGAGCCGCGCCGCATCCGGCCCAGAAATGTCGTGAACTGCCCTTGCCGCGAGGGTAAGCCACTCCTCGAAGATTGCATCCGACAAGTAAGGGAGGGAGTCGAGGAGGGTTAGGACGAGGGTAGATTGTTCGGACATTGGTTCTTCTTGTTGTTGCTCTCCGTCTCTCTGTTGAGAGGGGAGAATAGCGGTAGCGACAGGGTCGGATTTGGACGTTGCAGCGCGGAAGCGAACCATTTCTAGCAGTGTCTCCGCCATCTCGGGGTGTGACTTAGATAGCGGAAACGGCGGGGAGACGATCTGCAATACCGTCTTAAACGCCAGACGGAACTGTCTTGGGGTGATATGACTCGGGAAAGAAGAGAGCAACGTCGAGATATAAAACGGGATGATATTCGCTGTGAGTGGAGCGTTGTGCGGACAGGAGAGCACGGCCAGCACGGCGGAGTGTGCCGCCTCGAAAAGCTCGATTACGCGTGGGGGGAGGGGGTTCGGGAAGGGGGAGGTGATGGAGGACGGAGTGAGGTAAATTAAGGCCGGCTGGATGATGAGGGAGTCGCAGGAGGGCGTGGGGAGGTTAAGGGGAAGGTGTTCGGCGACGTTGAGGTAGTAGAGGTCGAGGATGCGATGGAGGGGGTGTGCGGGGAGGCTGCCGTTGGCGTTGCCTATGTTCGCGTTCGCGGGAGGGGCGGTTGCCGTCGGCTTGATGGATGACAAGAACGAGGCGGCGGCGTCGGGGTAGCGGGAGAGGGTGTCGAGGGAGGTGAGGTAGGTGAAGGAATAGACCTGGAAGGCGTATGCGCTGTTGCGCGAGGAGATGAAGTAGAGGTTGCGCAGGGCGAGGAGGGTCTTGTGGGCGACGAGGGGGGCGATGGCGTCCTGGCGCATGTGGCGGTCGATCAAGCTGCGCGCGACGATAGCGTGGAGGACCGCGACGACGGCGTACATGATCTTTTTCAGGAAGAGCCACAGGGCCGTCCATGTTGTCTGGAGCATTTCGGGAGTTAGAAAGAACTCCTCCTCGGACATCTCCAGTTCGGACAGCTTGCAGCTCTCCCAGTATTGGAGCAATCTCCCGGTAAAGGCGACCAGGTCGTCCAAAAGTTGCATGACTGCCTGCGAGTTGCGGGAGTGTTGGACGGCATGGGCCAATAGCCTTGATAATGGGCCCAGCCCCGAAACGAGCGGCTTACGCTCGAGCTGGGAGATGTGAAGGAATGAAGGCGAATTCTCGGCCCAATGGAACTTCTCATCGACCTGCTTCACGTCGATATCTATGCTGGCGACGAAGACGCCCTCCTCGAGACAGTCAGGGCCCAGCATGGCCTGAGCGAGCACGGGAACGAGTGCATCGCTGTCGAGCTCGGCGCGAACAGACTCGGCCAGCAGAGGGAATGCGTAGTTTAGAGCGAGAGCCACAGGCGACGGGGGCGCGGGTGGCTCAGGGGTTCTATTGCGCACGGCGAGGTTGGCTGCCGTAACCACGGCTTTCTCGAGTGTATTCCTCATGTTGGAAGACAGTGAGCTGCGGTTGTTGCCCTCGAAGCCCAGCAAAACACCAGTAAATACAAGCAGATGCTGCCAGCGAACGGACTGGTCATCGGCGCCCTTCAGCACGGCTGCGGCCCAAGCATTGCTGGAGATACCGCCGCCGCGACGCTGGGGCTGTTGCGGAGGGGGAGCGAAGCCGGCGGCGTAGGACTGAGGCGGCGGTTGGGCTGGAGCGTCCTTGAGTTTGGCATTCTCGAGCTCGTTGCGGCGCACATGGATGGCGGCGGTGTTGAACAGGCTGATGATGCGGAAGCAGGCTCGGATGCCGTCACCGCGGGCCCAGATGGCCGGCGCGGTCAGCAGCTGCGAGGTCAGCAGCGACACATTGAGCGGGTTGGACAGGTTCGTCAACAATGTCGTCGTCAGCGCGTAGATGTTGTCAGTGCGCGCATCGTCGTGCACGTCTTGGTATTGCTGGAGCACGCTGGTCAGGAGGCGGTCCATTTTACGCCATCGGGGGGATTAGGACGCTAAGTCGAGTCGATGTTTCGCTTGGAATTGGTTAAGTTGGGTTGGGTTAAGTTGGCTGAAGTTGAAGTTAGGTTTGTTGTTGATGCAGGAGGCTGGGGGTTGGAGATGCTAGACGCTGCACGAGGGTTGGCTGCGATGCGCCGATGGCACTCCCGTCGGCGAACCAAAGCCGAGGCACAAGGTACGTACTGCAGGTGGGTCTCCCCAGGTTAATGCAAATATCGGGGAATCCCCTAATCCATACATCGAGAGCTGAATGCATTTCATTCATTGACAATATGGACTGTCATGTCCATCCTCGAGACATTGTCATTCTCCTTCAACAACCCCAGCGTTCTACACACATCAGTATGGCAGACACCAAGATGCAGCACGAATCCCCTCCATTCCCATCCCTCTTTTGGAAACCCCAATACTCAACTGTCGTCCTCAAACGGCTAGACGATATGTGGCGCTTCACCGTCTACTGGACACTGATCCTGTACGGGCTCTTCCACATGGGCGCCGTTGCCTACGCTCTACTCATGCAGTTGCCCAAGGCGCGCTCCAGCTGGAAGTTCCTGTGGCTCGTGCCGTTGACGTACTTTATCGTTGCCGCTGCAGAGGCTCTTATCGCAGGTAGCGTCGTGGGTTTGATGTCGGTCTCCTCCCAAACGATACCGTTGAGTTGATGCTAACACCGCCCTCCACAGTGTTGGCGCGAGCTATCTCGTTGGCGGCTTCACCATGTCAACCTGGATCCCCTTTGTCTGGGGCTGGGTCAATTTGCTTATTCTGGTCATTTCGTCTTTCAGAATGCAGGGCGGTCTGTGAAGCATTGTTCATCAAGGGACTTGCATTTTGATGTCCATGGGCTTCGTTAAAACGGGGTTTCTTTGATAAAGTAGTACTTAGGGACCCTGGTCGCTGAGCTGCCAGCTGCGCCTTGCTCGCTGCTGGAGAGATTACACGACAGGCTCCAGGCGGCCCGCTGAGATAGGACCCCTGCGGCTGTAGCGATGTTGCGAGCCTCCTCAGCGCTGCGATCCACAAGCCCACGCTTCAACTTTCGACCTTCTCCTGGGCTGCTTGCTCCCTCGAGCAACGAGCACCTCGACGACGCCTATTCCGCTCGAACCTGAAATTCAACTGCCAATTCCCTAGCAGTCTTCTAGCACCGACTTTTTGTGCAGCGCGAATTTCGTGCGACAGCCGTCGGGCATGGCACAACCCTAAGAGAAGTCGAAGTTCTCATCCGCTGGAGCACCATCCCCGACCTCGAAGTCACCACCACATCGCCAACAACTTTAGCTCCGAAGTCACCTCGGATACTCGAAAGATAGTCAAAACCAACCAACTTCCCAAGTCAGACGAGTACTGGCAGCAACAATGTCCCATACAAACAATAGGCAACCCCGCCCCCGCTCCTGGTCTCCAGAGTAGTTCGTCCTCCCCATCTTCCCCTCTTCCAACCTCCATGGAACTAACCCTCCTCACTATCTACACAGCACCTCCTACAACCCCGATCGCATTTACCAACTCCACCAGCCGAAATCCCTCGCCGGCATCGCCGGGCGCTCCTTCATGCTAGGCAGCACCTTCACCCTCGGCCTGCTGCTCACCTTCTACCTCTCTTTTGTGCTCTCCTCCCCCATCTGGCGCCTGGCCTTCTTTCTCACCACCCTCTCCACATTCCACTACCTCGAGTTTCTCACCACCGCAGCATACAACACCCGCGCGGCCGACACCTCGTCGTTCCTCTTAACCGCGAACTGGCCTGCTTACGCGATAGCTCACACTGTCGCCTTTCTGGAGTGCTTCCTCGCACACTTCTTCCTTCTCCCCTCCTCTTGGGGTATTTCGTTCTTCCTCACCCCGTACCACGTTCTCACCTCCCCTTTTGTAGTTTTCCTCGGCCTCCTCCTCGTCATCATGGGCCAAGCAATCCGCTCCCTGGCCATGATCCACGCCGGCCCCTCCTTCAACCACCACGTGCAGTTCCACCGCTCTTACGACCATGTTTTGGTCACCACTGGCATTTATTCCCTGCTCCGACACCCAAGTTACTTTGGTTTTTTTTACTGGGCGCTGGGAACGCAGCTCGTCATGGGGAATGTGTTGAGTTTGATAGGGTATGCGGTGGTGCTGGGGCGATTTTTTAAAGAGCGGATTGGCTATGAGGAAGAGGCGTTGGTTAGGATGTTTGGGGCCGAGTACGATAGATATAGGGAACGGGTGGGGACGGGGTTGTTTTTTGTTCGGTAGGAGGGGGGAATAGAGGTGTCAATATGAAAGAAGGGATTGTCCAGGTAGTTAGTTGTGATGTGGGTTGAGCATTTATGGGCATAAAAATGGCGTCGAGCAGGGAGATGGTATATTATTGCGGGCAATAATGGGAGATGGTATATATGATGGTTAAATCCTGGACATCATCGCAGCTTTTATTCAGCATGGATTTGTTGTCATGGTTATACATATTACGGCTTGTGTTAAGAACGAGGGTACGACAGTTAGACAATGGCATTGTCGGTTTCACACACATACGAAAAAAAAAAAAAAAAA
>Ga0065720_1020120_pt1 | contig 16770 bp, 8 predicted proteins | sample Thericmetagenome_FD_59107 | JGI IMG/M metagenome (GOLD analysis project Ga0065720, IMG submission 59107) | Thermophilic microbial communities from the Joint Bioenergy Institute, California, USA of rice/straw/compost enrichment - eDNA_2 v2... | ecosystem: Engineered > Solid waste > Grass >... | reverse complement strand
AAAGAAAAAAAAAGAGGGCAAATGGAGGGCAAAGATCAGAGATGGGTGGAATAAGTGAGCCAAAGAGCTGCCAGAGAGTAATATCTTGGTACGATGTGGCAGTGGGGGTGATATGTCTTCGCTCTGTCTGTCGTTGTTCTGTCTGTAAGCTCAGAGAACACCGATTTATGAAACTGAGTTACTTGGACACACAGAGGTTGGGTCACTCTTATGGAACGCAATCCCGTTCCCTGAGGAGTGAGAGAATCAGGAGGAAGGATATAGAGAACAGTGAACCCGCATAAAAGGATAGAACTTGGGGTTGAATTGTAGCAACCCAGATGATTGAGGCTGTCACCTGTCGTGTGGGAAGTCAAGGAAAAGTCTTGACTCCTGTCCACTGGGCTAGACTGCAGCGTGATTTCACCAGACAATTTACACTCTTACCATCAAGCATTCATCGAAGTTTCTTCCTGACATCACGAAGTCGACCAATGTGTTTTCTTGTTACGTTTCAAGACACTAAGGTGCCTTTACAGTGATATTCGCCGCATTTTCTTCTATTATTGCATAATTGAGCGGATTACTATCTGCAAATTTCTCCTTATTCATCAATACTGGTGTCATATATAATATATCCGCATATTGTTTCGGGGGGGCAGTACGCATTTTTGCTGGTATGTAACCTATCGGCTGCCCCACATCACACAATCGGTGCCACCAGCAGCCCCCACCCCCACCTTGCAGAACGACCCAACTAAGGGTTCATCTCACATGAGATGGAAGAAGGTTTGGCTTGGAGGTTTCTTGTTAGCTGAGCTGTAGTCAATTCACACTGCGACTACCTTCAGTAATAAACAGACATTTCTCAGTAAGGAACTCAACCAAGAATCTGAGAAAATGGCCAGCCGCAGCGGCCAAGATAAAGGACAAGGAGAGGCAGGTCAGTCCGCATTTGCAACTCCCTTGCATGAGAGAACTCAAACACAGCAGCTGGGGGAACTCCCCATGATGTGTCAACTCCACACTAGGCCGCCTCCTGTCTCATGAGCATACCAAGCTTTGAGAGGGGAGGTCACAGTCACTGTCCTGGCAGGCCAGGCTCCGAAAACAAACAGGTCTCCAATGAGCTAGGCGTTGCTGACAATACGTGAGCTGAGCAGTCGATCTTGCATCCCTTAGCGTACAACAACTTAGTGCGGTGAAGAAGCAGCTTGACGGAGAAGTCGAGCACCTATCAACATCGTACGCGCAGTTGGTGGCCGCTCAGGGGAAGTTTAAAGAATGTCTGCGCATTGTCAAGGACAGAGCTTCAACGTTTGAGAGTAAGTAGCGGATGATCTTGATCTTGCCCCACGCCTTAAGCCCTTGGAGGTCTGGAGGTTGTGTACAATGATTCCATTGGCACACACCACCCACCGACAGCCACACCAGACGGATGCTGATTCACATAATAAGAGGATAAATCCGTTCTCGTTCCCCTTACCAACTCCCTCTACGTCAAGGGAAAGCTGTCTGACCCGGAACATGTGCTCGTCGATGTCGGAACGGGCTTCTACGTGGAAAAGGACACGACCAGCGCAGCTGAGTTTTACGAAGGCAAGATCAAGGAGCTAGCGACCAACATCCAGGGACTGGAGGGCATTGTGCAGGCAAAAACAGCGAATCTCCGTGTTGTGGAAGAAGGTAAATTGGGGGTCACTCATGTTTAAAGCAGAAAAAGCTTCAAGACGCTGACGACATGTTTCTACAGTCCTTCGGCAAAAAGTACTCGCTTCAAACGCTGCTGGAACGGGAGCAAAGCAATCTTCATGACGAGCTTGCACAACAGAATTGGAACTCTCTGCTGTGTCCGATATGGGAACAGACTGATGGCATGGCTCGGAGCCGCTCGCGTTCCCAGACCTCGTGTTGCTCAGATGGTATGAAACAGACGGACATTTGTGGTGGACATCCTTGTCAAACATTCCTCTTGTAGCTCTTTCTATTGCTATTTCGCATTTCAGTGCCGTAATCCGTCTATCCAACGTGTGCGTGGACGTTGAAACAGGGAGGGAATAGGATCGGCGTTGTCGCAGAATCCGAAGATATCAAGAGCGCGAGTTTAATGATTGATTGGCTGAGCTGGGTAAGTATGTATTATTTTTCGATGCTATACAGACACACCAAGGTAAGTATATCCCTTATCTAAGGAGGGTGTCTGTATGCCACTGTCTGAGGCATATGATTTTTGTATGGTGCCTCTTGTACAATCGTAGTGTAGGCAGAGGAATCATGGGCCCAAAGTCCCGACTTCAAAATCGCACTGTCACGATCACAAAAACACTACGACCGAGATTCGCTCTTGTCCATCAAGGTGCCCTGACAAAGCGAGTCTGACATGCTCCGCTATCTCCACAAGTTGCCGTACATGGTAACTAGTGGGACTTCTTGGCAAAACTCTCCGCGGCTCGAAACTGAAAACCTCCCAAACCGCGTCCAGACCACGACGTTGAAGCAAAGCAGAGTGTCAATCTGAGTGTTGCCCAAGCGCGGCCTGCATTGCTTCTGAAGGCTTACTTACTGTCGTGGTCGAATGTTCGCTTCTCACAATATCCGGCATCCTTCTTTCCATTTCTTTGCATAGATCCAATATCCTCGTCTCCCTGCCATGGGGAAAGGCAAAAAGAAAAAGGGAGGACTACGCGGCATAGCTTCCGCGCTTGCAACGATGCCAACCGCCGAAGATGGGCCGGCAACGGCGATCGCCGCCACGACAACCAGTAACGAGGATTCTGTGGTCGCCAACGCTACCGACACAGTTGGAGGTGGTCCTGATTCGACCGGCTCCCCCCAGACTCATACTTCGGTTGAAACATCAAGCAGTCTCAAGCGCTCGAGCACCCACGATGCCGACGCTGACGGTGACGATGACAATGGTGGTTGGCAGACGATCGAGCGTGGTCGGCCGAAAAAGAAGCTCAAAAAGGTGCCGAATCCCGATTCGAATAGGTATCCAGGGATTCACTTTTCGAATCAGGCAAGGCTGAACGCCAAAATTAATGTGTCCTCACTGCGCGACTTGATCCTCTACATCTTTGCCGACGGACCGGCCCCCCAGTGGGTGTCGGTGAAGCACCGCCCAGAATTTCGAAAGATTGTCACCATTATGGTCCCGGGTCTCGAGGAGGCCATGTTCAAGGCGAATGTTGATTTTTCCAAGTATAACAACGTTACTCCCGATGAGGCTATCGAGCGCGCCTGTACTTCTCCTGACGATTATTATCCCCGTCCGCTGGTGAAGGAGGCCCTACCCGAAGCATTGCAGCCTTTCGCGGATATGTTTCCCCTTCTATGGCCTGTTCGTGCTCCAGGGGACGACAATTATGCAAGATTGCACTCGCCCTTGCAAACCATGCTTACCGCTCCGCTCAACAAGGACAAGAAAACCAGCGGCGGTGGTGTTAAGCCCGTGACAGACCCTCATGGTTGGAAAGATGAGAGGACAAGAATCACCGAGTTTCTTGCTACCGCGGACGAAATGCTGGAAAATGGCTTTCCGCTACACCCAGCCATGCTTCCTGAAGGAGAGCGGGAGAATTTTAAGGACCCCGACGGCTGGGTTCACACCAAGGTTGACAGGCTGGAGGATAACACTGTTCCCGAGTCAGAGATCGAGCAAGGAAGCATCACGGCAGGCCGTCAAGTTTACGCTCTGGACTGTGAGATGTGTATGACCGGAGAGGCCGAGTATTCGCTTACCCGGATCAGCATGGTGGCTTGGGACGGTGAAGTGGTTCTGGACGAACTGGTCAAGCCAGACAAGCCGATAATTGATTACGTTACCCGCTTCTCAGGTATCACAAAGGAGATGCTTGATCCTGTCACGACAACGCTGAGCGACATTCAAAAACGCCTTCTCGACCTCCTGACTCCTCGCACTATCCTTGTTGGTCATTCCCTCGATTCCGACTTGAAGGCACTCAAGATCGCCCATCCTTTCGTCGTTGATACTTCAATCCTTTTCCCGCATCCTCGAGGCCCTCCTCTGAAGTCATCCCTCAAGTATCTTGCCCAGAAGTATCTCGGGCGTGAGATCCAAAAAGGAGGGGTTGCTGGACACGACAGCATCGAGGACGCTAAGACATGTCTCGACTTGATCAAGAAGAAATGCGAGAAGGGCAGGGCTTGGGCCGCCAATGATGTGCAAGGCGAAAACCTCTTTCGGCGCCTTGCCCGTGCCGGGGTCGCTTATCGCGCAACTGGCGGGCCCGAAGCAACTGGAGGAATTCCTGTCGGCAAGACCAGCGCTGCTGTTGACTGGGGTGATCCCACGCGCAGTGCCTGCAATGCTGCAACCGTGGTCATTCCATGTAACTCGGATGCCGAGGTCGAGGCTGGTGTTATCCGCGCTGTCAAGGGGGACCCCGACGGTCTCGTTGTGCCCGGTGGCGGCGTAGACTTTGTCTGGGCGCGGATGCGCGAGCTAGAAGCCCTTCAGGGTTGGTGGAATCGTAACAAGCTGTCCCCCGACGCAGCAGGCGGCCCCCCGCCTACTCCAGCAGACCAGGCGACGGCGGCCCACGCCGACGGTAACGGCAATGCCAAGCCTGGTATCAGTGCCCTCGAGGCTTGCCTGACGACTCTTTCCCAGCGTCTCAAGAGGATCCACGACGCACTCCCTCCGTGTACAGCCTTCATTGTCTTCAGCGGCAGCGGTGATCCGCGAGAGATGAGCCGTTTACAGGCGCTTCAGGCCCAGTTCCGTCGGGAATATAACACGCCCGGGAGCAAATGGGATCAGCTGAGCGTGCAGTGGACGGACAGGGAAGACCAAGCGTTGAGAAGGGCAGTGAAGGCGGCCCGCTGTGGGATTGGTTTTATCGGCGTGAAATAAGTGAGGATCAACCACAGATGTTGATAGTCGTTCTTGCGTGGCTTGAGTTGCGATAGACTGGAGGTTGAGGTGTTCACAGCCTGTCAAAAAACGAGCTGTTTCTTCTTGCTCGTGCATTTACTCTTAATCCTCTCAGTACAGCCATCTCAACAAGCATACGGAAATTTGTCTGATTAGAGTTATTGGGAAGGACTACATTGGCTGAGGGGTTGACTTTGTTTTAGAGGAGTCTTGCATTGGTAGCTCGGGTCAAGGTTAAAGGACGAGTAAAGACCTGATCTGATACCCAAATAAAATATATATGTCTTTGATCATTTGTTACATGGTTTTAATTTTTGCTCGACGTGAATTGTGATCCCAAAATGGCCCGAGCAACTTTCGGACAAATATCCAATTTCACGCCTGCCAGGAGATTTGATGACTACTTTTTGGACAGTAATATCGGTCAGAGTCGGAGCTAACATTAACTTGGGTGGGAGGGGGCTCTGTACTCGCAGGTCAAGAGCATCAAACTTTTTTTTTGTGCTTCCGTCATTCCACGAAGGCTATCATCAATGAAATCCATGGTACTTCTATATGCGATTTTTGTCTGCGCACTCTCGTTTGCAATTCTTCAACATATCACTCAGCGGCATAGCCCTTTTGAAAGGGGGGGGTTGGTCTGGGGCAACCGTTCGAATTTACTGGTCGGTATCAACAACTAACCTGTACATTCACCTTCTAGCTCCCAATCCATCATCACAATTGCCGTCGCTGTTTCCGGTATCACTTACTCGCTGGACTCCTATCCCATCTAGGCCAACAAGCAGAAAGGAAAGGGTGCATGGAGAGAGGGGGGGCTTTTCTGCATCAATAAACCACCTGCTTCTCCCACAACACCACTCCGTTTTTCTCCCGATCGGCGCCCAAATACCACCTCTGCCGGCGCGAGCACCACCAAGTCTCATCCGACTGTCGCTGCGGTTGCTGCTCCTGCCACATTTGCTCTCGTGGACCAAGAAAACAACCGTCACCGACCCCGTCAAAAGTCAAATTCACCCCTGAAGATATCGGGATCAACGCCGACCACGACTTTCTCAGCCAGGTCGGGCCGGCCCATCTGGGTGAAGACACGACGGAGCGTGTCGTAGAGAGTCGTGCTCCGATTCTGGGTAGTCATGGCCTCGATGCGCGCATCGGCTGACGGGTCGTCCTTGTTGACGCCGAGTAGCTCGCGCGCCCTATCGCGGAAGCTTTTCTCAACCGACTTGTGCATATCGAGAGCGGCGAGCAGGTGGCCAGCCGCCTCTGCATGGCAGCCGATGTTGATGCAGGAAACGCCCAGGTTGTAGCGGGCGCGCACGAAGTTGGGATGGATGGCGAGCGCCTTCTCGTAGGCTGCGATGGCCTCTTCGGAGCGACCCGAATTGGCCAGCGTCGCACCCAAGCGATTCCACAACAGGTGAACCTGCTCGCGCTGGTTGCTGCTGCCCTGGATGGACGAGTGGAGGGCGGCCTGGAAGCAATCCACGGCCTTGTCATACTCCTCGGCGCCGTAGAAGAGAACGCCCAGGCCAACCTGAACGTCTGGGTCCATGTGATCACCATCCGGAGCCAGACGCGCAGCCTCGAGGAAGAGATTAGTCACACGCTCGTGGAGCTTTGCGCGGTCGGTGAAGCCCATCTCGGCCGGAGCAGAGACATCGGCCGGAGCGATGATCTGTGGGTACTTGACGGATAGCCAGCGCTCAAGGGTGCGGTAGGCAACGCTATCATAGCCCTCGTTTGTGTAAGACACGGCAAGGCCCATCAGGGCATCCAGATTGTTGGGATCGATCTTGAGCGCATGCTCCAGCGCGCGGATGGCAGCCTCCTCCTTCTCGTTCTGGGCCTGCGCACTGCCGAGATGGACCCAAGCCTCAACATGGTCCGGGTTCTTCTGCACGGCAGCCTCGAACGCCAGGGCGGCCAGAGAAAGGTTACCGCCTTCGCGCATGATGCGCAAGCCTTCCTCGAAGGGGTTCTGCTCGTTCTGGAAGATGTTTTCCTGCTCGAACATGTAAGGCTCCACGATGGGGCCAGTGCCAAAGCCGCTGTTGATACCCCAGCTGGTGTTGTCGAAGCTACCGTTGTCGAAGCGAACATAGTTTTCCTCGTCGTCCAGGTCGCGGAGGGCCTCCTGCTCCTTTTGGATGCCGGCCCATATCGACTCAAGGTCGCCATAGCCTGTCTCGGAGTGCAGCTGCTCGTCCATCTTGTTCAGCTCGGGCTCCATGGCCTTGGCCTCGTCTTTCTCCTCCGTCTTGGCAGCCTCCTCCTCGCGCAGCTGGCGGTCGTGCAGCTCCATCTGCTTGAACTGCTCCTCCCACTTGCTGTCGTCCAGCTCTACCAGTCGCTCCTTGCCCTTGCCCTGGACCTCTTGTTGCGGTTGCTGCGGCATGTGCATCATTTGAGGGCCATACATAGGCTGGTACATGGGATGCGACATCATGGGGCGGTACATGGGGGCGGCAAGAGGCTGCATGGTCATGGGCATCGCGGCCTGGGGCTGAGTGGTAACGGAGGCAGCAGGGCTCGGAGCGACCGTCGATGTCGCATTCATCTGCTGGAACTTGGCGAATTCTTCAGGGCTGAACTGGGTGCCCGGGGGAACGTTGAAAGCAGCCTCCATGGAGGCCTGGGGCGACATGGGCGTCGCGGCTTGGGGATGAAGGTGGACGGCATGATTCGGGTCGATGTGGACGTGCGGCAGAGGGGCTTGCTGTTCGAGGGGAATCTCAGGCAAATTGGGGTTCTGGTGAAGGAAGCCGTTCACCATCTGCGCGGGGAGAAAACAGTCAGCAGCCGTTCTTGTTGCTCCTGTTCCTGCCCCTACCACGCTGCCGCCGCCCTCGATTTCGCGTTCGCGGGGCGGCAGCGCGTGCACCGCGCGTTCGTCGACCTACCTCGTCTTGCGGCGCACTGGCGGGAGTGCTCCGGAAACCACCCATCGAGGCACCAGGGCCTCGGCCAACTAGGCGGTCGTGCTGAAGCGTCCGGTCATCCTGGACGTGCTTGGAGAACTGGCTGAGCGGGTTCCCCGCAGTCGAGCACTCTGCGCCGCCAAGGAACGACATGCTGGGCGTCTGGATGCTGGATACTGCGTTCCGTTCCTATGGGGACAAGCAATCGACGAAGACGGTCTGATCCGTGAAGTCTGAAGTCGGAGGGCTGGGAATTAAGAGCCGCGAGCGGCGGGATGAAGAGAAAGGAGGAAGGGGAGGAGAGCGAGGCGAGAGCGGGGCTAGCGTTGCGTCTCTGGTACCTCTAGTAGAGGAATCAGGGGGACAAGAAGATGGGAAGACGCAGAGGCAACCTTAGATGGACGTATGATTCAACAAAAAACACGCTGCAAGCCCAGGGGCACAAATTATACTGCTTGGATGACGATGGCGATGGTGACAGAATTAGACAGGCGAAGATGGTGAGATGACGGTGCTGTACGACCTCGCAGCCAGCGGCAACTTGTTATGCAGCTCCTTGGCTCCTGGGCTCCGAGACTCCTTGTTGACGGGATTCCTAGATTCCTAGGGATTGGTAGCAATGGGCCTGCAGATGCCACGGAGTGTGGGAGCAAGTACGGATCCGTGCTGGGAGGCAGGAGTTGGAGCAGGAGTTGGGATGGGATATGGGACGAGGTTGGCACTTGGCGACGGGATAGCTTGCACCCAAAACCCGGGAACTGTCGCTCGTCGGGCCGCCGTGAGCCTGTGACTTGTGATCTCGGGCTTGGACCGCCAGCCCTGAGCGCCAGCACCGGAGGGTTACCCGCCACTCTCCTCCAGGAAACGGCCCCAATGGCTCCAATGGCTCCAATGGTTGTGCGCTGCAGCCAAACACAGCGCACAACAAGAGCCTCCCTAGCGCCCACTTAGCACAGAGACTCCCTGGCCACCTGGGCACTGGGCACCTGGACTGGTTCCCATCCATTCTGCACAGTGGGTGCGGCCCCACCGGCGCTCCAGTCCGGCTTATTTGTACACATGTACCGAGGCAGCCCAACCTCCAAGGCGACACGCCCAGCCGGCGCAGCCGACCTGCTGTGTACACTACGATTTACTTACGTGCCTAGGTACTTAGCATCCATTCGGCCGTTCAGACGGATTTGTTTGTCCGTACAAAGCATGGAATGTACGGATCATGGGTTACAGGCACTAGTATTACCCCTGATGAGGAGGACGTCGCGTGTACGGATTATCTCAAGGGCTGGATGCCCACCTGCAAGCCAGATGAAGCACCTGCGTAGGCATGTAGCGTATCTTGTCTATCCATCCCCTTGCCGGCCGAGGTGACCAAGACATTGGGAATCGCGCAACCCCCAGTATGGTGATGGCCAATGCGGTCTCTCGCCCTCAGCACCTCCGTTTTGGCATCTTAGGTAAGCAGAGGCCGAGGCAGTTCCCACACTAGCCACACATTTCTGTGGCTGTATCTGTGGCTGTTCACAAAGCACCGACCAACGCAACGGCTACTGGCACGCGAGATCGATGATCGGTGGTTGCATAACCGCGCTGCCCGCCCGGATTGGCGCCCCCACCTCACGGCGCTTGGGAAGCCGCGGGACATCCGCGCTACTTGTAATGCCACTTGATCCGACGTGATTTCAAATCGGTTATCGGCCAGGATCCAGTGCTGAAACTATGGACATTGAACATCGAACATGTTAGGTGAGTTCCTTTCAGGTCCCATATTCCAGGCGTAAGCAACACCTAAGGCAGCACGGGTCATACGAACTGCCTGTGTCTGAGCAAGGCCAAAGGGACACGGACACGGCGCATAGTGCTGTCTGTTCCCGTCTGGACTGCCGGGTACCCGTTAGCATTTTTCGGCCCCGGATTCAGTCCAGATCACGAAACATCAACTGCTCTCCGGTAGATGAGATACCCTAGACGCTACATACAGGTCCGGAGGTAGATTCATCGGGAAGAGGCCCGGTTCGTCAACCAGTGTTGGCCATGACCCAAAGTCCTATGTTACACTACAGCGATGCTGCGGAGAGAACCCTCCCCTACCTATATGTCCGGTCCCTGAGAAGTACATAGTATACAACGTGCAATCGTGACTTTCAGATTCCCATCCCGAACCCTCCCGGAGATCGCCGCGCGCGCTCATACATGCACAATGCCTGCTCCCGGCTAACAACTTCTGCACCGACCTCAGATGTCCCAAGCGCTTATCTCGCAACTCGCCTGCGTCTAGTGTATCTGCGCATGCTTCCCTATCATCTGCTGGCTGCGTTGGCTGCGTCCGATCATGTGGACTGGCTTACCGATGACCGACGCATCCTCCTCGGAAACCCATGCGCATAGTCAACCCTCAACTTTCGGTTGGAAAGCATGACGGTCTCCAGCTTTTTCTTCGCTTCGATCGCATCCTCAACTGTCAAGAAGTCTGCGTGTGCAAAGCCGCGCGGCCACCCGGTGTTACGGTCTACCGCTACCCGCACATCGTCCAAGCCTTTCAAGCCTCGGAAAATCCTATTAAGCTCGGCGTCTGTCGTCTCGTATGGGATGTTGCCAATGAATAGTTGTTGTGTCGGGTAGCCCGGCCCTTTATTGTTTCGCTGCGGCTCCTTCTCCTCATTGCGCCTTGGTATGCAAGTAATGCGCCGCCCATGCCAAAAAGATCCGTTGACATTGAGGCACGCCGCCTGTACTGCCTCTGGAGAGTCGAATGTGACAAATCCATATCTAGCGTGTTGCGAGATGTGTTAGCCAACACGTCTCCTGCGTGCACTTCCACACTTCCGTTCAGGCTCACCCTTTGCTCAACCCACGAGGGTCGCGCGCAATAAAGGTATGCGTGACATTGCCGTATTTCGAAAATGCCTTCTCAAGATGCTCCTCGGTAATCTCAAACACAAGATTGCGCACAAAAACGCTCTTTGCTGGCTGCAAGGTTGATGCGGCACCCGCAGTGTCTGAGGAAGTTAGAAAACCTTGAACTAGCAGTCATAACGGGCACATATATTGGCTCACATGAAGCAGGCTTCTCATAGTTTGATAGTTGCGCTTCACTTCTGGCAACTTGTTCCTCAAAACTGCTCTTTTGATTTGTCTGAGTCCCATCTCGAGCTTCCTCATCTGCAAACCGCATCACCTCCTGTACTGCCTCCTGAATGTCGGCGTTGCTTTGCGCAATTTGCTCCTTCATTGCATTAGCACTTCAGCTCGGTCTTTCAACAAGTCTCGACATATTTGCATCAAGCAGCATACCTCCACATCCTCACGGGCGTCTTCAGTAATTTGCCTGTCCAGGTTTTCCTCCGCTGTGCGCTGCTTGCTTTCCAGCTCCTTGTCGTCCTTCAATGATCGACCTGTGGTGTTGGAAATAAAGCGAGCCGCCATAGGCGAGCTTACCGCAGCACCATTAAGATTCGAAGTAGCCCACGTATTGCGAGGGGCAATGCGCAGCGAGCACTGGGCTGCTGTTTTGGGAGCAGAAAGAGCAGACCTCAGGACAGCGCGGCGGAGCAGATGCCTGGCTCCCAGTTCTAGTCAGCATTGAAATAGCACGACACTGCTTAGGAGATTACTCACATTCTTACTAACACCACTTGGAGTGGGATGCAAACAGCAGTATGTGATATCGGAGGTGCGTCGCTCTCTTAACTCCGTGCTGCCGCGAGAAATTTCATGCTTATCGCGATTGCACGAGGGGCCGTTTACGTCTTGGCATTTCTTTACAGAGTTCGACTGGTCTAACTTAATCTGGTTAGCACGTGATGCTTGCACACAGGAGCAGCCTACGCAAGGTACCAACGCCTTGCCTCTGGGAGATAGACCCACCCTTATATGTGATTATGTAAGCTTTCTGTGTGTAAACTGGGGCTGTGCCTTCACGGACATAGGATAGCTTTATGTTCTACCTAGGTATGTATGTAGATACCTAGTCTCTCTAGTTTCCTTTACGAGGTGTTCAGAGACCCATAATTACTTAGTTGTTTTACAAGATCTTAAGGTCTTATACGGTGGTAGTAACTGAATGATAGCAGTATTCTCAGCAAAACAAAGTCAAGCTTTCAGGTTTGTTGGTTGGGTCTTGCCCCAAACGGATTCCAGTTCAGTCGAATGATACAGGCTTTTGAGTCCTGGAAAAGTGACTATAGAGAAGTATACTTACTAACTAATGGTTACAGTCAACTTCACTGGCTTGTCTAAACTATCCTCACGTTCAAGCTTCCCTTGGGTTTGGCTCGGTGAACTGACCAAACTCATACCACCTCCCTCAACGCAGCCACCTTTGCTGCCTGCCGACTCAGATGCCGCTAGTCTGTTGACACTCGCAGAGAAGGGCGTGTAGCTCATTTGGTAGAGCGCTCGCTTAGCATTGCTACGGGTTCTTAGCTTTCAAGGCTCTGCGAGAGGTACTGGGTTCGATTCCCAGCTCGTCCACTTTACCCTATGTTCGTCTGGTTTTTAGATTTTTGCATTGCTTCTGGGGTTTCTTTTTTTCTAAAATCATTTTAATCATTTGATTCCATTTCCTCTGCTTGCCCCATTGCTGCGCAGCAATGTACAACTTAGGTCGTAGGTAGCAACCTCTTTCCACTGGCTATGTTTTTATTCGTAGGGAAGCAAATTGTTGGCTGATCGACTAGCTGGGACTTCCATTTCTCCGAGTAAAACTAGAGAAAATCACTACATGTTTAAGAAGGAAGGCCGATAAGATGAGTACACTAAAGAAGCAGATTACTGGAACGCAGTGAGAATCATGAACCGGCAGAGTTCCAGAATCATGATGCTGCAGCGTTTTGATCTATAGCAAATGCTATATTTCAATAGAGTCACTTCGTTTTGCAAATCCCAGTTTTTAAACACCATGAGATACCGAGGTCAACCAACTCTCCAAGTAAAGGCTTGCGCGATGTTATTACAAGCTAGCCCAAATTCTCTGCAGGAGCTATCTGAGGGAGAATCGTGGAGTTATGGCACAACACCCATGGTATAGAGAGCTTGGGGCTGCGATACGACGATACTGTTTGATTCTAGTTTACCGATATTTCACCTTCTTTTATAAGAAGGACTGATTGCTATAAGGAATTCACTAAATCTTCATAATGCTGCTGGGTAGGGAGTTTCTCCCGTACGAATTATGAGGTTCCTCGGTGGATGAAGTATCTGGATGAGGGGGTTCGAATTCGCTTAGGGAGGAAACGGCGACAAGTATTCCCGGGAACCTGAGTTTCGAGCACAGCCACTTGCCTATATATTAAACCGTCGGTTGGTCTCAAACACCACGAGTCCTTCCTATCCAAGCCTAGGCTTTGTCTCATTCACAAGGACCACATAGCTTTAGAGAGAAGCAGCAGAGCCAGTTTGATCGAACCATCGCTAGTTGTGATTGAAGGTAAGCAAAGCGGAGGTATGACCAATCTTGTCAAATCCCGAGATCAAGTGGACAATGTCGGGCCGTCCTGTACACAGCCGGACGGGAACGCTAAAACTCTTGCCATTAGCATTCTCAGCTCGTTGCAATGCGTGGGCTCGGCGATCTCTCATTGTGGGGCGATCCGATGGCTCCTGGGTCAAAAAGCCGTAGCTTGGCTGTCAGCCGGCTGGCTGAGGAGCGGTTCCGCCTCCTGACACGTGCTTCACAGTTCACTGTGCAAAAATGCATTACTACATTACCACAGTACATACCTACACGCCCGATACCCCGCCAAAAAGTTCCTGGAGATTTGATGACCGTAATATGGGACCATAATGCACGCTTTACAACATCTTTTCTTGGCGAGTCCAGCGAACGAGGCGGTACTTACGGTTGTCTACCAGTTTGAAAGTACCTTTCACCTTAGCCAACTCTACTGAAATGCTCCCTCAGTTGGTACGTTCTGTTCGGGCTGCGTGGTTGTAGTCGGCTGTCTGGCAAGTGGCATGAGTGCTAACGCAGGTTTGCACATGCAACGGTAGCAAGCATTTCTAGCGTTTCGAATGCTGCAGCTCCCAGATTTTCCACTGACACGTGGCGATGATCTAAATGTGCTGTATCGCGCGTAATGCACTAGTAAACATGCGGGAATTACAGGCTTCGTTCCTGAGCCACCTGGATCATCAGACGAGGGAGATTCTAGATGGCATGGTTCCCAGGTCTTGTTTTTCAAATTCAAAGCCTGGACCCGGACACAAGGCTCGAGGTTGCTCTTTCTTGTGTCATTTTTCGGGGAAAACCAAAATAAAGATTGATTGAGCGACACTTCAACAGAGTTCCACTTTAGAAGGTGCATCGTTTTAAACGGAGGGTGCAACAAAAGTACCTCTTGTAATAGCCAGCAACGGTTATAGTAATGTGCCCAGGACCCAAAACACTGTTTGCTTGCGAACGGTCAAGGGCGGCAGGACGAAATTACCACCAAGTAACAAATAACGAGATCATATAGGTAAATCTGTAGCCCAGAGGTAAGTAAAAAGCCCGATGCATAGGTAAATGGAAAGAGTCACCGCATCGTATGCGCTGAACTTTTCGCTCCTTGATGAGCTGCTTGTCTATTTAAATAATTATCTAGCCCCGGCGATAATTATGTCGCAACCCTTTGAATCAGTTTAAACGCTCTGAGCTCAGTCTGCAATGATTTCTCGGGGATTGGTTCCCTAAGCTTGGCCCAAGTATGGAGATCAAATTCGACAACAGGACACAACAAAGCACTGCATGTTAAGGGCTGTGCTGCATAACCATTTAGAGCCGCAGTAAGTGGAGATATGGGATTTAACACTTATAGACAAGCAGACTACCAAGGAGTCATTTGCGTATTGCTTACAGCGACTGGCCGTCAAGTTATATAACGATTGACGATAGGCGGATTGGTCGAGACAAGTAACTTATGGTAAGTGGATGTGTTTGGACTCTTCATGCGTTCGCGAATGAGATGCAACCCCGATACCTACATCCTACGCAAGACACAATGTGGCAGATAAATAGAGAGGGACGATTCGGGAACAAACCCCAGATCAGAGCCCAAAGGCAGAACAACGATACATCAAAAGCCTATACGTACCCTGTAAAATAACAAGGCATGCTTCAGAGCGCAAATGCAATCGAAATGTGAGATGCGGGTCAGGAAAAAGTGTTTGACAACTGATTCTGCAACAGTGATCTTTGACATCTGAGCATAAAGCAAAGACCTAGTGTGCTTCACCCCTATTGCATTGCATGCGCACATAGGTAGGCACCGAAGTGCTACCCAATTAGGCTCGGGTGTCATGTGGCAGGAGGGTAATTACTGCATGACAGTGACCAATGTAAGCTTCAATGTCCGTGGGAGGTCTCAGCATTTCTGAGTTCCTCTTTCAACAAAACCAGCATCATAAAGCTAGAGTAAATTACGTAGCTTCCAGATCCTCTGTAAACAAGCTGAGATGGTGAGAAGCGTTTTAACCTGTAGTGTCATCCGTATATTTCAGCCTACCTATGGAGAACGAAATGAGACTGGCTGGGGTTTTGCCTATCTGACACTCATTCGGGATTGAACTTTTATCTCGTAACCGAGCACAGTTGCACTCCAAGCTCCAATGGAAATGACGCGGTCGGATAGCCAGCGTGGTGCTACCTGAGGATCGGGAGCGATTGCAATATCTGATGCTTGAAAGGCATTGTATCTCGGGCTTTCGGTTGTCTCCAAAGCAGGGAACAACATAGCCGACACGCCAAAAAACTGGGTTCCGCTGTCATACACGGAACTGGGTAGATCTTAGAAAATTTCGGTGCCGATCTTCCAACGTCTTCTGCGAAGCACTTACAGCACCATAAGTGTCTTCCAGTGGTCTCTTGAGCTATTGGATGTACCATCCATAAGGATTTCTTGTTGGCTTACTTGGCTGGAGCTTAGACTTGCCCTTGGCCGGACCGCCGTGATCCACTACGATCCACGCTCTGCACGATATTTTTCTCCACAAGACCCCACCACCCAAGGCGACAGGCTGTTAGCCGTGCCCAATGTGCGCTAGGCAGGTGACAGGACCGCATTTATCGGTAACCTAGCACCACGTGTCTTAGCTTCGAGGATATGTAGGTGATCGTGTCCGTGTACTTGCCACTAGCATGATGCGTTGACATTGATTAAGTAGAGAGCAGCATAAAAATCAGCTTTACGTGACTTTGGTGATGAATGCGTTCTGGGCAATTGCGATCCCTTCTCAAAGTAACATAACATGTATGTAATTCGAGTAAGTGACGCACTTAACAGCTTCGACCGAATTTGCTTTTGTTGACCAGGAGTCCTAGGATAGCTTCAGGCGAAAGGAATAGTACATACTTATCCCTGCAGCGCACCGTGATCTCTCAAGCATTCCTTTGTGCGGTACAATAAATGTTTATCTTTCTCTCTTTTTCTTGTTCGCGTCTCGATCTGTATTCTCTTTTTTTGGAAATTTTGCAACGATATCTTTAAAAAAAAGTCAAGATAATAGATGTTGAAAGAGAAAAATCACACCAAACAACCATCAGCCTGGCATCTAGACTGGGTAAATTCGTTAGTGAAGATCTGCTGAAACTTGTATACCGTAATGTTTCCGTACTGTGCTTAAGGTTAACCATGGGCGGCTTTGTTGTGGGCTGTCCATAGACCCAGCGCGAACTGGGACCCCTGATTGTGCATAGGTGTGGATGCAGCATGTCTCCCATCTGACCAATCCCAGGCGATCATTGGACCCCTCGCGCCCCGCTGCGCGCTCGCACGCTCCAGGGAGCCCAGACACTGGTGCCCGGGGCTCCTTTGAAAAACGTGCTAGGCCCGGCCTGACAGTTCCATGGTCTGCTGCTGGTTTGCCTGCGCCCCCAGTCCCTAACACGCCGTCGATATTGCATCTGCCCACAACCACGCACCACGCCTGTCGACGCCCACTGCACGCCCAGATTCCATAGCTCCGAGCAGTCCGTCGACTGCTGACTGGTTTTTTTTT
>Ga0065720_1003759_pt1 | contig 16774 bp, 9 predicted proteins | sample Thericmetagenome_FD_59107 | JGI IMG/M metagenome (GOLD analysis project Ga0065720, IMG submission 59107) | Thermophilic microbial communities from the Joint Bioenergy Institute, California, USA of rice/straw/compost enrichment - eDNA_2 v2... | ecosystem: Engineered > Solid waste > Grass >... | reverse complement strand
GGGGGTCCTCAAAATTAATATAAATAATTCATAAAAGGCTCTCTTCAGGTCTTTCAGAAGACTTTTAAAGAAAATTGATTCTGCTCATAATCATCAGAGACTATCAGCGTGTAGATGAAAATTAGAATTGTTGTTATATAATATGTAGTGTCAAACACAAATTTTTAAGGATGAGTTTTCATTCTCATAAAACTAAAGTTGTTATTGTTTACGCCCATGAAACGCCAGAATAACCAAAGTATAAAGGCTGATCCCTTTTTTTTTTTGCCCCTATGCTCATTTCATTAAAGAACTATGCCAAATTTGTCACCATAGGTTTCAGACCTCTCAATTCATATTTTTTTTTTCACCTTGATCGAGTTAGAAAAACAAATAATTTATTCTGTTTCAAGCCATTAAGATGAACGGAATAAATAAAAATATAATAAGCATTAGAGATATGTCATCGAAAGGAGCCTAATGAAGCTAATAAAGCTGATTCGATTAAGAAAACTGATATCAAATAATTTTAAATTCTCAAGTGCTAATCGAAACTCAAGAATAAGATGAGGAGACAAAATTCATCTCTTCAGAGTCAATCATTTGATGCAATGAATCGCCGAGGAGGTTTTCCAGATGACTTTCAAATTGGATCTGGTGATGATACTTATCCAGGCTCACTTGAGTCTGAATCTCCATTAACATCTAAAAATGAAAGGAATTATTTTAATAATTATCCTAACACAGATCGCTCATTTCAGAGAGAGCAAAGGTCTGTCTTTCCCCCTAAAGAATCTTCTAATAGAGCAAAAGAGAAAGCTTTAAAGAATAAAAAATCACTTCAAACATCGAATAATGAAAAACAAATCAAAGTTGTTGTGTATAATGAAAGTGAAATAAGTAACTGTGAAAACAAAATACAGACAGGCTCTAAGTCATCTCAAAACAATTATCTCATTTCAAAAGGATCACCAAACAACTCTTATCATGCAAAGCCTACCTTTACAACGAGAGATATAGAGGATAATGAAGAAGAATACCAACGTGATTTCTTAGGTCCTAGACCTGAAGCTTTATGCCATCCAACTTTCTGTCGATTAATAATTTCCTTGATTCTTCTACCATTCTTTCCTCTTTTCTTTATTTACAACTGTGTAAACCAACTTTGCAGAGACCGTAAAGCCTCTGCCAACTTGGATAGGACACTCTGCTCTCGTTTTTGTGCCTACATTCCATATGAATTTTATGGATGCCATAGGCAGTATGTCATACATTCATGCACAGAATGCATGGAAGATCCTCGAAACCCATGCTGTATTGAATGCCTTAAAGAGACTTTTCGTTGTTATGATAAACCCGTGCCTCGTGTTTAATATAATCATAAACAAATAATTCGACTTTTACTTATTAGTGCATTTTCTTGTATTTATAACGAGTAGTATGTGATATATGATATTATCATTTCAGGTTCATTAAGAACCCTTTGACCTCTCAACACCTACAACAATATCAGAATAGAACTTCTAGGTTAATAGCTTCAATGGAATATTTTGATATCCTTAATGTAAATTGATATTAATAAGTCCTGAAGATTTGATAATATATGAATGAAATTACTGTGAATCAAAGACTTATAAATGTTCCTAACAATAGGGCCACTTAGCTGATGAATAATTTCATGGATATATTACATGAATTATTAATCAGGATTAAAAATAAATTCTTATTATATTAAAGTCTTTATTCCTGGATTCTAATCAACACGAAGCCTTGGAACATACACAGCTTCCATAATTACACAAATCAACTTCTAATATAAAGTATAGGCTGCCAAATAAAATAACTTTTAACGGTAACACAGATGATAAACAAATGATAAGGTATATCAATGGTATATCATAAAGTGCAAGAAAAAGAAGGGAAAGGAAAACTATTCATGATACAGAACAGAAAGATGTTAAACAATTCTTCTACATCACTTGTCTATATCTTTAAAACTTTTAGCCTTCCTTATCTCCTTCTTTTGATTATTTATGGGTTGTTTAGAAAAAGGATATTTCTGAACTAATAATGCTAGTTTCTTTTCATCTTTAGCTACTAAACTTGCTTTGCTCGATGCTAACTTTGGAGTCTTAGATCTATTTTCCTTCTCATCTGGAAGGACTTGGAGGGTACGAGGATTAGTTGCTGGATGAGGGGTCTTAGTTCTATTATCTTTTTTTACCACTTTCTTGTTATCTTTGAGCTTTGAAGAGCTCTTCTTCGGAGTCTGGAAGGATGATGAGCTACTTCCAACATCATCCAAAGAAAATGGATATGGCGTTTTGGATCTCTTGTATCCATGTGGTCTCTCGAAGTGATTAGATCTGAAGTCAGAGTTTGGATTCTTGAGATGATCGTTGTCTCGATGACGCTGCTGCTGTGTTTTTGGCTTCACAACCTTATATTTTAGTTGACTGTTACCAGGATTCCTTTTGACTTTTAGATCTGGTTGGACTTTAGGAAGTATCAATTCTTGATGAGTGACTACATTTATATTCTCAAGATGCATATCTTTGATCATCTTCTACAAATTATCATTCAGGGTTATGAATTATCTTACCTTATTATGTAATATAGTATGTGAAAATTCTGAGGATCTTAAGTCTTCTGGAAGAAATTTATAGATACGCTCTTGGATTATTGGGTTCTCAAGAATTCCATTAATGTTTGGCCTTCTGAATGGATCAAGTTGGAGGAGAGAATCTACTAAATTTTGTAATTCAGTCGAATATTGTTTGGGAATTGGAGAATAATTCCCTCTCTGAATTTTCAATACTAATGCTCCAATGTTGGAGGCTTCAAAAGGTGGCTTTAATGAACACATTTCATAGAGCAGGACTCCAAGGGACCAAATGTCAGATTTGAAGCTATATGGTTGTCCTTGAATTAATTCTGGGGAGAAGTAATAAGGAGTTCCAGTAACAGTTTTTGCATTCTCGAAAGTGTCAGATAACGCTTTCGCTATGCCAAAGTCTCCCAATTTGATCACATTTCCCTTGCCCAAAAAAATATTTTTACTTTTCAAATCTCTATGTAGTACCTTTCTATCATGCACATGCTTTAAGGCAAGACAAATTTGAGTGAACCAATCCAGTATTAAATCCTCGGGGAATGGTTTCCCATTCTGGGCTTCTATTTTCGATGCGAGATCTCCGTCTAAAAAGTTGAAATTCTCTGAGATAAGACTTACTCTCAGCATACTCCATGACTATACAAAGAAGCCCTTTTTTAGTTTTATATACGTCTAAGAACTTGATAATATTAGGATGATTCAAAGACTCCAGGATTTTGACTTCTGAAATTGCCAAATCTTTCTCAGCTCGAGACATTCTCGACAAGTCAACTTCTTTGATAACACAAAGAGAATCTCTTCTAGGATTCTTGGCAAGATAAGCCTTACCATAAGAACCTTCACCTAACACTTTTATTCGCTTATAGGCTTCAAAATGTGAATTCTTTTGTCCCATGAATAGGATAAATATTTGTTTACAAGTCTAATTTCTAAGTTTAATATAATTTGGAATTAGTCTTGGTGCTCAATTACTTCTTTATCATGTGAACTTTTATCGGATCAATCCTAAATACTTACTTAATGTTGTTCTTGACTTCCTGGACATATTCAAGCTAGCGAGAAAATGAGTTGTACAGTTTTTCTGAAAGTAAATGAAGATCTTTACGCAGATATTGAGAAAAAATGTCTACAAGGGATCAGTTCTTGATGGAGCTCTACAAGAAAAGATAGAAGTAATTATTTTAGGAAATCTTTTTGGAAATCTAAAAGTTAAATTCTACATTCAAGGTAAAAATTTAATTTTCTAAGGAATTCACTAAATAAGACTATCAAAATGGATTCAAAGTCTAAGAACCAAAATACCAGTCGTGAAAGCCATACCAAAAACGAAACCCTGCTTGGAACTGGAATTCCCTGTGTCGTAGGAAATATAGATCCTTCACTAATTGGAGCCAGGAGTGACCAAATTGAAGGAGGCCCTTCTACTACCCTTGGTACTGGATCTACTTGTACAGAGCATCCCACTGACACTTCTTCGAAGTATGTGGGCTCCTGAATGATATGTTGCTAAAGTTCGTTACGGCGTTTGTCAATAAGAAAGGCTGTTCTAAGAAGCTCTGCTAGAATTACAAGTTTATTTTCATTAAAGCCTCTATACAATTCATTCGATTACCAAGAGATAAAAAGTAATAGCAATGAGTTTCTTTACAAAAATGTTTCATTTGTCTAATTTTTAAGAATATCTTTGGGCCGATATTCAAGTGCTAGTATGAAACAAATCAAAATTAATATCACGATCAAGAATTTCTTTTAGGATAATTCAAATGGAAAGACCAGTTTTCCATTGATTTCAATTTCATGAATTTTAGGATGAAAACTATTCGGCAATAATCAATAGGCGAACTGATATTATCAGATGTGAATTAGATTTCTTAAGTCCAAATATCATACATTAGATTGTAGCTGTTTTAGCTTATAGATTCTTAATTATAGAGAAAATATTTAATTATTATTTTTGTTATATGATAATGTTATCGGTATCTCGTTGAGTGATGACTTTCTTAATTGAAGATTTCTGTGATTGAAAAATTAATGTAGTAAACTGGGAATATTGCAGGGATTGAGACAAATTTAGTCAGCCATTTTTGTCTAAGTTTTATATTAATCATAACTCTGCCTAAACTAGCAAAGTCATCAAAATCTTCAATTTTATAGAAAGTTTTAGAATGGACCTGACTAACAGTTTTTTTTCCACTGTATTAATCTTAATAATTTTGTAAATTTCTGTATGATTGATTCACTGTATTTGAAAGAGATCGCTAGAAAAGAAATATTGCTAAGACATTTAAGAATTTCATCACTTACAATAAGATCACAACTTGCTGGACGCATCTTGGCCAAGATAATGTGTGAGATTAAAGATGACCATGGAGAGACGATCATCTTCTGCCATCTGTGGACATTTAGTGAATGCTCTGTTTTTTTCACTTGATAAAATCAGTATGAAAACAGTTCGAGATTATAATCTCACCACTCCTAGAATTTGATTTTGCTTCAATAATTAATTATCTGATTTATGAATACAGATAATTATAAAATATAGAGTTAAATCAAGATGAAGCACGGTTTCCTTAACGTTCTTTTCCTGTTGGCTCTGTGCTCTCCAATCACACATAGCTTCTATTTAAAGTCTTATGAACTCACAAGGACTGCAATTCCAAGAGAGCTTCAAGCATTTACTGATTCTAAGCAGTTCATCTTGACTGTCACGGCACAAGTTGGTAAGAGTCAGACAGCAGCTAAAATGTTGATTCAACCATTCACAAACTATACGTTTGTTGGTTCCTGTAATGACCTTGTGAACTACAATTGCAATCCAAATGATGATTGCAAGTGGGGAAGTAACGACAAAAAGTTAGAGCTTCCACTTTATACGATCGATGGAAAGCATGCTACAGTCCCTTTAACTGTCGGTAATGGCTATGGCAACAATAGTTTTCCAATTCTTTTTGCCAATTCCTGTACTGATCTTAGATTGCCGTCCTCTATTAAGCCCCATGGAGCCATCGGATTTGGTCTTGTCAATGGGAAGAATACTGCTTTTACTAAGAATATCTTCTCCTTTTATTTCGGCAGCGACGGAGTCAGCGGAGAACTTATCTTTGGAGATGACTATTTCAAGAGAAAAGATTTAATCACTACAATCACAAGTCTTGAAGACGACTGGAGCTTTGATGTCAACGGAATTACATATGGAACTACTAATATCAATTTTATTGGTGAAGCTTACTTCGATCCTTCGAGAACTATGACAGCTATTCCAAGTTATGCATTTACTAACATTATTAGTGCTATGAACCAAGCAGGTGTTACATGTGACTCCTCCAACATCCAATGCACTTTTAGCGGGGATATCAGTTCGCTTCCCTCAATAACCTTCAATATTAAGAATGGAGCTACTCTTACCATGACTCCATCTGAATATTTAATTCCCCAAGGCAGCAATTATACCCTTCATATCATTGGAACTAGCATTGATCCCACTAAGAGTACATACTTGACTGTGAAAGAAACCGCTTCTGATGATATTATTCTCGGAGTCGACATGATGGCCAAGTACTATCTTGTCTATGAATTTGACAAACCAGGACAAACCATTACTGTTTATCAAGCCAACCACTCGTTCTTTAACAGCATCTGGAATGTAGGAATTGTTGCAGGAGCTGCTGTGATTGTGCTGCTTATTATCACTGTAGTTGTCATATGTAAATGCAAAAAGGCTCCTTCAAAGAATGATGCAAGCTTTGAAGTTCCAATGGTGTCAATTATTAAATAAGGTGATTTAGTCTGATAATAGATATTAAAGTATGATTAAAAGCAAACAATATCTATGAAAATATTAAGAGAAAATGAACCCCATTTTACAAACACGTCTCTTAAAATCCAACGTTGTTCAGAAAAAAGGAACACTTTCATTAACATGAATATTTTTCTTTAAATGAATTATTTAGTTCGTTAGGAATTCATGAATTATCAAAAGTATTTACATCAAAATTGAAATGCTTGCTTTAAATAGTTCACAAGCTTGATTACAAAAGTTTCTTGAACAAGGGAATCTGCACTTGTTGTTGTTGAATGTGGTCTAAGATGGAAAAGGTCCCTCTTTTCTATTTCATGGCATCTAGAATTGATGACAGGATCATTTAAAGAATGTTCTCTGGCTTTCTGGCAAAGTTGAATAGCTTCATCCTGGTGTCCTTCTTCTTTGGCTAGCTCAGCAAGTCGACTATACATCACTGCAACGTCTTTCGGAAACGAGCCAACTTGACTGTAATTCTTTTCTGCGTCGATTAAGCACTGTTTGGCTTTATCTTTTTCTCCCATCTTCAAATAGATTTCAGCCTTCAACACAATTGGAGTCAAAAGAAGTGGATTCTGTTCGCCAAAAGTCTTTTTGAAATATTCTATGCTCTTCTCACAATGTTCTAGAGCCTCGCTATAGTTTTGTTTCATCAGGTTTAACATTGCTATGTGATAGACAATTGATGCATAGTCCTGTTCTTCTGTTTCAGTCAACTTCTTGCTCTCAGCAATATTAAGGGCTTGTTTGAAAACCTCCTCAGCTTCATTGGTTCTTCCTGTGGAAATTAAGATACTTCCCATGAAAATGTACAATTTTATTGCCATAGGAAACTTTTGTGGGTCATTATATTTTTGAATAACTAATTCTGAAGCCTTCTCGAGGTACTGTAAAGCTTTATCAGGGATTCCATGTTGTGAATACCCATATCCTAATTCACAGTAAGCAAGTATTAAGTCATCTGGAAAATCCTTGTAGTGATCAATGGCTGATAGGAGATATTTTTCTGCTTTTTTGATATCACCAGTTTGAATTTTAATGCTCCCTAGAGCCTTCAATATATCTGGGTGGAATTTGGAATCCTTGGGACAGTATTTTAGGGCTTCTTTCAACACATCTTCAGCGATTGGAACTTGCCCAGTTTCAATAAGAAGGGTCCCAATCACCGAATATAGATGAGCAACTATTAGAGGATCAACTTTATCTTTAGGGACATCATTCAAAAACATATTCACAAATTTATCGATCAGAGGTGACTCTGTTTTCATACAAACTGAAATAGAGCCTAAAATCAGTTCTGTCATTAATTCGTAATCAGTAGTCTTTGAATTTTCATAGCAAGACCAAGCCTCTTCCATTATTTTCATTACATCTTCTTCATCCTTATTTGAAACAATATAATACCTGCAAAGCATGATCTTATATCTACTAAGTAGTGTCAGTTTGAGAGGACTATCTTCCATCCTATCTAAAATATCCTTTACTTGTTTCAAGAGATCTTCAGCCTCTGTAAACTTGGAACTTGCACATAGTGCATTTATTTTCAATAAATACATTCGTGCGAGCTCACCCAAGTCTTGATCTGGTTTTTGAGTCACTACATCTATTGCTTTGTCATAGTAAGAAAGAGAATCATCGAACTTTTCATTAAAGTAAGATAATAATGCTTTTTTCTCATAGATATCAATGCTCTCTCGCCAGTTGTCACCTCTTGTATAAAAGATCAAGGAGTTCTTTTGATAGGAAAAGACATTGGAAAATAGGAAACCAATTGTTGTAGGAAGAAGGAATTTCTTTATCCTCTTCATTTTATTGTAAATTATTAGGCTTTAATTAAGGAGAAGGCTTTTTCTCTCTAAAGGGACTATAAATTCTAGGTTAAGAATGGTTAGCTTTCAACAAGGAAGTATCATGTAGACAGGTCCTATTTGGAATTTTAACATATATTTTCACAGAAGCTATAAAAGTCTGAGTTAGTAGCCTGTTAATCTCAATAATTAGATTTATTGTTCATTCAAGATAACAGTTACAGTCCCATACCACATAATTTAAACTTTCTCCTCTCCAAGCATGCTTAACTATAAGTATCACGAATCTCAACGGCTTAGACTAGAAAAAAGGATTAATATTAATTAACACGTAAAGCTACTGCTCTCTATAACTATATTCGCATTCTCCAAGAGAAACTTTTTTAAATGTTAATTATAAAGTCGGGTTTTGATAGGTATCAATCTTAATATCCTCCTTTATTAAGATCATAACTTCTAACTGCACTTATCCAGATCAAATAGAATAAAACAACAGCAATGAAGGTCACAAATACAGCAAGCTTAACATCATTTCTTTCCAAGTTATTGACTACATTATGATAGTGATTATTCAAACTTTTGTACAATCGAAAGAAAAGTACTGAGCTGACATGAACATATAGTACTAATCAATTCACTGTAGCTTCAGAGTTGGAGTTTCTGGAGGTCTGATTCCTATCTGAGTCAAGAAAGCCTTGAAAAAGGATGTTAATTTTGTTGCTTTTTCTACACGTCTTCAATGAAACCGTAAGTTCCAGTTCCTTTTGATAATTCATTTCACTCTCAGAGAATACTTTCTCACAAGAAATTTCAAACAGTAGTTCCTGAAGTTCAGGTTGAAGGCGTCCCTTGCTGTCTCTTGAATGTTTTGAAATTGTGTAGAAAATCATCTAAAATCGGCTGGTTCCGTACTCGAGTGGCTACATTGTAGATGATCAATTGTTGCAGCTCTACACTAATCAGGGCCTGAACGTTTAATCCTTTCAGTGCATAAAACATGAAGCGTTTGCTTTGGTAACAACTTTTATTCAGCTAATGGTAATCAAATAATAAATCAAGATGCAAGCTATTAAAGAAAGCAGGATAGGAATTAGTGTTAGATGATTTTTTTTTTGAGAGTTTTCTTTATAAATCCATCTGCAGTTTTTCACGAATAGTGCTGTAAACTTTAATTTCATTTTGAGAATAGCATCATAAAATTCAAGGGAAAGGTCTTCAGGCTCTCCATTAGCTTTTGATTGAATGCTGCAGTGCCAAGGAAGGCCATGCTAGTGGTCATTGTTTCAACTGCATCGTCAATCATCCCAGGAATATTAATTCCTCTTCTCACGACACACAAGAATCTCTTTTCTCGATTTGCAAGTTCGCGCCAATATTGAGTAAATAATAGGCCAAGGCCTGCTTTTTTTCATCTCTTTCATGCCAGCTGACACTGTGAACATCTCAAGGCTTTCCAAAATCAAGCAAGATATAAAGGCTAAAAGCAATATTCCTAAAGTAAAAAGGTCTCCTTTGAGAAAGGGATTAATGTGCTTCATTACTAATGAAGGATGAACACGTTCTCCTATTTTTCATTCCTGAAATACTTGAACTATCAAAAACATCGATAATTCGATCTTTTGGACCTTCATTAAAAGATCTTTAGACTGAGATCTCTTTCTAAAGCCTTCTTGCTCGAAGGTGTTCATTAAGAATTCTTACGGACCTTTGATTTTTTAGGATGCGGCTAGTCTTCCCTAGAAGAATCTGATCTTTCAGCTCCAGACAAGCACTCTTTCTTCTTTTCAATTCTGGGGAAATTTTCTTTTTGGGATAGCATGTGTTTTCAACAATAGGAAGTACATTCACCCCTGCCAAGGACTTGTATTTAAGGTTATAATTTTCTGTGCAGTAAGCTGTAAGGATCTTCCTTATTGAGTTTATGCTGTGTCTTTCCCCTGGAATAACCTCTCACTTTTTATTGAGTCTGAGTCAATATGTTCTTCGATTATGTCCATTTTAAATATATTAATAATTCGTTTTCATATTTCCAAATAAACTTTTGTAAAATACACAATACCATCTCCTTTAACACATTTATCTTTCTTTTCATCATAAGCTAAATAGAAAATAAGCATATCTATCTGGTGATACTCATCAAATAACGTATAAACTCCTCATGATTTTAAAGACTCTTTTCACTATCAGTCTTAATCCCTTTGTTGTATGCTTGAATAGAAGAGTTGCTAGGCTTAAGATTACTTGTTTTTATCAAATCTAGGATTTTGTCTTCAATACGTAGATATCGACAAGCTTAGATCTCTTTTTTTTTTAGGACAAATAGTTTCTTTCATATTCAAGTATGGGTTTCTAACTTTGTTAGCAATGTTCAAATCCCGAGCAAATTCGTAGCATAAGGACTCTGGTTTTATTCTTTCTGGGTTCAACGGTCCAATATATGTAATGCCTTGTACAATATCAGGATTATACCAAGGAGAATTCAACAGGGCGCAAGAAATCATTCTCTAGATATAGGATAAACTAATCTGGCCTTGTTTAGGATTTTGATTCCTCAATTGACAGTATCTCTGGAGAATTGAATCGTGGTACTTCTAGAAAGGTGCCATTTTTGAGATATACTCTCTCGAATGCATTTATCACTCTTGTAGCCTAGGACCTTTTCGATGGCTTCAGAACATGATACTATCATCCCAAGTTTGGCAGAACCGGGTGAGACCAACATTTTGATATTTCCATGACCATACGTATTCTTAGTCGTAAAGGCATCAACTTGGAAGAAAATACCATGCTGAAATTTCACAAATAGTTGATAAAATTCCTCGATAACTGTTTCAGCTTCAAAAAGACGTCATCGTTCACTTGGAACAGATAGGCTCCATAATAGAATAAAGGACTAAAAAGATTAACAGGATGTATCTTGTTTAGTCTTTGTCAAAGTTTCTTTATTTGGACTTTTTTTGTGCTCAACATATTCTAAAGGAGATCACTCAGGGGAGAAGTATTTTGCTAGAAATTTATTTGTAAAGTGATGTTTCCATAACTTAAACATAATTTGAAATATCTCGGAAATTATGATCATAAGCGGACTCTTTGAGAAACCTATATATAAACACTTGCTAAGGCTTTGCAACAAAGGGTGAATCTATTAGTGGTTCTCGAATTAATTACCTCAATAAAAGTGATAGCCAGGAGATATTTCTGCTTCGTATTGATATATAAATAGATTATAAATAGGTTAGGAAAGCTTTAGGTAGCTTCCAACTTGTTTATTTGCTGATAACTTCTCGGAGATTTCGCTTAGCGTCATCTAAAATCTTTGACCTGAACTTTTGCTGGCTATTATGACTGGCCATATCTTTCAGACTTTCTTCTGAAATCCCTCTCAGAGAGATAATTGATTAATTTAACATAGTTCATCGAGAATTGTAATGCAAATAGAGAAGTTGGGTTTAGAGCATTCTTCCAGAGATCTTTAACAACGAAAAAAGTGTGCATGGCTCAAAAGGATTAATATTGGGATTTCTTGATTGTGCTAAGATGTTGTCAAGATTGAGTGCAGTATACTGTTATCTATCTTCAAGAAGAATACTATAAGTAGAAGACAAGCACACTCCGATCTTGAAATCTGCGTATAAAAGAATTTTCCAAAGGTATAGAGAAACTACAAAACCTGTCGGAATACCATAGACTTTGACCACAATGGAAATGGGAGAATTTTTGAAATATTTTTATAGGTATGAGTGTTTTACAAAGTTGTTAGAAGAAATTTGATGAAAATATGAAGTTATTTAATTGAGATTTAATATTGTACTACCCTTGGATATATTATTAGCTCAAACTATAAAGGAAATATTCAAACTAAGAATACCCAGCCTATACGGTTAAGGACAGACAGAGTATCCGATTTCATACAAGCTGAGAAAATAGAATCCCAGAACATCTTTAATACCACAGAGAAGAGTTGCCAATATAATGGGAAATCAAATCTAATTGGGATTTGAGATTTCAGGCCAAACTAAGATAGGAAATACATTCTTTATAATATGATCAGTGACTTCTAATACATTATTCTTTGCACACAGAGGATTCTTATGCTGGTTTATGACCCTTGTTTGACAAACAAAAAAATAGGCTATTCCACCATTTAATAGGAGGGTCATACTAGTGTAAGGAATGACTCAATTGTGCTGGAAAAGGCTATGGCTGAGTGGTTACGAGTGAGCTCCACTAGCTTACAATCAAAGAAGGAGTTGTTAGATTATACCTTTTCAGATAACTCTTGTAGATGCCCAGCTAGTAAGAACCTCCAAGAGCGAAAATTGTATTAAGGAAGTTGTTATCACTATCTCATCATCCCTACACTATACTTGCTAACCAATGGCTCCAAGAGGTTTTTTTGATAAAGACACCAACAACGGGGGATCAGAGTATCAATTTCCTAGAGAGCTGAAAAAAGATTAAAAGGATTTGAAGTAAGGGAACAGTAAAGGCATATGAATCCAATATTTGTCGTAATGTTAGTTTGTGATACAATAGAGACCCTCGGCTTAGAAAGAACTAAAACATTTGAATTTTCAATGAACTAAGGGGTGGAAATTTTTCAATTGTAAATTATTTTTCTTGAAAAATAATTTTAAACTCTTGTATCCAAGGCTTCAAACCTTAAGTGAGTGATACCGACATATAACACGGATAGAACTTGATTGAAAAGTCAAATTACTAAAGAAAGGAAATATGATTATATCTAACTTATTCAGGTCAACACATTCTTCTAAACTCAGTTTCTTTCCAACAGTAATTTTAAATTTCGGCTAACATGGCTGTTATTTGTAATATTTGAATAGCCTATTCTTGGAATAATAGTCCAAAATTTAATCTCTACTTTGCTATATTATATACGAATTAGTACTCACTTTCGCTTTGATCTAAATCTTGTCTTTTCAAGCTCAAGATGTGAGTGGATCGATAGACCATTAATGTTTCGGACGAGAATAGAGAGGAAGAGTCATTCAAACCATAATGAAACTCAGCCTAACTTTTCACAATTAGACCTATTAAACAGTGATTTTTTAGCAATTCAAAATCAAAGGAATTTTAGAAAGGTTAGGATTGTTATTCCAGAAAAGGTCAGTCTGTTGAAATGTTTGCATTCTTACTTTACAAATAAAACCTCAGACATGGCTTTACAATTTGACAATAGATTCTATAGTTTAGGGTTCTAATCTTTGGTAATGTCTGATGGTACCTCATAAAAAAACTATAAGTAATCATACTAGATAGGTTCAGTTTGTACGAGTCTAATACCTAATAAATCAAATGGGTGGAGGTATTAGGGGTGGTTTAATAAAGAAAAGTGCAGGAGGAATATTTTTTTTCTAAATGAAGTTAAAGAGCTATATACGAAGGACTCGATCATTGCCAAACAAAACTGTGAGAGAAATAGTAGCCAAACACTGTTTTAGCCTATTGTTAGAGCAGAAGTTAATCGTCGATTTTAGGTCGGATCAATAAAAAGGATATCATTTATTATATTGGCCTTTTTCTAAATCAACAAATGTAGTAGTCTCCAATGACCACTCTGGACTCTCATCATTCATATGGGAAGTCTATTCACATAAAAACCTATGATCTAATTATGTGATGATCTAACAATTAATTTACCATTCATTAGACTATCTTAGATAAGCAGTCAGTTTAAGCCGGGTAAGAGAGACTTAGACACTTGACACGCAGTAACGCTAGTTTTTCAAGAGAATTTTAATATGGACAAGACATCAGCTTTTTGAAGAAATAGAATTGACACAATAATTAATTTAATAAGAAACAGAGAAATACAAGGACAGAGACTTCAGAATTCTAAAGCTAAGCTAGATTTATATGTATCCTTGTTATTATTCACTTCTAGCAAAGCTCTTTTCACATCATTATTGAAGCTCAAGAGCAGTTGGTTAGCTTTAACTTCATCAATTTTCTCAGTTTCTAATATTTGTTTTAGCCTCAGAATAAAGTTGTTTTTCTGATGCTTCTTTCCGACAATAGGAGCAGCAGGTAACTGATCAAGCCTTCTATTGTCGTTGTTTTGCTTCCAATATCTTGTTCTGATCCTAGGTCTGTTGATATCTTCCTTTTCTCTTGCTTCTTCTTCTTCCTTTTCCTTGGCAATTCTAATTTTTTCTTCCTTCTCATGTAAACAATATTTTATCACTTCTACGACCTCCACTGGACTGGCCTTGTTTATAAAGTCAAAGATCTCATCAAGGTGCCAGCCTGGGAAGTTTCTTGTGAAGGTGAAAAGCTCAGGAGAAAACTCATCCTCATCTGACTTGAAGTAAGTTTCTTCAAGTTCTTTGAGGGCAGCTTGTTCGGTTAAGATGGGCTCTGGTGTGATAACTGGCTGGGGAGTGGTCTTTTTAGGCTTCTCCTTTACAGGTTGAGATGTGGTTTTTTTAGTAATTTCCTTTTTAGCCTTCTTTTGGGGCTCCCTAGTTTTATCTTCAACGACCATGAGTCTTGACTTAGGACTGACCTGCATAGGTGTGGTGGTTTGCTTAGAGAGCCCAGTTTTCTTTTCGCCTTCAGGTTCAATTTTGCTTCCAAGCTTAAAAGAGTTTTGATAGCTCTGTGGCTCCGCCTGGATTACCGAGTTCTGAGAAGAATTTGTCTGAGACTTTGACTCCGCAACTATATTATTGTATTTCTGCATCAAGTCTGGACCATATTTTGTCAAAATGGCTAAGTTTGGATTTTTAGCAATTACCTCAATTAGTTGTTCATTAGTGTGGTAATGCTTGTTCAAAAGTTCAGTTTGGCGAAGGCCGGCAATGTTCTGTGTGGGGGCTGGGGTACTGATTCCTGAGCTGAGAGATTGCAATGGCAATGTCTGTATTAAATTTTGTTGAGAGTTAAGAAGTTGGAGCGCTAGATAGGGATTGGCTAGAAATGCAGGATAACTTGTTAGAGGGTTGTTGTGGGAGTCTAAGAGATAAAGGGAGGAGGGTATTATACTTACTGAATGGGAACATAGATTTCAACTATTTTTACTGTGTCTTTGAGAATTTTAATAATTATATGCTCAGACAACTGAATTTTTAAAAGCCTATTGATTTAAATTCTTAACTTAATATAGAAGGTTCTCAAACCAAACTGATCATTAAACCTAGAAGTTTCTTTCAGACAGCAAAACTAAGTCATCTAACCACCTCTCTGACAGTTTGGCTGTAATCTTTGTAAGCATTTTTCACCCTCAGTTATCTCGTTCTGCGGTTAACCCTGCTTTTATTTTCCAGCATCAGTCCACAATGAACTCCTAATTTATGGCTAAAAACCTTGATTTCAAAAAATTTAATACTAAAAATCCATAGTGCGTAATTCAATTATGCTTGACATCTCATCCAACCTCTTAGTCCTAGATCCTCAGAAAGCATATTCTGAGTTCAGAGAAGAGTATTTCTTGTGAAGAAAGAAATCAATTATAACTCGTGTTAACTTCACATTGACGTTCTTGAATGGCCTCGTATGAGCTTTTCCTTATTATACCAATGATAAAAATTCATCTAGGAGGCATTTTTGCGATTGGTTTCAAAATAAAGCCTTGTTCCCTCTGTCATCTAAATTCAATTGCCAAATTAAATTTAACTAAGCGAACAGAAATTGATTTTTTTAAGATGATCATTCGCTGTGGTTGATAAACTTCAGAACCCAATATTTCTGTCAATTCAACGCGTCTGTGGATGACTTAAGCTACCCATTACTTATATATTAGGACTTCCTCCCAATGGGATTCCCGGTTCACGAACTTTACTCTAAACTTAGAAGCTTCTAATTTCTCTGATTAGGCTTTTTATCAACATCACGTCATTTAATTTCTAACTATTTTACAGATTGCGTATATTACATCAGAGACCAATATGCAGTGTCTTACCCTCCTGCTCCCTTTCATTCGTAGAGGCATGAGTATTTTGCCTTCACCACTAATAAACATAAGGTGAAATTGAAGACAATTGTTGAAATTTATTCTATTAGCTTACAAAGATCTTTGATCAAAGTATTACTGGTTCTCGGGGTATCTAACTTAAAGATTGGAGCCATTAGAAGTGGTTCTCAATGCATATATTGTTCTCAATCATACCTAGGTTTGAGATATTTGGAAAGGAAAAATAAATAGTTTTGTTTAAAATACTAGAGAAGACTACAGCCTAGGATAGGTATCTTTTTGGAAGAACGTCTTGATTCTATGAGTGGGAACAAGAGGTTTATGCTGTTTATAATTTTGAATTTTTTCAAGAATAAGTGACTCACATTTTGGGCAGAAGACTGAATAAGAGAAGAGAAATATAAGGGATAGACTCGACCAAAATCTCTGAATCAATACCTAGGTTAAAATTCAACATTTTAAACATTTGGCATTTGAGAGAATTTGATCAACATGAGTGGATTGTCAAAATCCATCAGAAAATGGGTATAATAATACATAAACGAATATGAGTAATACTCAATTCTAAAGAACCATACAACCCCCATGATCTTGTTTATCCTGGATCATAGAGAATATATGTAAATTTAGTAGAACAGAAG
>Ga0065720_1020118_pt1 | contig 16801 bp, 16 predicted proteins | sample Thericmetagenome_FD_59107 | JGI IMG/M metagenome (GOLD analysis project Ga0065720, IMG submission 59107) | Thermophilic microbial communities from the Joint Bioenergy Institute, California, USA of rice/straw/compost enrichment - eDNA_2 v2... | ecosystem: Engineered > Solid waste > Grass >... | reverse complement strand
TCAGGAGGCTCTTGCAGACGTTGCCGACAGCGCCGCCCTTGAGGCTGGCGGTGACGGGGAACACTGCCCCGTTCTCGCGCGCGCAGGCGGTGGACGGGGACTATGTTCTGATCGAACTCGATCGGATCGCGGTGCGCGGGCGCGCGGAGGAATCGGCGATCCACACCATTCTCGCGTCGGCTCGGGCGTCGACGGATCAAGACGCATCCGGCATCGCCGCACTGCACGCGCGCCTGCTCACCGCCCTGCGCGCGGGGGAGAAAGACGAAGCCGCGGGCCTGATCGAGCAGTGTCGCCGCCTCGCGCCAGCGCTCGCGTCCTACTATGCTCGCCTGCCCGAGCGCTTCTCGGGGAAGGACTGAGGAGTCGCGGCGGGCTCGGCCCGAGGGCGTGAACTTGCGCCGTGAGGCGGAGGCTCTATAACGGCGCCTCCACGCCGAGCGGCGGACCGCAACCATTCAGACGCCATGGACAGGATCCGAAACCTTGCCCTTGGCAGCATATTTGTCGGAACCGTCGTTTTCCTTCTCAAATATGCCGCCTATGCCCTGACGGGCAGCGTCGCGCTCTTCTCCGACGCGCTGGAGAGCGTGATCAACGTCGTCGCCGCGCTGGCCGCCTTCCTGGCCGTGCGGCTCAGCGCCCAGCCCGCCGACGCGAACCACCCGTACGGCCATCACAAGGTCGAATACTTCTCGGCCGTTCTCGAAGGGGTCCTGATCATCCTCGCGGCGCTGACGATCGCGCGGGAAGCCTATCTGGGGTTCCTGTCCCCGCGACCGCTCAACGAGCCGCTTTTCGGCCTGGCGATCAACGGCCTCGCCACCGCTCTCAACGCCGTCTGGGCCACCATCCTGCTGCGGACGGGCCGCGAGGCGCGCTCTCCCGCCCTCGCGGCGGACGGACGTCATCTGATGAGCGACGTGGTGACCTCGATCGGCGTCATCGGCGGACTGCTCCTCGTTCCGCTCACGGGCTGGCACTGGCTCGATTCCGCGCTCGCGGCCGTGGTCGCACTGAACATCCTCTGGTCCGGCTGGTGCCTCATGAAGGAGAGCATCGGCGGCCTCATGGACGAGGCTTTGCCGGACACGGTACTGAACGAGGTCCGCGCGATCATCGCGCAGAACGCGCAGGGCGCCATCGAGGCGCACGATCTGCGCACCCGTCATGCCCGGCGCATGACCTTCATCGACTTCCACCTCGTGGTTCCCGGCTCCATGAGCGTGACGGAGGCTCACGATATCTGCGACCGGCTCGAGCGCGCCCTCAAGCACGAGGTGCACCAGATCAAGGACGCCCTGATCACGATCCATGTCGAGCCGGACGACAAGGCCAAGCACGCGGGAATCTTGGTGCTTTAGACGTCGTCGCCGTCCGCTAGCCCCGCGGCTCGAGCATCCGCGTGAGCCAGTCGCGCAGCATCTGAATGGGCTGCTCCTGCCACCCGCCGACCGGCGCGACCAGGTAATAGGCGCCGAGATACACGCTCGAGGCCACCACTTCCACCAGGCGACCGGCTCTGAGGTCCTCCTCCACGAGGAGCGCATTGGCGATCGCGACCCCCTGGCCGAGCCTCGCCGCCTCGATCGCGAGATGGGCGTGCCACAGCCGCGGCCCCTGGAGATACGGCACCTGGGTCATGCCCGCCTCGCGCAGCCAGCGCTCCCACTGGAGCGTCGATTCCTCGTGGATGAGAGGCATTTGCAGCAGATCGGCGGGCGCCTCGGCGCGGGCGTAGCGGGCGAGAAGCGTCGGACTGACGACCGGGAACACCCTCGGCCGCGCGAGAAGCTCCACGTGCAGGTCCTTCGAGCGCGGCGCCTCGTCGAGATAGACGATCTCGGCGTCGGCCTCCCGGCGCGCGAAGTCCGGACGCGAGAGAGTGGGCTGGAGCGTGATGGTCCACTCGTCGAGCCGCGCTTCGAGCTCGGGCAGGCGCGAGAGCAGCCTGACGCTGGCAAGGCCGGGAATGCACCAGATCGTGAGGCTCTTGCGGAAGGCGGGACGGGCCTCCTGCGTCGCCTGGCGCATCAGGTCGAAGGCGCGCCTGATCTGGCGATGATAAGTCTCGCCGACCTGCGTCAGAACGAGGCCCCGTCCCCGGTGCTCGAGAAGCGTGACGCCGAGTTCCTGCTGCAGGTTCTGCAGGTGACGGGACACCACGGTCGGGCTGATGGCGAGTTCCTCTCCCGCCGCGCGCACGCTTCCCAGCCGGCCGACGGCCTCGAACGCCCTAAGGGCCGTGAGGGAGGGAAGCCGCATCTGCGCGCTCTCTCGTACGGGTGGATCTCATCCGGGTGGATCAGTTCCTCACCAGTGTACGGAAGAAGCTCGTGAGGCAAGCCCCCAGCGCACAGGCGAGCGCAAGGTAGAGCGTGCCTTGCGCGGCCGCATCCGGATGGCTCGCGAACAGGATCGCGACGAAGGTCGCCCCGAGCGTTTGACCGAACAGCCGGGCGGCGGATTGCAGCGCGCTCGACGCCCCGCTCCTGTCGGCGGGAGAGGAGCCCACGATGGCCTTGCTGTTCGGCGACTGGAAAAGCCCGAAGCCGATTCCGCACAGAGCCATGCGCCAGACGACGTCGAGGATCGATGGCTGGTCGGGCAGCAGGATCATGAGGGAGAGTCCGAGCGCGAGCACGCTGAGACCGATCGTGCCGAGCCGTCCCGCGGAGAAGCGGTCGGAGAGACGTCCCGACAGGGGCGACACGGCAGCCAGGGCGAGCGGCCAGCCCGTCATGGCGATGCCGACCTCGACCACCGAGAATCCGAGTTCATCGTGAAACAGGAACGGCATGCCGACATAGGCGAGGCTCTGGACGACGTAGCAGAGCACGGCCGTCAGGGAAGACAGGCCGACGACGGGGATGCGCAGAAGGTCGAGCGGAATGATCGGCCGCGTCTTGCCGCGTTGGTGAAGGTAGAGACCGAACATGAGGATCGCGCTCGCCGCAAACTGCGCCAAGGCGCTGCGCGAGGCGCCGTCACGCCCGAGGCCATCCAGCGCGTAGATGAAGAAGCCGATCGCGGCAGCGCTCAGCGCGGCACCCGTCCAATCGATCGGGCTCCTTGATTTCGGATTGCCCGGAAGCGCCTTGGACCCGATCGCGAGGGCGGCGATGCCAAGGGGCAGATTGACTCCGAAGAGCCACTGCCAGGACGCCACCGACAGCAAGCCGGACGCGACGGTTGGGCCAGCGCTCGCGGCAAGTGCAACGATGAGCCCGTTATAGCCGATCCCGCGACCCAGGAGGTTTCGGGGGTAGATGAAGCGCACGAGCGCCAGGTTGACGCTCATCACGCCGGACGCCCCGAGGCCCTGTAGGACCCGGGCCGCGATGAGCATCGGGACAGAATCGGAGAGCGCGCAGACCAGCGAAGCGAGGGTGAAGACGAGAAGCCCTGCGCAATAGACCTCGCGATAGCCCAGTCGCTCGCCGAGGGCCGACAGGGGAAACAGAGAAACCGTGATCGCGAGCTGGTAAGCGCTCACGATCCAGATGACGAGCGACGGGCTCGCGTCCATCTCCAGGGCGATGAGAGGGAGCGCCAGATTAATGAGCGTCCCGTCCATCACCGCCATGACGATCGCGATCGCGATGACCGCGATCGCCCAGTAACGCCGCGGCGGATCGAGCCCGTCCGCGTGCTGAGCCGCCGGCGCCACCGCTCCAGTCATCGACGACTAAGCCGCGTAGGGCGTCGGATCCACCGCGTGCCGGGCGAGAGGGTGAACATCGATGTCGTACATCCACGGATTGGCCGGCAACCCGGTGATGATCTCGTGCAGTTCGGTCGCGTCCTTCGCGCGCCAGATGCCCCAATTCTCGAAGCGGCAGGGCACACGCCACATGCGGACGAGATGCCCTTTCTTGATCAGCTCCGCCGCGTGCGCGCGCTCTTCCCTGATGATCCTTTCCTTCAGGTCGGGGTCCATGTCGTCGGACCAGCGCAGCTTGATGTGAACGAGGAACTCCATGGTCTTCTCCTTAAGCAGTCGCGCGGATTTGTGCGCGATCGTTGAGTACGGCGCGACTGGCGTTGTAGCCGGGGATCCCCGTCACGTAGCCGCCGGGCCAGGTTCCGGAACCGGATAGGTAGAGCCCCTTGAGAGGCGTGCGGTAGTCGTGGGCATCCCGATGCGGGCGCGCGCCGAAGAGCGCCGCCGGCATCATCTCGCCGTGAGTGATGTTCGAGTGCACGAGCCCCAGCTCCTGCTCGATCTCCACCGGGCCCATGAGACGCCGATCGACCATGCGGTCGCGAAGATCGGGCATGAATTCCGAGAGCACTTCGATGCAGCGATTCAGGAACTTGTCCTTCTCGCTCTCCCAGGTTCCTTCCCGCAGCTCGTATGGCGCATGCCAAACGTTGACGCTCAGGAGATGGCGGCCCGGCGGCGCGTGATCGGGCGAGGTCACCGTCGGAATGAGGCCCCACATGATCGGATCGCGGGAGGGGACGCCGCTGAGGCCGTCGGCGATCGCGCGTTCGATATAATCGAGTGACGGCGCGATACGGAACTGCACGCGGCTGACCTGCTCGACGCTCACGTCGGCGGGGATTCCCGCATAGCTCGGAATCCCGTCGAGAGCGATGACGAGCTTCGATGCCGAACCGCGCATGGGGACGGCGGCGACTTCCCGTCGCATTTGCGCGCCGACCGCGTCGTCATCGAGCAGCTTGCCGAAAAGCGTGCTCGGATTGATGGCGGAGACGACGACGGGCGCATGATACTCGTCGCCGTTCGCCGTCACGACACCGGCCGCGCGGCCGTTGCGGTGCAGGACCTTCGTCACCGCGGCATTCGTTTTGACGAGAACGCCGTGCGCCCTGCAGCAGGCCTCGAGCGCATCGATGATGGCGCCCATGCCGCCGATGGGGAGGCCTGTCGAGCCACGCAGAACGGAGCGGCGCGGATCGTTTGGATCGAGCGCCGGCGATGAGGCCAGAGAAATCGGGCGCAACATGAGGCCGATTGCCGTTCCCGGGGCAGAGGGAGGGATCAGCGCGGCGTTCAGCGCCAGCATCCCGAGCAGGGCCTTGGCCTGTGTGCTCTCGAGCTCTTCGTCGAGCAGTTGCCGAAGGCTGCCCAGGAACACGCGACGGAACAGGCGCTCCTGCTCGCGAGGGAGCTTCTTGGCGATCGTGACGAGGTCGGGCGAGGGCTCGTACATCGAGACGCCGAGATGCCGCCCCAGCTCCTCCAGAGACGCGAGAAGATTGAAGTAGCGGTCCGCCTCGCCCGGGGCATAGGAATTGAACTGGGCGGCGATGCGGTCCCGATCGCGCCACCCGATGAAACTGCCACCCGGGAAAGGATGAACGACGGTCGGGTCCGGGCTGACGAAGCGCAGCCCATATTGCTCGAGCTCCAGCTCCTGGATGAAGCGCGGCTCGAAGCTGCCAGGCGAGTTCGTGAAGGCGACCCGGTAGCCCGGCATGAACTCGTAGCTTCCGCAAGGCCCGCCGAGGCTGGGTCGCGATTCGAGGAGCGCGACCTTGAGGCCGGCCCGGCCCAGATAGGCCGCGGCGATCATGCCATTGTGACCTGCGCCGACCACGATCGCATCGAAACGGTGCGCGGGCGCGGGAGTAACATTCGACATCGTGCTATTCCTATCGTGCGCAGCGGCCCGGATGCCGCATCCAGATGTGCAGATCCTCGCCGCGAGGTACGCCCCGCCACGCGGGCGGCGGGGCGAGCCGGCTTCGCGGCCCTTACGCGGCGCTGGCCTTCGCGGCGCTGAGCGGCACGAAGCCTTCGCGGAACATCCGCAACCAGTTCTGGCCGGCGATCTTGGCGATCTCCTCGCTCGAGAAGCCCTTCTTCTCCATCGCCTCGATGATGTTCGGGAAATCCGCCGGAGACTGGAACCAGCTCGGCCAGCGGGAGAAGCCCTTGATCGGAACGGCACTCTCGCGAGACCAGCGGCCGGCGCGCCACCACATGATCTGCGACTCCGGCCAGCCGTCATAGAAGTCCGTTCCGAACCCGACCGCGTCCACACCGGCAAGATCGACCGTCCAGGCAATCATGTCGACGAAGGTTTCGAGCGTGCAGTTGGAGCCGTCCCGCATGATCTTCGGATACATGCTCAGGCCTATCACGCCCCCGGTCTCGGCGAGACGCTTGATGAGCGCCGTCGATTTGTTCCTGCGGTTGAGCTCGATGTCGGTCCCCACGAACTCGGAAGGATTGGCGTGCGTGATCGCAATCGGCCGCGAGGAGTATTCGATCGCGTCGAAGCAGGAGCGCTCCGTGCAGTGGGACACGTCGACGACCATGCCGACCCGGTTCATCTCCGCGATCACGTTGCGGCCGAAGAACTTCGAGACGCCGTTCTCGTCGGGCTCCCAGCATCCGGATGCGACGCGGTTCTGAACGTTGTAGGTGAGCTGCGCGATGCGCACGCCGAGCTGATGGAAGATCTCGACCAGCTCGATGTCGTCCTCGAACGGCGAGGTATCCTGGAAACCGTAGATGATCGCGGTGCGGCCGGAGGCCACGATGCGCTCGACATCCTCCACCGAGGTCGCAAGAGCGATCAGGTCGGCGTTCTGCTCGAGCAGCCGGTTCCATTGGCCGATCACCGACAGCGTCTCGCGGGCGCTCTCCCAGATGGCCAGCGTGACATGGACGCAGCTGACGCCGCCGTCCCGCCACTCCTTGAAGCGGGCGCGCTCCGGCTTGTTGTACTGGAGCGCATCGACGATGACAGGTTTACGAGGTGCGGAGGCGTTCACGTGAAATCCTTTCTTCCTGGATTGTTCATTGGGCGAACGGATCGGCCGCGGGACCGTAATCCGTCACCACGGCCTTGATCTGCGAGAACTCGTCCAATGCCTCGACGCCGTTCTCACGGCCGATTCCCGACTGCTTGAAGCCGCCGAAGGGAACGCGCAGATTGATGGCCCGATAGGTGTTGATCCATACCGTTCCCGCCTGAAGCTTCCGGGACACGCGGCGCGCCCGGGCGAGGTCCTTCGTCCAGAACCCGGCGGCAAGTCCGTACTCGACCCCGTTGGCCATCTCGATGGCTTCGTCTTCGCTCGCAAAGCGCTGCACCGTCACCACCGGCCCGAAGATCTCCTCGCGGCAGATTCGCATGTCGCTGGTGACGTCGACGATGATGGTCGGCTCGACCCAGAACCCACCCGCGAGGTCGGGACCCAGATCGGGCGACCCGCCGCCGAGAATCACACGCCCGCCCGAGGCGACGGCCTCCTCGATGAAGCCCATTATGCGCTCGAACTGACGACGCGAGGCGACCGGTCCCACGTGGCTCGCGGGCGAAGCGGGATGCCCCAGCCGGATGCGGCGGGCCGAGGCCACATAGCGCTCCAGGAACGTGTCGTAGAGCGAGGCGTGGACGAGGATGCGCGAGCCCGCTACGCAGGTCTGGCCCGCGGCCGAGAAGGCGCCCTGCGTCGCGGCGATCACGGCCGAATCGAGATCGGCGTCCTCGAACACGATATGAGCGGATTTGCCTCCCGCCTCGCAGACGAAGCGCTTCATGCCGGCGGCGACCTTCGCACCGAGAATGCGCGCGGTGGCGGTGCTGCCGGTGAAGCTGACCATCGCCACGCCCGGATGCGTCGCCAGCGCCTCGCTGACAGCGGCGTCCCCGATCACGACGTTGACGGCGCCCTTCGGGAAACCCGCCTGCAACGCGAGCTCCGCCAGGAGCACGCTCGAGCCCGGCGCCTCGGCCGGCGGCTTGAGAATGACCGTGTTGCCCATGGCGAGGGCCGGCGCGAGCTTCCAGGAGCCGAGCGAGACCGCTCCGTTGAAGGGCGTGATGGCGACGACGACGCCCAGCGGCTCGCGCACGATCCGCGCCTCCGCGGTGCGCGAGACCGTGCGATGAATGCCGTCATGAGTCTCGAGCGCCGCGGCGTAGAAATGGTACCACTGCGCCGTCGCGCGCATCTCCGCCGCCGTCGCGGCGTGGCTTTTTCCGTTCGCGAGACTCTCCAGCGGCCCGAGCTCTTCCGCGTGAGCGGCCAGAAGATCGCCGAGCTTGCGCAGGAGAACCGCGCGCTCGGCGGGCGCGAGATCGGCCCAGGCGGGATCGGCATAGGCCCTCGCCGCGCTGGCCACCGCCATATCGACCGCCGCCGCTTCGACATAGGAGCGCGCCCAGACCTGTCCCGTCGAAGGATCGACGAGCTCCAGCGCATTCCCGCTCTCCGGCAGCGCGGCGCCGTCGACGAAGGATGTGAACGAACGATCGGTGACTTTCAGCTCGGTCAAGACAAGGCTCCTCTCGCGGTGCGCGTCAGCGCCTCGCGCACGTGTGGCTCTTCCATGCGGTGGCAGGCCGCGACGTGGTCTGTGTCGCCGCCGAGTCCCCTCAAGGGCGGCCGCTCGGTCCGGCAGATCTGCGTCGCGAACGGGCAGGAGCGCTGGAAGCGGCATCCCGGCAGCGGCGCGGTCGGATCCGGGGGTTCCGAACGCACGTCCAGCCGCGGACGGGTGCGCTCGATCTTGGGATCGGGAATCGGCACGGCCGAGAGCAGCGCCGAGGTATAGGGATGCAGGGGAGCGGCGAAGACGCTCCTGCGCGGTCCCTTCTCCATGATCTGCCCGCCATACATCACGACGATGCTGTGCGAGACGTGGCTGACGATGCTGAGATCGTGGGTGATGAAGAGGTAGGTGAGATTGCGGGTCCGCTGCAGGTCCTGCAGCAGGTTGACGATCTGTCCCTGAATGCTCACATCGAGCGCCGAGACCACCTCGTCCAGCACGATGAACCTCGGCTCGATGGCCAGGGCGCGGGCGATGGCGACCCGCTGCCGCTGGCCGCCCGAAAGGGAATGGGGGTGGCGCTCCGCGATGTCTTCGCGCAGGCCCACATCGGCGAGGAGCTGATTGACCCTCGCCTTCGCCGCGGCACCCGTGGCGAGGCCGTGAACTTCCAGCACCTCCCTCAGCGTCTCGCCGACCGTCATGCGCGGATTGAGACTGGCGTAAGGATCCTGGAACACGATCTGAGACACGCGCGGCAGGGTGCCACGCTCCGCCAACAGCGAGCGCAGGTCCCGTCCGAAGCATTGCACCTCGCCGGCGCTGAGAGGGCTCAGGCCGAGAAGCGCCCGACCCGTGGTGCTCTTCCCGCTTCCGCTCTCGCCCACGAGACCGACCGTCTCTCCTTCGTTGATCGAGAACGAGATGTCCTCGACCGCGTGGACCTCACCGACGACGCGGCGCAAGAGCCCCTTGCGGATGGGGTAGCGGACGGAAACGTTCTCGAGCTGAATGGCGGGCCGGGTCATCTTGCCGCTCCGCTCGCCAGGCGGCGCGCCGGTTCCACATAGGGATCGACATGGCATCTCACCGGATGGCTTCCCCCTTTCACGCGATCCTCCAGCTCCGGCAGGACCGACCGGCAGAGGGGAACGACATGGCTGCAACGCGGATTGAACGGGCAGCCCGGCACCGGATTGTTCGGATCGGGCGGCAATCCGGGAATGGGCCGCAGGCGCTCGGAGGATTCGTCCCCGAGTCGCGCGATCGAATCGAGCAGCGCCTTCGTGTAGGGATGGCGCGGGCTTTCGAACAGGGTCTGCGTCTCGGCGGTTTCGACCACCCGTCCCGCATAGAGGACCGACACCCTGTCGGTGACGCCGGCCACGACGCCGAGATCGTGCGTGATGAGGATGAGCGCCATGCCGAGATCCTTGCGCAGGCGATCGATGAGCCGCAGGATCTGAGATTGCGTGGTCACGTCGAGCGCGGTGGTCGGCTCGTCCGCGATCAGCACCTTCGGGTTGGCGCTGATGGCCATCGCGATCAGGGCGCGCTGGCGCATGCCGCCCGAGAGCTCGTGCGGATAGCTGCGCAGACGCGCGGCCGCGCCGGGAATGCCCACGAGGTCGAGGAGCTCCGTGCAGCGCTTCGTCGCCGCCGCGCGCGTCATGCCCTGATAATGGACCATGGGCTCGGCCATCTGCGCGCCGATCGTCATGGCGGGATTGAGCGCCGTGAGCGCATCCTGTGAGATCAGCGCGATGCCGCCGCCCCGCACCTTGCGCATCTCGCGCTCCGACAGCTCGAGCAGGTTGCGGCCTTCGAGAAACACCTGCCCGCTCGTGACACGACCGCCGCGCGGCAGGAGCCGCAGCGCCGCGAGCATGGTCTGGCTCTTGCCGCAACCGGACTCGCCGACGATGCCCAGCGCCTCGCCGCGGGCAACCGACAGCGAGACGTCGTGCACCACCTGAAGGACGTTCTCGCCTCGGCCGTATCCCACGCCCAGGCCACGAAGCTCGAGCACCGGACCGGTCGGCGACAGGATCTGCGTTTGCTCCACCATCGTCATGCCACGCTGATCTTCGGATTGAAGTAGGCGTAGAGGACGTCGACCGCGAAGTTGATCAGCACGAACGCCACGGCGATGACCAGGATGCCGCCTTGGATCAGGGGGATGTCGCGCGTCGAGATCGCCTGGTACATGGCCAGACCGATGCCGGGCCACGAGAAGACGGTTTCCGTCAGAACCGCGCCGCTCAGAAGAAAGCCCATCTGCATGCCGATGACGGTGATGACGGCGGGCATGGCATTCGGCAGCGCGTGACGCAGCACGATGCGGGCTTCGCCGACGCCGCGGCTGCGCGCCGTGCGGATATAGTCGCTGTTGATCACGTCGAGGATCGACGAGCGCGTCATGCGTGCGATCACCGCGAGGGACCAGGCGGCCAGGGTGATCGTCGGCAGCACCATGTGCGCCATCAGGCTGAGGACGCCGCCGCCGCCGGTAACGCTCTGCATGCCTCCGACGGGCAGCAGGCGCAGGTGAAGCCCGAAGATCAGGATCAGGACGAGGCCGAGCCAGAATGACGGCATGCTGTTGAAGAACAGGACGACCACGGACAGGCCCTGATCGCGCGCCGAGCCGGGCTTCAGCGCCGCCCAGGTTCCCGCCGCCACGCCGATCACCGAAGCGAGAATGATCGCGGCGATGGCCAGGAGGGCGGTGTTCGACAAACGCTCGAGAATCACCTGCGAGACCGGCTGCGCGAAGGTGAAGGATTGCCCGAGGTCGCCCTGCACCAGCTTCTGAAGATAAATCGCGTACTGCACGTAGACCGGCTCATTCAGGCCGAGGGATTCGCGCAGTTGCTCGCGCGCCTCCTCGGTGGCCATGCTTCCCAGAAGAACGTCGGCCGGATCGCCGGGAATGATCTGCGCCAGGAGGAATGTGGCCAGCGTCACCCCGAAGATGACGGGGATGATCTGCAAGGCGCGATGGATGATGAAGGACAGCATCGATCTCAGCTCCGGTCCTTGCTGAAGCGCGGGTCGAGCATGTCGCGCGCGCCGTCGCCGATGAGATTGAACCCGATGGCGAGAAGGACGATCGCTAGGCCCGGAATCGTCGCCACATGCGCGGCGGTGGCGATTGCGACCCGGCCGCTCGAGAGCATCTGCCCCCATTCCGGCGTCGGCGGCTGCGGTCCGAGGCCGAGGAAGCTGAGGCTCGCCGACAGGATCACGTTGCGGCCGGTCTGAAGCGTCCCGTAGACGACCGCCGGCCCGAGCACGTTCGGCAGGATGTGGCGAAGCGCGATCCGCGTATTGGAGTAGCCAAGCGTGCGCGCCGCTTCGACATAGAGCTCCTCCTTGACCCCGAGCACGACGCCGCGCACGATTCGTCCGAAGGCGGGAATCGTGACGACCACCATGGCGATGATCATCGAGCTCAGGCCGGGACCGAGCGCAGCGCTGATCCCGAGCGCGAGCAGGATGCCCGGGAAGGCGAACATCACGTCGAAGACGCGCATCACGAAGCTGTCCCAGAATCCGCCGAGATAGCCCGCCGTCAGGCCGATGGCGCCGCCGATCACGAGCGCGATCACGGTGGGAAGAATCGCGACCAGAAGAGCGAATCTGGCGCCGTAGATCAGGCGGCTGAGGATATCGCGTCCGAGCTCGTCCGTTCCGAGGAGGTGCCACCCGGTCAAGGGCGGCTGGTAGCGCGCCAGAGGATCCACGTGCAGCGGATCGAAGGGCGCGATCACAGGCGCGAACGCCGCCAGGAAGACGATGGCAGCGATGATCACGAGCCCGATGACGAGGGCGCCGTTGGAGAGCACGCGCTTTGCGAACGCGCCCCTTTCCTTGACGGTCACCGGCGCCGATGGGCTGAGTGTGGTCATCGCTGCTGTCTCCCGCTGCGCTTCGTCAGGCGACCGTCCAGAGCTTGCCGAGATTCGGAAGCTGGTCGGGAAGCCCGCAGGCCCGCAGGGCCTTCCAGAGGGTCGCCTGGTTGCTCGACACGACCGGGGTTCTCGTATCCATTTCGAGATAGGGAAGGATCTCGAACGTGCGATAGGTGCCGCAGGAAATCAGGATGGCGTCGGCGCTGCCGGCCTCCTTGATGGCCTGCTTGCCCAGGCGGTACGCGCTGTCCGCGTCGTGAACGCTGGCCTCGAACGGGTCCGTGATCTGGAGCCCGAGCATGGACTTCACCTCGAACCCGTAGGCTTCCATGTAGTCGGCCATCTTTCGGTTGACCTCGTCGGAATAGATCGTGCCGACGGCGATCTTCTTCGCGCCGAGCGCCTTGAGCGCATCCATCTGCGCGCCCATCATGGTGATCGCCGGGATGCCGGTCACCCGCTCGATCTCCGTGCAGACCTCCTCGTCATGGCCGGGGCCGCGCAGGAAGGTGCCGGGCGCGCCGCACTGAACGATCAGGTCGACCTTCGCGGTCGCGAGTTGGCGCGCCGCTTCCAGCACCTGACCCATCATCACCTTCAGGCCTTCCTCGTCCACACGCGGAACGATGGTTCGGGCATCGGCGAAGGCGACGCCGACGGGGGCGACACTGCGCCACTCCTCGGCTCCCTCGATTGCGGTCGCGGGTCTTATCTGGCCAATGCGTGCGCGCCAACCCAGCATCATGTCACTTACTCCTGTGTTGTCTTCTATCGTGTACGGCGTTCCTCAGCGGACACCGAGGCTCGGATAATCGAAGAACACCGAGCGAGCCGGGACGACGCCCGTCACGCGCTTGCGCACGATGCGCGGGAGACGATCCTGGTAGAGGAAGACCCACGGAGCATCCTTAGCGATCAGCGCCGCCGCCTGGGCGTAGAGCTCGTCGCGCTTGGCCTCGTCGGTCTCGGCGCGGGCGCTCGCGAAGAGCTGGTCCACTTCCGAGTTCTCGTACCAGCCGCGGTTGACTCCGCGCGGCGGCTGCTGCGAACCGCTGAACATGCGCTCCAGCCAATAGGCGCTGTCGGCGCCGGTCACCCAGCCGTTGAAGGAGCCCTGGACATCGTCCTTGTAGCCCGGACCCTCGGTGGTCAACAGGGTCGCGAATTCCAGGAACTGCACCTGCAGATCGATGCCGACGGCCCTCAGATCCTGCTGCAGCAGGGCGATGACCTGCGGCGTCTGACCGAACCCGGGCCCGCTGTTCGGAGCGAGGATCTTCACCGTAGCGGGAGTCGCGATTCCGGCGGAGCTAATGAGCTCCTTGGCCTTCTCCGGATCATAGCTGTAGGGCTTCGTGGCATCGCTCTGCGGCAGCTCGTTGCCGAGCGGCACCGGGCCGTAGGCGGGAGTCACCTGGCCGTCGAGCAGGGCCGCGATGCTCTCGCGGTTCACCGCATAGTTGAGCGCCTGGCGGAAGACCGGGTTCTTGGTCAGCTCCGCACGCGTGTTGAGGCGCATGTAGTACTGGTTCGCCGGCTCGGGATACTGCACTTCCACGTTGGGATCGACCCGGAGCTGGGCGACCTGCTGCGAACTCGCGCTCGGAATGATGTCGATCTGCCCGGTCTGCATGCCGATCGCCATCGCGGTCGGATCCGTCACGGGGCGGAAGATGAGCTCCTCGACACCCGGCTTCTTCCCCCAATAGGCGTCATTGCGGGCGAGATTGAGCTGCTGGTTCTGTTGAAACACCTCGAGCTTGAACGGCCCGGTTCCGACAGGGTGGAAGCCGAGCTCATCGCCCTTGTGCTTCTCGAGCGCGGCTGGACTGACGATGCTCGCCCGCCGGTCCGTCAGAAGACGCGGAAATCCGGAGAAAGGCTCCTTCAGGACGATCTCGATCGTGTTCGGATCGACGACCGACGTCTTCTCGATCCAGCGCGTCAGGAAGGTCATGTTCCCGCTCGCACGCGAGTCGAAGACGGGCGATTCCTTGTCCATCACACGGCTGAAATTGACTTGCACCGCCTCGGCGTTGAAGGGGGTGCCGTCATGGAAGGTAACACCCTCGCGCAGCTTGAGCGTATAGGTCAGCCCGTCCGGCGACACGCTCCAGGATTGCGCCAGCGCGCCGATCAGCGCCGCAGCGGTGTCGGACGCCTTGCTCAGGTCCTCGCGAATGAGGGGATCGAAAATGGCGTCGATCACTCTGAGGCCGGGCGTGCCTGTCATCCGGTGCGGATCGAGCGGCGGAATCACGCCCTCGGATCCGATCACGATCGTGGCGGCGTTCGCGGTCGGGATGGAGGCCAGGCTCGAGCCCATCAACAGGACCGACGCCAGCAGGACCGCGGAGCGGCGGGTGCCTAATTTCTTGAGCATCTCAGTTCCCCTCCCATTGGACCGTCTGCGACCGGACCCCGATCCCAGCGCTCCCTTAGGGCATCTAACCTAACGGAAAAGCATAAGACAAATTGAAAGATTTGCGTTATTGATTGGCTCACTGGATAAATGAGACAGGCGTGGACCCATGGAATCGGTTTCTGCCCCCAAATCCTCGCTGAAGGCGAAGGATCTTCAGCCCTCGATTTCCTACAATGTCACGATCAAGCATCTGCGGGCCTTTCTGAGCCTGGCGCGGCATCGCAGCTTCACCCGCGCCGCCATGGAGCTGCACGCCTCGCAGCCCTCTCTGACGATGACCATTCAGCAGCTCGAGGACATTGTCGGGTGCAGCCTGTTCGACCGCACCACCCGCAATGTCCTCCTCACCCCCGAGGGACAAGACTTCCTGCCCGTGGCGGAACGCCTCATCGGCGATTTCGACCTCGCGATCCAGAACATCCAGGTCGCCGCCTCCGCGCGCAAAGGCCGCATCAGCATCGCCATCGTCCATTCCGTAGCCACGCGCATCATTCCACGGGTTCTGGGCGACCTCGTCAACCAGCATCCGGGGCTTCACGTGCAGCTGCGCGACGGGAACTCCGAGGATGTGAGACGCCGCGTCAAGCTCAACGAGGTCGATTTCGGAATCGGAAGCAAGCACGAGGATGATGCGGAACTGGAATTCAGCCCGCTCTTCCAGGACCAGATGGGATTGCTCGCCCGCTACGACCATCCGCTCATGGTGGAGAAGCGGCCGCTGACATGGGCGGATCTCGACGGCTACGACTTTGTCGGGCTGACCTCCGACACAGCGACGGGCCCGATCATCCGGCAGATCAGCCACCTGCCGCGGACGGTCTCGGCGCCCCGTTTCCAGGTTTCTACCAACACCACCCTATGGGCGCTCCTGGAGGGCGGCATCGGCATCACGACGGCGCCGGCTCTGTCCGTTGAAAGCAACCAGAACCGCGTTCTGCAGTTTCGGGCGCTGCATGGCCCCGTCACCTGGCGGCACGTCTTCGTGATCACACGGCGCGGCCGCACGCTCACGCCCACAGCCCACGCGATCATCGAACGGGTGCGGGCCGTGATCGGCGAAATCGCGGACGGACACGCGCTGATCCACGCGGCGGACCCTTCAGAAGCGGCGCCAGCTTCATAGCTCGCTTTGACGCGCTTTTCTGATGGCTCTGAGGCGCGCCCTACCACCCAGATCCGGCCGACAGAGTGCTAAATTCGCTCGGGATCGTCCTGCGCGACGAGCAGGAGCAGAGCGGGGTGACTGCCGAGCTGCCTGGAATGGCGGACGATTTGGAGCTGGTCTTTATCGTCGCGACGGATCGAATAGATCAGTTCACCTTGGATGGCTCGGTCAACCGGCCTGCCTCCCGTCCTCATGCGCGCGACCAGGGCGAGCGATCCGAGAGCGAAGGCCGGCGGGACGATCAACCACAGGGCTTTCAGCCAGTCCGGGAGCGACTGGTACGTGTCGAAGACATCCTGCCAGAAATTATAGCTTTCCATCGGCGGCCCCCGGATCGATCCACACCATACAGCATGTCGAAATATGTATTACAATACATGGCAGCTTTCATGCCTGCCGGCTCCTTCTTGATCATGGAAATCAAGAAGCGCTTCGGTCTGGCCGTTCGGGAGCATCGCCGGTCGTTGAAAGTGTCGCAGGAAGAACTTGCGATGCGGATCGGCGCCGATCAGGGATATGTCAGCCGCATCGAGGCCGGGCAGGTCAACGTCACCCTGGAGACCGTGGAACAGATCGCCGCCGCTCTCCAGGCCGACGCGGCCGAACTGCTGAGCCTGCCCGTGCATGTCAAGGAATCCTGATCCCGGAATGAGGGCCGGGCGGGACGATCAGCCAACGCGTTTTCAGCCCGGCCGGTAGCGATCGGCCTGTATCGGGCAGATTCTGCGATAACTTGTTGGGCTCCATCGCCGTGCTGCCTAGCTCAATCTCGAATGAGACTTATAGTGTTCGAACTCAAAGAAGGCAACGTCGGGGATGGTCATTTTTGTTACTTATAGTGTGTAGACTAAAAAGCTACATCCCCTGCCACATGCCGCAATGGATTCGCGGCAGGTTGTCGGCAGAAATGTGAAACGGATTCGGGAGGAGCTAGGCCGTGTGGACGGATTTGGCCAAGATGAAGCCTGCGACGAGCGCGACGAAGGAAGTTCGCTTTGTCTTCTCGCAGCGTAGGGCGATGCGCTTGAAGCGTTTGAGCT
>Ga0065720_1020116_pt1 | contig 16806 bp, 17 predicted proteins | sample Thericmetagenome_FD_59107 | JGI IMG/M metagenome (GOLD analysis project Ga0065720, IMG submission 59107) | Thermophilic microbial communities from the Joint Bioenergy Institute, California, USA of rice/straw/compost enrichment - eDNA_2 v2... | ecosystem: Engineered > Solid waste > Grass >... | reverse complement strand
GGGGGGTAACATGGGCAGATGAGACACTCGTCGGCGTGCTGCAGCTTTGTGCAGGCGACCGGGTAAGCTTATGGGTCGCAGATGCGGCCCGATTGCCTTATCAGTGGCAAATTACAGCCAATAGGTCGCCTACGAGTTGGCTTCGGGGCAGTATCCGATCCTGGGTTGGACTTCGATATGTATCGAAGTGCGTTAAAGCCCATACAGATATGGGCCGGTTTGCCTTTAGGACTGGATTTTTTGCCGTTGTTGGAGATTCGGTTAATCACGCTACCTCATAACAACGCCGCTTCTTTCCCATTACCGTTTTCATTCGAATGCTTTCCTTTTCCCTTTTACCCTCTCTTACATGATGGACGACTTAACGACTTGATAAGACATGATAGGACTGGCTACGCGATACCCTCTCTGTAATCTATTAAGGGCATAGCATAGCATGCAAGCATTGTTAGAGTAGATTGTAGAGAAGGAGCACTGTCTAATCAATCACTATAAATGGGCTGGTCTTCTTGTAGCGGAGGGGTAGAGAACATGTTGGCTAACAGAAAAATCCCACGGGATCCTCCGAGTTCACTCCCCTACATATTGTTCTTGACCACCCTCTATTCCATAACCACACATCGTTTCATCGAAACGACGGTAGGATGTACTCTTGCCTCAAAGCCTTTGCCATTCCCAACCAGTGACTCAATATTATCACACCAGAATGCTATCCAGCAATCACCAAGGCTCACTGGCATATGATGACCAATGAGATCTCTTTTTTTGTCCCTCACCGATGCGATTCCCCCGAGATGCTGCTGCTACTGTTCTAGAAGCATCGGGGGATAGAGGCATCCTATGCAGCAACAGTTGTTGTGATAGTCCATGCAGTGTCACCGTACCTTGGAGCGGGATGTTTGGGACTGGCGAACCCACGAAATGATAATCTTGGTTAGGAATTCCCTAGCTTTTCCCTAGCTAGATTGTGTTGGTTTGCAGATCGTTACTAAAAGCAGTAGTTTATGCTCCTTATTTAACAGTGTGTTACGGGTGTACACATTCCCTAACTCCTCTTCATCCAAAAGGCCAATTCCGGAAAGACAGCCGCCTCCATCCCTATCCTCCTAAATGCAGATAACGTCCCCCATTCCAATTGTCGGGCAATGCAAGCCAAATGATACAGGCCTCACCCCATGCCCATTCCCACCAAAACACTCAGCATCTATTGCATGGCTCATGCATGGACTCGATCTCGAATCTGCCAATCTGGGGTGCCCCGACCGTGTGCAGCCCCCCCCCCAGATATGCAGCCGATCCTGCAGGGAGGTGCTCGCAGAGTGTTGACATAATCTGATAGGAGGGTTCGAATGGTATCAGTTGCGTAAGGCGTGGCGATCTGCGTTTCTGGAAGATGGATATGAATATGTGTTTTACTGATGTGTTGTTGCTTTGATACGGTCATCGTAGTTCACCGTGAAGCCGGGGAATAGATATATCAAACGAGAGGGTTGTCCAGGTAAGCTTCAGATCTGAATGTTCAATTAGAGACACACCAAAATGGGGTAAGAATCGGAAACTAGGCCAGGTCTTGTCAAAGCAGATCAACAAAGAAAGCTACTATAGAGATTAGGGGAAACAAAAGACATGGAGCCTTCGGCAGAGGGAAACAGCACCATTGACTTGGCGTTTGAGAATGTACGCAGCTCCGTTGATAGAATGCTCGCACAACCATGAGGTCTCTATAAACACCAAAGAGCCATGCTATGTAAGAGATATCAAGACCTTTCTAGTAGTTGTGCTCTAGTCCCAGCGTGTTGGAACATGGCAATAACGGTAGAATTCTTGAGTGTTGTCAGGAGTTAATTCCTCTTGAAATCCTTCGTGTAAATGCTGCTAGAGGTTAGCGAGCTCAATACTCATCTACCTTCAAGCGCATACGGGTCGAAAACAGGTTTCGGAAAACAGTGTGACGCTCCTTATGAGACCTGGAAGAGTCCATTTGTCGAACGCTAAATGCGCGCATTAACATGGTGGTCAAGACAAAATCTCAACACCAAACTGTTCGGCCTGCTCCGTGCTCGGCTTGCTGGATTGTATTGGCTGCTCTGATCGGCCAGTTTATGCAGCTTCAGCATGACGAACGGTGCCCAGCAGACGCATCCGAGAAAGATGCCTGGAAACTAGCTCACACCAGGTCTACCATATAAAGAAGCAGGTACATAAACACATAGGGCTGATGTGACGAGGACGCATCAACCAAACACACCTGGGTAAACTCGAGAATGAAATCCGGATCGTACCTGACTGCAGCAGGACAAGCGCAGGGGGGTAGCCCCTCTCGAGCTGAGCTGTATACGAGAAGCCGGTAACAATCACTATTCAAGAACGGGTTTAACAGCGACCAGTCGTTGAGCTGTTGGCAGCCTGCAACCTGGACAGCAGTGACTTGGCCTCTGGCCCATCACATCTCCCAATCCGCCATCCGCGGCAATGGGAGAGGTGCGTCAAGGCCGTGATTTTGCCGTGGGGGTGTGGGAACGGCAATTGGCCATTGTGATAAGCCAGTGGATGCGTTTAGTGGCACCATGATGGTGAGATCAGTGAGTGGAGCGAGAGGGAAACACTTCACTGCTTTGTCACTTCGTTACAGGCGTAACGGAGGAGGCTGATCGACGATGTTCCGCGGTCGTATCTCATTCTCAGCTGAGCGCTGTGGTCTTTGGTCTCCGTAATCATTGCAGCTCGCAGCACGACTGGGATCCAAGTACGCCAAGTCCAGTTGGGCGTGTGCCAAGTGTGAAAGCGTGAGCGGGTCTGTGAGAGTTATATAATCTCGCTGTTAAGCGTTACGAGATGTGCGTGGCCTCATTCAACCAGGCATTACCAGGCATTTCTTGACACGGCCTGGATCCGGCGTGCCTTTGGGCCCGCAAGAGAAGAGATGTATGAATGAGCAACAACTTTAACGAGTGGCGATAGAGGCCAGAATTCGTCGCCAATAAGCCCCGAGCTGGAAGGTCTCCTTAGATCAGAGAATACGTGTGTGAGCTGGCATCACGATGATGGTGTCCAGTGAGAATGGCGGCTGTGAGTTTGGCTGCTGCAGAACCCCAACTTGTGGCTTGCAGATTGCCCGCAACCGGTAAGAAAGCAACTAGCATGGCTTTGCGGGCACGCCGAACTAGAGATGGGTAGAGATGGGGCAGGAGGGATGATGCAGGTAGTCCAAGTAGAGATGAGGTGAAAGTGTTGGACTAAACTGGACAGTTCATACAGGACAGCGAAGATGTTTTCGAGCTATGCAAAGAGCTCATGTTCGTTTCCACTTGGGCTCTTTATTGGGCTAAATTTCCCCTATTTTCATCCTGATTCTTGCCCTATCTTGCCCCGAGATAATGTTATCAGATTCCACAACGCTCGCTGCCTGCTGTAGCTTCCAGAAGACGGTGTCTGCCCCACCTTCCATCTCGCGTCTTCGTCACCTAGGCGTAGCATCCTTGTGCACTTGCAATGCCCACTGGGTATTTCGACTACCCGTGGATTAGATGGCAATTTCAAGTAATTCGGGAGACAGGTCTCGAATCAACCAGAATAAAAGCAAAATAGTAGCACAATAGCCCTGATGAAACATGAAATAGGCGCAGATCAGGCCCATCTTCCAGAACTTCAAGCCATATTTGGCAGTTCAGGGCAGGCAGCTATCCCGAAACAGCAACTCGCTGGCGCTACACAAAACGCCCCTTCGTACTCCGTGACGGGGATGTCCTCCATCAGAAGTTGCGTAAATGGCCCATCCATCACCGGGCCGGATTGCAACACACATCGATGGTCTTTTCACAGGCTCCACTGGCACTTGTTCTGCTTTCCAGGAGGGGCCGTGTCAGTTTCCAATTTCAATTTTTTTGCACCCTGTAGGCTGTGAGCCTGTGACAGTTTGACGGCTCCGTATCCAATTCGCTCGCGGCTCGTTTGCCTCCTTCCATCCACATCCACTGCACCTCGCACCTCGCACCTGCTCCCGCTGCCGCTGACACCACCAACCGGCAACCAGCCATTCCCATTCCCGCCTTGTCACCTTGTCTTGCGCGCACCCTCCTGGCTGCTTCCAGCTGTTACTGTTGCTGCAATTTTTTTTTTCGCAATTTTTGCGCTCTTTACTGCTACTACAAGACACGACATTTGTGCCTGCCTGCCCCTCCTCTCCCTCTCTCCTTCCTTTTTCTCTTTTTCACAATGAACGCCCTCGCCAACGCCACCAGCTCTTCTCAGGCTGCGTCTAAAGCCTCTCCTATTAGCACTGCCGCAACCAACGCCAGCGCCAGCGATGCCCACGAGAGAGGACAGCCCGCCGCCGCCGCCGCCGGTTCCTCCGAACTCGCCCGTACAAAGATAACTCTACTGGGTGCTCTCAAACGCTTCCCGGACTTCCCGATCCCCGGCATCAACTTTATCGACATTCTCCCGCTCTTCCAGGACGTTTCGATCCACGCGACGCTGCTGCGCGCCTTGGAACTTCAGGTGCTCGAGCTATTCGGCGAGCAGGCGAAACCCGATGTCATTGTCGGCCTGGATGCCCGCGGCTTCTTGTTTGGTCCTTCGCTTGCCCTGCGTCTCGGCGCCAGCTTCGTGCCCGTCCGCAAAAAGGGCAAGATGCCCGGCCCTTGCGTGACGGCCGCCTACGAGAAGGAGTATGGGACCGATTTCTTCCAGATGCAGGAGGGCGCTGTGAAGCCCGGCCAGCGGGTTCTCATTGTCGACGACATTATCGCTACCGGTGAGTGTGCTGCCCATCAGAAACGCAATCTTTCGCTGTGCCCCGCTCCGTCTCTTCACCTGAAAACCCCACTATCGGGCGTTGCCGAAGCCGTTATCAGACCCTTGTCAATCGGGTCGATCGGGGCTTTTTCTCCCGAGAACCTACATCCCTTGTCATCGTTTGAAAATTACAGCACTGATGGTAATATTACGTAACGCTAATGTGTTCCCAACAGGTGGTTCTGCTGCGGCTGCCGCCTCCCTGGTCAAGCAACTGGGCGGCGATTTGATCGGCTATCTGTTCATTCTTGAAATTCCCGTCCTTAACGGCCGTTCCAAGCTTGGTGACGTGCCCGTTGTCACCCTTCTCGAGACCAACGAGTAAAAGAACGCAAACACTTACGTACGACTGCTGCGGACGGCTCTCGCCTACGGCGTTGCTGACACCGTATTTCATTACCACCTTCCCGCTTGCAAGGTCTCAACTACCACCGCCTAATGACTCACTAAACGCACGTAGCAGAAAATTTTTCTCGGACGGGATATATGTTTTACTTAGGCGTACTTCACGAGAGCCTAGTTCTTTTAATAAAGGCGGACGGGGAAGGCCGAGGCTCAGGCTCAGTGGTTCGGTTCGGCTCTGCGACATTTCATTTTCTTCCACCCCTGTGAAAGTTGTGTTTTTCAAGGGCTCGGATGAATGGACAAGTTTGGGTTTTCAACCCTGTAATGAAATGAGACGGGACGGATAATGCACTACCTGGCGTTATGGAGGTTTTCAACAATTTTTTTTTCTCTTGTCAAGGAAAGAGGATACTATTTGATGGGAGTAATGGGATTGTGTGGGTAAACAGAGGGAGTACAATTGTTTCCTCTGACAATTACTTAGTACAAAGTTTGTGACTTCTTGACAGTCTGTTAAGAGCTATGCCCCGGGTATCATATACACAACAAAGAGTAGGCACAAGTGACTGATGTCTGAATATTGGACACAAACACTTTCGAACATTGGTATCCACGACAGCAGGTTCAATCGTATGTACACACAGCCTAGTCCTAAGCCAAATCTTCAATATTAAGTCTGGTATCCCCATCGTATACACAACCTCAGACACATACGAATCATTCTTAATCACCCATCAACACCCCCATCTCCATCATCAACAATGATGTTCTTCACCTTTACCCCCGAACTCTCAATATAATACCTCCTCTGTATCCCAATAGCACTCGCCACACTCAACTGCTGATACACCGTCTCTCCGCCCCCAACCATCACCATAGCAATCGGATGCCGTCTCGGCATCCCCCCCGGTGTGTGTTGTATCTCATCCAGCAAAGGCCTCACCAATCCACTTTGCCCTTCATGCTCATCGTCTGACACAACCACGACCAGTTGAAGTGATTCCTCGGATGGCGTAAATGCCGGGATATTGGCAAGTTTATCACTGAAACTACACCCTCCGCGACGAATCAGAATTACCTGGTTCTCCCTTGGCGCCGAGTCAGGTAATGGACCCGCGCAAGCCTCACCTGCAGCGTATATCGTTTTCCAGGGGAAGAGGGACTCGGGTACGGGCCCGAAGACGGGGATCGGGGCGCCGGAGGGGGAATTGCTGGCTGCTGGGGGAAGGGGGGCGGCGCCGATGCCGGTGGGGAGAATGGCTGTTTGGTTGATCACCACGTTTAGGGGGAGGTTGGAAGAGGGGTCGGGTGAGGGAGAAGTGAGGTTAGAGAGGCGGGCAAAGAGGGATTTGACGAAGGAGCTGAGGTCAGGGAGGAGGGCGGAAAGGTTGGCGGGGTCGGGGACTTCAGAGTCGGAGGATTGGTCTTGCGGGAGGTCGATGGCACTAGCTGTATCGAGCGTGTCGAGGTTATCAGGGTGCTCCTCCGTGGTGGTATCATCGAGGAGGTTGACTTGGTGGAGCTGCTGAAGCTTCGCAATGACGGGATCTCGGACCAGGTTGAACCTTGGATCCGACACATCACCGAGAATGGCGCGGTTGATCACGACATACTCATCCCGTCCGAGGGGTATTCCGTTCAGCTTTGTCACTCGCCATTCCCGTTCACCCTCCTCGACAAGCTGCAACGTAATCTTTAGCCCTGATAAACTCAACACCCGTATGCGGTCTGTAGAAAGGCGCTCCAGATTTTGGCCAGACAGCATAAAATTGAATGCGCTTCCTCCTAGGACTTGCTGTGTGTTGGACGCAAATTCGAGAGTCACCTCGTGCGGCTGGTAGACCTTGGCACAGGTGCCGTTGCTGGGAAGCAGCTCTGGAGGAAGAGTCCAGGGATATAAGGTGTAATTGGACTTAGCCATGTGCTGACCAGACATCTGGCCGCCATCTAAGGCGTGCTTGGACGTAGTAAGAAGATGCAGGTCCACCATCCTGGCTGGATGATAAATGTCATCCCTGGCAGCAATAACTGAGCCGGACAGCGGAGTGATGGAGGGCCGAGGAGGGCATGAGTTGGTGAAGCCCTCGCCCTGGTATACAGTCAAGGCCTTTTGACTGGACCTCGGTGAGTTGCGAGATCTTCTTGCAGATTTGGGCTTCGGGAGAATCAATGGATGGCCTTCGGTGGTGAAAACGAAAGAGGCGTCTAGTTTGTTGAGGGGATGGTCATCATCGAACAGCAAGTACATGTACTTGGTGGTCTCGCCGAGGAAGAAGCTCTCCATTCGATCACTCTTTTCACCGCTGAGAACATTTTGAAGGCCGGCCCAGCCACAAGGAGTCCAACAGCGCCTTGTGATATCCCGAAGCACCATCTCTCCTACGTACAGGTACCAGGGATCCTTGGTGGCGCGATACAAATGGTAGGTAGATTCGATGAACTCGGGCCGCAACGGCCACCAACCTAAGCCGCCTTCGACTGTTTTCTCTCGAAGAGACCATCGCTCGGGTAAGGCTGCGTATCGCGTCCAAATGGCAGCATAGAGCAAGTTGGTCTCAATTGCCTCGTCCACTTCTCCAGCCAAGACTAGTAAGCCGGAGTAGTAGGCGCCGAGACTGTCGACCCAGTGTGAGACCAGAGAACCGGTCCATAGGTTTACGTTGTCATAATGAGGGTGTTCACGCTCGCTGTATAAATGTCGCTTGATAGCCGCATGAGCGTGATGCCAGGCTTCAAGGAAGGACTCGGCAGAATTCTCGGCATCGCTCAACGGCTCGAAAAGAGTATTGGGATCCATCCAGTTGACATCTTTGTGCCGGGGAGAGGGATGAGTTTGGTTTGGCAGGGCATGGCCGGAGAGAAGAATGTGCGACTTCAAGGCGTACTCGAAAAAACTATCGGCACCAGCACCGATGACCGAATATGTTCCTATCCAGTGTCCTTGTTCTGCATCGACACCGGCGCCAATTAGGCCGATTTGGCTCTTGCGATACCAAACAGCCCAGAAGGCCCTCTTCGCCGCCTGTTCGAACCGTGGGTCACCGGTAAGACGACTAAGGACAGTAAACTCGAGAACTAGTGAGCCAGCGCCGGCACTGCAGGTCTCCGTGATTTCAGGAGGGCCTTCTGTGGTACCTTTGGCTGGCGGGTCCTCGTGTAGGGGGGAATTGACGTAGAACGGGATGCCATGACGAAGGTTGACACGTGGATATGGTAACCCGGTCTTCGTGTAGAACGCGGGGAGAAGCCGTTGCGCCAGATCCAGAGCCAACCTGAGCAGCTGGCCATCATATGTGAATCCATTCGGCCAGGGGATTGGAGGTGGGTTGAACAAATCGTCCTCTTGACGAAGTGGTTGGTACCCAGTGATGGGCAGTGCACCGATAGCGAAAAGGTGAGCACTTAGTAGACCACCAACACCACGAATGACGGTTTCGAAGACCTGAACTTTGCTGTCTAGGTCGAAACCTCGCGCCCGTCGCCCAACCCCTGAGGGACCGGGGCGACCGTCCCCGTATTGCTCGACCAAGGCTGCGACGCCATCTTGGAAGTCTCTGAGAGCCTTTGGGCCAGTGCCACTATCTTCAGCAGGAGCAGAGGCAAGAATAGCCAGGGTCGAGAGGCTGTCAATCAGAGTGAGCGAATAGTTGCCCAGGACATCGTTGAGCTCAAAGTTGCGAGGATTTTTCAAATCTCGAGTTAGCGGGGTGCAAGATACAGGTCGGAGCTGGTTATGAACGTCGGTCAGCGTCCAAGAATCTAGCCAGCGACAAGGAGTCAGAAGACCGCACCTCATCCTCAGGGAAGGCAACTTTCATGTAATTGTCGAAGCCATAGTAAAACATCTCGACAGTCTCCCGCCGTAAGGCCCTCACCCGGTCAGGGCGCATAGCCGCCACGACGGGGATGACAGACCATTGGGGCAGGAACAGGGCCAGAGCGGCCCATGCCCAAAACAGAACATGGCCAGCCAGTATCAGTATGTGCCACCAGCTCCGAGATGGTCGAATGATCACAGAGTCGCGGGCGCCGGACCGGGAGTCGCCGGCAGCCAAGAAACGGCAGCTCATGCCGGTCGGGCATCACCTGGGCCAAAGCGAGGACCAACGCCACATGTGCCTCCGGATGGATGCTGCCGCTGTTTCGAGTTATGAAAAGGGCGCCAAAGCGACGAGGAGGGGCCAAGCTAAGGATCGGCTTGGCAGAGTTGATGGGAGCACAAGCGCGCGTCTAAGCAGTCGGGACAGGCCTCCAAGATTCTCCGTAGCTGGCTCCCAAAGGCAGGATTCGATCGCTCAAAAGTCAACTCGGAGGGGCTCTTTGATTGTCCCGGTTGCTGGGACGTTCGTCTGCTGGTGAGCTGTTTGCTGTCACACGGTTTACACAGCCCGTGCTGACTAAGCGTAACTTCAACAGTTCAGTTCAGCGCAGGAACAGTTTCCTACGGTTAGGGACCTGGAAGGAGCTGGCTGTCTTGTTGCACTTGCACTTGGCGATGTCCCCAGGTTGCGATTTGCGACGAAGCTGGCCTTAACCCAGTGGACCCACTTTCCCCATTGCTTGGCGCAGCGGCCCTGCAGGCGCGAGCTCCCATCTGATGCCAAGAGCCAAGGCGCAGGTCTGTCTCCACTGAGCTGTTCTGGGACATCAAGGTCGCGTCTTCGGTCACGATCACGGTTAAGGTGAAGGGCACTGCCTGCTGCCAGGTGTGAGGCGAGATTTCCAACCCGGGTCCACTACTTGCCGGGCTCCCACTTCCCGCGGCCGCGTCCCCCGGATCAGGGACCCTGCTGTCGTTGCGGTCCCAGCAGGACTTCCTCCGATGTGCTTGTCACGCCGCACCCTTGCCAATCCGTTGGGGAATACGCACGCACTCGGCCAGTCCGGTCATTCGTATTCCAAAGGACACAACAGTACATACGGCACGGCCCCTCCGAGCCTCAGGAGGGTTAACATGCGCTGCTGCCTGTGTGTTACCCTGAACGTTCCAACGGCGCTCTATTCTGGATGTTCTGGTTGGATGCAGGCACCCTGCGACGAGCGGCGGGACACAAGGGCCCAACATCGGGCACAGTATCAGGCACCTGATCTCGTTGCTTGTTCTGCCGATTCCACACTGATCTTTTTTGCTCGACTCGCTGGCTCGCTGGAGTCCCGTTCATACACCAAGGGCATGGACATGGGGCCAGCTCCTGTTAGTTGACACCGAAAGACACCAATACGCCCTCCCGACCCCTTTACTATGTCCATGTCCATTGACACGACTGCTGTCTATTCCGACGTCTTCTGATATTTCAGATCCACGGCTGAGGTTAGCTTTTATTGGCAACTTTCCTTGTTACTCGAACTCTTTCATTGCCTGCTGAAATTGTTCAGAGATATCTTCGCCCTCACCATTCACAAAGCGGTGCTTGATCGTTGTGGTAGGCATCGCCCTGCAGGGATACCAGGTAACTCAATCCAGGAAAGAAGCCTCTCTGGCTCAATCTCCAGCCACGGAATACAGCCGAACGGACATATCGGTGAAGAGCCCGGGACATCTTCCCCGCTGTTCAGCTCATAGGCCCTATATGCAAATCCACGGCCCCGACACCCCTGAGCTTGCCCAAGTTGGGTTCAGTTTCGGGCCTACTCACCCACTTCTCTTTCAGCCAGATTTACCTATCCCGCTCGTCCAGACATTCCTCTTGACCGAACGGCAGCTGTTTACCCAATAAACGACGACCTCATGCGTCCCTGCCCGCGTGATTCGACCCATAGATGCGCCTACGACCGTGGGTTTTTGATTATCCGAGATGAGCAGACGTGATGCCATGACAGTTTTCACCTTCACGGTTCGATTTCAACGTCCAGGAACCGAGCTTTGAGTGATAGGTCCTTGATTGAGAAGATTTTTCCAGCAGAAGGGTATGGCGTCTGCAATCTCTGTAGATGCAAAAAAGTCTTGGTTTGCCGCAAACCGGGAACCAACGCCGTGGGGGCGGCCTTGCCCATGCATCTCGGCACCAGTTCCGGCAGCCATGATGGAGACTGCGGATGAGAGCTCGATAAACAATGTCTACAACAAAGAAGACATCAGATTCAGCCGAGAGAGTTACCATACTATTTGTATCTGTCCCAGAGAAATATGCCTTAGGATGACGAAACTGAAGAGAAGGCAAGTGGAAAAGATGAGATGCTTGTCTCAACTACCAAACGGGAGCATTCAAGTTACCGTTTCCCAAGCTCCTGTTCGGGCCAGTTGCAGTTGAGTCCTTAATCACACGGGGAACTCCTACAAAGGTCAAGCAGAGGGCAAACCAATTTGCAATGCTGCCACCCTCCAGGTTCAACTACACTACACGAAACATGGCAATCTGAGCTCACATACCATCACGTTTTCCTTGCAAACCGTTGCCCAAGATATGTGATCCTTTATCTATCCGCATGCGGCAGGAAAAGACGGAGAGAATATCTTCAACAGTCAGGCGGATGTGGGTAGATCTGTCAATGCCTAGATAGTGTACATCCGGGACAGGCATGTCCTATCATGTCTGGTGATCCTGAAAGACAGACTGAAATCTCACCGGGACCTTCCACGCGCATCTAGTCTTAAAACGCGGGGAAGCAAAGTAGGCCTAATATTGCACCATATTCCCGTGCTTCCAAATATCCCCGTTTCGGTCGCGGTGGTCACCGGCTGGCTGGCTAATGGGCCCCAGTGACGTGTCTCGTTATTGGCTACGGCTGTGACACTTGTCTACTATGTAGTGTCGATATTGGATATTGCCGATATCCCTAGGAATGGAGCTCGAACCGTTAAGCAGTTGCTGCTTGGAGGGTCGTTGTGGTTTTAGAAGCTCTGTCCATTGACAGGCAGGTGACATCACCGGCGATCTCTTGCCCTCAAGCCAGTTATTTACCCCTGGGACGCATAGGCAAATACCGGAATACTCTCATAGTTTGTGCCCTTTCCTTAGCCCCCTCTTATCCAATAAACGGAAACACACCCACACGAAGCCCACCAGTTGGAGGAAAACAAGTAGAACCATGGAAGCTCTACACTTTTGCTTGTCAAACATCGAACGTTTCAAGTTCACTCCTGTGCCGCATGTTCTTTGGGTGTTCAGAAACGTAGAAAAGAAAGAAAGCATCTCATTTCCTCATCATCACGTAAGGTCCATGTGTACACTTCATCGGAACTTGAATCTCTCATGTGATCTAGATCTCGTATGCCTTATCCTTACAGCCTTATGGCCCACAACGAAGACATAGAATTTCTGTTTAAGATGCAGGGTACAATTGCTTACATTTTGGGCTGAGGGAAGCTGTTTTGTTTCAAGCTCTCGTGCTACGGCAATTGAGGCACCGAGCAAAAATGTGCGTATGTAGCAGTACGGAACAGTCGAAGGACACAGGGAGAAGGGACACGCTTGATGATGTAATCGGCTTTTTTAACTACTGAATTCGTAAAATTTTGAGGCTCCTCAGAATGCCCTTGAACTCGAGTGTATGATCTTGAGTTTGGTCACGCAACACAGTGTGGTAAGAAACTCAAGTTATATGGGGGTATGAATCTAACCGTCGTTGATCGGAACTTCCCTAACCCAACTGTTGACCCCTCTTGCGCCGCATACAATCGGGAGTTTGTCTTGTATTACCCCAGAATACGAGCCTTGACTAAGTTTGGGTTTGTCCTCAAAGTATGTTTTCATAACAAATCCAGTCAGCTCTCCTCAAAAATCCATGATACGGAATATTGAGCTCGGCGAGGTCCAAATAAATCGGCGATAGCGATCAAAAGCCCTGAGCTTGCGTTCATCTTGCAGTGCGTTACCACATGCACTCCTCTTACTTGAGTGGTCAGTTTTGACAGGATGTTACTTATGCACTTGGCACCGCTGCTGGTAGATGTGTGCTTTGTTACACAATCTCCGGAGATCTTTGATAATCTGGATCCGCGAGACATCGGCGTGGCTGTACGTCACCATCAATCCGCAGATCACAGGACAGCTAACAAGCAGCCTACGCCGGTTTCAAGATTTGGATGTCACCTTTGCATCTTCAAATTGCACTGAATGTAGAAACATGGAGAAAGAAATTACGGTAAGAATTAAGAAAGCAAGAATTAATTGATGGATGATTGGCGTTCTGCTTTTCAATGGACAAGATTCCAGTTGACCCTGAGACGTGCACGGTGGAGACAGGATGGTTGGCACTAAGTTGGGGTCTCTGGGTCAACGCTCATCACGATACTACAGACCCGAGCAAAATACATGGCCTCTATCTATTAGATGTATACCACACTAGAGCTGCCTATATCCTTGATTTCCCCTCTTCTTTGTCCTCAGCAAGTCCAAAAGGGCTAATCGGTGACAGAGCCAACCCGAACGACTCTTGAAAACCCTGTCATAACCCCATGAGAGACGTGCTTAGGCAGTTCTTCGCCTTCCCCAATACCCTGATAAATAGATCCACACTTTGTAGATACCTAACAACCAGTCCAAAACGCCATTGCCACATGAGCTTCCCTACTTATCCTAAGGAGAAGAAATCAGGGGTACAGAAAAAGCAATGAAAAGTCTCTCTATGAACAAATACAAAACTCAAAGAAAGAAGTAGATGCAGAGAGCATGTGTGCTAGATGACTCAGGTTATGCAAATAGCCAGTGACTGTAAAGACTGTTTTCCCATGCGAGGCTACCATCTTCCCCTTTATGACTTGATGGAAAAGCAAAGAGATGATATACAAAGGACAAAGGAGTGTTCGGAACCATAAAATGTACTCCGGAGGAGGGCTGGTAAACCGTAAAAAAAATAAAAATAAAAAAAAGAAATGAACCGCCGCCCAAGTCATTAACGCTTCCAAATCACATCCAGAGAAATCATGGTATAATCTCTATCCTCATACTTCCCAGCCCAAATTACCATGCTATTGTTGCACTGCCTGGGCTGTTGGTACCCCATATGGAGTTGCGTTCCTCGAAAGTTGTTGCATCAATTGCTCGCAAGCGGCCTGGCGCGCAATTCGCTCACTACATCGCTGTTGTTCAGTCAGAGCTGCGGTACTAGCTAGCCCATTTGGCTTAGCTTGTTGGTCATAGTTCGCATTGGTACACGGCATGTCCATGCTTTCAGGGGTAAAGTCACGCTCTTCCTTGATGCCGTGTGAGTTACGTCGGCCATAAATCTGGTCGAGGATGCTGTCATCAATGGTTTCGACATCTGACGTGAAGGACGCTATCACATTTGTGGAGTCTTCGGGGGGAACCATGTGTTCGAACGGACGGGCGTGTGGTTGTTGGGGGTGAGCGACTAAGTGGTGAGGGTATGTATGGTGTAAGCCGAGGCCGTTGCTCCAGTCGCCGACGACGCTGGGATGCATTCCGGAGTGTGGAGGGCTGGCTTGTCTCCGTGTGAGCTTCTTGCGTCGCCGGAATCCTGTCTTTTCGTCTAAGGTCTTTTCCTCAAGACCCATTTTGATGAGCTTGGCCTCGATATGCTGGGGTTTCCAATCCCAGACTCGGCAGCCCCCGTTCTCTTTCATGCGGGAGATGATGAGTTGATATCGGATCGACTCGACGTATTCGAATGCTTCCCTTAACCGTTGTTCCTATGCCTTCATGTCAGATGTGCTAGGCACTCCAGGCGTCAACAAATCAGAGCATACCTCTTTCTTTGGCCAAATCCCATACCGCGCCACAGCACGCGACACCTTCATCTGCAAACATGCCTTCTCGAAATTCCCCTGAAACCGCTCGGAATACCTCGCCTTCATCTCCTCCCACATACCCTTGCCCCTCTCCGACAAACATTCCTTGCGCAGCTGGAAGAGATATTTTTCCTCCTCGGGTGCTTCTGGATCCAACTCAAGCTCCTCTTCTGGTTCATCCTGGTTGCTATCTGGGCTCTGTCCAGGAGAACCATTCCGCGGTGTCGACTTCGCCGTGCGCGAGGCTTTTTTGGACGCTGCAGGCTTTTTGCGAGGTTGTGTCTTCCTTCCTGGGCTGACCTCTGCTTGAGATGGGTAGGCTCCAAGGAATTGAGAGGCCCGGAGATCCTCAATCGTGCCGGCCTGGGGGGCCGAATGCGGTCGGAACTGGGGAGGATGCGTTTGCGGTATGGCAGGAGCTTGTCCGTCGGAAGGCATACGCTGATGCTGTATAGGATGAGGAAGGGGCTGTTGGCCCAAAAACACCCCGTTCGGGACGACGTCGACGTGGTAAGGGTAGTCGGGCATTGGATGGTGCACATCGTTGTCATTGCCCCCAGACACCGCGAATGAGCCAAGATATGGATCGACGAGTGGCGGGACCTCACTCTTTGGTGTTGATGGATGATGGTTTGCGTAAGGGTTGACGTCAAAATGACCGCCTTCTGTTGCTGCCGGGTTCACGGTCATGGGCGAAGAACTCCCGCCGTTTGAGGGCCCTTCATAGCCGTAGTACATTTTAGATGTATTAGGGGGAGTAGGTACTTGCGAAACTGGGGGCGAAAGTGTCTGAGGGTGGTAAGTCCTTGGATTCTTAGGAGGTCTTTGTGAGAGCGGAGGGCTGCTAGCGCTGGAAACAGGGGTGAGCAGAGAAGGATCAGCAGCAGCCGGATAGTTGAAAGAGGAAACGGCAGAAACCTATTTGGGAACAGCGCACGGTTAGATCACAAGTTCTCTGCATACTCATCGCACTTGCCATGTAGAACATACTGCGCTGTATGGCGACATTTCGGATGTGGAGTATGAAACAGCAGCGGGACCAGAGGAGCAGACAGGCATGCCATCAACACCCATCCGATCGGAGTGGTTAACTCCTGGTGCTAGATACTGGGTGCTTGTCATGCTGATGTCGATGTGTAGGCGCTTGAGAGTCCTTGTAGGTGGAGTGCTGAGAGTACTAGGGCTGCTGCTGCTGCTGGTGTCGCCTTCCAAGTCGGCGATAAGCTTCTCACAGTCGAGGAAGTCCTCGATCAGCGGCGAACCGAGGTTGTTTTGTCGGTCTGTATCCATCATGATGTTTAGTCGACTGCCTCTTTAGTAGTGTTTGACTTCCGTTGGCCCCGGCAGATGAGCGTGGAAAGCAAAGATGAACAGTGGGATGAAGATGCAACAGACAAGAGAAGATCACGACAAACCTCAAAATTCAAAATCGAGCGGCCGAGAAGCTTTCTTATCAGAGCGGATTTGTTCGCTCTGTGATGACTGACTCCTGTCGACGAAGGCGTCTTACCTTACGAACCGGTTTGAAGTTATCTGACTGTCTGGCAGTTTGTGGGGCAGGATTGCGGCGTAGGAAGGGTCTGAGACAGATCTCACGGGAAGAGCTGCCAGAGACCTCGCTATCTATAACGACGAGAGAAGCGTAAGAATGATAAGAGACTAAAGTTTGCCAACGTGACTGCAGGGAGGGTGCAAATGTGATGTGTTGTAGGGACATAAAATAGGGTCCCATCATGACATGTGGTCGGGAGGGAGCTAACAGATGAATGAGAAAGCCCAGGCTCCTTTTTCTCCCTCGACAAAACGGGGAAGTAGCTGACCTTGAGCTGGATAGGCAATACAGCGCCGAGTGGCCCACGTCCCGAACCGCGTTCTTCCTCTGTGTGGATCCCGTAGGGAAGGCCTCGAAGGTGGTGTGTTGCCAGAACAATGCCAGGTAGGGCGTGAACCGATAGACAGATTGAAACCCCTCC
>Ga0065720_1003510_pt1 | contig 16813 bp, 14 predicted proteins | sample Thericmetagenome_FD_59107 | JGI IMG/M metagenome (GOLD analysis project Ga0065720, IMG submission 59107) | Thermophilic microbial communities from the Joint Bioenergy Institute, California, USA of rice/straw/compost enrichment - eDNA_2 v2... | ecosystem: Engineered > Solid waste > Grass >... | reverse complement strand
CCGCGCCGGCTGCCGCCCTGCTCGATCAGGCCGGTCGTGTAGCTGAACAGGCCGCCCCAGGAGACGGCGCCGCTCGACGAGCCGTTCACGCCCGCCACGACCGCGCGCCGCGGACGGAGGCTGGACAGGTTGATGCCGACGCCGCCGCCGCGCGCCATGATCTCCGTCATCTCGGTCAGCGTCTCCATGATGCCGCCGCGGCTGTCCTTCGGCGAAGGAATGACGTAGCAGTTGAACAGCGTCAGCTCGTCGCTTGTTCCCGCGCCGGCGGCGATCCGGCCGCCCGGCACGAGCTTCCAATCGTCAAGAATGTAGCGGAAGCGCTCTTCCCACTGCTTCCGCTTCTCGGGCGTCTCTTCCACGGAAGCCATCGCCTTTGCGAGGCGGTCCCACATCTCTTCCGGCGTTTTCTCGATCGTCAGCGTCAGCTTCTCGACCTCCGACTCGACGATCTGGCCGGAGCGCGTCCGCACGGTCACCTTGTTGCCGCTCCGCGCGATGACCTCCCCGACTTCCTTCGCCGGGAACTTCGGGTCATCCTTTGTCAGCACGAGCACGACGTCGCCGACTTTCGTGCCGGACGGGTCAGCGTTCTTCCAGGCGTAACGGTCCAGAAAAATTTTCTCGCTCAAGCCCTCCAGCTTGCTGCTCTTCATCATTTTCATGCGCCAGCGCCTCCGCTTCATGCAAAATTTGCCGCTTGCGGCAGCAGATTCTATCGCATTATGTACACAATATCTAGAGTCCGCAACCCATTTTACACCACAATATATAGTATTCCAAGTCCCATTTTCGGCAACAGATCGTATCTGCCGCAAACATGCGTTCTGTTGCGGCTCGATACAAATCGTCGCATAGGTCCCGCAGGCCCGGGCAGGACTCGCGACTCAGCCCGCTCCCTTATGAATCCTTCCCCGCACGGTCATACTAACGGATAAAACAACCAGCCGGAGGAAGGAGAACCCATGCAACCGACCCTGAGACCGGACCGCCGCGGCGGAACCGGGAAGACGCCGCATCCCGATGTGGAGTTCGAATTCGACCGGACCTGGGTCGACGAACTGGCGGAGCGCGCGGCGCGCAACGGCCCGTGGGACGATTGGACGCTGTTTGCGCTTGCGGTCGAGGCCGAGCGCGCGAAACTGGTGGCGAGCTTCGACGAGCTGCAGGCGCTGCGCTGTCTGCCGGCGTTCGAACCGATGCCGCACCAGATCGCGACGGCGCGCAAAGTGCTGCACGAGATGGGCGGACGCGCCATCCTCGCCGATGAAGTCGGTCTCGGCAAGACGATCGAAGCCGGCCTCATTTTGAAGGAATACATCGTGCGCGGACTCGTCCGCCGGGCGCTCATCCTCGTTCCCGCCTCGCTCGTGCTGCAGTGGGTGCGCGAGCTCAACCAGAAGTTCGGCATCCCGGCGACCGCGCAGAAGAAAGCGCACACCTGGCACGCCGACTTCGTCGTCGCCTCGCTCGACACCGCGAAGCGCGAGCCGCACCGCGAGCTCCTGCTGTCCTGCGACTACGACATGCTGATCGTCGACGAGGCGCACAAGCTGAAGAACAAGAAGACGTCGAACTACCAGTTCATCCAGCAGCTGCGCAAAAAATACTGCCTCCTCCTCACCGCGACGCCCGTGCAGAACGACATGGACGAGCTGTTCAACCTGATCACGCTGCTCAAGCCCGGCCAGCTCGGTGGGCAGAGCGACTTCGCCGCCAACTTCGTCGCGGACAAGCGGCTGCCGAAGAACGAAGACCGGCTCCAGGAGGCGCTGTCCCAGGTCATGATCCGCAACCGGCGCAGCGACGGCGGCATCAGCTTCACGAAGCGGATCGTGCGCAACATCGAGGTGCAGCTGTCGCCGGAGGAGAAGGCGCTGTACGACGCGGTGACCGGGTTCGTCCGCCAGCGATACGACGAGAGCGGCCGGGACCTTGCGAGCATGCTGTCGCTCATCACGCTGCAGCGCGAAGTGTGCAGCAGCCGGGACGCCGTCTTCCTCACGCTCGTCAACCTGTTCAAGAAGACGGCCGAAGATTCGCCGATGCGCGCGAAGATCTGGGAGCTCGTCGAATTCATCCGCCGCATCCAGGCGAATTCGAAGGCCGAGAAGGCGCTCGAGCTCATCCGCTCGACGAACGACAAGACGATCATCTTCACCGAATACCGCGCGACGCAGGAATATCTGCTCCAGTTCCTGAAGCAGCACGGCATCCACGCCGTGCCGTACCGCGGCGGCATGAACCGGGGGAAGAAGGACTGGATGATGGACCTGTTCCGCGGCCGCGCCCAGGTGCTCGTCGCGACCGAAGCCGGCGGCGAAGGGATCAACCTGCAGTTCTGCCACCATATGATCAACTTCGACCTGCCGTGGAACCCGATGCGCGTCGAGCAGCGGATCGGCCGGGTGCACCGGCTCGGGCAGACGAACGACGTCAAAATTTACAACCTGTACACGACCGGCACGATCGAAGAGCACATCGTCCGCCTGCTGCACGAGAAAATCAACTTGTTCGAGATGGTCGTCGGCGAGCTCGACGACATCCTCGAGCGGTTCGAGCGCGAGGAGCAGCCGCTCGAGCAGCGGCTCGCGCGCCTCGTGCTCGAGGCGGACGGCGATGCCGACATCCGGCGCGGCATCGACGCGCTCGGCCGCTCGATCAACCGGCTGCGCGCGGACGCGAAGCGCGCCCCCAAGCCCGCGCTTGAGCGCGCCCTCCCCGTCCTCTCCGTCGTGCCGGAAGGCGCGGACGCCGCCGCGGAGGTCCGGCCATGAACGCGAAGCAGATCCACCGGTTTGTCGAACGGTACCTGGAGGCGACCGGGTGCACCATTCTGGAGAAGTCGCCGGCCCATTTCAAGGTGAAGCTGTCGCCCGCGGCGGACCGCGAGCTGACGAACCGTCCCTACTACTGGAGCTTCGTCGACCGGACCGGAGTCGAACCGGAGACGATGTCCCTGCTGCTCGTGACGGACCCGGCGAAATACGACGCGATGGCCGCGGAAGCGGAAGCGGCGGACGCCGGCCGGCAGCCGGGAGGCGGCGCGGCGGAGCAGGCCGGCATGGCGGCCCTCTCCCGCTCGTTCGGCTTCGTCCCCGCCGGAATCGGCGCACGGGTGCCGCGGGACGATCTCCATTTCGGCTCGCGCCGGCTCGAGCAGCTGTTCGCGGCGGCAAAGCGCGGCGGCCGGTTCGTCTGCCTGTTCCAGCAGCCGGACGAGCGGGCGCTTCATCCGTACGATTCGGCGCCCTATACCCCCTGGCTCGGCGTCAACGTGAAAGTCTCGTTCATCTGCGACATGAAGCGCGAGGAGATGCACTCCTTCGGCGTCTCGCTCGCCACCGGCACCGTCGTCGAGCGGTTTTTCGACCGGCTGCAGGAGTTGAAGCTCACCCCCCGCCTGCCCGCAAACGTGCACGTGGCCGGCGCTTCCCTGACGCTGAAGAAGGCGGCGGATCTGATCGAACAGACGCTGATGCAGAAACTGAAGAGCTGCGACTACGGCTGGGCGGCCGCGGCGAACGAGCGGCTGAAGGAGGAGCTCGCGCAGCTCGCGCATTACTACGAGCCGCTGATCCGGGAAGCGGACGGCGAGCGGCGGGAGCAGATCGCCGCGCAATACGAGGCGCGCAAGGAGGAGATCCGGTGGCAGCTGAAGCCGCGCGTCGCCGCGGAGACGGTGAGCGCCGGCTTGTTCCATCTGTCCGGCCTCGCGTAACCGCGATTCGATTCGGGAGCTTTCCCCGGATTGCGGCAAAAATAGAAGGATCGCGCGCGACACATTGCAACAGCCTTCTTGGGGCTTGTCCGATATGATGGCACTGCGGCAACACAGGATTGGAACGGAAGGAGGCGCATGCCATGCAGCGCAAAATGATCAGCCTGCTCGCCTGCCTGCTGGCCGCGGCGCTGGCGGCGCCCGGCGCCGCGGCGTCAGGGGGGCCGACGGAGCGGCAGCAGCTCGAGAGCCAGGTCGACATATGGGCGCAGGGTCTCTCCGCCCGGCCCGGATTTGAACGTTTCGCCGGCGCGAAGGCGAAGATCGAACCGCTCGGCCCGGGCACGCACGGCTGGATCGTGCTGTTTGAAGATCAGGGCAAGACGATCGGCTATATGGTCGTTCACGCGGTGCGGGAAGGCGGCTTCGCGCTGACCGAGTACGGGCTCGGAGACGCGCCGCTCTATTCCGCGCATCTGCTGCGCCAGGGATTGGCGCGGCTCGGACTTATCGGGGATGATGAGGAAGGGATCGGCGGAGCCGCCGTCGAACGGCGGTACGCGCATCCGCTCGGCGCGGCCTGGCGTGTCGAAACCGCCGACGGCATCTTCTACCTGGACGCCAAGACCGGCGAGGAGCTGCCGGCCGACGACCGGTTCTGGAACGAGGCGGAGCGGGAAGCGGCCGCCTGCCTGGAGGAGCGGCTGCCCGGCGGCGCGCAGCCGGCCGGAAGTCTCAAGCGGCACGCGGAAGCGCCGGCGTTCGACCCTTACGGCCGGTTCCCGTGGATCACGCGCCAGCCGCTGGAATGGGCGGATGCGGACATCGCCGCGCTGCTCGGCGGGGGGAGCGAACTCAGGCTCGTCGCCGAGCGGTTCGGCGGCGCGTTCCTCTATGTGCTGCCGGTCGTCGCCTGGCATGAATGGGATGATGGAACCGCCTACATCGGCGTCGATCAGGAAGGCTTGCGCTTTATGCCGCAAGCCTGTCTCGAGCCGGCCGCGAACCTGTACGATTGACGCATTCCGTCCGGGCGGACCCGGCCGGGCGTCAAGATTCCGCGGCCGGATTCGCCGGCGCCTCCTCCGCGCCGGATGCGCGCTCCATGCGCCTTGCGCGCCGCTGCAGCAGCCAGCCGTACAGCGCCCAGCCGAACCAGCGCGCGAGGAACGGCTCCCGCCGGCTTCGCGCGTCGCGGCGCATGCGCCGGCGCTCATCCGCCGGCGTTTCGATGTAGCGGACGAGCCGGTCCGCGACGAACGCGACGTATTCTTTGCCGTCTTTCGCCATGGGCTTCCCTCCGAACGTTGTTGATCCCGCCCGAGCCCGGCGGGTCCGGCATGCCGCCATGCCGCGTCATGCTCATTATGGCCGGACCCGCCGCGCGTTAAACCCGCATAAACCGCCAGCCGGACCGGCAAAACTAACCTGCATCCGCATTTTCTCAGCATGCCGGAGGTTGACACCATGATCGCAAGACCGATGCTTCGCGCGGCCGCCGCGCTGCTGTGCACCGTCTTCGTCCCGCTCGCGGCCCGGGAAGCCTACGCTTCCTCCGCCGCCGACCCGCCGCGCTACGACCGCGCGCTGCCGACGGCCGAAGTGCTGATCGACGCGGGCCACGGCGGCATCGACGGCGGCGCCCATTACGGCAGCGTGCTCGAGAAAGACATCAACCTGCAGGTGGCGAAACGGCTCTACCTTGTGCTGCGCAGCCAGGGCATTCCCGCGGTTCTGAACCGGACCGGCGACTATGCGCTGAGCGACGAGAACCGCTGGCATCCGACGCGCTCCCGGCACCAGCGCGATTTGTCGCAGCGCCGCGGGCTGACGGACGAAATTTCCGTCCGGCTGCTCGTCAGCCTGCACGTCAACTGGTCCCGAAGATCCGCCGCCAGCGGCCCGCTCGTGCTGCACCAGGAGGAAGGAAGAAGCGCGCTCCTGGCCGCCTTCCTGCAGGATGCGCTGAACCGGGAGTACGGCAGCCGCAGGCTCCCCAAAGTCGGCAAGCCGTACTATCTGCTCAACCTGGTGAAGCGCCCGGCGGTCATCGTCGAGCTCGGCTTCCTGAGCAGCCCGGCCGACCGCGCGAAGCTGACCGATCCCCGCTGGCAGCAGCGGCTGGCCGAAGCGGTCGCGGCCGGCATCCGGCAATATCTATGGACCGCCGGGTGATCCGGCATCCGCGCGGTCCAGATTTTGACTGAAAATTAGAACTTTGCACGGGCGGCTTGACTTGCGCCCGCACGCATGCTAAGATGTACATCGTGACTGAGCCGACGCGGCGAAGTCCGAAGCAAGGAAACCGAACATACGCGGTCGTGGCGGAATTGGCAGACGCGCTAGATTCAGGTTCTAGTGGTAGCAATACCGTGGAGGTTCAAGTCCTCTCGACCGCACCATACATCGCATGCGACTCCGGAAGTCCGGAGTTTTTTTTATATGCGAGCGAGCTTGTCGGGGTTGCGCATGAAATAGATTTCAGCAAGCCGATCCTCACGGAGATACAGGTACGCTACGGTATCGGGCTCATCACCCAGCCGGACGACCAGAGCGGTCTGCCCGTTCAGAGCAGCCAGGTCAATCCGATAGCGGCCGGGACGTTCGCGCATCGCGTGGACCAGGCCCGCCAGGAAGCGCGCGGCTTGATCGCGCGACGCAATCGGGCGGGCCAACGCCGCAACTTTGCCGCCGCCATCCGAGACGATCGTGATATCTTCAGCGAGCAAAGACAGGATCGTGTCAATACTGCCATGTTCCAGGGCGTCCACAAAATGGCGGACCCACTTTTCCCCGGCCGCGCTCGACGCGGCCTTCTCTTCCCCGGTGAGCTTCATCTTGCTTCTGGCGCGGCTCAGCAGTTTGCGGCAGTTGGTCTCGCTCTTCTCGAGTATTTCGGCGATATCGCGATAATCGAACCCGATCGCCTCATGCAGAATGAACACGGCGCGTTCCGCGGGCGTCAGACGCTCCAGCAGAATCAGCATGGCATAGGAAAGCATGTCGCGGCGGACCACGTTCTCGAACGTATCCTCGGGTGTCGGGAACGGTTCGGGCAGCCACGGACCGTAGTATTGCTCTCTCCGCCTTCTCGCCGATCTCATCTTATCGACGCAGCAATTGGTCACCATTTTGCACAGATACGCCTTCGGCGACGCCATGCGTTCGACTTGCGCATCGCACGCTTTTGTGAACACATCCTGCACCGAGTCTTCCGCATCTACCACCGATCCGGTCATCTGGTAAGCAAGCGAGAACAGCAGCGGCTTATACTGCTTGTACAGCTCTTCCATTAATGTTCACTTCCTCGCGGGCATTAAGCACCGGTCTAACGGATGCACGGGATTGCCCGTATTTCCATTATCGCAGTCTGCTGGCGTATTCCCAAGCGATTTTTTTCATATTCCAGGCGAGCTTTCCCGTCATGATAATTTCAAGTCCCCATTTGCGCGCCCACATGAGACCGTGCCCCGGGCCCAGGCCGATGCAGTAAAAATCCATCATCGTCTGATGGGAAGGCGCGGGACGTCCCTCCAGGTCGGCGGTGATGATTTTCCCGAGCCTGATCGCCTGCATGCCGGCTTCCTTGCACGTCATGCGATCGGACGCTCCGGTGGCGGGATCGTACACGGCGGCGCAATCGCCGATGCTGTATGCGCCGGGCACACCGGATATTCGATAGCATTCATCCACCCTCACCCGGCCGTCTTCGGTCAGCGGCAGACCCATATCGCGCAGGGACGGGCTCGGCATCAAACCGATCATCCATACGCACAGACCTGCACGCAGACGTTCGTCGTTATCCAGTATTACCTCCCCTGCTTCCTCCCGCACCGCTTTGCGCTGGTGCAGCACGCGAACGCCGATCGCCGGGAGCATCTGCTCCAGTTTGTGCGCCGCCCTGGCGGAACCTTCCGGGAACAGCCGATCTTGCGCATTCAGCAGCCAGACCGTCACGTCGTCGGGATTCAGTCCATGATCCGGCGCTTCCCGCCGCATCGCGTGCGAGAGCTCGGCGCCGGTCTCGATGCCGCTGATGCCCGCGCCCGCGACCGCAACCGACATCAAGCGCTTGCGTTCCCGCGGATCCGACTCGGAGGCCGCTTTCATCAGATTGGCGCGCCAGCGATCGCGGATGTCCGAGGCGGATGCCAGGTCGCAGAGCGCGATGCCGCCCTGCTCCGGGTCCGGCTTCCGGAGCACACTGCCGACCGCGACGACGAGCAGATCGTAGTTCAGGACAACTTCGCTGCCTTGCGCATCCGTGTATCGAATCCTTTTGTCCCCTCCGTCCACCGACGTCACCGTGCCCTGCACGAACGCTGTGCCGTCGGCAGCCCATTGCGACCAGGGGACGCAAATGTTTTCCTCGCCCACCGCCGGCCGTAACAGCAGCACTTTGCGCACATGTGCCGGCTGTTTGTCGATCAGCACGAACCGGACGCGAAGGCCGTTTCTTTTCTTCCGGAATGTCCCCTGGAGCACCTTCAACGCCTGAATGCCGGCGTGGCCGCCCCCGATGATAACACAAGTCAACTGCTTCAACTTGACCAGCTCCTTCCATCGTGATGCACATATAACGACGAAAGGGGCCGCGGTGTGACATGAACCGAACAATCCGGCTACCCGCCCGTTAAACCCTGTCACAAAACGGTCGACATATTCGTTATAAGCCCAGAAATCCCGGAAGTGAATCAGATCCGACGGAGGAGGAAACCATCGAGCATGCTTGCCCTCACACTGTTCATTGTCGTGTTCATCATGCTTGCGGTCTTGCTAGCGCGGATCGCCCTGTTCCCGGCCATCCGGTTCGTTAAGCCGACCGGGCCTTTCGGAATCGGGACATTGACTTATCACGTGAAGGACGGATCGAGAACGGAGATTTTTCAGGAGGACCCGCGCGCGCCGCGCGAGCTGATCGTTCAGGTCTGGTACCCGGCGGCCGGCGAAGCTTCCGCCGAACGCGCCCCTTACCTGCCCGATGCGCGCATGGTAACGAAGGAACTGGCGCGATTGTTCCGCGTCCCGAGGTTTCTGTTTCACCACATCCGGCGCGCGCGTTCCAACGCGATTTCGTCCGCCCCGGCCGCTTCCCCGGGCGGCGACGGATACCCCGTGCTCATCTTTCTGGAAGGATTGGCCGGATTTCGCCAGATGAACACATTTCAGGTCGAAGAACTCGTCTCGCACGGCTACATCGTCGCGGCGATCGACCATCCGTACGCGGCGGCGTGCGTCGTCTTTCCGGACGGCCGCCATGCGGCCGGTTACCCGATTGGCAGGATGAAAGAACTGATGGCGCCGAGCCTGGAGGAGGTCGCGCACCCCTCGGCTGTGAACGGGCATGTCCTTAAGGACGGCATTATCCCGTATTTTGCGGAAGATGTGCGGCTGGTGCTGGATGAATTGGGCAAATGGAATGAGGCGGATCCGTTCGGGATTTTGACCGGCAAAATGGACCTGCGCAGGATCGGCGTTTTCGGCGTATCATTGGGGGGCATTGTGGCGGGTGAAGTGTGTCAGGCGGAGGCCCGGCTGAAAGCGTGCCTCATCATCGACGCCCCCATGTCCCGGAACACGGTGGCGAACGGACTGCGGCAGCCGGCCATGTGGATTACCCGGGACGCGGAAACGATGCGGCAAGAAGGTTGGTCCGAGAAGGACATCGACCAGCACCAGACGACGATGCGGGCCGTCTTCGAACGTATGCCGTCGGATGGTTATTTTGTGCAAGTGCCGGATTATTTCCATATCAATCCCACCGATATTCCTTGCTGGTGGCCGCTTCTGACACGGCTTGTGAAGATGCGGGGGCGAATCGACTGGAAGAGGGCCCATGCGATTACCAACGACTTTACGCTTGCTTTTTTCAACAAATATCTGAAAGGCGTCTCCGGCGATTTGCTCGAATGCGGCGACAAGTATCCGGAAGTGACCCTGGAAAAATCAGGGGCTTAAACATGCGGCTCCTGCCGCGGCTCGTCCGCCGGCTGGATCCGGTAGCTGCGGCTCACCTTCACAACCCTGCGGTTCGGCCTGCGGATCAGCACATCCTGATCGTCCCAGGCGACGACGATGCCGATGACATCGTTCACTTCCAGCGCGTCCCGCACGACCCGCACCGTCGTGCCGGCGACGCGGTAGGCATCCAGCTCCGCTTCCGTCATCAAGGCTGATCCCTCCTCCTTCTGTTCTGCATACAACAATGGACCGCGGCAGGGACGGCCCCGCCTCGGCCCATCAATCTTAGGACAGGATCTGGCAAATGATCATTCCGGTTGATGCCCGACATGTTCGGGCGATTCATTCCGCTCGTACCATTCGTCAAGCACCCGGGAGGACATGACGCGTTTTTCAATATAACCGGCCTGCCGCTCGGTGAACGATTCCCGCCACGGAACGCCGAGCTCCTCGCACAGCTTCACGACGGTGAGCAGTTCCGACCAGGCGACGTAGCGCTTATACCAGAAAAACTGCGGATGTTCGATCATGTACGGATACAAATCGTCAAATTCCGTATGCTTGCAGTCGAGAGCGCGTTCGAAATGTGTCTTGGCATCGGACAACTTCGACCTGAAGAATGAAACGGGCAGCTCCAGCTTCTCCATATCCTTCTGCCTCCCTTCGCTCACTTTTGTCTATTATAAAATAATTCGGCCGGGAGGAAAAGAGACAGGAAACCGCCATCGCTGCCAGAAGCCGTCACTCGAACGCGATCTTCCCGTCCTTCAGCGAAGCGATGCGGACGAGCGATTCCACGCGGATTCCTTGCTCGCGGATCTGCCGTCCGCCGGATTGGAACGTCTTCTCGACGGCGATGCCGACGCCGGCCAGCTTCGCGCCCGAGCGCTCGATGATCCGGATCAGCCCCCTCGCCGCGTCGCCGTTGGCGATGATGTCGTCGATGTAGAGCAGCACGTCGTCCGGCGACAGCAGCTGCCGCGACACCATCAGATCCGTCACGATCCCCTTTGTGAACGACGGCACCCGTTCGCTGTAGGCGTCCGGCTCCGCGAGCAGCGTCTTCTTGCGCCGCGCGAACACGAGCGGCACGCCAAGCGTGAACGCCGTCGCGAACGCGATCGGGATGCCCGACGATTCGATCGTGATGACCTTCGTGATGCCTTCGCCTTCATATCTTCGCGCGAACTCGCGTCCCATCTCCATCGTCAGCTGCGGATCGACCTGGTGATTGAGCAGCCGGTCCAGCTTGAGCACGTCCGTCGACAGAATGGAAGCTTCCTCGAGTATCCGCTGTTTCAACTGTTCCATGGCATCCCATTCCTTCTGCCGTTAAATCTATGTCATTAAAATTATCATACGGATGATTCGCGGCGCAACAAAATATGATCCAAATCGCCATAATAAATTGAAACTTTTTCCGTGCCCGCGGCGTCTACATGTATAGGATAGGGAAAGGTGATGAGGACCATGCGCAACCGCCGCATCGGGACGCTCGCGAAATCGGCCGCGCTTCTGACGCTTTGCATCGCAGCCGCATCCGCCATTGCCGGATGCGGAGGGCAAGGTTCGTCCGGCCGGACGGACCGGTCCCCGGACCAGTCGCCCGGCGCCGTCTCGGAACATCCGGCGGACGGTTCGGATCTCTCGCCGGCCGGACGGCCGACGCCGCTTTCGGAGGGCGCGGCGCAGCAGGCCGGCGACGCGCTTGCAGCGGCAGACGCGTCGAACGCCGCCGATGTGGTGCCGAACGCCGCAGGCCGGGACAGCGACCATCGCCAGCCGGACGTGAACGGATGGTACGCGGAACCACCCGCCTTGCGGGGCATCGCGATCGGCGAGCGGGAAGCGGATGTGAAAGATCGATTCGGCGAACCGTCGGATACATACCGGTTGTTCGATCCGCCGATTGCGGTTCTGGAATACGACGGCTTCTCGGTCGGCGTCGATGAAGCCGGCCGCGTGCAATACGTCGAGGTGAACCGCGCGGATGTGCCGACCGGCATCGGCGAACTCGCCGTCGGCGGCACCGCCGACGAGGCGATGACCGCGCTCGGCGAACCGGCCCAGGCGTCGGACACCGTGCTGCTTTACGAACGGGACTGCGTCTCGCTCAAGCTCGACTTTGACCCGAATACGAAACGGATCGCGTCGATTCTGCTGTTTGCGGAACCGTGAGGGTTGAGCCTCCGGCACGGGATGTGCCGGAGGTTTTATTCTTTATCGCCAGGCTCGTCATGCCTGTCCCTTCCCGCGCATACACATGAGAAGGCGGCAATCGCCCGCGGATATGCTAAGAGACCGGCCTCCGGCGCCTCCGCCTTCGGGCGCGGCGCGCCGCAGGGGCCGGACGCCGCATCGATGATCCGCGCGGCAGCCGCAATTCCCGCGGGACGGGGGCATCGTCATGAGAAGAGCGATCCAAGCCATCCAAATCGCCTTCACCTTCATCGGCACCATCGTCGGCGCCGGATTCGCCACTGGACAGGAAGTGCTGCAATTTTTCACCCGGTACGGCTTCTTGGGCACGGCGGGCATCATGCTGACATCCGTCCTGTTCGTCTGGATCGGCGCCCGCATGATGCTGGCGTCCGCCCGCATCAAGGCGCATTCGTATGAGAACCTCAATCAGGCGCTGTTCGGCGAGCGCTGGGGCACCTGGGCCAGCCGCTTCATGCTCGTCGTGCTGGTCGGCGTCAACGCGGTCATGCTGGCCGGAGCGGGCTCCATTTTCAAGGAACATCTCGGCATCTCGTATCAGACCGGACTGCTCGTCACGATCTTCCTCGTCTTCTTCCTGCTCAAGCGGGGCATGAACGCGGTGCTCGCCGTCAACTCGATCGTCGTGCCGGCGATGCTTGTCTTCACGCTGCTCATCCTGTGGGACACGGTGCACGGTCCCGGCGCGGACCGCTGGCTGACGATGCGCACGGACGCGCCGCAGTATGCCGCTTGGGCGTCCCCCCTGCTGTACGCGGCGTTCAACCTGTCGATGGCCCAGGCGGTGCTCGTGCCGCTCGGCAGCCGCATCCAAGACCGGAAGACGATCATCGCCGGCGCCTGGATCGGCGGCATCGGCATCGGCGCGATGCTGCTCGTCGGCCACATCGCGCTCTCCGCCCATATGCCCGGCATCGCTCAGTTCGAAATTCCGATGGGCGGCATCGCCCGCGAGCTCGGCTCCCTGCTGCAGTGGACGTACACGTTCCTGATTTTCGCCGAGATCTTCACCACGCTGCTGTGCGACATCTACGGCCTCACCCTGCAGCTCAGCGCCCGGTTCGGCTGGCCCGAACGGGCGATCACCGCCGGCCTGCTGGCCGTCTGCTGGGCAGGCAGCCAGATCGGCTTCGGCCCGCTGCTCTCGACGCTCTATCCGCTGTTCGGCGCCCTCAGCCTCGGCTGGCTGTACCAGATGATCCGCAAGCCGGGCTTGTCGGGGATGTAGCGATGCGAATGCGTTTCGCGAACGGCATCCTCCCCGCCAGACGTTCCGCCGTATGCGCGTGGCATGTCAGAAAAATGAGCTGGCGCCGCCGCTCCCGAACGATGCGGGTGAGCAGCCCGGCGGCCGCGTCCATCCGCGCGTCGTCGAAATTGACAAACAGATCGTCCAGCAGCATCGGCAGCGGTTCGTCCGTCTCGACCTCATCGGCCAGCGCGAGCCGGATGGCCAGATAGATCTGCTCCGCGGCGCCGCGGCTGAGAAAAGCGGCGTCGATGATGCGGCCGTCCTCCGCCATTTCCAGTTCGATCGACGATCGGCCGTACGGCGCGGCAATGCGCGCGTACCGTCCGTTCGTCAGCGCCGCCGCGTATTCCGACGCGCGGCGCAGGACGGCGGGCTGCCGCTCCCGCTCGAACGTCTCGCGCGTCCGCCGGATGAGCGCCAGCGTGACGGCAAGCTCCGCGCAGCGCTCCGCTTCGTCCGCCAGCTGCGCGATGACCGCTTCACGCTCGTCGAGCAGCGGGCGGCGCGCATCTTCCGCCAGCAGCCGCTCAAGCGTCTCGCTCAGCCGGCCGCGAAGCTCAAGCAGGCGCGCCCGCTCTTCCTCCGCCGCGCGGCACGCTTCCGCCGTCCGCTCGGCCAAGCCGCGCAGCGCGTCCTCGTCATGCCCCTCAAGCAGCGACGCCATCCTCGCGCGGGTTTCTTCCGTGAGTCCGGACGCCAGCTCCACCTCGATCCGGGTCCGTTCCTCATCGAGCTGCCGCGCTTCGCGCGCGTCGGCCAGCAGCCGCTCGTAGGCCTGCTCGTCCGCCGCCCCCGCCGCCTCGAACCAGGCGCGGGCCGTCCCGGCATGGCCGGCCAGCAGCGCGTCCGTCTCCTGCAGCTGCAGGGCGATTTCCTTCATCCGATTGTCGAGCGCCGCTGCTGCGGCGGCCGTCTCCGCTTCGCGCCGAACGGCGGCGCGAAGCCATTCCAGCGCGGCGGCGGGATCATCCTCCGCCAGCCGCGCCGCCGCATCTTCGGCGGCGCACAGCTCCCGCACCGCCGCGCGGTGCGCGCGCAGCCGCCCGGCCGCCTCGGCCAGCTTCGCGTCGAGGCGGCCCATGGCTGCCAGATGGCCGGCGGCCATCTCGAGGCGGTCGAGCGTCTCCAGCGCCGCTTCGGGGGACAGGCCGCCGGGCAGACCTTGAGCTTCGAGCCAGCTTTGCCAATCGGCGCGCAGCGCCGTGAGCCGGGCGGCGGCGGCCTCTGCGGCCGCCCGGCGCTCCGCGCGCAGCGCGCGGATCCGCTCGAGCCGCCGCGCGTGCTCGAGCGCGCGCTCGGCCGCGAGGCCGCGCTCGCGCAGCGCATCGAGGCGCGCCTGCACGGCGCGCTGCAGCCGGCTGCGCACCGCAGCCGCGGCAGCGAGCTGCGCCTCGCCCGGCAGCGCGCCATGCGCCGGGGGCGCGAACGGTTCGGCCGCCTCCCGCGGCCGCTTGAGCAGCGCCCCGAGCGCATCCGCCGCGCGCTGCCCGTACGCGGCCAGCTGCCGCGCTGCCGCAAGCGCCTCCCCCGCTTGCGGCCCGCCCGCGCGCCCGCGGCCGATACCGCGCCTTACCAGCGGCGGCGCGGCCAACGCGGCCAGCCCCGCGCCGACGGCGCCCGCCGCCCAGGCGGCGGCGCCATCCAGGCCGGCGGCATGCGCGCCGGCATATGCGGCGGCGAACCCCGCCGCGCCGAGCGCCGCCGCGAGCGCGGCGGCGATGCCGCTCCCGCCGGCGTCCGCCCGCCGGACGGCCGTGCGGGACGAGCGGGCGCCTTGCTCGCCCAGCAAGCGCATGGCCTCCATCTCCCACGCGCGGCAAGCGTCCTCAAAACGTTCCCAAGCGCCAAGCAGCGCGTCGGCCGTCTGCGGGACGAACGGATCGTCCTCCCCTTCCCGGACGATCTCCGCTCCCGCAGCGGCTTCGGCGGCCGCGCTTTCCGCCATGGCTTCGCGCTCCTGTTCGCCGAGCTGCCGTTCGGCCTCCGCGCAGCGCGCCGCTTCGCGCTCCGCCTCGGCCAGCCCGGTGCGGAACGCGCGGATCCGGTCGCGTTCCGCCACGCCGGCCGCAAAGCCGCGCAGCCGCTCCGCCGTCCATGCCGTTCCGGCGGAGGCGAGCAGCGCGTTCATCCGCTCCTCTTCAAGGCGACGCTCCGCCCGCCATTCTTCGCACGATTGTTCCAGCTCGCGCATCGCTTCGGCAGACTGGAGCAGCCGCTCGAGCTCGGGTTCAAGCCCGAGCAGGTCCCCGCGGATCGACATCCGTTCCCGTTCCGACCGGACTTCGCGCAGCGCCGTTTCCAGCCGCAGCCGTTCACGCTTCAGCCGGTCCCGCTCGGCGGTCCACATCCGCCATTTCGTCTCGGCATCGGCGGGCAGCCGTCCGGGATCGGGCAGCGCGGCGCGCCTGGCCTCCAGTTCGCGGAGNCGGAGCCATTTCTCCCGCATTTTCAAGGCGCGCGCCGCCTCATCCCGGCTGCCGGTCAGNTCCGGCAGCCGCGCATGAAGCGCGCNCAGCTCCTCCTCGACCTTCTCGAGCTCCCGTGACGCTACATTGTATCGGGCAACCGGATCCGGCAGCGAACGCAGCTCGCGCTCGATCCGATCGAGTTCAGCCAGCCTTTTATTCATCGGCTGCGCCGTGCCGCGCGGCTTGTACAGCTTGTCCAACGCATCGCGGATCGATCGCTCGGCCTCGGCCAGCAGCCGGCCGTCCGCCATCCCCGCATGATAAAGGAACCGGCCCAGCTCCTCGCCCTGCACGGCTCCCAAGTCGCGCAGCTCCGACAGGCCGACGGCGAACAGCTGACGATACGCTTTGCCGGTCAGCCCGCCGAGCAGCAGCCGTTCGAGCTCCCGCTGCTCCAGAACCTCGGCCTCGTCCCCCCGCCTTCCGCGCAGCACCGGCTTGCCTCCCGCGCTTCCCGAGTACCGCTCCAGCACCAGCTCTCCGTGCCGCTCGGAGACAAGCGCAAGCCGGCCGCCGTGCCGGCCGCCGTACACCGGCTCCTGCCGTTCCGGCATATTCGCCCGGGTGGCAAAACCGTACAACATCGCGCGCACGAAACCGAGCACCGTGCTCTTGCCCGCCTCGTTCGGCCCTTCGAGAATGACCGCATCCGCATCGAAATCGAGCGTAATGCCGCTGAGCTTCCCGAATCCGTCGATTGTCGCCGACCGAATCTTCACGCCGTCTCCCTCCGCACCTTGCTCCGCATGAAAAAGGCACCCGCGGCCCCGGCCTCTGCACCGCGCATGCCGCTAGGTCCCGCTATATGCCCGCGTTCCGCCGCCATTCGCCGGTTGAAGGGCAGCTTGCATCAGACTAGCAGATTAGGGCAAATACGATCACATGAGGATGCCCCTGGTGCATTTCTGCACCATATTCAGCCCGTCCACACCAAATTCGGCGATTTTGGTGCAAATATGCACCAAATGGAGCCCCTCCGGCGATTTTCAAGCCTGTGTGGTGCATTTTTGCACCATATCCACCCAATCCGCGCCCAATTCGACGATTCTGGTGCAAATATGCCACTAGCGTTGCACTAAAGCTACCATTGGATTCCTTATAAAGGAGGTTTCATCTATACCAACAAATAGAGCAAAATATTTACATTTGCATTTCCTGGTCCAGCGCCAAAAGGTGAATGACGCCATAAAC